>Ga0315906_10007372_pt1 | contig 13399 bp, 14 predicted proteins | sample LakEriMetagenome_4_FD_203526 | JGI IMG/M metagenome (GOLD analysis project Ga0315906, IMG submission 203526) | Freshwater fungal communities from buoy surface, Lake Erie, Ohio, United States - Buoy 2 MA122 | ecosystem: Environmental > Aquatic > Freshwater > Lake > Lake biofilm | place: USA...
CCCGACCGTCGAAGAGGACGTCGAGGATGAGGCGGTGTCGGCCCTCGCCGCCCTCAGCCCGGAGCGGATCGCAGAGCTCGGGGCCGCCGAGGAGCAGATCCTCACCGTCTCAAGCGAAGGCTTCGGCAAGCGCTCCTCCGCCTACGAGTTCCGCCGTACCGGCCGCGGCGGCCAGGGGCTTCTGGCCCAGGACCTGTCCCGCCGGGGTGGTCGCCTGACAGCCTCCTTCCCGGTCGAGGAGCATGACGAGATCCTCCTCGTGACGGACCAGGGTCAGCTGATCCGAACCCCTGTCACCCAGATCCGTGTCGTGGGTCGCAACAGCCAGGGCGTGATCATCTTCCGCACCGCCGAAGGCGAGCAGGTCGTCTCCGTAGAGCGCCTCGCCGACCCCTCCGGGACCGCGGGCGATGAAGCGGAGGGTCCTGATACAGGGGTCTGAGGCGGTCGCTGGACCCAGCCCCGGGTGAAATTTGTTCTTGCCAGACCCCTCCAACCCGGCGAAAGGCGAAGGCGGGTTCAAGTTGGGGAAACCTTGATGGCGAAGCGCGTAGGCCTCTATCCGGGCACCTTCGATCCCATTCATAACGGCCATACCGACATCATCGGTCGGGCCGTGAAGCTGGTGGACCGTCTCGTCCTCGGGGTCGCCATCAACACCGGCAAGGGTCCGATGTTCTCCCTCGAGGAGAGGGTCGCCATCGTCGAGGCCGAGGCGGCGGCCCTGACCGGCGGTGCGGAGATCGTCGTCCAGCCCTTCGAGGGACTGACCATGCACTTTGCGCGGGAAGTTGGCGCGAACGTGATTGTCCGCGGCCTGAGGGCCGTGGCCGACTTCGAGTTCGAGTTCCAGATGACGGCCATGAACCAGCAACTCGACCGCGAGATCGAGACGGTCTTCCTGATGGCGGACCCCCGGCATCAGGCGATCGCCTCCAAGCTGGTCAAGGAAATCGTCTCCCTGGGCGGCGACGTGACCAAGTTCGTCAGCCCCCGGGTCAAGGAAGCGCTTCTCTCCAAGGTCGGCCGTTGATCCGCCCGGCGTCCGCCGCCCTTGCCGCCCTGCTCACGCTGGCGGGCGTCTCCGCGCCGGCCCACGCGGCCCAGAAGCCTGCGCCCGCCGCTCCGGCCCCACAGGCCGGAGGCGCTCCCGCGGCGGCCGACTGGCGAACGCCTGATCCTCAGGATGTTCTTGTCATCGACACCAACAAGGGCCGGATCCTCTTGGAGCTGGTCCCGCTGGCCGCTCCGAACCATGTGGCCCGCCTGCGGGAGCTGACCCGCAAGGGAGTGTACGACGGTCGCAGCTTCTTCCGGGTCATCGACGCTTTCATGGCCCAGACTGGAGACCCGGAGGACCGGGGAACAGGGGGCAGCGACCTGCCGGACCTGGCCGCCGAGTTCACCTTCCGAAGGGGCGCCGATACGCCCTTTGTCCGGGTGGCCGACCAGACCGTGGCCGAGATCGGCTTCATCGGCGCTCTGCCGGTCATGACCCAGAGCGCCCAGCTCATGCCAATGACCGCGGATGGTCGGGTGTCCGGCTGGGCGCTCTTCTGTCCCGGCGTGGCGGGCATGGCCCGGGGCGGAGATCCCGACAGCGCCAACAGCCAGTTCTTTCTGATGCGCCAGGCCTATCCCTCCCTGGAGAAACGCTACACCGCCTTCGGGCGTGTCATCTCCGGGCTCGAGGTCGTCCGCGCCATCAAGACCGGCGAGCCGGTCGATCCCCCCCAGGACATCATGACCCGCGTCCAGGTCCTGGCCGACATGCCCGCATCCTCCCGCCCGAAGGTGCGTGTGATCGAGACCCGCGGGGCCTGGTTCGCCAAGGAGATCGCGCGTGTCCGCGCCAGTCTCGGCGCGGATTTCACGGCCTGCGCCATCAGCATTCCCTCGGAGGTGAAGTAATGGATCCCGAAAACACCCTTCTGCTGGTTACCGAAACCGGCCAGGTCACCATCCGCCTCCGCCCGGATCTGGCGCCCCAGCACGTCGCCCGGATCAAGGAGCTGGCCCGTGAAGGGTTCTACAACGACGGCGCCTTCCACCGCGTGATCCCGGGTTTCATGGCCCAGGGCGGTTGTCCGCACGGCACAGGCATGGGCGGCTCGTCCAAGCCCAACCTGCCGGCGGAATTCTCCCGCGAGCCGCATGTCCGCGGCGTCTGCTCCATGGCGCGGACCAACAATCCGAACTCTGCCAACAGCCAGTTCTTCATCTGCTTCGACGACGCGACCTTCCTGGATGGCCAGTACACGGTCTGGGGCGAGGTGACCGAAGGCATGGAGCACATCGACTCCCTTCCCAAGGGAGAGCCTCCCCGCACGCCGGGCAAGATCGTTTCGATGACGGTCGCCGCCGACTCCTGAGGCCGGGCTTGACGCCCGCAGCCGGGCGTGGGCAACAGCGGCGCCATGCAGCTGTCGGACTTTGACTTCGAGCTCCCGCAAGACCGCATCGCCCTGCGGCCTGCAGAGCCGCGCGATTCCGCCCGCCTGCTGGTCGTGCGTCCCGGGCAGGGTCTTGAGGATCAACGGGTCCGGGACCTGCCGGTGCTCCTGCGGGCCGGGGATATCCTTGTGGTCAACGAGACCCGGGTCATTCCCGCGCGCCTGAAGGGGCGACGGAGTCGGGAAGGGTCGGACATCGCTGTGGAGGCGACGCTTCACCAGAGGATCTCAGGAGCCTCTTGGAGAGCCTTCATGCGCCCGGGAAAGAAGATCAGAGCCGGCGATCGACTGGCCTTCGCAGACCTTGGGGCGACAGTGGCGGAGAAGGGAAGGGACGGGGAATTCACCCTTGAATTCGACTGTTCCGGCCCGGAGCTGGACGCGGCCATTGACCGCGTGGGGGAGATGCCGCTTCCGCCCTACATCGCTTCGAAGCGGAAGCAGGATGAACGCGACCGCACCGACTACCAGACCGTCTTCGCCCGGCGGGAGGGGTCCGTGGCGGCGCCCACAGCGGGGCTGCACTTCACTCCCGAGCTGCTCGTACGGCTTCAGGATGCGGGTGTCGGGATGGCGAGAGTCACCCTCCATGTCGGCGCCGGCACCTTTCTGCCTGTGAAGACAGAGGATCTGGCGCAGCACCGGATGCATGCGGAATGGGGGGAGATCACCCCGGAGACTGCGGACCAGATCAACGCCGCCCGGGCCGCGGGGGGGCGGGTGATCTGCGTCGGTACAACCTCCCTCCGCCTTCTCGAGAGCGCGGCGGGGCCGGACGGCGTCCTGCCGGCCTGGACGGGCGAGACCGACATCTTCATTACGCCTGGCCGCCCGTTCCGCATCGCCGATGGACTGATGACCAACTTCCACCTGCCGAAGTCGACCCTCTTCATGCTGGTCAGCGCCCTGTCGGGGCTGGAGGTCATGAAGGCGGCCTACGCCCACGCCATCGCCGAGGGTTACCGCTTCTATTCCTATGGCGACTCCAGCCTGCTCTGGAGGGCCGGTTGAGCGCCTTCCCCTTTGCCATCTCCGCCCGGGATGGGGCGGCGCGCACCGGCGTCCTGAAGACGGCGCGGGGCGAGATCCGCACGCCGGCCTTCATGCCTGTCGGCACGGCCGCGACGGTGAAGGCCCTGACAGTGGACCAGGTCCGGTCCACGGGCGCGGACATCATCCTGGGCAACACCTACCACCTCATGCTGAGGCCCGGCCCGGAGCGCCTCCAGCGCCTCGGTGGCCTGCATCGTTTCATGCGCTGGCCGGGACCGATCCTGACCGACTCCGGGGGCTTCCAGGTGATGTCCCTCTCGGGCATCTCGAAAGTGACCGAGGAGGCGGTGACCTTCCGGAGCCATATCGACGGCTCCCGGCACGTGCTCACCCCGGAGCGATCCATCGAGATCCAGGCGGACCGCCTCGGCGCGGATATCGTGATGCAGTTGGACCAATGCGTCTCCTGGCCGGCGGAGGAGGGCGCCGCTGCAGCTGCCATGCGTCTCTCGGATCGTTGGGGCCGGCGTTCGAAGGCCGCCTTTGGGCAGAGGGACCAGCAGGTCCTGTTCGGCATCCAGCAGGGCTCGACCTTCGAGGCCCTCCGTCGGGAGTCCGCCGACCGACTGATCGAGACTGGCTTTGATGGCTACGCCATCGGCGGCCTCGCCGTGGGGGAGGGCCACGAGGCCATGTGCCGGGTCCTGGACTATGCCCCCGGTTTCCTTCCTGCAGACCGGCCGCGTTACCTCATGGGGGTGGGCAAACCGGTGGACCTGGTCGAGGCTGTCGCCCGGGGGGTGGACATGTTCGACTGCGTCCTGCCGACCCGCTCCGGCCGGCATGGCCAGGCCTGGACCTGGGCAGGGCCGATCAACCTGAAGAACGCCCGTTTCGCCGAGGACGACAGCCCCCTCGATGAGACCCTGGAATGCCCCGCCTCACGGGAATACGCGAAGGCTTACCTGCATCACCTTGTGAAAGCGGAAGAAATCTTGGGTCAGGTCCTGTTGTCCTGGCACAACATCGCCTTCTACCAGGCCCTCACTTCAGCCATGCGGGCGGCGATCTCCGAGGGCAGGTTCGAAACCTTTCGCCGGGATTTCCACGCCCGGCAGGCGGTGCGCGAGGCGGGCTGACCCCCGCTACTTCGGGGTTGGCTTGCGCCTGTTGGGCGAGGCCGGCGGAGCGCACTTCAATTGTTCTCCCAGGCCCTTGAGGTAGGCTCTTCGCGCCTCTCCGGCCGCGATGGCGGCCTGCACTCGCTTCTGGTGCCTTTCGGCGCCCGAGATTCTCCGCACCCAGCCCCGAAAGGGAATGGCGCTGGAGGCGAAGTCGGCGATGGCGTCCAGCGCCGCTTCGCCACCCATCTCGCCGAGGCTTTCCTGGTCGATTTCCATCTCGTCCAGGTCCGGACCCAGGGCGCCGTTGAGGGGAAGCAGCAGGGCGGTGATCCGGGCGCAGGTCATCGGGACCGGGCGGGCATACGGCGCCTTCGCCGCCTCTTGAAGGACGGAGGGGATATGATCCCGCACCACATTGACGTCCCTCAGGGGAGACGAGAGGGCGTTGCCGAGGCCTTCCCCTGTAACCTCTGCACCCTCCTGGAGGTCACCGGCCCCGGGGGATGGCATGCTGGCGCAGGCTCCGAGGGCCAAGACGGGCAGCAGTAGGAACAACAGCGCGCGCATCCCGACACTCTGGCGCCGATGCCCCGCTCTGGCCAGACCCTGCCTCAGCCTTGCCCCGGCCTCCTGCCGGCCCTATGGTCCGCGCCGCTTCGTCCGGCGTCCCTGCGCCGCGCGGGGGCCGGTAGCTCAGTGGTAGAGCATCCGACTTTTAATCGGATGGTCCTGGGTTCGAATCCCAGCCGGCCTACCATCCTCCCCATTTTATTTAATGAAAACAATTGTTCGGGGCAGGGTTTACAGTGGCGGTTTACAGTCAGGGTTCAGGACCTGTTCCCGATCCGCGCCATGGCGGTTGCTGCCAGCTGCTTTTGGGAGGCCGACTTCGTGTAGCGTTCGACCTCCTTCAGACTGGCGTGGCCCGTGATGGCGGCGATCTCGAAAGCGGTCGCGCCGGCCTCGGCAAGCCAGCGGCTGGCGGCCTTGCGCAGGCCGTGCGGGCTGGAGTGCTTTGGCAGGCCCGCCTTGGCCGCGCTCTCGGCGAACCAGTTGGAAAAGCCCGGCCCGCTGAACGGCCGGCCCTGGGCGGTCATGAGGAAGGTAAGCTGTGTCTTCGGCTGCAGCTCCAGCTCTGCCGCTAGGGTCGGATGGACGGGGATCTCCAGCTGGGTGCCGGTTTTTTGCTGGACGATGGTCACGACACCGCCTCGGACGTGTTGGCGGCCCATGCGCACCACGTCTGACCGGCGCTGCCCAGTGAAAAGGAGAAGGTAGAGGGCCAGGCGCTCGCGGCTGCCCGTGGGCCAGCGGGCCTCGAAGGCCTCGATGTCGGCGTCCGTCCAGGGGCGGAAGCCGGCGCTCTTGCGCGGGGCGAGTCGGATTCCGACCGTCGGGTCCGACCCGACCAAGCCCCGGGCCAGACCGAAGCGATAGACGGCCCGCAGCAGCTTTAGGAGGCGGGCGGCCTGGGATGGCCGGTCGGCGTACTTGTCGAGGATCTTCACCAGGTGCGCGGTCTTCAGGTTCGCGACCGTCCCCGTGCCGTAGGCCTCGCGGAACCTGTCCAACAGGAGGCGATAGACGCGCTGGGTCTGGGGCTGCAGCTGGGCCCAGGCGGGACTGGCGTACCAGGCTGCGATCAGGGCGCCGATCGAGCCAGGCTGGAATCGCACGGTCTGGGGCTGGCGGGCGGCTTCCGCGGCGGCCTGGTAGGCCTCCATGAATTCGGCAGACCCGGCCGCGCCGGGCAGGGTGACGCGCGGAAAACCGGGGCGTCTGTAGTAGTGGCGCACCACTCCGCGCCGGTCGCGCAGGCGCTGAATGTGAGGCAGTCGGATCTGGACCATCAGGCGGTCAGCGCGTCCCATTCGTTCGTTTCGGGTTCGGCCGAAGAGGGGAGGCTTTCGAAAGCGGCGTCAAGGGCCAGTCGATCCCAAACGCGGATGCTGTTCACCAGCTTGGGCTGGGGCATCCGCCCGTCGCTGACCAGTTGGTCGAAAAGGGTGACCCCCACGCCTATGTAGCCGGCCGCCGCCTCGCGGCGCAGCCCGCGCGGCGTTAGGGCAGGGGGAAGGCGAAGGATCGAGGCGGTCAAGTGAAGGCCGCCCGGGTCGCCCGGCGCAGGTAATTCTGGCGGAGGGTGGCGGGGAGGCTCACGGGCAGGGGTCCTTAAGCTGGCGGAGAGTGGCGGTGCGGCGGCGAAGAGCCCCTTCGCCGCCCGGCGCGTTGGCGCGCGCCAAGAGGCCGCCCCGGTGAAGGGGCGGCCCAGGCGTACCCTTACGGACGGACTCCCGTGATCCTGCAGAAGGCGTCGGCGCGCTCGAAAGCCACGTCGGCCCGAAGGTGGGCGATGAAGCCCACCTGCAAGTTGCCCATGTAGGTCTCATTGAGCACCTGGATCCGCAGCTCCTGGCGCAGGCCCAGGAGGGCCCGGCTGAAGTCGCCCAGCAGGATGGTACTGCAGTCGGTCGAGGTGCCCTGCGTCTGATTGATCGGGACAGAGGTCGTGCCTAGCAGGGGCAGATCGCTGATCGCCGGGAAGGGCTGCAGAGGCTGGCCGGTGGAGTCCTTGAGCTTGCGCATCGTCCGGGCGGTGCGGGGATGCCAGATGGCGGCCGTGGGTGCGTCGGCGTTGTCCAGCTCCAGCTCATACAGGGCGTCGATGAGCGGGTCGTAGTTGGTCGGCGCCGCGCCGTTGGCCCCCATCGAAAAGGTGTTGATCCCGGCCTGATTGAAGAGCCCGAGGGGTTGCTGAGCGGCGCCCGATCCGAAGAGGCAGGCGCGGTCGAGCTCCACGGACAGAGCGCCGGCCAGGGCTTGCTCCAGGGCGTCGGCGACGTTCACAGAGTCCTGCAGCAGCTCGACACTCACCTTCACCAAGCAAGCCAAGCTCTTGGGAGCAAAGTCAACGGCGTCGAACGTCGGATCGGACTCGGTCACCGCCGCGTTTTCCGCGCGCCAGGTCGGAACCGGGTCGGTGGCGATCCGCATGATGCGGGTCCGCATGCCGTCCAGCATCACGGTCTGTGCGCCGGCCTGGATGAACTGCGTTTTCGCCCGCAGGCGGTCGATGAACGCAGGCAGGACGGTCAGCGGGATCGAGAACCCGCCGGCGCTGTCGGTGCCCTCGGACAGGGCGGCCCGGATGTCGGGGGTCTTCGCGCCGGTCAGCATGGCCTGCAGGAGGCCGCCGACGGTGGGTTCATCGCCGTGCGGGGTCCGGGTGCACAGGCGATCCGATGGCGCCAGCACCTGGACCGGCATGCCGGTCTGGGCATTCACCCAGGCGTTGCCGCCGGTGGGTGCGCCGAAGTTTTGGCCTCGGGCCTCGGCGACGATCAGGGCGTTGGTGATCTCGAGGTCGAGAATGGTGGCCATGGCCATGGCGCCCTCATAGACGGGTCGGTCGCGGTCCTCGTCCCAGTCGGTGCGTTCGACGAACTTTGTAAGCCAGGCGGAGATATCCGACTGCAGACGCCGCTTGGTGGCCGGATGGGGCTCGCCGCCCTCGTTCATGGCCGTGTGGCGCCGGTTGATGTCGGCCCAGAACTTCGGGTCCGCGTGTTCCATGCGGGTGCGCGTCCGACCGAGGGTCTCCCGGTGGTCTTGGATGCCGGGCGCGCTATGAGGATATTTCGAAGACATTCGATGTCGTCCCAATGAGGTGCCGGCGAGCGCCGGCACGTTCAGCCGCCGCAGGATTGCGGAAGCCGTGCCGACGCTTGGGCCATCACCAACGGGGCGACGGTGGAGCGTCTCGCGCGAGGGTCGGAAAGGCCGAATCGCGCGCCGAAGTCTGATTCTCTTTTCGGGGGGGCGGGAATGTCAAGATTCCGCGCCAGCAGGACCGCTCGCGGAGCGCGCCCCCCATCGGGCGCCGTAGCGAGCGAGCGGGCCTGCGGCCTCCAGGAAGGCCCCGGACGCGCCGGGACCCGGCCCAGCATGGCCTCCGGAAAAAACTCGACGCCCGGGCCGGTCACGCCAGGCTCGCCGCCATCTCTGTATCTGAAAACAGGCCTCACAGAGCTAATTTCCTCATCTTTTCAACGTTTTATGGGCTTTCGACGGCTTAGGCGTCATCGGCGGCGGCGGCTCCGCCCCCCTCCACCATCCGAACCCTCGAATCCTCGGTCATCGAGAAAAAAACCTGCAAATGTTGGGGGCGCCGGTAGATTCATCACGGGCAAACAGGGTTTCAGGACCCCCCCTCCAGCCCGCCCAGGCGGCGATCTGCGTCTCTTGGCCGGTATTGCCGCCACCATTCGGCGACCTGGCGGCGGGCCTGCGGGCCTCTGGGATCGCCTGAAGCCTCATCGAGCTCGATCCGACGCAGGCACTCCGCCTCAGGCGTCTCCAACACGACAACCTGGGCTCCGAGACGGTCCGACCACCACTGGCGGGCGCTCGCCTGCGGTTCAGAGACAATTATCCAGGCTCGCGGCCACCTTTCGGCGGCCTTGGCCCAGAAGAGATCGGCGATCTGTTCGTTGCGGAGGCGGAGCACGTCGGCGATCTCGTCCGGCGTCAGGGTCCGCCCTGCCCTGGGCCTCCCATCGGCGAACATCCGCCCCGAGATCTGGTCGAAGCACACCACCAGGTCCGCCTCGCCCTTCACACGCTGAACCCAGGTTGACTTGCCCGACCCGGGCGCGCCGCACACCAGGGTGACGGGCACATGTGACCGGCGGAACCACTCGGGGCGGGACATGCGCCCAGGGCTTGCCCCACGCTGGACGGAAGCCCGCTCCTGCTTCTGCTTCGACCCATCATGGCAGGGCTTGCACAGGGTCTGGATGTTGTGGTCGGACCAGAAGAGATCGCGGTCGCCACGGTGCGGGATGCGGTGGTCGGCGACCAGGTGGCGGCCGGTCGGGTCGATATGGTGGCAGGCCTGGCACTCGAAGCCGTCGCGGACCAGGACGTCCAGCCGCAAGCGCGACCAGGCGGCGAGGCTGTACCACTTGCGCCAGGGCTCCAAGGTCCGGCTATGGCCGTGGTCGTCGGTCATCCGGCCCAGGCGCGGGGCGAGGTTTCCGACCATCGGCTTCAGTTGCTTCAGGCGACCCATCAACCCGCCCTTGCCCGGAAGGCGTCCATGACGGCGGCGGCCGGCATGGCGGCCAATCGCCGGGCCTTGGCCAGCTCCCCGGCGTCCAGGGCGGTGACGGCGGTTACCAGGGGCCGGAACTGGATAGGCCGGCGCTGGACGCGACCGGCGTCGCCCGTCTTGACGCCACGGATGCCGCGAGCGGTCAGTTGCCGGCCGAAGGCGGTCTGAGACAGAGACGGCAGGCCCTGGCCACGGCTCCAGGCACAGAAGTCATCGAACAGGTCCCGGGCAGGCGTCCGGCCCCTCCGCGCCGCCTGGCCCCACACGCAGCGCTCTGTAAGCCAACGGTCGATCATGCCGGCTTCGAAGGCCCGCCCGCCGGCGTCCTGATCGCGGTCCGGGCCTGTCGCCGGTTCAGGCGGTTTGACCAGGATGCCCACGCGCACGATCCGACCGTCGGAAGGCGACTTGGACGCGGTGACGCCCCGCGCCCGGAGCTGCAGCCCGAAGGCCGTTTGCGTCATGGCCCGGCCCCGTCGGCGGGTCCGCCAGGCAAGGTAGTCGGCGAACAGGTCCGCCGCCGGCGTCCGGGCCTGGCGGGCGGCCTCGCCCCACACGCAGCGCTCATCAAGCCAGGCGTCGAAGATCGCCGTCTCTGAGGCTGGCCTTCGGCTGTTAGAGGTTTTCTTCTTTTTCGTTTGGGGATTCATACCTGTACCCCCACAGACACACACAGACACGCAGGCATATAGGCCGCGCGCGCTCGCGCATTCAGACCGGATGCCGGGTCACTGTTCAAACTGTTCACTTTCGCCATTTTCAGCCTATCTTTCAGAGGCTTAACTGTTCACTCGAACTGTTCACTCTGAGAACAGTTGACTGTTCACTTCGGACCGCCCGGGTCTGTCGGGGCGGGCCATCCGGACGGCCAACTGTTCAAACTGTTCACTACTGTTCACTCGCGAACCCGCCGCCGGCGCTGGCCTCATCCCAGCGGGACCGAAGGCGCGCGCCCTGTCGCATGATCACTCCGCCGGTTCCCCGACCGCAGCGGATGATCTGGCGGTCCGCGAGGGCCGCCCCGAACCCCGTCTGAGACATGATCCGCTCGCTCCCCTGGTCCTCGCACCAGACCTTGTAGTCGGCGAACAACGCGGACGCCGGGACCCTGGCCATGGGGTCGAGCTCGATGCGCTCGGCGAACCACTCGCCGAACGGGCTGGAGCCCTTGCGGTAGTCGTCCATGGCCTCGGCGACCCTCGGCGGCTCATCCAGGCCGAAGCTCAACCAGTCGCCGACGCCGGCGATCACCCAGTTGAGGATGCCGGAGGCCTCCCGCCGCAGCTTGCCGGGCAGGTCGGTGTCCACCTGGTCCGGGGCCACCTGGTGCTCCCAGAGGATCAGGCGGATGCGCCGCCAGATGCCATCATCGTCGCCCTTGATGACGGGACGGCTATTGGCCTCCAGGAAGACCTTGGGCCGTGGCGTGAAGCTGAACAGGTCCTGTCTCAGCCGGCGCGCCACGATGGGCGCGCCGCCGGTGAAGCTCTTGATCATGGCCTCGTTCAACTTCGCGCCCCGGGGCGGCTCCGCCACAGACAGGAACCGGCAGTCGCCGGCCAAGCGCGCCAGGTCCGGGGTTGCGTCACCGCCGCCGCGCGCCCCGGCGTCCAGGAAGGTGCGGACGTCCGCAACCGCTCCGTAGTCGCCGGCGAGCTCGCGAAGCGCGTTCATGAAGGTGGATTTGCCGTCGCGGCCCCGGCCCTGGTGAATCACGATCACCTGTTCGTGGGTGGCTCCCGTGAGGCCGTATCCCGCCAGGCGCTTCAGGTATCCGCGCATGGCTTCGTCAGGGTGCCAGGCGGCCAGGGATTGCTCCCAAACGGGCGCCGCCGCCTCCGGGTCGTAATCGACCGCAGCCATTCGGGTGATCCGGTCACGGGGGTTATGGGCGTCGAACTTGACGTCGAGCCCCTCGCCCGCCAGCCGTGAAAACCTCAGCGTCCCGTTCCGGACAGTCAGGGCCAGAGGGTCACGGTCGAAATCGTCCAGGTCGACCTGAAGAGACGTCTCCGCGACGCGCAACATCGCTGAGAGCGACGAAGCGTTCCCCGCCCCCCTGGCGAAGGCGATAACCTCTTTAGCCGGGAGGCCCCGGTCGATCAGGGCCTTCGACTGCGGCCCCACCAGGCTCTCCGCGACCTGGTGCGCCATCCTTTCGGCCAGGCGCTGGCCCATCTTCAGATCCCAGTGCCGCCCGTTCCAGCCAATCCAGCCGTTGTCCCGGACATAGAGAAGGGTTGCCGCGCTCAGGTCGGGGAGCCCGTCATCACGAAACTGGCCCCCTGCAACCAGGATCAGCCGCTTGGCGTTGCCAATGTCGTTCAGGTCGAAGCCGGCGAGCTCGTCAGGGCTGGGGGCCGCGGCGAACGCGAATGGATCAGGCGCGATCATCGGGTCCGTTCCATGTCGGGGATCGAGGTTGTGACACCGGCGCGGGCGCCCAGGCCGGCGGCCTCGGCTCGCACCAGGTCAGGGCGCAAGGCCCGGGAATGAGTTGCCGTCACGAAGCCTTGAACGATTTCCCGGGTCATGACACCCGCCGCACCACGCAGGCCTCTTTCCGTTGTCGGCCCGACGGCGGGGGCCTCATGAAGGGGCGCGGTTTCTTGGAGGCGGGGGCCAGGGCGCCCGCCAATTCGGTTTCGGGTGGCCAGGGCGGCGCGCCCTCATCGCGCGCCAGCCCAGGGCGCGCGGCCCGGGAATGAGTTGCCGTCACGAACCCTTGAACGCTAATGACCGGGCATTCAGGTACCCGCCGCGCCGCGCAGGGTTCTGTCGTTGTTGGCCCGACGGCGGGGGCCTCAAGGAATAGGCGCGGTTTCTTGGAGGCGGGGGCCTGGCCGCCCGCCAATTCGGTTTCGAGTGGGTGGCGCACGGCGCCGTGAAGATGTCTCTCGGTGCGGGCCATGGGCTAGGGCTGCGGCTTCGGGAACATCTGTCGGATCAGCTTCCGGGCGGGGGCCAGGATGCGGCCACGAAGCCGTTTCTGCCGCGCGCGGTAGGTGGGCCAGAAGAACGGCGAGGCCGGCGCGCGGGAGCCATCGGCCTTGTTGTGACCGAACTCGACGTAACTGCCGTAGAGCCGGCCCTTCTTGTCCCGGGCCCCGACGATGATGCGCCAGGCCGCCGGGCGGCCCGGGACCCGGTAAGCGGTGATGCTGTCGCGCAGCTCTCCGGGCTGATCCTCAAAGTCCGAGACCGGCGCGGCCCGCTTCATCGCGGCGACCATGCTGTGGACCTCTTTCTCGAGCTGATCCTCTACCGCCGCCTGGATCTGGGCGGGGAAGCTGTTCATCCGCGCGATCCGGCGCTCCAAATTGGTCATCTTGGCCATTGGGGTCAGTCGTCCAGCAGCTCGCCGGCGACTTCCAGAAGGTCGAGGCCCTCGACCACCTGGTCGAAGATCGCGGTCACGTCCAGGACGATGCGCGGCTCGGCCGGATCGTCACCGACGCTGGCCAGGTCTTCGACCGTCAGCTCAGGCTCGCCCGCCTCGCGAACGAACATCCTCGACACCTTGCTAACGGGCGCGATCACCAGGTAGCGAGGCCGGCCATCGGGCGCCAGGTCCGCCGGAAAGAGATTTTCGGCTTCGACGCAGACTCGGGAAAGGTCTCGCGCGACCGCCAGAGGCAGGACGCTGCTAATCGCGCGCATCAGCGCGAGGTGAAACACTGTCCGGAACTTGAACAAGAACATGCGCCTCTTGACCC
>Ga0315906_10007377_pt1 | contig 13395 bp, 14 predicted proteins | sample LakEriMetagenome_4_FD_203526 | JGI IMG/M metagenome (GOLD analysis project Ga0315906, IMG submission 203526) | Freshwater fungal communities from buoy surface, Lake Erie, Ohio, United States - Buoy 2 MA122 | ecosystem: Environmental > Aquatic > Freshwater > Lake > Lake biofilm | place: USA...
TTTGCGCGCCGCGTGGGTCCGGAGGGCGAGGTGTGGCTCACCGACATCAATGCCTCGATGCTCTCGGTCGGGCGCGACCGGATGGTCGATGACGGTGTATTGCAACCGGTCGTGCAGTGTGATGCCGAGCGGCTGCCGTTTCCAGATGGCTACTTTGACCGCGTGACCGTGGCGTTTGGTTTGCGCAACATGACCCACAAGGATCGCGCGCTCGCCGACATGAGGCGGGTGCTGCGACCGGGTGGCAAGCTGATGGTGCTCGAGTTTTCGCGGGTCTGGAAGCCGCTTGAGCGGCTCTATGACGTCTACTCCTTTCAAGTGCTGCCGAGGTTGGGCGAGCGGGTGGCGGGCGACGCCTCGAGCTACCGCTACCTGGCTGAATCCATTCGCATGCACCCTGATCAGGAAACGCTCGCCACCATGATGGGCGAGGCGGGCTTAGGGCGCGTGCGCTGGTTTAATCTGAGTGCGGGCGTGGTGGCGCTGCACGAGGGCTGGCGGCTCGACTGATTCCGGCCGAGCGTTCGCGAGTGCGGGTCCTGGTCCATGGCGGTCTGCGGTACGCCGGCCGATGCGGGCAGGCTTTGTTACCGTCGAGCCGAATAACCGTAGCCCGATCAGTTTTTTCTTGCAATCCCGCTCAGTCGGCCCGATATTGACGGTGGGAAGTAGTCCCTCATTCAATCGCAGGAGATCTCCGGTCATGAAATTTACCCGTCTGATGGCTCTGGTGGCCGCCTTTGTCGCCGCCATCACGTTGTCGATCGGTCAGGCAGAAGCTGCCCGCGTCGGCGGCGGCAAAAACTCCGGCAAGCAGCAACCCAACGCCATGCAGCGTGACGGTGGCGCGCCCGCCGGACAGCAGGCTGCGTCTGGCGCCCAGCGCCCCGGTCAGCCCGCGGCTGCGCCTGCCGCCCAGCCCCAGGGCAACCGTTGGCTCGGTCCGCTCGCCGGTCTGGCCGCCGGTATTGGCCTCGCCGCGCTCGCTAGCCACCTCGGCTTCGGCGAGGAACTCGCCAGCATCATGATGATCGTGCTGTTTGCCGTCATCGCTCTGGTCGTGATCCGCATGATCATGGCGCGGCGGAGCCAGTCGGGGCAGCCACGACCCGCTTTCGCGGGTGCGACCGCGGGTCAGGCGCCGGCGCAATCGCCTGCGGCGTCCGCGCAGTCCGGCAACACGCTGTTTTCTCCGGTTTCGCAGCCGGTGGCGGCAGCACCGCTCGCGGTGGGTGCGGGTCCGGTTGAGGCCAATGCAACAACAGCCGCCAGCACGGGTCTGCGGGTACCGGCCAACTTCGACATCGCGGGTTTTGTCCGCAATGCCAAGGTCCAGTTCATTCGCCTGCAGGCATCGTTTGACTCCAGCAACCTCAATGACCTGCGCGAATTCACCTCCCCCGAAATGTTCGCCGAGCTGCGCATGCAGATCGAAGACCGCAAGGGCGCAGCCAACGTTACCGAGGTGGTGTCGGTCGAGGCCGAATTCCTGGGCGTGGATTCGAGCGATGTTGAGCACATGGCGAGCGTGCGGTTCTACGGCGTGATTCGCGAGGCGGTTGGCGCCCCGGCTCAGTCCTTCGACGAAGTCTGGAACCTCACCAAGCCGGTGCATGGCGAAGGCGGCTGGGTGCTGGCTGGTATCCAGCAGAACGAGGCGCCGGCTGCCTGACATGGGTGCGTCAACCGACGCTTCGCAGGAAGCGTCGGTAGCCTCAGGGGGCGCCTCAGACTGGCTGTCGGGCGCATCCCAGCAAGGGCTGCGGGCACTGCTCGCGGCCCTTAATCATTTGCTGGCTGCCAGCGACTCAACACGGGCAAGCCTTCGCCCGCACGCTGGGCGGCTGATCCGGTTGGAAGCACGCGATCCTGCGCAGTCGGCGGCATGGTTTTCGATGCTGCTTGGTGTGAGCGCAGAGGGTCTGCTCGAGGCCGCGCCTGCAGCGACCGCCCCCCCCTCGGTCACCATGACCATCCGGCCATCGCTGGATGCCGGGTTTGCGATGTTGAGCAAGGGGCCAGCAGGGCTCCAGCCGCATCTGCGCATTGAGGGCGATGTGCTCCTCGCGGCCGCGCTGGGCGAGTTGTCCCGCACGCTGCGTTGGGATGTCGAAGAAGACCTCAGTCGCCTGACCGGGGACGTGATCGCGCACCGGATTGTGGGGCTGGCGGCCGGTGCGGCACAGGCGCTGCGTGAGCTCGGTGAGCGTGCAGGTGCTGGGTTTGCTCGCCAGTGGAGTGTCGAGGATCCCATGCTGGTGGCTCGCAGCGAGCTGGCTGAACACTCGTCTCTGCTCTCGTCGTTAGAATCGCGGCTGGCGTCGCTCGAGCGGCGCACGGGTGCGCGTCGCTGAACGCGTCATCCGCTTCCGCTTGATTTTCCTGGAGGGTTAGCGATGGATCTCGGAATTTCCGGCCGCTGGGCGGTCGTTTGCGCCTCGAGCAAGGGCCTGGGGTATGGCTGTGCGATTTCACTCGCGCAGGAAGGCGTCAATCTGGTGATGAATGCCCGCTCGGCTGAGGTGCTGGAGCAGGCCGCTGACCAGATCCGCAAGCAGGCAGGCGTCGAAGTGCGCACGGTGGCGGCCGACATCACCACCGAAGAGGGGCGCACCCGGGTGCTTGCAGCATGCCCGCAGGTTGATATCCTCATCAATAACGCGGGCGGTCCCCCGCCTGGCGATTTTCGCAACTGGACGCGTGACGACTGGGTGAAGGCACTCGATGGCAATATGCTCACGCCGATCGAGCTCATCAAGGCAACCGTCGACGGCATGATCGCGCGCCGCTTCGGTCGCATCATCAACATCACGTCAAGCTCGGTTAAGGCTCCCATCGAGGTGCTGGGTCTGTCCAACGGCGCTCGTAGCGGTCTGACCGGCTTTGTGGCCGGACTGGCGCGTCAGACTGTGCGGCACAACGTCACGATCAACAACCTGCTGCCGGGGGTATTCAACACCGACCGGATCCGCACCACCGCACAGGCGATGGCGAGCAAGCAGGGGCAGAGCCTGGAAGAAACCCTGGCTGCGCGCGCCAAGTCGATCCCGGCGGGCCGGCTGGGTGAGCCTTACGAATTTGGCCAGGCCTGCGCGTATCTCTGCAGCGGGCAGGCCTCGTATGTCACCGGACAGAATTTCCTCATTGACGGTGGCACCTATCCCGGCACCTACTGAGGCGCAGCCCCGGGCCTTTGCCCAGGTGCGGAGCGTTCACGAGGCGCTCTGACGGTCACGGTGCGCCTGCGTCCCAGAGGGCATCGAGGCCCGCCTTCTTCAAAGCATCGGCTCGGGCTTTCAGCCACACGGCTTCGTGGTCGGTGTCAGGGTCCGCGCCGGGCTCGCCGGATCGGCGCAGGCTCTCCCAGACCTGTTTCAGCACACGTTGGCGCTCGAGCAGTTGCGCCTGATGTGCCTGATGTTCGGCGCGCCACAGGCCTTGTTCGCGAAACACGCGAATTGCGCCGTCGTGCCACGGAATGGCCCACGCCAGCGGCTGGCGACGCGCTTCCCAGCCGGCGTTGCCGGGTGCGGCGTCGCGGTAGTCGCGCCAGCGTCCGATGAGCTCGCGGGTGATGGTCTGGACTTCATCGGCATCGTGCCGTGCCAGCGTGATCAGAACCGGATAGGGCCAGCTCACGCTCTCCACCGGCTCCTTGTCTGATAAGCCGGTACCGGTTACCGCATCGACCGGCACCATGTAGGGCGCCCACTGGCGAAGCTGGCGCCATCCCTGCTCGTCGGCGTGAGGTACCAGCGGCCAGGTGAGCCCGCGCTTGGAGGAGGCCAATGCCTGCAGATCCGGTGTGCGCGAGGCCGCGAAGGCGGCGTCGGCGCGTCCGGCAGCCACGGCACGGATGGCTGCGCCATAGCCTTCGGTGGGTACCGAGGTGACGTCCTGCCAGGTGAGGCCGGCGTGGGCAAGCAAGGCGCGCAGGTGCTGATCAACTTCGGGGGCATCCTTGATGCGCGCCACGCGCTTGCCTCTCAGCTCTGCGATGGAATTGATCCCGGCATCGCCCGCCGCCACCAGCCCAAGCAATTGCCCATGTGAATTCATGAGAACGGCTCGGACCGGCTGCGGTCCCCAGTCGGTGCCGGCAAACGCAAACAGGCCCTCCTGGGCAAAGACACTGCCCGCCACGCTGGTCGCCGCGAGCTGCGCCCGACCATCGCGCAGCATCCGGGCTCGCGCCATGTGCGAAGCGGAGCCCTCGATCTGCACCCGTACCACGCCACCCCTGGCGAGCGCGCTTGCGAGCGTACGCACCTGCTCATGCGCTTCGCTACCGCTTTCGGGGGTCGCCCAGACTTGCTTGCGTGGTGCGGGACTGTTGGCCGAGGCGACGCAGGCGACACCCGCCAGCAGCACGGCAGATAGAAGCAGTCGCGGAAAGTGGCGGGTAGCGTACGGTGTCATGGGGGAGCGGAAGGTACGCAGGGGGCGATCAGCTCACGGGCGGGGTGGTGGTCGGACAACAGTGGGCAGAGCAGCCTAGAATCACGGTCGGGGCGAGTGCGAGGCCCAACCTTCAATGAGGAATTATGCAATGAAGCTGCGTTCGGCGTGCGTTCAATTGATCGCGCTGATGTCGCTCGTTGTCTTGGGGGGGGTGATGCGGCCGGGCGAGGTGGGCGCGCAGCCGACCGCACCGCCTGGCGGGGCCGCACGCCTTGCCTCGCTCACCATCGTCAGTACGCTACCCGAGTCCTATGTACGGGCGCGGGTGCGGATGTTTGAGCAGGCTAACCCGGGCACGCGGGTTGAACTCATCATCCAGCGGCCCGAGCAGATTCTGGGCATGCTTCGTTCAAGCACGCCCGCGCAGCGCCCTCACCTGATCTGGTCGGCTTCACCCGAAAGCTTTGCGGCGGCGGCGGCCGAAGGTCTGCTTCTTGGCATCGATGGCGAGCCGCAACCCGTAGGGAGTACGTTACCTGCGGATCAGGGGGTCACCGCCCGGGCGCAGCACCTGATCCGGATTGCGCTCGCCCGACCGGCCGTGCCGTCTGCGCCGGCGTGGCCCGAGCGCTGGCAGGACATTGCCCAGGGTGAGTGCACCGGCGCGCTCGCCAACCCGTTTGCGGCACCAGGCGGCCTGGGGAGCTTGCTGATTGAATCGGCGCTACAGGATCGCGGCTGGGAGGCGGGCTGGGCGCTGCTGCTGGGCCTGGCTGCCAATAGCGCAGGCGGTAACGCAGGGGGCCGCACGCCACTCAGTCTTGTCTTTGAGGACGCGACTACCGATCCGTCGCTCGAAGTGCAGCCTGCGTTTGTCGTGCTGGCGCGAACGAGGCTTGCGCTGGTTGCGGCCGGTTCCCGCGACATGAGACTTGCGCAACGGTTCGTCCGATTCACCACCGCCTCACCGCCCGCTGCGACGCCGCCCGCTGCGACACCGCCCGCTGCGACACCGCCCGCTGCGACGCCGCCCGCTGAGGCGCAGGGTCGAGCCGTTCGCCGCTCCCCGCCCTCGATCGCGCAGTATCTGTCGGTTGATCTCGCCCAGATGGAGCGGCGCGAATCGGCAGTGACCGCGCTTGCCCGCCAGTGGCTGGTGACTCACGCGCCGCAGCTCCGGCAGTCGTGCGCCGCACTTCGTGATGGGGCTCTGCGAGCGGCCACGGCCATCGACGAGCGTGCCGCCCGCCGGGCGCTTGCTCAAGCGCGCGCGCTTGCCTATGGTCCCGCATTACCCGAGCGAATGCTCGCCGAGGAACCGGTGGTTCAGGCCTTCAATCCGCAGATCCGTGAGGCGCTCCGACGGCCACGCGTGGCGGCCCTTGAGGCACAGTGGGCGGCGGCAGCCCTTGAACGCCACACGCAGGCGCTGGGCCTGCTCGCCCAGGCGAGGCTCACGCCATGAGCCTGGGGGAGCGGATCATCACCGCACTGACAGGAAAGGAGTGTGGCGATGAAAGCAATTACGAAACCCCTGAGCCCGGTCTCAGGCTGGCGGGTGTGGTTCGATTCTGATCGGCTGGTGCTGGTGGCCTGCCTGTGCGCCATTCCCGCGGGCGTCCTGCTCGCGGGCGGATGAGCGCGGCGCCGGCTAGCGGAACACCACGGTCTTCGAGCCGTTGAGCAGCACGCGGTGCTCTGCGTGCCATTTAAGCGCGCGGGCCAGCACCACGCTTTCAACGTCGCGCCCGATCGCGGTGAGCGTGGCAACGTCCATGGTGTGATCCACACGCGCCGCGTCCTGCTCAATGATGGGCCCTTCATCGAGGTCGGTGGTCACATAGTGGGCGGTTGCACCAATCAGCTTCACGCCCCGGTCGTGTGCCTGCTGGTAGGGGCGTGCACCCTTGAAGCTGGGTAAAAACGAGTGGTGAATATTGATCGCCCGGCCCTCCAGCTGTGCACAGAGTCCGGGTGACAATACCTGCATGTAGCGGGCGAGCACCACCAGCTCTACACCCTCCGACCTCACCACCTCCAGCAGCCGCGCCTCGGCCTCGGCCTTGGTGTCGGCGGTGACCGGGATGTGGTGAAACGCGATGTCATAGGAAGCGGCCATCTGATAGAAGTCGCGGTGGTTCGAGACAATTGCGCGAATATCGAGCGGCAGCAGCCCGCTTCGCCACCGAAACAGCAGATCGTTCAGGCAGTGGCCGAGCTTGGATACCATGATGACGGTGGGCAGCCGCCGACTGAGCTCAACGATCCTGGCGCGCATCGAAAAAGACTGCGCCACCGGTTCGAACTCGGTGCGCAGCGCCGCCATGGGCATCCGCTCGGTGGCGAGCTCGAACTGCACGCGCATGAAAAAAAGGCCGGTTGCCACGTCGCCAAACTGCGCGGCCTCCACGATGTTGGCGCCGCGCTCAAAAAGAAAGCCCGATACCGCGTGAACAATGCCGGCGCGGTCAGGGCAGGAGAGCGTAAGCACAAAGGAGGCATTCATTCCGGGGACGCTTTCAGGTGAGGGTCAGGTAATGGGCTCGGGCGCCGGTCGCCAAACAGCGCATTGGCCTGCGCGTAGCCGATCGAGCCTTGATGAAACGAAGTGTAGCGACCTTGGTCGAGCAACTCGCGTGCAATGCGGCCGGCAAGGCCCAGCATCGCTCGCGCGGGTCCTGATCCTTGCGAAAGACGGCGTACCCCCAGCGCCTGCAACGTGGCGATATCGGGGCAGCCCGGCATCGCGAGCACGTTGAGCGGGGCCGCGGTGGCACGGACCAGGGATGAGAGGGTGGGTGTATCGAGCGCGCCGGGTACGAACACTCCGTCTGCACCCGCATCGACATAGGCCTGGCAGCGCACGATGCTCTCGGACAACCGGCGCGGTGCGTCCCACAGGGATAGCCAGAAAGCATCGGTGCGCGCGTTGATGAAAAGCGGAATACCGCAGCGGTCGGCAGCCAGGCGTACGGCGCGGATGATTTCGCATTGCCGCTTGAGCTCGGTGAGTGTCGCGGCGCCTGGCCGGGCGTCTTCAAGATTGATGCCCACAGCGCCCGCCTCCAGAGCGAGCCGGCACGTCTCAGCCACTTCGGCAGGCGAGGCACCGTAGCCGGATTCAAGATCGGCGGAAACGGGGATGGATACCGACCGCGCAATGCGGGCGATGGCTGCGATCATGTCGTTACGCGGCGCGAGCTCGCCGTCGGGCAAACCGTGGGCGTAGGCTATCCCGGCGCTCGAGGTGCCGAGCGCGGTAAAACCTTCCTGCTCGAACATGACCGCACTTGCGGCGTCCCAGACGCTACCGATGATGAATAGCGTCTGCCCGCGATGAAGCGCGTGAAACCGTCTGGCCCGCTCGGCTTGTGAAAGGTCCAACTGCGCGACCTGACCTACATGGTGGCGGTGGCAAGCGGAGGGGAGTCGGTTTCGCTTTCCTGCTGCTGGAGCGCGAAGATGGAGGTGTAGCCGCCCGACCAGTCGGGAGGCAGCAGACACGGCCGAGGATCGTGATGCGCCCAGGTGGCGCGCTTTCCGGCGATGATCGCCTGATCATGCTTTGGTCGGATGGGGTTGACCGTGTACGGAAATGCGTCCGCCGAGGTGAGCGTGTAGAGCAGTAGCGGCCGCCCGGTATCGGACAGATTCTTGGGCGACGCGTGCAGTGTGCGGCAATTGTGCAGTGTGAGCGAGCCAGCCGGTCCGGGCAGCGCCACCGCGCGCTCAATCGGCAGGCGCGCTGCATCGGCGTCACGCAGGCATCCGATCCAGCGGCCCGATTCATCGAACTGGGTGAGGAGCGGCTCAACCTCGATATGGCTGCGTGGCAGCACCATGAGCGGACCGTTATCCATGCCGCAGTCATAGATGTAGGTGCCGACGGTGAGCGGCGAATAATTGGTGTGGGGCCAGAAGCTGATGTCGTAGTGCCACTTCACCTCTTCACCACCGCGTGCCCATTTGAAATTGAGCTTGGAGTGATGGAACTTCACGTCCGGACCCACCAGATCGGCCACGATATCGACAATCGGCGAACGCGTGACGTAGTCCCAGTAGACCGGGTGATGCTCGACCGGGTTCGATACCCGGCGCAGCCGAGGCGCATCAGGCGTGTGCCCCGGTTCAAGATCGAAGATCCTATCGGATGCGCTCACCTTGCGCGAGCGCTCCACCATCTCCTCGGTGGCGGCGCGAAGCTTCGCGATCCATTCGTCGCCGATCACCCGCTCGAGCAGGATGTAGCCCTCGTTGAAATAGAACTCACGCTGTGACGGGGTGAGCACGCGTGGCTTGATGGAGAGAATCTGATCGGGGGTCATGGAAACCTCTCGGGGTCGGGTTCAGGCGCTAGCGAAACTGCAGCATCTGCTCGGGCAGCCAGGTGACCAGTTGCGGGAAGGCGATGGTAAAACCAAGCGTGAGCACCTGAAGCGCAATAAACGGCACCACGCCCCGGTACATGTGGCGGATGGTGATCTCGGGGGGCGCCACGGCGCGCAGATAAAAAATGGCGGGCGCCATGGGTGGCGTGAGGTAACTGGTCTGAATGATGATGAGAAACAGCACGCAGAACCACACGCCGTCGAACCCAGCCATGGTGGCGAGTGGAGTGAAGATGGGCACAAAGATGAGGACGATCGAGATCCAGTCGAGAAAGAACCCCGCGATGAAGATGATCAGCATCATGAGCGAGAGCAGCATCCAGGGGCTCAGGTTCAGTTCACCAATCAGGCGGCTGGCGGTGTTGATGCCACCCGCGCCGATGAAAACGCCGGTAAAGAGCGTGCCCGCGAGCAGCACCATCATGATCATGGCCGTGACCTTCAGCGTCTTGATGAGCGCCTCGTAGAACGAAGCGAGGCTGAAGGTGCCGTAGAGCACGGTGAGGAGCACCGAGGCGAGCGCGCCGATGGCGGCCGCTTCGGTGGGCGAGGACCAGCCGAGCAGAATCGATCCCAGCACCGCGAAGATGAGGAGCACCGGCGGAATGAGGTTCTTCACGCTGATCAAGAGCTTCTCGCCGAAGGTGGGGTCGTCAGGCGAGGGCGCAATGGCCGGTCCGTTCTCGGGCTTGAGCACGCAGAGCACAAAGATGTAGATGAGGTAAAGAAGCCCCATCAGAAGCCCCGGGAAGGTCATGCCGTAGAGAATGTCACCCACCGACAGATTGGCGAGCGGGCCCATCACGACGGCCACGACCGAGGGTGGGATGATGGTGCCAAGCGAGCCGCCGGCGCAGATGGTGCCCGAGATGAGGGAACGGTTGTAGCCGTAGCGCATCATCACCGGGATGGTGAGGAGCCCCACGACCGACTCGGTGGCGCCGATCACGCCCGAGGAGGCGGCAAACAGAATGCACATGATGACGGTTGCGAGCGCGAGCCCGCCCGGCAGCCTCCGGGTCCAGATGTGGATGGCCTCGAACAGACGCTCGGCGATGCCCGAGCGCTCAAGCATGGAGCCCATGAAAACAAAGAGCGGGACTGCTGCAAAGACGAAGTTGGAGGACAGATCATCAATTTTTTCAATGAACTGAAACACCACCCGATCGCCAAAGACCGCGAGACCAAACAGCACTGCGGTGACCATCATGCAAAACGCCACCGGAAAGCCCAGGAACATGAGCAGAAAGGCCACCGGCAGCATGAAAAACGGAAGCAGATCCATGGTGTCTCAGGCTCTCGCGGGGGCGCTGCGCAGGCTTCGAACGAGCTTGATGACCTCGGCGACTACCTGCAGGGAGAGCAGCAAAAATGCCGCGAGGAAAACCAGCCGGAAGGGCCAGACTGGCATATTGAAGGCGGACTGGCCGCTTTTTTCGTTACTGGCGTAGGCACTAGAGAAATAGCGCGAAAGTGCAAGCGTGAGCCAGATCAGCATGGGCAAAAGCACCGTATAGCCTGCGAGGTCGATCAAGGCACGGGTACGCGCAGAGAACTTGCCGCTGAAGATATCGATCCGGATATGCTCGCCCGCGCGCAGGGTGAATGCAAAGCCCAGCAGGAAATGCGACCCGGTGAGCATATAGCCCACCTCGTAGGCCCAGATAGTGGGCGAGTTGAAAAGGTAGCGGGCAAAGACTTCGTAGCAGGTGCTGAGCACCAGTGGGATGATGAGTAGCGCGCCAAAGATGCCAATCTTGTCGCTCGCCGCCTCGATCGCGCGGATTAGGGCTTGCATGGTGAGGAGGCTCCGGTGTGACGACCGTGCTTAACGGCCCGCGGGTTCGCGGGCCGTTTCACCGCTTTAGCCGCGGACAGTGCGCCAGCGTTCGGCGCCTTCCCATTCTTTCTCGAAGTCGACCTGGCTCTTCAAGATCTTGGCAAACGCGGGATCTTTTTCGGCAGTCTTGGTCGCCCAGTCGAGGCCGATCTTGCGCGCCTGCTTCTGCACGTCAGCATCGAGTTCGATGATCTGGTTGCCGGCCTTGCGATAGAACTCGAGCGCCTTGGCGTCTTCGTTTCCAACCTTGATCCAGCTCTCGAAGGTGACCAGGCGCGCGATGAGCTGCACCAACTGCTGGTCGGCGGCGGGCATTTTCTGCCAGACATCTTTGTTGATCACCAGCTCGAAGGGTGCGGTGGGCTGATGCACGCCAGGAATGATCACGTAGCGCGCGACCTTGTGAAAGCCCGTGGAGATGTTTTCCCAGAGCGTGCCCCATTCGGTGGCGTCAATTGCGCCGCGCTCGAGCATGGGGTAGACGTCACCGCCCGCGGTGGTGACCGGCGCGGCGCCCAGGTCTTTGGCCATTTCAAGCCAGGCGCCCGCGGTGCGAAGCTTGAGACCCTTCAGGTCGGCGAGCGACTTGACGGGCTTCCGGGAATGCAGAAATGCTTCGGCGGTGCGAATGAAAAGCGGCATGGAGATGATGCCTTCCTTTGCTTCGCGATGGGCGCGCTGCATTTCGTCGCCGCCCGCGCCATAGAGCCAGTGCAGCATGCGCTCGCTGTCCATCGAGCCCGCGTAGCCGCCAAAGAGCACCGTGCTGACGTCTTTACCCCAGTCGTAGCCCATCCAGGTGTGACCGCATTCGGCCACGCCGTTCTTCACGGTTTCGGGCACGCGGAGAGCGTTGCCGAGGGCGCCGCCCGGGAACGTCTGGATCTTGAAACGTCCGCCCGAGACGGCCGCCATTCGCTCGGCGAACGCCTTGGCACCGATATCCATGAGTGGGCCGCTTGCCCAGCCGGTTGCCATTTTCCAGCTGTATGTGGGCCCTGCCTGGGCGTTGGCAAGCAAGGGTGCTGCGGCCAGCCCGCCGGCTGCACCCGCCTTCAGAAAATCACGTTTACGCATGAGGTGTCTCCTTATGATGTGGTTTGTTTTAAGCGCTGCGTGAATCGGTGATCACGCCATCTGTCCCGACGTGGTGACCGGGCCATCGAGCGTGACCGGCGCGTCTTCGCGACGGAAGCGCTCGATCGTGGGTCGAAGTTCGGCGCGGATGTGGTCTTCGTTGTAGCCGTTTAGCAGTGTTCCTGCGAGCCCGCGGTCGAGGTCGCTGGTTCCCATCACCCAGTCGGCGATCGGAAAGGTGAGGTTCATGTTGTGCGTCATCATGATTCCGTAGTTGTGATGCGCGGTGTGATGACGGCGGATGGTGTTGATGAACGGCATGTTGCGCACGAACGCGTTGTCATGCACGTGGCAGCAGTAGTGAAAGAGCTCGTAGAGCAGATACTGGCCGACGATGGTGATCATAAGGATGTAACCCGCGTTGGGGTTCACCAGCCAGCCAAGCGCGATCGCAAAGGGCGTACCCAGCCCCATGAAGGTAAAGAGCGCGCGCCAAGGGAAGAAGATGATGCGCCACTCGCGGGTGGAATCCACCGTCATTTCGTTGTCAGTGAAATATTGATGGTGCTGGCGGGTGTGCCGGTCGTAGATGGCGCGCAGCGCCCACACGTCAACCAGCCGGTGCATCACATTTTTGTGGATCCACCACTCGAACAGATTGGAGAAAAAGAATACCGGCACGACCAGGAGCCACTCCCAGCTCGCACCCTGCAGTTGGGCGATGCAAACGCCAAGCACGGTGATACCCACCGCATAGATCACGCCGATATGGAGCAGGCCGTTATAGGCGGGGTGGATATTGGAGCGGTAGTCTTCGCGAAAGCGAACCTGACGCGGAGAGGGGTTGTGACGTTCGATCAGGTGGGCCATGAGTGTTCTCCTGCGGTTTGCAACGTGGCCTGACATATTAGAGGTATGTCTGAGCGCTTGTCGAGCCGCCGTAGGGCAGTCCGGACGATAGATTTCAGAAATCGGTGCTAACGGTGTTGCGGGTGAAGGATTCGATGTTGTCGAGGAGCGAATCGACCGCGTCGCCCGCCTGTGCCTCATCACCGTCGGCGATTGCCTGGGCGAGATCAGCATGCAGCCTGGCGGTGACAGGCAGGTCGGCTGCCTGACGAAAATGCAGGAACCAGAAGCGTCGCGACAGCGAGTTCATGAGCCCCATGGCGGTGGCTGCGAATTCATTACGAGCTGCAACGAGGCAGAGCTCGTTGAACTCGCGATCGGTGCGAAGAAAACTCTTGTCGTCGCGCACTCGCGCAGAACGCCGGAACGCCTTCGCCAGATCGGTGAACTGTCTGCGCTCACCGGCTGACGAACGACGCGCGGCGGCGCGCGCCATCAGGCGTTCGATTTCACGCCGCACCTCCAGGAGCCGTAGCTGCGACTTGACGTCGATCTCGGAGACGATCACGCCCCGGCGCGGAAGAATTCGGACCAGCCGCTCGCGCGCGAGCCGCTGCAGCGCCTCGCGGATGGGCGTGCGGCCGATGCCCAGCCGAGCTGAGAGCATGGCTTCTGAAACCGCGCTGCCGGGCGTGAGCTCGAGCCGCACGATCATCTCCTCGAGAAGCGTGTAGGCCTGCTCGGTGAGCGTTTGAGCGTTTGCCCCCGCGGGCTCCGAGGCCGATCGGGACGGCGCATCGGAGCGCGCGGCCGCCCGGGCGAGGGGCCGGCCCGCTGAGC
>Ga0315906_10007382_pt1 | contig 13391 bp, 7 predicted proteins | sample LakEriMetagenome_4_FD_203526 | JGI IMG/M metagenome (GOLD analysis project Ga0315906, IMG submission 203526) | Freshwater fungal communities from buoy surface, Lake Erie, Ohio, United States - Buoy 2 MA122 | ecosystem: Environmental > Aquatic > Freshwater > Lake > Lake biofilm | place: USA: Lake...
GTTTAAGCTCAAGTTCGCAGAGTCCACAAATATGGTTTTCAGATGATGTAAGTTCTGTTTTACAAAACAAGCATGCTTCAGGAAAAATTAGTGCGCCTACATCTTTTAATGGACGAAAAATAAATTTTTTTATTGAAAGTGTAATTGTTTCCACGCTTTGCGTTCATTTGAACAAATATATGTTAAAAACCACCATCTATTTTATAAAAATTTACGATTCAAATATTTTAATTTTAATGAAGGAAATCAATAACAAATTTTTGAAATCAAGCAAGTGTTTTTTGTAATAAAAATTATCAAAAAATTGCTTTTTTAAATGTGGATATCTTTGAGTAATTGTTGAAAATCGCTACAGGGTTTATTCACTATGGATTACAGCAATTAGTGTTGAAAACAATGGGCAAATGTTGATTTCTTTGAGGTTGAGACTCGTATTTTTTGACAAATTTTGTAAGCCCGATAAGATGCTGTTGACAATGGTGAGGCGAAACAAAATAAAACGAAAAATTATCGGGAAAAACAAAAGATTTTAAAGTTGATTCGTAAAGGTTTAAAAAACTTAAAGGGATAGTTACCTTAATTAAAACAAGACTAAAAATAAAGTATGGCAAGCCAAGTAGTTGAACCAATTTTACTCGAGAACAACAATCGCTTTGTACTCTTTCCGATACAACATGACGATATTTGGAGCTTTTATAAAAGGGCTGAAGCAAGTTTTTGGACCGCGGAAGAAATCGACTTGTCGCCAGATCTTATTGATTGGGAAAATAAACTCAACGACGATGAGCGTCATTTTGTGAAACATGTCTTGGCGTTTTTTGCTGCTTCAGACGGAATAGTAAATGAAAATTTAGCAGAGAATTTCCTCTCGGAGGTTCAATATACGGAAGCGAAGTTTTTTTACGGTTTTCAGATAACGATTGAGAATATTCATTCTGAAACATATTCATTGCTGATAGACACTTACATCAAAGATACCGCCGAGAAAAATCATTTATTTAATGCGATTGACACACTTGACTGTGTTAAGAAAAAAGCAGACTGGGCGTTGCGTTGGATTGAAAAGGGTTCTTTTGCAGAACGATTAGTTGCATTCGCAGCAGTTGAGGGAATCTTTTTCTCTGGTTCATTTTGCTCGATTTTCTGGTTAAAGAAAAGAGGGTTAATGCCTGGATTATCGTTTTCGAATGAATTGATTTCGCGTGACGAAGGCTTACATTGTGATTTTGCTTGTTTACTTTATACAAAGCACCTTATTAACAGACTACCAAAAGAGCAAGTTAAACAAATCATTACCGATGCTGTTGAAATCGAAAAAGAATTTATCCTTGACGCGCTTCCTGTTAAGTTAATCGGAATGAATAGTGATCTGATGAGTCAATATATCGAGTTTGTAGCAGATCGCTTGTTGTTGGAATTAGGAAACGAAAAAGTCTACAATGTTACTAACCCATTTGACTTCATGGAAATGATTTCAATTCAGGGAAAAACAAACTTTTTTGAAAAGCGCGTAGGAGAGTATCAAAAAGCGGGAGTGCTAGCAGGAAAAGAAAATCAAACATTTAGTTTGGACGAAGAATTTTAATAGAATTAATTTAAGTTTAGAGATGTACGTAGTTAAAAGAGACGGAAGAAAAGAAGCGGTGAAATTTGATAAAATAACAGCGCGAATTGTTAAAATGTGCTATGGCTTGGATCCTTTGGTAACACCAGAGTTAGTCGCAATGAAGGTAATTGAAGGAATTTATGATGGGGTATCAACATCGGATTTGGACAATCTTGCAGCAGAAGTTGCAGCGGCAAAAACTATTGATCATCCAGATTACGCTTTGTTAGCTTCTCGAATTGCAGTTTCTAACTTACACAAGGAAACAAAGAAAACCTTTTCTGAAGTAATGTTTGATTTGTATCATTATATAGACCCAAAGACAGGGGAAAAAGCTTCTCTTTTAGCTGAGGATGTTTACAATGTGATTACGGAAAATAAAGAAACGTTGGATTCAAGTATTATTTATGATCGTGATTTTCGCTACGATTATTTCGGATTTAAAACATTGACTCGTTCATACTTGATGAAATTGAATGGGAAAATTGCTGAGCGTCCGCAACAAATGTTGATGCGTGTTTCCCTTGGAATTCATAAAACAGACGTACAAGCAGCGATTAAAACATATAATTTAATGTCTGAAGGTTGGTTTACACATGCTACACCAACATTATTCAATTCAGGAACTCCAAAGCCACAAATGTCTTCTTGTTTCTTATTGACAATGAAAGAGGATAGCATTGAAGGAATTTATGATACGCTTAAATCGTGCGCTCAGATTTCTCAGTCTGCAGGAGGAATTGGATTAGCAATCCACGATATTCGTGCAACAGGTTCATACATAAAAGGCACAAACGGAACTTCAAACGGAATCGTTCCAATGTTGCGTGTATTTAACGACACAGCAAGATATGTTGATCAAGGAGGAGGAAAGAGAAAAGGTTCTTTTGCCATGTATATTGAGCCATGGCACGCCGATGTTTTCGATTTCTTGGATCTTAAGAAAAATCATGGAAAAGAAGAACAACGCGCAAGAGACTTATTTTACGCACTTTGGATCCCGGATTTATTCATGAAACGCGTGAAAGAAAACGGAGATTGGACGTTGATGTGCCCTCACGAATGCCCTGGTCTTTCTGAAACACACAGTGCTGAATTTGAAGCGCTTTACACGAAATACGAAAAAGAAGGTAAAGGACGTAAGACGATCAAGGCGCAAGATTTATGGTTTAAAGTTCTAGAGTCTCAAATCGAAACAGGAACCCCATATATGTTATATAAAGATGCAGCAAATGCTAAGTCTAACCAACAAAATTTGGGTACGATCAAGTCTTCGAACTTATGTACTGAAATCATCGAATACACAGCACCAGATGAGGTGGCAGTGTGTAATTTAGCATCAATTGCCCTTCCTAAATACATTTTAGAGAACGGAACGTTTGACCACGATAAACTATTTGAAGTAACTTATCAAGCTACTTTAAACTTGAATAAAATCATTGATGAAAACTATTATCCGGTAGAAGAAGCTAAAAACTCAAACTTACGTCATCGACCGATTGGATTAGGCGTTCAAGGTTTAGCAGATGCTTTCATTATGATGGGCTTACCATTTGAATCTGAGGAGGCAAGAGCGTTGAATCGTGAAGTTTTTGAAACGATTTATTATGCATCCATGACGGCATCAAAAGATTTGTCGAAAGTTAATGGTCCATACGAAACATATGAAGGATCTCCAGTATCAAAAGGGGTTTTTCAATTCGATATGTGGGGCGTAACACCATCTTCTCGTTGGGAGTGGGATGTTTTGAAGGAAGAAGTTAAAACTCATGGTGTAAGAAACTCTTTATTATTAGCCCCAATGCCAACGGCTTCAACAGCACAAATCCTTGGTAACAATGAATGTTTTGAGCCTTACACATCAAACATTTATACCCGTCGCGTATTATCAGGTGAGTTTATTATTGTAAATAAACACCTTTTGAAAGACTTGGTAAGAGAAGGTTTGTGGAATAAAGATATGCGTCAAAAAATTGTTGCAGCTAATGGTTCGATTCAGAATATAAATGAGATTCCTCAACGTTTGAAAGACCTTTACAAAACAGCTTGGGAAATCTCTCAAAAAGCAATTATTGATCAAGCCGCAGATCGTGGTGCATACATCTGTCAAAGTCAATCTTTGAATATTTTCATGGAAAACGCAAACTTTGGTAAGTTGACCTCAATGCACTTCTATGGTTGGGAAAAAGGGTTGAAAACAGGAATGTATTACCTCCGAACAAAAGCAGCAACGGATGCTATCAAGTTTACAATTGACAAATCAGTCGTAGATGAAACAGCGGCACAAGCAATCGAAGACCAACAAGCGGCAATTGCCTGCTCACTTGACAATCCAGAAGGATGTGAAATGTGTTCAGGGTAGAAGCGACGCTAGTCGGTTATAGACGGAACGGAAATTCACGAGCTTTTTCTCGCTAAATGTGTTCAGAGTAGAAGCGACACTAGTCGGTTAAAGACGGAACGGAAATTCACGAGCTTGCTCTCGCTAAATGTGTTCCGGGTAGAAGCGACTAGTTTGAAAGATAATAAATACTAAAATCAGAAAACCTCATCAGAAATGAATGGGGTTTTTTGTTATGTCTGAATCGACTAATTGTTCAAAAGATTAAAGACTGAAAACGTCTTTTTATCAATTTGTCCTTAAAATCAACATTACTTCTTATCCAGTCCATCAAAATTCTTAAAGTACTCTAGAAATAAAGCTTCGCTGTGGCTTTTTGACTTGTGAAACTGAGTTTTTGTAAACGTGTTTTCCGTGTAATTTTTACTATCAAAATTATAGAGCAAACTACCATTCGGATCGATGAAACCATAGCCACGAATTGTGGCGTGGAAAGCGAATTGTTTTACATTTGGACTAAGTAAATCCTTACTGAATTTAAGCGCATCTGTTTTTACCCGCAATTGATGTAGCAAAGTCGCTGCTAAATCTGCTTGTGAGCCAATATTTTTATAAACTGAACCTCTTTTTGATTTTAGCACGGGTTCACCATAAATTAGTATTGGTATTCTGAAGAAATTCGTGCTGTATGGCTCTGGAAATCCCGGTGAACCATGGCTGTGGTCAGCTACAAAGACAAAAACTGTGTTTTTATACCACTTTTCATTTTTGGCTTTCTTAATGAAATCACCAATACATTTGTCAGAATACTGAATGGAATTCATGAAATCAGCTTCTGTCTCTTTCCACTTTTCTTTTCCTGTTTTTGGATAATCGAACGGAGCATGTGTGCTGCCTGTAAATGCGCATTGCATGAAAGGAGCCTTACTGGAATTTATTTCTTGCAAGAAGAATTTGAATAAATCCTTGTCGTGATAAGTCAGTTTTCCGTGCTCAAGCCCGGCAGGAAAATCGTCTTCATCCAGTACCTTGTCGAATTGATGTTCTACAATAAAACTTTCAATGTTTCCGTATTTTAAGTCACCAGCAAACGTGTATGATGAAAAATAACCATACGGTTTTAGTAATTGGTTGATTGACTTAATCTTGCGGTGCTTTTCAGGATAAAGGGAAATAGCAACTTCCGGAATCCCGGGATAACCTGCAAGAATTGATGTATTTCCAATTTCAGAAGTCGTATTAGTTGCGTAAATATTGGAGAATAAAACACCTTTTTTCGCTAGTTTATCAAAATTAGGTGTAGCACCTTTCGTGTTGCTCAAACATCCGATGGCATTGGCTGTCCAACTTTCTAGAATAACAAATACAAGATTTGGTTTGGAATCGTTTAGAATGTAATTGTCATGATTTCGGTTAAAATTGAAAAGGGATTGAACCATTTCATCCGCTTTCTCTTCTTCTATTTTTGGTAAAATATCACTGAAATCTGTTTTCATGTAAAGAAAATAGCTGTTTCCGAAGAAATAGGTGGAATTGATGGAGACATCGTTCAGTTTGTGTTCGTTAGAAAAACACGCAGAGTCAATATTGATTGGGATTTGTTGCCATCCGCCACGTGCAAACAGAACGCAAAACCCAATTAAAAAAGGAAAAAGCAAGGTCAAGGAGAAACGTTCTTTCCAGTTTTCTGCTACAACTTCAAATCGCCGCGATGAAAGTAATTTTTTAATTGAGAAGTAGGCAACTATTCCTTCGAATAATAAAAACAACATAAAATAAATGGTCATGGAGTAATCAGCCGTTCTAAAAACCTCATCAGGGTTGGAAAGATGCATAAAAACACGAGAAGTCAACTTGTGATTCCACTCGAAATAAGCATTGATTTCTGCGCTGTGAATAATTGAAACAGCAAGAATTTCAATTCCGAAAATTGTATAAAACAATATTCTAAGCCATTTGTGATTGTAGAATTTTAGTAAAAAAACAAAGAAAAGAGGAATCACAGAGAGAAACCCGGCTGTTGCTAAATCTAATCGCAGCGAATAGATGAAAATCAACGGGAAATGTATACCCGCTTTTTCAAAAACATCATAGTGAATTACAGAAAACAGAATTCGCTGAACATCGAAAAGCAAAATCCAAAATACGAGCAGTAAAACAAATTTCCAAATAAAAGATTTTACACTTTTCACTTAACAAAAGTATGAATAGCTATTCATTTATCTTATTTCTACTCCACTCGCTCCATGAACCGACATATAATTTTGGAATATCGAGCCCAGCGTAGTCGAATGCCAATAGTGTGTGACAAGCCGTAACGCCTGATCCACAATGAACAATAATATTGTCCCTGTTTATTTCTCCAATAATTTTTTCATATTTTGTTTTCAATTCACTTGGTGAGAGAAACAATCCATGTTGGTCTAAATTTTCTGTATATGGGATGTTAATTGCGCCAGGAATATGTCCCGCTATTAAATCAATAGGTTCATGCTTTCCTTCATAACGCTCTTGGTCTCGAACATCAATAACCAAATAATTTGGATTCTCTGAAACTTTTTCTAACTCATATATTTCAATCAATGGTAAACTCCATTTTTCGACACTATATAATTCTGGATAAGATTTAACACTTTCTGCTTTTGAAGACAAAGGGAAATTATTTTTCTTGGCTTCGATAAAACCTCCATTTAAAACCTGAATCTTTTCAAGTCCAACTGATTTTAACATCCACCAAAATCTAGCAGCGGCATTTGAGCCGTTTTTATCATCATAAAGAATGAGATGTTTATCGTTTGAAATACCTAAATCAGTCAACGTTTTAGCAAAGGTTTCAATATTGGGCAAAGGATGTCTGCCTCCTTTTGACAAATCCAATTTAATATCTGCCAATTGCGTATTTATGTCAACAAAAAAAGCGCCTTCGAGATGTTCTTTTTCGTAGTTAGATTTGGAATTTTTTCCGCTACTTACATCGAAAATAAGTACTTCAGGATTCTGATATATTTCTATTAACTCAGCTATTTCTATAATTGGTTTTAATTTCATTTCATAACCTTTTTGTGTGTTTAATTAAGCCTATTCAAATATTACACCTTGCCGTTGTTACATTCAAACTCGATCAACATATATTTATTAAATCAACTTTGATCGTTTTGATGGGCAAAATAACGAAAAAGTTAAAAAAGCTCGATAAATCATTCATAAAGCCAAAAACTTAGCACTTATTAAATTACTTGTTTTCGAATAACTGCGCCCATTAAACCAACTCAATTAAACTTAATTTCAGTTTATTGCATTTGTTGATTCTATTTGAATCACTAACAAATTTTTATTAGATTTCATAAGATCTAGTAAAATCTACTTTTGAAACGAAAATTAAAGGGATGAAATAAACGCGGTTCGATTTAAGAGAAAAATCTCCTCAACTTTATACTAAAAGAAGTTCCTTTACCGATTTTGGATACAAAACTAATTTCGCCTTCGTGATTTTCAATAATTTGTTTTATCATGGATAAACCTATTCCGCTCCCTGAATTTTTGGTTGTAAAATAGGGTACAAATATTTTTTCTTGTTCTTCAGCTTTAATTCCACAACCATTATCTGAAACATCAATTAATACGAAATGATGATCCTTTCGAATAGAAATGATTATTTCTCCGTTTTTCATTCCTTCAATAGCATGAATCGCATTTTGAATAAGGTTATTAAAAACTTGAACCCATTGTTCTTTGTCTAATAATAAAATTAATTCCTTTTCTGCTGAAACAAGGTTGAATTTGATGTTTTCTTCCGCTTCGAAAAAAGAAACCGTGTTTTCAATCAAAGCGATTAAATCCACTTCTTTTTTAATTGGCTCCGGCATTTTAGCAAATCTCGAAAATTCATTGGCAATTCGAGTCATGCCATCAATTTGTTCCATGATTGAATTCAACACGCGTTTAACTTTTTCAGTTGAGTTTTGATCAGTTGGATCATAAACCCGTAGTAACTGTTGAATATTTAATTTCATTGGCGTCAACGGATTTTTAATCTCATGAGCAACTTGTTGTGCCATTTCTCGCCAAGCTGTTTCTCGCTCGGTTTGAGCTAGTTTTTTAGCCGCAGTTTTTAACTGTTCTAACTTCAAATTGTATGCGGAAACAATTGTTCCTATTTCGTCTCTACCTGAATATTCAATCTCAATATCTGAGGTAATTTCCAATCCAGCAACTCTTTTTTGAAGTAATTTTAAAGGTAATGTTACCCAATTGGAAACAATTAATGCTATTCCAATTGAAAGTAAGAGTAAGATAATGAAAACATTCACAACAGCAATAATAAACGTTTTTAATTGTTCTTCAAATGCTTGCTGTTGCCCAAAATGCTGAAGATTTATATAACCCAATAATTTTTGTTCTCCATTATATATAGGTTGGTAAGAAGATACGTAATTCAATTTTCCAATATTTTCTTTTTGCATGAAAAAACTACTTTTATCACGCATTATTTTTCCAAAAGCTTCGGGATTAATTTGTTCACTTAATAATCCCTGATTGAAAACCTTACTTCTAGAAGATGCGATTAAAAAACCACTCTTATCATAAACGTTCAAGTCTGTCTTAAAAACACGCGCTAACTTCATCAAAATTGACTCAAGTAAACTTCCGTGACTTTCAATGTTCAAATTTTTGAAGAGGCTAATTTTTCCTCTCAATTCCTCTTCAATTGAAATTAATTTATCCTCAATTATTTCATTAGAAGATTGCTGTAATTGTTTTTGAAAATAGTATCCACTTCCTGTCGCGAAAATGAGCAGAACAAAAACGATTAGTACTAGGCTCGAATATTGAATTTTCCTGGCTAAAGATGAATTCGAATATTGAAAAGACAGTTTCTTTTGTAATAGAATTATTATAAATAAATTCAAACCAAAAAAACAAAAAACTACTGCAAAAGCAGAAACATAATCAACAAATTCATAATTTTTTATTGATAGAATAATGGTTTGATTTCCATTTTTCAGAAGATAATGGTTATATCCATTATAATTTATAAAATGTTCTTGTTTGGTCGACTTTGGAAATGCATTTAACGATGTTGGAAAATGAAAGGATCCAAAACTTCGAGTCAGCCTTTTTCCTGCATATTTACCGATAGAATAATGCTCTAGGGATTTAAGAACACTGGCGTTTTTAGAGATCAATAAACGAGGAAAACCTATCTCCTCTGGAATTCGTTTTGATTTAAGTGTTACTAAAAAAAAATAGTTGGTATTTCGAACTTTAATAATTTCTCGAATTATATAAGTATAACCCACCATCGAGTTTGGAATGTAAAATAAATTCGAGTCAAGCACAGAAGGTTTTCCGGCTTTATCAATGTGAGTTTGACATAATTGAAAAAATTGTGAGTCACCCGTAAAGATTGATTTTCCCGAAGAATCGCAAAGATTAAAATTCTGTTCATACACATTCCAAATGCCCTTGAAATACTTTTTTTCTAGAATATCGCCAAAATCTGATACGCTTATTCCATTCGCCTCTCCAGTTGCCACACTTTGAATCAAAGGATCCTTTTTTAATTTTTCCTTTACTTTAGCATAAGCCAGCTCCAAGTTAATGTCTTGTTCTATTGCGGTTTGATGCGCAAATAATTTTCTATTTTCTTGCTCTTTAAGAATTTGATTTCTGTTAAAGTCAGCAACCGGAGGAATTGAAAAAACAATTAATAAAATGAAGTTTTTTGAAAATCGAGAACCATTTATTTTTTCTAGTATTCGCCATGTAATGAAACTAACCATTGGAAATAACGAAGTTAACAAACTACATTTTTCAGTATTTACAAGTAAAACTGAAAACGCTAGGCTTGAAAATAATTGTATATAAAAAAACAGTGTTTCCCTATTCTGGAGAATTAATTTTTGGGTTCGATAAAAAGTGTAAAGTGCCAGCCCAACTAAAACTAATGTTAAAAACGAAAAAATAGTTAAGTCGAAGAAGTCGAGCAAATTTAATGGAATAGCAGAATTAAAAACAACCATTCGAATCAGTTCAGCTATAAGCCACCAACCAACAAATAACCAAACAAGAAGAAAATAAGTCCCATTTTTTATACCTTTTAATAAGTCGGAAATGAGTAAAAAAATTGCTGATCCGATTATTACGTTTAAGCTGAATTCAAAAAAAGTCGAAAAGATTTCGTTATATCCAAATAGTTCAGCTGATGCAAATTGCTGATTTTCGAAAAAATACTGAAAATCAAAAAAGAAAATAATTAAGCGAATTAAAAAAAGCATTAAAAGTAGGCTGACAACACGAGCTGAATTCACTGAAATTCTTTCGTGAATTCCGAAAAACAGGGCAACGAGACCGAAGCACAGAAATACTAAAATCCAAGGGTTTTCATTATTCTTTTTAGGAGGAGAGATGACTGAAAAAAGATATTTTCCAGTGTAGCTTTTTATTTGTTTGCCTTCATTCTGATTAAGAGAAATAATAAAAGGCGTTTCTGAAAGCTCATCATTCGTTCGATTCTCTAAAAAAGCATTTTCATAATCAAATTCATTTTTAAGTTGGTATGAAACAGCAAGCTTCTCCCCGTCTCTCTGACATATCTTGGAAAGATACCAACCATTTTGTAATCGATTAATATCCTGAGAGGGGAATTGAAGAGAGGTGTATTTTGACACCGGTATTTTATTTGTGTTCCAATAAACAAGAGAGTCTCCTTTATAATAGTGAATAAAATATGGTGTCTTGACTGGATTATAAAAATCAGGCTTTTTAGCCATAAGTTTAACAGCTGTTTCCTTTAAGTCTTTATCGAGTGTAGCAATTTTAGTTTGAAGTTTATTAAAATCGACTGATTTTTCAATGGAAAGACGAAAAGCTACAAAAGTGCAGATAAACATCAATGCTGAAAAAACGAAAAGCCGATGTTTCATGAGCCATCGAAAATAGGGCTTCATAGAATCATTTTTTGCGTCAGCTCATTTCGCAAACGATCAAAATCAGAATTTGCATTTTGATCGTTTCTAAATATAAAATTTGCTTTTTTTCTATATGGCTCAATGAATTTTTCATAGCACGGTAAAACATGATTGTCCCATTGATATAAAATATCCGATCTTTTATATCCTCGGGTTTCTTGATCACGATATAATCGACGATCAAGTTGAATCTCATGATCTACATCAACAAAAACACTGTAATTGATTGCTTCGAAAACTTCTTTATAATGAAACAGAAATAAGCCTTCCACAATTAAAATTTCCGCCGGATCAATGGTTATTAATACATTTTTGTCAGGCGGAGAATTAAAGAAATATTCCTTTACCTCAATTGGTTCACCTTGAATTAGCTGCAATAAATCAGATGTCAGTTTTTTTTCATTTAAAGCTGTGGGCAAATCAAAATTTACTATCCCGTTTTCGTCCATTGCTTGTTTTTCAATAGGAAAATAATAATTATCCATCGAAAAAACAGCTGCGCTCAAATTTGAAAATGATTCCGACAACCTTTTTAAAAGTGTCGTTTTCCCCGAACCACTTCCTCCACAAATTCCGATAACATAAGGATTTTTAGCCATACCAATTACCACAAAGATAGAAAAAGGAAAACAACTTTTTAGTTGTCTCTTACGTTTATAAAACAGATTCCCTTGAAAAATTGTAACTTTCCATTCAAATTAAATGAATGATGATTAAAAATAATTTATTCGTAATTCTTGTTTTCTTTTGCTTTACAACACAAGCGCAGATAAAAAAAGGATCATTGATGCCTCTCTCAGACATACAATTAACTGATGTTAGGACAGATACAAAAATAGCACTAAAAGAAATCAAACGGGAAAAAGGGTTGCTTGTGATATTTAGTTGTAATACATGCCCTTTTGTTGTTGGGACCCCTGATTTTCCTGGATGGGAAAGGCAATATAATGATTTGTATGAAAAAGCAAAACAGAATGGAATTGGAATGGTGTTAATTAATTCCAATGAAGGAAAACGAGGAAAGGATGATTCTTATTCAGAAATGAAAAATCACGCAAACGAAAAAGGCTACAATATGTCTTATTTATTGGACGAAAACTCCAAAATTGCAAATCAATTCGAAGCAAAAACAACTCCGCATGTTTATCTTTTCAATGGGGATTTGAAATTAGTTTATTCTGGCTCCGTTGATAATATTTGGGATAATAAACGAACAGAAGACATTCCTTATTTGGTTAATGCCATGAATGCCTTAAATCAAGGAAAAAAAATAAAACCATCCGAAACACCTCCAAAAGGTTGTAGTATTAAGCGAATTGTAAAAAGCTAAAAATGAAAAAGTTAATCACATGTATGTTTGTTCTTTCTTTGCTGTTTGCATTTTCTCAGCAAGGAGATGGGGGGAAACCAAAAGGATCAAAGGCAGCGCTTTTAATAAAATCGTCTCAAAAAGTAGTTTTTAACGAGCCGAATATTCAACAATTACGAACAGAGGATCAAATAAATGATGAACAAGGAATTGGGCCATGGAGATTTGGATTTAATAATTATACAAATTTGAATCTTTTTAATTCTGGTAATTGGTTTACACTTCCAAATGGAGATCAAATTTGGTTCTTGACTTTAGAATGTACAAACGCACTAAGTGTGAATTTAAGCTTTACTGAAACCAGCATTCCTGAAGGGAATGAATTGTATGTGTATAATCCCAAAAAAGACTTTGTTTTGGGTAAATTTTCCCAATATCATTTATACGAAGGTCAGCTAGGAACAGAATTAATTCCTGGTTCTGAAGCAATTATTGAATATTATGTTCCTAAAAACAATCTCAAAGGAAATATAAAAGTAGCGAGTGTAACACATGGTTATCGCACACCAATAGAATTTCAAGAAAAAGCTTTTGGAAGTTCGGGTTCATGTAATCGAAATGTAAATTGTCCGGAGGGTGCCTCGTGGACAAATGAGCGAAATAGCGTTGTTATGCTCGTGTCCGGAAGTAACGGCTTCTGCACGGGGGCATTGGTTAACAACGTGTTGAACGATGGAAAACCTTACGTATTAACTGCCAATCACTGTTTCAGTAACCCTGCGAATTGGGTTTTTCGTTTTAAATGGCAAGCAACGGACTGTAATAATCCATCGAACTCACCAACATTTGAATCGTTGTCAGGGGCTATTTTAAGAGCTCAAGGAACGGCTTCTGATTTTTGTTTAGTGGAAATTTCAGGGGGTCTTGTTGGCGGAACAGTTCCTGGTTCTCACTCGCCTTATTTTAGCGGATGGGATAATTCGGGCTCTGCACCTACTTCAGCAACAGGAATTCATCATCCTGCTGGAGATATAAAGAAAATATCTCAAGAAAATCAACCCTTAATTTCTACAACTTTTGGCTCCAGCCCGGCAAATAGTCATTGGGGTGTTACAGGTTGGGATACTGGCGTTACAGAAGGAGGATCTTCTGTAACGCCAGTAT
>Ga0315906_10007385_pt1 | contig 13387 bp, 11 predicted proteins | sample LakEriMetagenome_4_FD_203526 | JGI IMG/M metagenome (GOLD analysis project Ga0315906, IMG submission 203526) | Freshwater fungal communities from buoy surface, Lake Erie, Ohio, United States - Buoy 2 MA122 | ecosystem: Environmental > Aquatic > Freshwater > Lake > Lake biofilm | place: USA...
TACCCCCAAGAGGTTGCCGGCGTGGTGCTGGTGGAAAGCTCGCATCCGGCGGCTGGCTTGCCCAAGACCGCACAACGCGGTCAGGCAGCTCATCCTTTTGCCCAGATCCCGCGACCGGAGGCGCAGGCCATCAATGAAGACTTCGCGCTCGGCAATTACCTGAACTCCCGCCGCAAAGCGGTGTTCGCCCAGATGGACGAGATGACCCACTTTGCACGCAGTGCGCGTGAGGTCGAGACCGCAGGCCCCCTGCCGGACGTGCCGCTAAGGGTCATTGCACGAGACCCGGCACTGGGCTTTCCGGACGCACGCGAGGAAGCGCGTTGGCAGTCCCGGCAACGCAGCCTCTCAAGATTGGCTCCTCACGGACATTTCAGGATTGCCGAGGGCAGCGGGCATGAAGTCCATGGCATGCGCCCCGATGTGGTGATTGCGGAGATCAGTGCTGCGCTGGCAAGCGTGGAAGCGCAAGCCCGCCCACAAACTCAGCGATAAGAGTGAGCGTGATTTCGCTCTGCTCAGCATGTGGTGCATGCCGGCAATCCTCGAGCACATGGGTAGCGACAGGGCCAGAACTCTGGCGCGCGATGGCATCGAGCTGAGCCACTGTGCCGTACTGATCGTCACGCCCCTGGATCTGGAGCAAGGGCACCCGGATCCCGGGCAGGAAGGATTCCAGATTCCAGTCCAGAAAACCCGGGTTGAGCCAGGACTCCGACCAGCCCCTGAACGCGCAATCCACATTGGTTCCGTGATATCTCTGCAAGCGATGGCGAAGGTCGCCATGAACATAGGCCTCCCGCGCGGCGCGAATGCTGTCCAGACCACTTTCTTCGGCAAAGACGTGCGGGGCCATGACGACGAGTCCCCGGAGACGGGGAGCCCGGGCCGCCCCGGCGGCCACCAGCGCAATCGAGGCCCCGTCGCTGTGCCCCACCAGAATGCAATCCCCGATGCCCGCGGCATCGAGCAGTGCGGGCAACGCCAAGCCCTCCCGCTGCATGTAATCCAGCGGCCAAGGCAGCGCGCGCGGGCTGGAGTTGCCGTAGCCGGGCCGGGACCAGGCAAAGACTGGGCAGTCGGTGCGGGCAGCGAGCCGCGCCGGGAAGTCACGCCATAGCGCGACGCAGCCCAAGCCCTCGTGCAGGAGCACGAGGGTGGGCATATCAGGTTTTCCGGGAATGGAGAGTGTTTCGAGCGAGGCCTCACCCACCTCAAGGTGGGTGAGTTTTGCGGTGTCCAAACGCCGGCTCAGGCAGCGAGCAGCCCTTCGCGCGTCACGTAATCCAGCGTGTCATTGAGCGCCAAGGCGAGCTTGCCGAAGATTTCGTCCAGCTGGGCCTCGGTCACGATCAGTGGCGGACACAGCGCAATGCCGTCGCCCACATTGCGCGGAATCAGTCCGTGCACGTGGCAGCGCTCGAAGCAGTAGGTCCCGATCGAACCCGGTGGATTGAAGCCCGCTTTGGTCGTCTTGTTGGAGACGAACTCCAAGGCGCCAATCATGCCCACGCCACGCACCTCGCCCACCAGCGGGTGATCCGCAAAACTGCGTAAACCCGCCTGGAATTTCAGGGAGAGCTGTGCCGCACGCTCGAAGATGCGGTCGCGCTCGTAGATCTCCAGGGTCTTGAGTGCAACAGCCGCGCACACGGGGTGGCCGCTATAGGTGTAACCGTGGCCGAAGGTTCCGAGCTTGCGGCTGGCTTCGAGCATCGGGCCGTACATCTTTTCGGGAATGACCACCGCCGAAAGGGGCTGATAGGAAGACGTCAGCGCCTTGGCCATGGTCATGGTGTCGGGCTTGATATTGAAGGTCTGGGAGCCGAAGGCATTGCCCGTGCGACCAAAAGCACATACCACCTCGTCGGCAATGAAGAGCACATCGTACTTGGTAAGCACAGCCTGAATCTTCTCGAAGTAGGTGCGCGGTGGCACCAGCACACCACCGGCGGCCATCACAGGCTCCGCAATGAACGCCGCCACCGTCTCCGGCCCCTCGCGCAGGATCAGCTGCTCCAGGTTGTGCGCGAGGCGCGTGGCAAAGTCCTCTTCGGATTCGCCCTTCTCGGCGAAGCGGAAATGATGCGGGCAATCCGTGTGGATGAAACGGCCGTCGATGGGCACGTCCCACTGGTTGTGCATGGGCGGCAGGCCGGTGAGGCTGGCGGAGGCGAGCGTGATGCCGTGGTAACCCTTCACGCGCCCAATGATCTTCTTCTTCTTCGGTCGGCCGAGGGCGTTGTTGTAGAACCAGATGAGCTTGACCTGGGTGTCATTGGCATCCGAGCCGGAGCAGCCAAAAAACACTTTCGATGCCTGCATGGGCACCATGGTCTTCAATTTTTCCGCAAGCAGCATCCCGGGCTCGTGGCTCTTGCCGTTGAACAGATGCTGGAAGGAGAGCGTCTTGATTTGGTCATAGGCGGCCTGCGCCAGCTCCTCGTTGCCGTAGCCGAGTGCCGTCGACCACAGACCGGCGAGGCCTTCGATGTACTGCTTGCCATCGTGATCCCACACATAGGCACCCTCGCCGCGCGCAATCATCAGGGCGCCGCGTTCCTCGATGACACCGAGATTGACCATGGGGTGGAGCAGGGCCGCGGCATCGCGGGCTTGAATCGAACCGGGTTTCAGGCTCATGCGTGTCTCCTGTCGAAGCCGCCGGACCTGGCGGCACGTGAATGCTGTACAGACTCTCCGGCTGCTATTCTAGCCACGGTCACGCGGGGCAGCCACCGCACCAGCGCAAGGGAAAGACAATGTCTTTATCACGCAACGTTCCCGTCGTCGCCTACCTGCAGATTCTCGCGGGTGCGGTGCTGCTGTCCACGGGATCGAGCGTCATCAAGGCGGTCAGTTTCAATGCGCTCGAGCTCGCCGCCTGGCGCGCGCTGGTGATCGCCCTCTTTCTGGCGGCCGTCATCCGCCCGCCACGCGAGTGCTGGAATCGGGCGCTCATTCCTGCTGCACTCGCACATGCCATCACCACGCTGCTTTTCATGTGGGGCAACAAGCTGACCACGGCTGCCATCGCCATCTTCCTGCAGTACACCGCGCCGCTCTATCTGCTGCTCCTCGGGCCCTGGCTGCTCAAGGAGCCGGTGGGAAGGTCGGATGTGGCGTTCGTGGTGCTCATTGCCTTTGGCATGGTGCTGTTGCTGCTGCAGCCCGCGGCCATCTCGGACACGGCCAGCAACCCGGGCCTGGGTGCCGTGGTGGCAGGGTTGTGTGGCATCGCCTGGGCGTTCACGACGCTCACCATGCGGGATCTCTCGCGCCGCGTACCGGATGGATTCCAGCGTGCAATCGCGGCGGTCATCGTGGCCAATGTCGGTCTTGCCGCGCTGCTGTTACCAGTGGTGGGGGTGCCAGAGGCAGCGAGCCTCACGGATTGGGTGCTGGTGTCCTATATGGGGATTTTCCAGCTTGGCTGCGCCTTCATCCTGGTTTCGCTGGGCTTGCGCCGGGTGACGGCACTGGAGGGTGCCCTGCTGCTGTTGCTGGAGCCGCTGCTGAATCCAGTTTGGGCGTTCTTTGCCCACGGGGAGATACCGGGTGGACTCGTTCTCGCGGGTGGCGGGCTGATACTCGCAGCTTCGGCCGCACGGGTCGTGGTCAATACCCGGCGTGCCGCAACTCAGTCCCTACCCTGACGCAGCTGTTCGCGGATACGGTCCAGGGCTTTGCGTCCCTCGAGCAGGATGCGCGGCGTGAGGTGATTTTCCATCATCTCCTTCTTGCTCACCGCACGTGAAAGACCTTGCGCGGCAGCGAGGGCAAGCCAGGCGTAGGCCTTGGCCTGATTGCGACTGACCCCGACACCATTGGCGTGGCACAGACTCACCGCGTATTGGGCCCGTGCATCACCCTGCAGCGCGGCGCGCTCGAGCATTGCGATTGCATCCTCCGGCAGCATGTCCGGGACCTTGCCAAAGAGACCGCGCCGGCCGATCTCGTACTGGGCATGGGCGCTGCCGAGTTCCGCGGCATGTCGCATCCAGGTCATCGCGCGGGGCTTGCTCGCCTCGACGCCAAGACCTCGCTCATAAGCCAGCGCCAGCCGGTAACAGGCCTTGATGTGCCCTTGTTCGGCGGCCTTGCGCAACCACTCGAAGGCCAAGGTGGAATCGGGTTGGGCGGCAAGACCCCGCTGATGAAAGCGTCCCAGCGCGTACTGCGCCTGAGGCAGGCCGGCGCGCGCGGCGCGCTGCAGCCAACGCTCGGCTTCTTCCGGATCCCGCAGATCGGGCGGTGCGCTTACATGCAGCAGACCGAGATTGTGCTGGGCGTCCAGATCGCCTGCTTCGGCGGCCTTGCGGCACCAGCGGATGGCCTCGGCATGGTCACGCTCTGTACCGAGCCCATGCGCGAATGCCAATGCCAGATTACGTTGGGCCTGGGCATTGCCGAGTTCCGCAGCGCGCAACCAGTGACGCACCGCGACTTCCGGCGCGCGCTCCACACCCTCTCCCCGACTGTAGAGCTCACCCAGTCTGAAATGACCGACCGGATCATCGAGCGCAGCCGCTGCCGAATACCAGCGTAACGCTCGTTCAAAATGCCGCTCCAGGCCAGTGCCGGTCTCAAAACACCAGCCTAGCAATGCCTGCGCCTCGGCAAAACCCGCTTCCGCCGCTTGGCGCAACCAGCGAATGGCGCCTGCCGGATCACGCGGGCACCCACGTCCTTCGAGCAGGGCCTTGCCTACGCAATAGCAGGCGGCTACATGCCCCGCCTCGGCGGCCCTGAGATAGCTGTCCAGGGCGCGTGCAAGTTCCCCCGGCCCGGCTTCGGCGCGATCCAGGGCCTCGCCCAGCGCATACAGGACTTCGGGGTCTTCCTCGCTCACGCCTCCGCTCCCCGATATCGCCTGCCGCAAATCATGCCCCGGTCGCCGATTTCGCCGCCAGCCTTCCTGACAGGTCGTAGTCATCGCTGGCTTCGATCTGCACGCGATGCAGGGTACCCGGGCGCAGCTTGGCACCACCCGACACCCGCACCACGCCATCGATGTCGGGAGCGTCGGCGGCACTGCGCCCTATGGCCACGCTGCCCTCCACCCGATCGATGAGGACATCCAGCGCGCGCCCGACGTGACGCGCGAGGCGAGTCGCGCTGATACGCTGCTGATGCTCCATGAAGCGTTCCCAGCGTTCCTGGCGAACTTCCTCCGGTACCGGACCCGGCAGCGCATTGGCGGCAGCGCCGTCCACCGGCGAATACGGGAAACATCCCACCCGGTCGAGCTGGGCTTCATCGAGAAATTCCAGCAGCGCCTCGAACTCGGCCTCGGTCTCGCCCGGGAAACCGACAATGAAAGTACTGCGCAAGGTGAGGTCGGGGCAGATCTCGCGCCAGCGACGAATGCGCGTGAGCGTGTCTTCAGTCGCCGCGGGTCGACGCATCAACTTCAGCATGCGCGGGCTGCCATGCTGGAAGGGAATGTCGAGATAGGGCAGCAGTTTGCCCTCCGCCATCAGTGGCAGAACTTCATCCACATGGGGATAGGGATAGACATAATGCAGCCTCACCCAGACCCCAAGTTCCCCCAGGGCCGTGCACAAGCCGAGGAAGTCCGTCCGGCGTTCCTGCCCGCGCCATTGCGCATCCGGATAACGAAGGTCGCTGCCATAAGCGCTGGTGTCCTGGGAAATCACCAGCAACTCCTTCACCCCGGCGGTCACCAGACGTTCGGCTTCGCGCATCACGTCCGGCAGCGGACGACTCTGCAGGCGGCCGCGCATGGAGGGAATGATGCAGAAGGAGCAATGATGATTGCAGCCTTCGGAGATCTTCAGATAGGCGTAGTGCCGCGGAGTGAGGCGTATGCCTTGCGGTGGCACCAGGTCCATCCGCGGGTCGTGCGCAGGGGCTGGAGCATGCTCGCGCACTGCGGCCACGACGGATTCGTACTGGTGGGGGCCGGTGATCGAAAGCACCTGCGGATGGACGCTGCGGATCTCTTCCGCATTGGCGCCCAGGCAACCGGTTACCACGACGCGGCCGTTTTCACTGAGCGCCTCCCCTATCGCCTCCAGCGACTCCGCCTTGGCGCTGTCGATGAAGCCGCAGGTGTTGACGACCACCACGTCGGCACCTTCGTAGGTGTTGACGATGTCATAACCCTCAACCCGCAACTGGGTCAGGATGCGTTCGGAATCGACCAGCGCCTTGGGACAACCCAGGCTCACAAAGCCGACCTTCGGGGCAGACTGCATCGGGATCTCTCTCATGCGCGGGAATTCACAAGCCGAGGGCACAGCCGTCGAGACGGGGATCGCTGCCACCCTCATACCCCCCGTTCACGGGGTGCCGCATGATACCTTGATAGCCCCCGGCAAAGCCGGTGACGGGATGCGCTTGGGCGCGCACTGCATGTCCTTTCGCTGTCAGCGCGTCGAGGATGGCTGACGGAAAACCGGGTTCATGTTCCACCACCCCGAGCCCCGACTGGTGGTCGCCATTGGGTGCAGCTCCGCCATGATGACGCAGGCGCGGCAGCTCTCCGGCCCGCTGCACGTCGAGTCCGAATTCCAGTATCCGTGCGAGGATTTGCACCTGAGCTTGCGGCTGCATGTCACCCCCAATCGCCCCAAAGCTGAGGAAAGGCTGTCCCTCGCGCGTGACGAAGCCCGGCATGATGGTATGGAACGGGCGTTTGCCCGGCGCGTACTCGTTGGGATGCCCTCTCTCGAGAGAAAAACCGCTGCCGCGCGACTGCAGTGCGAAGCCATAGGGAGCGACCACCACGCCTGAGCCGAAAGGGACAAAAAGGCTCTGGATGAGTGACACCATCATCCCGTCCGCATCGGCCACCGTGAGATACGTGGTGTCACTCGCCGGTACGGCAACGTGGCCCGGCGCCGGATCGGACTGCGCCCGCGCCGGATCCATCAACGCTGCACGGGCACGAACATAGAGGGGCGAGAGCAGCTCCTCCAGCGGAAATTCCGCGAAATCCGGATCGGCGTAGTGGCGCGCGCGATCGGCAAAGGCGAGCTTCTTGGCCTCGAGGTAGCGATGCCACCAGGCCGGATCATCGCCATCGCGGGTGGGCGGGAAAGTCTCGAGCATCGCGAGCATCTGCAGCACGCTGAGCCCTTGTCCATTGGGCGGCAGCACATGGACATCGTGACCCCGGTAGCGGGTACTCAAGGGTTCCACCCAGGTTGCTTTGGCCCGTTCCAGATCGGCCCGCGTCAGGTGTCCTCCGCAGGCTGCAACATTCTGCAGGAGCGCCTCGCCGATGGGACCATGATAAAAAGCATCACTGCCCTGATCCGCCAGCTCCCTGAAGAATTGGGCCAGACCGGGATTGCGCTGTTCGTCTCCCGGCCCGGGCGCGCGACCTTCCGGCCAGAAGACCTGCCGGAAATCATCGACACACGCCGCCACCCGCGGCTCCCGGAGCAAATCCCCGGCGCCGTGGGACCAGGACTCGTGGCTGCGGAGGCCGACGGCAAATCCTTGCCCGGCAGCCTCTATCGCAGGCTCGAAGAGCCGCGCCCACGGCAATTTCCCGTGGCGTTGGTGCAGAGCCTGCCAACCGGCAATCGCCCCCGGGGTGGTCAAGGTCAGTGGCCCACGGGCAGGCATGACGCGGGCGCCATCGAGCGCCGAGCACAGGGCGGCGCGACCAAGAGACAGCGGCGCGCGTCCACTGGCGTTCAGGCCGTCCAGTCTCTGTCGTGCGGGATCCCACACCATGGCAAAGAGATCGCCACCCGGGCCGCACATCTGGGGTTCCGTCACCGCAAGCACCGCATTGGTGGCAATCGCCGCGTCAACCGCGCTGCCCCCCGCCCGCAACAGGTCGATGCCGGCGAGAGTCGCGAGACTCTGGCTGCTGGCTACCATCCCGCGTCTTCCCATGACCGGTGGACGCTGTTCCGGATGACGGGCAGGCGCTGTCATGACTGACGGCGAATCCCTAGTGGGCGGTTGAGTGTTTCTGGCTTTGGAGTCCCGCCATGCACGCGCAGCACCTCCGCGAGGCGTTGCTGCGCACTGTCCGGCATCGGCGCCCCGCGTCGCGTGACGAACGAGATGTGCATGTAAAGCGACTCGCAGGTGGCGGCAATCCACCCCTCGTCCTTGTGACGTACTTCGCTGTAGGTATGAATGAGCTTGGGACTCCAGTCGATCAGACGCGTGCTGACCTTGATTTCATTGCCGGCGAAAAGTTCGCGACGGAAATCCATGTTGCAGGAAGTGACAAACACGGAGCCTTGGCCCTCCGCCGTGTAGCCCCAGCCCAATCCGATGTCATCGAAGAAAGCATTGCTGCCATCGTCCACTGCGCGCAGATAGAACGCGACGTTCATGTGGCCATTGGGGTCCAGCCACTCCGGCTTTACCGCAAGTTCGTCAATGAATGGACAGGGAACCGGATTACTCATACACCCTCCGCAAACTGCCGGACCTCCCAATCGGTCACGGCCTGTGAAAAAAGCGCCAGCTGCCACTCGCGGCTGCGGGCATAGGCTTCGACAAAATTCTCACCGAACACCGCCCGGGTATGCGGGGACTGGCGCCAACGCGCAATCGCCTGCACGAAATCAGCGGGAAAGGGCTCGGCACAATGCACTCCCGGCTGTGCGGCATCACCGCTGGCCGCCGGCAATGGCAGGATTCTGCCCGTAATCCCGAGGCGCCCTGCCGCCAGGGTGGCAGCGAAGGCAAGATAAGGATTGATATCCGCACCGCCAAGCCGGATTTCCACCCGGGTCTCGCCTGGCGTTGGTGCAACCAGGCGCAATGCTGCCGTCTTGTTGTCCAGGCCCCAGCTGTTGGTTCTCGGTACGAAGGCTGGACCAGAAAAGCGCTTCCAACTGTTGAGATTGGGTGAAAACACCAGAAAGAAATCCGGCAAGAACCGCTGCAAGCCACCGAGGAAATGGTGGAGAGTCTGATTCGGCTCTGCCCGTGCGCGATCATATCCAAAGGCCGGCGACTGTTCGCCCGCATGCATCAGCGAAACGTTGAGATGCCCCCCGGCGGTTTCATGCGCCTCACTCAGCCGTGCCATGAAGCTCACCAGCGCATCCTGTTCACGTGCCACGGCCTTGGCCACAGTCTTGAAACGCAGCCAGTGATCCGCCGCCTTCGAGGGCTCGTCGGGCTCGAAAGAAAATTCCAGCAACCCATGGAACTCGGCATGAAGGGCGTGCAAAGGCAGGCGCATCGCTTCGGCGCAACGCTGCAGACGCCCCAACAGCGGCGCAGCGATCAGATGATCGACGTGGGAGTACATCCGCATAAAATCAGGATGGGATTGCAGTGAGGCGGGACGTTTGCTCTTGAGGCTCGCGGGGGTCTCGGCCAGTACATGACATTCAACCTCCCCCGCGCAATGGGCAACAAACCCTGCCTCTTGCAGACGGGAAGTTTCCCGGCGCAGCAGCGCGCGCGGACACCAGGCCGAGTGCTCTCCGCTCAACTGCCCCAGCAGCAGCAGGCCGAGACTGCCATCCGGCGAGAGATCGATGCAGGGACTCCCGGTGTCAAAGACGAGGCGGGCATCCGCGTACCCGCGGGCAGGATCCTGGAATATGCCGTTGTCCATGGGCGTGTCGGCTGCGTCCGTGGCAAAGATGGCTGTGCTCACGGCAAGCCCGTCACGACACAGGCCTTCCAGGGCGTCCCGGTGGATGAGCTTGCTGCGCAGGCGGCCTTCCCAATCCACACAACCCGCCGCGAAAAAAGTCCCTGTTCCCAGCAGCGTCTCCGCTGCCTCTGGCGCAAGCGGCGCGGCAGTGGAAAGACCGGCGGGTGCCATCATCGCGGCCCGTCGGCTCAGGCCTGCGGAAACACCTTGCCCGGATTCAAAATGCCCTTGGGATCGAGCGACTGCTTGAGATGTCGCATGAGGGCGATTTCCGCGGGACTTCGGCTGAGCGGAAGGTACCGGACTTTTTCGGTCCCGATGCCATGCTCGGCGGAAACCGAGCCGCCAATCGCCTGCAAGGGCTCATAGACACAGAGATTGACTCTGTGGTGATGTTCGGCGCCACCATCTCCCACGGCGATAGCAAAATGGATGTTGCCATCGCCAATGTGACCGAGGGTGAAACAGTGATGCCCCGGATAGGCCTCCGACAGTCGGCGTTTGACCTCCGTGACGTAGGCGTCCATGTCGCGGATCGCAAGGCTCACGTCGTAGAGAAACGCTGGCCCGTAGCGGAAGAACTGGTCGACCGAATCACGAATCTTCCACATGGCACGCCGCTCTCCCTCGGACTTGGCCACGGCGGCATCGACGATGAGGCCTTGTTCCAGCGCTTCCGCCATGGTGTTTTCGAAGCGTTCGGCATCATCGGCATGGCCGGTCCCCAGCGCCTCGCAAATCACGAAATGCGTATGTTCGACGGGCACTGGCCGTGCGTTGGTGCACGGCGGCGTCGTCACGAGCTCGTAGAAATCGCGCCACATCACTTCAAACGAGCTGAGTCCACCGCCCATCGCGCGATCAATGAAGCGCAGGAATTCCGCAACCTGGCCGAAGTTGTCAAACGCAGCGAAAGCGGTCTGCTGGCCCAGTGCCATCTCGCGCAGCCGGATCACGACGCGAGTGACAATGCCAAGCGTGCCCTCTGTTCCGATGAACAGGTGCTTCAGGTCGTAGCCTGCGTTGTTCTTGATCATCGTGTTGAGGGAGGTGATCACCGTACCATCGGCCATCACGGCTTCGAGCCCCAGCACGTTCTCGCGCGTCATGCCGAAGCGGATGACACGGTTGCCGCCTGCATTGGTGGAGACATTGCCTCCAATCTGACAGGTTCCGCGGGCACCCAGATCAACCGGGAAGATCAAACCATGCTTTTCGGCGGCCTCTTGCAGGGCCTGCAGTGGCACACCCGCCTGCACGGTCATGGTCCGACCCATGGGATCGATTTCTTCAATCCGGTTGAGCCGCTCCATGGACAGCACCACATCGGCTTCGGTGCCATTGCAGCCCTGAACCAGACCCGTGAGTCCGCCATGGGCCACCACAGTCTGACCCAGCGTGTTGCAGAGCTTCAGCACGGCGGAGACTTCTTCCACCGAGCCTGGCCTCACGATCACCATCGCGCGTACGGGCTCCTGGCGCCAGACATGGATGTTGCGCGCGGAGATGTCATCGCCTGTCACGAGACCGGCATCGCCGACGATGGCTTGGAGTTGCTGGAGCAGGGTTTCACTCATGATTTGGCTGCCTTTTGCAGTGCCTGATCGATATCCCAGAGAATGTCGTCGAGGGTTTCCAAGCCGACCGAGATGCGGATCATGTCTGGCCCCACCCCGGCCGCAATCTGCTGCTCTTCCGAGAGTTGCCGATGCGTGGTGGACGCCGGATGGATCACCAGGGTCTTGGCGTCCCCGACATTGGCAAGATGGCTCAGGAACTGCACGTTCTCGATGAATTTCACACCGGCCGCCATGCCTCCCTTGATACCGAAGGACATGATGGAGCTCGCCCCCTTGGGCAGGTATTTCCGCGCACGGTCATGGTAGCGGTCGCCGGGCAGTCCAGGGAAACGCACCCACGAGACTTGCGGATGCGCTGAGAGGAATTCCGCCACCGCGAGGCCATTCGCACAGTGTCTTTCCATGCGCAGGGGCAAGGTCTCCAGCCCCTGCAGGAACATGAACGCATTGAAAGGACTCATGGCCGGACCGAGAGTCCGCAGTGTCTCCAGCCGCGCCTTCATGCTGAAGCCGAAATCACCGAAGGTCTCGTAGAACTTCACGCCATGGTAACCGGGTGACGGTTCTGTCATGCCCGGAAATTTGCCGTTGTCCCACGGAAACTTGCCTGATTCCACCAGCACGCCACCAATCGACGTGCCATGCCCGCCGATGAATTTGGTGGCCGAGTGCACGACGATGTCGGCACCCCATTCGATAGGCCTGCAGAGATAGGGCGTGGGGAAGGTGTTGTCGACCACCAGCGGGATATCCGAAGCATGCGCGACTGCCGCCACCGCTTCGATATCCAGCACGTTGATGAGCGGGTTGCCGAGGGTTTCCGCATACACCAGCCGCGTGCGCGGCGTGATGGCCGCCGCGATGGCATCGGTGTCGTCGATGTCCACGAAAGTCGTGTCTATGCCCATGCGCCGGAAGGTGACATCGAACTGGGAATAGGTGCCGCCGTAGAGGGTGCGCGACGAGACGATATGATCACCAGCCTCTAACAGGGTCAGCAGCGCCACCATCTGTGCGGACATGCCGGAGCTGACAGCCACCGCAGCACGTCCGCCCTCCAATGCCGCCATCCGCTCCTCGAACACCGAGTTGGTGGGATTCGACAATCGGGTATAGACGTTACCGAACGTCTGCAGGTTGAACAGGCTTGCCGCATGGTCCGCGCTGTCAAACACATAGGAAGTTGTCTGGTAGATGGGCGCCACGCGCGCGCCGGTGCTGGCGTCCGGAATCTGGCCTGCATGCAGGCACAGGGTCTCGAATCCGAATTTTCGATCTGCCATGGTTCAGTTCGCGATGAATTTGGGGCGCTTGGACGAGATGACCTTCGTGTTGACGCCAACGAAGTTGAGTCCACCGAAGAGCCGGGCATGTTCAATCTTGACGCAGCGATCCATCACCACTGCAAGCCCAGCATCTCGCGCCAGTTGTGCGGCTTCGAGATTGATCACGCCGAGCTGCAGCCAAAGCACCTTGGCGCCGATGGCGATTGCACTGCGCGCGAGCGGGACGATTTCCGAGGAGGCACGGAAGCAGTCAACCATGTCCACCTTCTCCGGAATCGCCTCCAGGCTGGGATAGCACTTCTCGCCGAGCACTTCCGGGTAGGCGGGATTGACCGGGATGACACGGTATCCGTGCTCCTGCATGTACTTGGCTGCAAAGTTGCTCGGACGATGCCAGTTGGCCGAGAGCCCGACGACGGCCACCGTCCGGCACTCGGCCAGAATCCGTCGCAAGGTGGGAATGTCCGTGTCAAAGTCCGCGACGTCTGCGCACATAGCTGCCGGTAATCTCCTTGACGTTGCGCGTGCCGAGCAGCGCCATGTCGCGCACGATCTCATCACGCAGAATCTGCAGGGCCTTGTCCACGCCGGCCTCACCACCGGCGCCAAGTCCATAGAGGTAACAGCGCCCCGTCATGCAGGCGCGGGCACCCAGCGCCAATGCCTTGAGAACGTCAGTTCCGCGGCGCACGCCGCCATCCAGAATCACCTCGGCCCGGTCGCCGACTGCCGCGACGATCTCCGGCAGCACGTCGATAGGCGTGGGGCAGTGGTCGAGCTGGCGTCCACCATGGTTGGACACGATGATCGCTGTCGCCCCGATGTCCACGGCCCGCTTTGCATCATCGACGGTGAGGATCCCCTTCACCGCGAACGGCCCGCCCCACTCCTGAACCATGGCAGCCGCATCA
>Ga0315906_10007386_pt1 | contig 13385 bp, 11 predicted proteins | sample LakEriMetagenome_4_FD_203526 | JGI IMG/M metagenome (GOLD analysis project Ga0315906, IMG submission 203526) | Freshwater fungal communities from buoy surface, Lake Erie, Ohio, United States - Buoy 2 MA122 | ecosystem: Environmental > Aquatic > Freshwater > Lake > Lake biofilm | place: USA...
TCGATCGAGAGCGGCACATCGGTGATCGACTGCACGATCTGCACGGCCTGCGCCAGGATCGCGGGCTCGTCGGCGAGCGGGATACCCGCATTGACGTCGAGCATGTGCGCGCCGGCCTCCACCTGCGCGAGCGCGTCGGAGATGACCCGCGAATAATCTCCCGCCGCCATCTCGGCAGCGAGGATCTTTCGGCCGGTCGGGTTGATGCGTTCGCCGATGATGACGAACGGCCGGTGGAAGCCGATGACGACCTCTTTGGTCGCTGAGCTGATGATCGTGTCGGTCATGGGGTCACCTTGTCCTCTGTATCCATTCGTTTTAGTTCCCGGTCCCGTCCGGGGTACCAAGGCACCCGCCCGGCGAGCACGCCGGACCGGTCGATGATCTCCGCCACCGATTCTTCCTGACGGTAGGCCATGACATGCACGCCGTGCACGCCGTTCATGGCCCGGACCTCCTGGATGATCTCGATGCAGATGTCGCGGCCCTCACGGGCCGGATCCTTCGCGCCACGGAGCCGCTCGATCAGCGCGTCGGGGATGTGGATGCCGGGCACATTGGTGCGCATCCAGTCCGCCGCCTTGGCCGAGCGCAACGGCCCGACGCCGATCAGCAGGAAGACCTTGTCGAGCGCCCCCAGATCCTCGAGGCGTCGCAGGAAAGCGCGCAGAAGCGGCATGTCATAGCAGTACTGGGTCTGGATGAACTGCGCGCCGGCTTCGATCTTTTTGAGGAGCCGCAGCGCCCGCCACTCGTGCGGCAACGCCGACGGGTTCTCCGCTGCGCCGAGGAACACCCGGGGTGCCGCGGTAAGCTTGCGCCCGCTCTGGAACCGCTGCTCGTCGCGCAGGGTGCGGGCGATACCGAGTAGAGAGATGCTGTCGAGATCGAACACGGGCTTCGCTTGCGGATGGTCGCCCGCCTGCACGCCATCGCCCGTGAGACACAGCACATTGCAGACGCCCATCGCCGAAGCACCGAGGATATCGCCCTGGATGCCGATGCGGTTACGGTCACGACAGGAGATCTGCATGATCGGCGCATAGCCCGCGCGGGTCAGCAGCGCACACACGCCCATGCTCGACATGTGGCAGTTGGCGCCGCTGCCGTCGGTCGCGTTGATCGCATCGACATACCCGTCGAAGATTCGTGCGCGGGCGTAGACCTCCTCCGGATCGGCCGAATCGGGCGGTGCAAGTTCCGCCGTCACCGCGAAGCCACCGGCGCGCAGCACGCGCTCGAGACGGCCTGGCGAGACATGTCCCGGCAGGATCGGCAGCGGCGCCCCCGCCACCGGTTCGTCGTGGAACTTCATGGATGCAGCCCTATTTCTCTTCGCCCAGCCGCTGGCGCAGTGCGCGCAGCCAGGACGATCGACCCTCGAGGCGGCGATCGACGGCGAACTGCACGGTACGGAGCGATTCGACACCGCCCGTGATGCGCTGACTGCCTTCCCAAGCCGCGACCCACACGCACTTCATGTCCGGCAGCACTTCGCAGTTGCCGTTGGCGCGCACACCGCCACACGGCCCGTTGCGCAACTGCTTTGGGCAATTCATGGGGCAGGACATGCCCGTCGAGCTGAGTACACACTGGCCGCACATCTTGCAGTCGAAGAGGAAACCCTTGGTGCCGCGCTCGATCGCGGCGAACGGCCGCTCCAACCGCTCGTCACCGAACACCCGCATCAGTGGACGCAGCATGACCAACAGGTCCTCGAGCGCGCGGTAGAGGCGGTTGAGACCGCGCGCATGCCGAACCGACCAGAGGCGCACGCGGTACATGCTCAACCCTCGGCGACGGGTGCTGCCAGACCCTTGGCGCGGATGAGCCGATCGAGGTCCTCGTCCGTGTACCGGGCCTCGATGGCCGCAGCGGCGGCGGCGGCCTCGGCCTGCAGATCCTCGCCACAGGGCACCGGCGCGCTGCGCGTCCACTCGGAGATATAGGCGTCGGAGCCACCCTTGCCGGCGCGCATCGCTGCGCGATCGACCGCTTCCTGGAAGCGCGCCGAGAGCATGACCTTGGAGGTCTCGCGCCCACGCTTGATGACGACCTGCGAAGGGATATCGCGCCAAGAAATGATGATCAGGCTGGCCATCCTATATCTGCGCCTCCCTGGCGACGAAACGGCGCAGGCTGTGCTCCAGCCCGCCGTAACCGGTGTGACGGAAATGGTATTCGAGGCCGAGTCGACCGGCGATCGCCTGTGCGGCATCGGCGTTGTCGGCATCCACGCGCTGCCCGAGGTAGACGAGCCGACGGTAATTGCCGAAGTACTGGCTTTGCAGTTCGGGGTGGCGGTCGAGACCGAGCCCGCGGAAGACGAGACGATCGAAGTGCCGGACAAGGAAATCGGTGAGGAAAAAGCTGCCGGGCTCGCTCTCCGCGAGCTGCGCAAAAGCGTCCACGCCCGCGAAGAACTGGTAGCAATGCACGCCGTCTATCCGTTCCACGCCCGTCTCACGCAGCACCGCATCGAGCGCGCCGCTCGTGCCACAGTCGGCATAAGCGACGAAGATCTCGGCGTAATCGTCACGGTGTGCGGCGATCGCCGCCTTCACCGCGGGCGCGATGCGCTCGGGTCGGTTGTGCAGCTCGGGGGGCAGGCAGTGCACATCGAGTTCGAGCCAGCGATAGCTGCTGCGCAGGGCCGCGACCTCATGAGCCAAGGCACCGCATGCGATGACGAGTTTGCGGCCGGTCGTGGCCACGCGCGCGATGTCAGTGAGCGCGCGCGGCGGCGCGCTTCGCCGCGATCAGCGCCTTTGCGGTCTCCACGGCGACCGCGGCATCGCGGCAATAAGCATCCGCACCCACCGCCTTGCCGAACTCGTCGTTGAGCGGCGCACCGCCGACCAACACGATGTACTTCTCACGCAGGTTCTTCTGCTTGAGGGTGTCGATGACGACCTTCATGTAGGGCATCGTGGTCGTCAGCAGCGCCGACATGCCGAGGATGTCCGGCTTGTGCTGCTCGAGCGCGTCGAGGTACTTCTCGACCGGGTTGTTGATACCGATGTCGATGACCTCGAAGCCCGCGCCCTCGAGCATCATCCCGACGAGGTTCTTGCCGATGTCGTGGATGTCGCCCTTCACGGTGCCGATGACGACCTTGCCGATCGGCTCTGCGCCGGTCTCAGCAAGCAGCGGGCGCAGGATCTCCATCCCGCCCTTCATGGCGTTGGCTGCGAGCAGCACTTCCGGCACGAAGAGGATGCCGTCACGGAAGTCGACGCCGACGACCCGCATGCCTTCGACGAGCGCATCGTTCAGGACCTTGTCAGGCCCCCAACCACGCTCGAGGAAGATACGGGTGGCGAGTTCCACCTCCGGCTTCATACCGTTGTAGAGATCGTCGTGGACCTGCTCTACGAGCTCGGCATCGTCGAGCGTGCGCAGGTCGAATTCGCCTTCAGCATCAGACATTTCAGGCCTCGGTGAGCCAACACTTAACTCGCAGGATGGTAAGCGTGGAGGGACGTCGGAACTTTACCTTTAGCGACGGCTATTTGTCCGTCGGCGACATAGGTCGAACGTCGGGCGGACGGCGCCGTTCGGCGCTCGGCGGTCGACCGAAATGCTGGCGATAACACCGGGAGAAATGCGGCGGCGACTGGAACCCGCATGATGCCGTGACTTCCATGATCGGCATGGCGGTCTGCAGCAGCAACTCCCGCGCCCGTCGCAACCGCAGGTCCATGTAATAGCGCTTCGGGACGCAGTTGAGATACCGCTGGAACAAGCGCTCGATCTGGCGCCTGGACAACCCGGTTCGCCGCGCGATGGCATCGAGAGACAACGGCTTCTCGATGTTCTCCTCCATCAGTTTTGCGACCTTGGTGAGACCGTGGTGAGTGAAGCCGAGTTGGGCGCGCAGCGGGACATACTGGCTGTCTTGCGAGTCACGCACCCGCTCCAGCACGAACTGCTCGGAAACCTGGTGCGAGATGTGCCGTCCGTGCTGATGTTCGATGAGGTTCAGCATCAGGTCGAGCGGTGCCGTGCCACCGGAGCAGGTGTAGCGGTCTCGGTCGATGGTGAAGACCTGCGAGGTCAGCGTCACCAGCGGGAACTCTTCCCGAAGCGCGTGCACGTTCTCCCAATGGATCGCCGCCCGGTAGCGGTTCAGCAGACCGGCCCGCGCGAGGATGTATCCGCCGGTGCACAGCGCTCCCAAGGCGCCGCCCGTATCCGCCCGGCGTCGCAGCGCCTTGGCGAGCTGCGCCGAAACGGTGTCGCGGACATCGATGCCGCCGCAGACGAACAAGATGTCGACCTTGCCGAGGTCCGCCAAAGCGATGGTTGGCGTCATCTGGAGACCGCTGCTCGCGACCACCGGGTCGCCCTTGAGCGAGACGATCCGCCAGTCGTACAGGGTGCGGTTCGCGACCCGGTTCGCCATGCGTAACGGCTCGATGGCGTTGGTGAGCGCGATCAGCGAGTAGTTGGGCAAGGTGAGGAACGCGTAGGTCCGCTTGCCGATTGGGAGGTCGGATTCCACGACCCTCGGAGTATAGGTTCGCCCGCGAAGAGATGTCCAATTCGGACACTTGGCCGTCGCATTTGGATTGGTAGCGCAGGCATCCGCGGCTACACTCTGGACGGATGAAAACACATGCCAGAGTCGTGGTCATCGGCGGCGGTGCCGTAGGCGTCAGCACCCTCTATCACCTCGCCCAGAAGGGCTGGTCCGACGTGGTGCTGCTCGAGCGCTCGGAACTCACCGCCGGGTCCACCTGGCACGCTGCAGGGCTGCTGCCGCTCTTCAACATGAGCTACACGGTCGGCCAGCTGCACAAGTATTCGGTGGATCTCTACAAGCGCCTGCCGGCTGAGACCGGTCAGGATGTCAGCTTCCATGTGACCGGCAACCTGCGCCTCGCGACGAACCGCGACCGCATGGACGAATACCTGAAGTACTGCGGCACGGCCAACACCATCGGCGTCCCGTTCCAGGTCATCGGCCCCGACGAGGTCAAGAAGCTCTGGCCCTTGGTGGAACTCGGCGGTAAGGACGGCACGCCGCCCATCGTCGGCGCCCTCTACCACCCGGACGACGGCCATATCGCCCCCGCGGACCTCACCATGGCGCTGCGCAAGGGCGCCCGTGCCAAGGGCGCCGAGATCTACGAGCATACGGAAGTCACCGGCGTCAGCCGCACGGCAACCGGCGAGTGGCGGCTGCAGACCACGAAGGGCGAGATCATCGCCGAGCACGTGGTCTGTGCCACCGGGAACTACGCACGCCAGACCGGCCAGATGTTCGGCATCAACGTGCCCGCCATCCCGGTCGAGCACCAGTACATCGTCTACGAGGAGTCGGCGGAGCTGAAGGCCTACCGCGCCGCCGGCGGCCGCGAACTCGCAGTGCTGCGCGAGTCGGACCAGTCCTATTACCTGCGCGAGGAGCGCATGGGCTGGATCCTCGGGCCCTACGAAGCCGGCGCCCCTGCCCGCTTCGCCGACGGCGTGCCCGAATGGTTCGGCAAGGACCTCTTCGAGGGCGACCTCGATCGCCTCCTGCCCCACATCGAGGCGGCGCAGCGCCGTGTGCCGGCGCTCGAGCACTGCGGCATCAAGGACATCGTGAACGGCCCCATCTCCTACACGCCGGACGGCAGCCCGCTCATCGGCCCGGCCTGGGGCGTGCGCAATCTTTGGCTTAACGAAGGCCACAGCTTCGGCATCACGGCCGCAGGCGGCTCGGGATGGCAGCTCGCCGAGTGGATCGTCGAGGGCGAGCCCGGCATCGACATGCTGGCGGTCGACCCGCGCCGCTATGGCCCGTATACCAGCAAGCGGTTCGTGGTCACCAAGAACGAGGAGACCTACCGCAACGTCTTCACGGTGCACTACCCGGACGAGGAGCGCGAGGAAGCCCGCCCCCTCAAGACCAGCCCCATCTACGAGAAGCTCAAGGGCATGGGCGCGGTGTTCGGCCAGCGTTATGGCTGGGAGCGTGCCAACTGGTTCGCGCCGCCGGGCATCGAGCCGCGCGACAAGTGGAGCTTCCGCCGCAGCAACTATTTCGAGCACGTCGGCAACGAGTGCCGCCGTCTGCGCAGCGCCGCCGGCGTCATCGACCTCACGCCCTTCACCAAGCACATCGTGCGCGGTCCCGGCGCGGAGGCCTGGCTCGACCACCTCGTCGCCAACAAGGTGCCGACCAAGGTGGGCCGCATGGCGCTCTGCCACGCGCTCACGAAGCGCGGCGGTATCCGCAGCGAGTTCACCATCACCAAGCTCGGCCCGGACGAGTTCTATGTGGTCAGCGCGGGTGCCGCCGAGCGCTACGATGCCGACTACCTGCAGAAGCACCTGCCGACCGACGGCTCGGTGCAGCTCAGCAACATCACCATGCAGCGCGGTTGCCTCGTGCTCGCCGGGCCCCGTTCGCGCGATGTGCTGGCGAAGCTGACCGACACCCCGCTCGACAACGCGGCCTTCCCTTGGCTCACGGGCCAGGTCTGCGAGGTGGGCATGGCGACCGATGTCTTCCTGCTGCGCGTCAACTTCGTCGGCTCGCTCGGCTGGGAGCTGCACTTCCCCATCGAGTACGCACATCATCTCTTCGAGGCGCTCTTCAAGGCCGGGGCGGAATTCGGTATCGGCATGGCTGGCATGCGCGCGATGGAGTCGCTGCGCATGGAGAAGTCCTACCGCATGTGGGGCAGCGACCTGACGCGCGACTACACCCCCTTCGAGGCGGGACTCGACCGCTTCGTGCGCATGAACAAGGGTGACTTCATCGGCAAGGCAGCGCTCGAGAAGCAGCTGGCCGCAGGCGTCCCGCACCGCTTCATCACGCTCGAGGTCCACGGCGTGACCGACGCGGATCCGCTCGGTAACGAGCCGCTGTTCACCGCGGACGGCCGCATGGTCGGTCGCGCGACGGCCGGCTACTACGGCCATGTGCTCCAGAAGAGCCTTGCCATCGGCTACATCAAGCCGGAGTTCGCCGAGGTCGGCACCGAGCTCTCGATCGAGATCCTGGGCGAGCGCAAGCGCGCCACGGTGGTGGTCGAGTCGCCCTACGATCCGGCCAACGCCGACCTGCGCGCCTGAGGTCGGCAGGACGATGCCCCGCCAGCGTTTCTCAGGTCTGTCGTTGCTCTGGCAGAGCCTCGGTAAGCACCGCGGCTGGCCAGAGCAGTGGCGACGCGCCGAACCCCAGGCCGAGTACGATGCGGTGATCGTCGGCGGCGGCGGTCACGGACTCGGCACGGCGTACTACCTCGCCGCCGAGCACGGTCTGACGCGCATCGCCGTGGTCGAAAAAGGCTGGATCGGCGGCGGGAACACCGGCCGCAACACCACTATCATCCGCTCCAACTACCTCTTCGACGAGAGCGCCCGTCTCTACGACCACTCGGTGAAGATGTGGGAGCACCTCTCGCAGGTGCTCAACTACAACGTCATGTTCTCGCCGCGCGGCGTGATGATGCTCGCCCACACCGTGCACGATGTGCAGGTCGCGCAGCGCCACATCCACGCCAACCGCTGCAACGGCGTCGACAACGAATGGCTGACGCCCGAAGAGGCGAAGGCCTACTGCCCGCCGCTCAACATCGATCCGGGCTTGCGCTACCCGGTGCTCGGAGCCGCACTGCAGCGACGGGGCGGCACCGCGCGCCATGACGCCGTCGCCTGGGGCTACGCGCGCGCCGCCGATGCGCTCGGCGTCGACATCATCGAGAACTGCGAGGTCACCGGCATCCGTCGCGATCCAAGCGGCGCGGTGGAGGCGCTCGAGACCTCGCGCGGCGTCATCCGCACCCGCAAAGTGGGTGTGGTCGCCGCCGGCAACACCAGCGTCGTGCTCGGCATGGCCGGCGTGCGCGTACCGCTCGAGAGCTTCCCGCTGCAGGCGCTGGTCTCCGAGCCGATCAAGCCCGTCTTCCCCTGCGTCGTGATGTCGAACGGCATCCACGCCTATATCAGCCAATCGGACAAGGGCGAGCTCGTGATCGGCGCCGGGACCGACGTGTACACCTCGTACACCCAACGCGGCGCGCTGCACGTCAACATGCACACGCTCGAGGCGATCTGCGAACTGTTCCCGATGTTCCGACGCATGCGCATGCTGCGCAATTGGGGCGGCATCGTCGATGTCACCCCCGACCGCTCGCCCATCATCGGCAAGACGCCCGTGCCGGGTCTCTATGTCAATTGCGGTTGGGGTACGGGCGGCTTCAAGGCGACGCCCGGCTCGGCGCATGTCTTCGCTTGGACGCTCGCGCACGACGAGCCGCATCCCATCAACGCGCCCTTCACGCTCGATCGCTTCCGCGAAGGGCATCTCATCGACGAAGCCGCCGCGGCGGCCGTCGCGCACTGAGCCCGTCATGCTGCTCATCCGTTGCCCCCATTGCGGCGAACGCCCCGAACCCGAGTTCGCCTACGGCGGCGAAGCCCATATCGCGCGCCCTGCGGATCCCGCTGCGGTGAGCGATGACGACTGGGCCGCCTACCTCTACCTGCGCACCAACATCAAAGGCGTGCACGCCGAGCGTTGGCGGCACACCCGCGGCTGCGGGCGGTTCTTCAACGCGCTTCGGGACACCACCACCGACCGCTTCATCGCGACCTACAAAGCGGGTGAGAAGCCGCCGGAGGGACTGCGATGAGCGTCGCACGCCTGTCGGCGGGTGGCCGGATCGCCCGCGACCGAAAGATCCGCTTCAGCTTCGATGGGCGCTCGTACGAAGGTCTCGAGGGCGACACGCTCGCCTCGGCCTTGCTCGCCAACGGCGTGCACCTCGTCGGCCGCTCGTTCAAATATCACCGACCGCGCGGCATCATGACCGCAGGGCCGGAGGAACCGTCCGCACTCGTGACGGTACGCCGCGACGAGGCCCGCTCGACGCCGAACCTGCGCGCGACGCAGGTCGAGCTCTACGACGGTCTGGTCGCGGTCAGCCAGAACCGCTGGCCGAGCCTGCGCTTCGACCTCGGCCGTTTGACGGAACTGTTTTCGCCGCTGTTGTCCGCCGGGTTCTACTACAAGACCTTCATGTGGCCGCGCAGCGCCTGGCACCGGCTCTACGAGCCGCTGATCCGCCGCATGGCGGGCCTCGGCGAAGCGCCGCGGCTCCCGGACCCCGATCGCTACGCCCAACAGCACGCGCACTGCGAGGTTCTGGTCGTCGGCGCGGGCCCTGCGGGCCTTGCGGCTGCGCTCGCGGCGTCGCGCAGCGGCGCGCGTGTGATCCTCTGCGACGAGCGGCCGCGATTCGGCGGCTCGCTGCTCTGCGACGACCGATCGCGCATCGACGGCCTCGCAGCGGGCGATTGGGTCGAAGCGGCCTTCGCCGAACTGCAGCGCAACCCGCGGGTGCGCCTGCTGCCCCGCACCACGGCGTTCGGGTATTTCCCGCACAACCATCTGGGCCTCAGCGAACGCCTCACCGACCATCTCGCCGAGCCGCCCGCAGGACTCGCACGCGAGCGGCTGTGGCAGGTGCGCGCGCAGCAGGTGGTGCTCGCGACCGGATCCATCGAACAGCCGCTGGTGTTCCCAGGCAACGACCGGCCGGGCGTGATGCTGGCGGGTGCCGCGCTGCGCTACCTCAAAGAGCAGGCCGTACTGCCGGGTCGGCGCGTGGTCATCGCCACGATCTGTGACAGCGCCTATCGCGTCGCGCTCGAGATGCAGGCGGCTGGCGCTGAGGTCGTGCAGATCGTCGACCTGCGCCCGGACTCACCCGCGTCGCAGGACAGCTGGCAGAACCGCCTACGCGCGGCCGGTATCTCCGTCGAGACCGGCGCCCGCGTGCTCGGCACCCGCGGCTTCGAGCATCTCACCACGGTCGAGATAGGCCGGGTCGACGCGGCCGGCCATGCGACGGGTCATCGTTCGATCGACTGTGATCTGCTGCTCGTCGCGGGCGGATATGTACCGAGCGTGCATCTCTTCTCGCAGTCGCGCGGCAAGCTGCGCTACGACGAGGCGCTGCAGGCCTTCGTACCGGGCGATTCCGCCGAGAACGAGCGCTCGGTCGGCGCGTGTCGCGGGCTCTTCGGGCTCGCGGCCACGCTGCAGGACGGTGCCTCGGCCGGTGCGGCCGCCGCGAGCGCCACAGGCTTCGGGTCGATGGAACCGCGCTTCGAAGCCACCGAGGATACGGCGACCGCCACGATGGGCCGCCTGCCGCGCGCCGAGGCCGCCGTACCGGGCCCCAAGGCCTTCGTCGACTTCCAGCACGATGTGATGCTCAAGGACCTCGACCTCGCGATGCGCGAGGGCTTCCGGTCCATCGAGCACATCAAGCGCTACACGACGACCGGCATGGCCACCGACCAGGGCAAGACCTCGAACCTCAACGCTCTGCACCATGCCGCGCGCGAACTCGGCAAACCGGTCCCGGCAGTCGGCCTCACCACGTTCCGCATGCCCTACACGCCCATCACCTTCGCGAGCTTCGCAGGCCAGGCGCGCGGCGAGATCTTCGACCCGGTGCGGCGCACGCCGATGCACGGCTGGGCGGTACGCCAAGGCGCCGTGTTCGAAGATGTCGGTATGTGGAAGCGCGCCCGTTTCTTCCCGCGCGCGGGCGAGGACATGCATGCCGCCGTGGCGCGTGAATGCCGCTCAGTGCGCGGGTCTTGTGGCGTGTTCGACGCTTCGACGCTCGGCAAGATCGTGGTCGCCGGACCCGGCGCGACCGCCTTCATGGACCGCCTCTACGTGAACGACTGGTCCAAGCTCGCGGTCGGCCGCTGCAAGTACGGCGTGCTGCTGCGCGACGATGGCTTCGTCTACGACGACGGCGTGGTGGCGCGGCTCGCCGCCGACCGCTTCCATGTGACGACGACCACCGGCGGCGCGGCGCGGGTCCTCGCGATGATGGAGGACTACCGGCAGACCGAGTGGACCGATCTCGATGTCTGGCTCACCTCCACCACCGAACAGTGGGCCGTCATCGCGGTTCAGGGCCCGCGCACGCGCGAGTTGTTGGCGCCGCTCGTCGACGGTCTCGACATCTCGGCCACCGCGCTGCCGCACATGGCGGTGGTGCAGGGCACGTTGCGCGGCATCCCCATGATGCTGTTCCGCGTGAGCTTCACCGGAGAGCTCGGCTTCGAGGTCAACGTGCCCACAGACCAGGGCGCGGCCGCGCTCGACGCGATCTGCGAAGCCGGCAAGGCCTACGGACTCACGCCCTACGGCACCGAGACCATGCATGTGCTGCGCGCCGAGAAGGGCTTCATCATCATCGGCCAGGACACCGACGGCACGGTCACGCCGGACGATGTCGGGCTCACTTGGGCCATCGGCAAGTCGAAGCCCGACTTCGTCGGCAAACGCGCCCTCGCCCGCCCCGCCATGAACTCTTCCGACCGCAAGCAGCTCGTGGGCCTCCTGACCCGGGATCCTCGCGTGGTGCTCGAGGAAGGCGCGCAGGTCGTCGATGTTCCGGGACAGGCCCCACCGATGAAGCTCATCGGCCATGTCACCTCTTCGTACATGAGCGCGACGCTCGACCGTTCGATCGCGCTCGCGGTGGTCGTGGGCGGTCGCGCCCGCATCGGGCAGACGCTCCACGTGCCCATGCCGAGCGGCGAGATCGCGGTCGAAGTCTGCGCACCCATGTTCTACGACCCGAAGGGAGCGCGCCTGAATGTCTGAGACTACGCACATCGACGCGCCGCACCGTACGATGACGACCGCCGAGTGGCTGCGTCCGGTCGCGGCGTCCGCACGCTTCGTGCTGCAGGGCGGTCCGGCCGCGCTCGCCGCGGCGGCGGTTGCGCTCGGCATCCCCGATGCCGACGCGGCAGGTCGGACCACGGGTGACGATGACAGGACGCTGATCTGGCTGGGCCCCGACGAGCGGCTGCTGATCGCGTGGCCGGAGAGCGCCACCACGCTCGACGCCCGTCTCGGGGCGGTGCTCACCGGTCATCCGCATTCTTTGGTGGATGTGACGCAGCGCCAGGTCGGCCTGCGGCTCACCGCGCCGTTCGCCGCGGATCTGCTGAACTGCGGCTGTCCGCTGGACCTCGATCCCGCCCGCTTCCCCGTGGGCAGCGGCACACGCACGCTCTTCAACAAGACCGACATCGTGCTCTGGCGCCGGGGCGTGGACGAGTTCCACATCGAGGTCTGGCGCTCGTTCGAGGACTACCTCATCCGCTGGCTCACCGAGTCGGCGCAGGACTTCACCGGCCGCGCGGACTGACCGGTCTCAACGCTGCGAGTTCTGCCAGTCGGACGCCTCGTACCAGGGCACCGTGGCGCGCGGTAGCAGGGGTCGACCGAGGATATGATCCGCCGCCTTCTCGGCCAACATGATGGTCGGCGCGTTGAGGTTGCCGGTCGTCACCGACGGCATGATGGACGAGTCCACCACGCGCAGCCCCTCGAGGCCGCGCACCCGAGTCTCGGGATCGACCACCGCCATCGCATCATCGGCACTGCCCATGCGGCAGGTGCCGCAGGGATGGTAGGCGCTCTCGACATGGCGTCGCACGAAAGCGTCGATCTCGGCATCACTCTGCACGCCCTCGCCCGGCTGGATCTCGCGACCGCGCCAACGCGCGAAGGCGGGTTGCGCAAAGATCTCGCGGGTGAGGCGCACACAGGCACGCATCTCCTGCATGTCCTCCGGGGTGCTCAGATAATTGAACAGGATCCGCGGCGGGTCGCGCGGGTCCGCGGACCGCAGCCGCACCCAACCGCGGCTGTTGGTGCGCATCGGACCGACATGCGCCTGGAAGCCGTGCTCAGAGGCACCGGTCGAGCCGTCGTACGCCACCGCCAACGGCAGGAAGTGGTACTGGAGGTCCGGATAGCGCACACCGGCGCGGCTGCGGATGAATCCGCCGGTCTCGAAATGGTTGGTGGCGCCGAGCCCGGTACGCGTGAGCAGCCAGCGCGCGCCGATCCAGGCCTTGGCGAACGGGTTCATCGCGGAATAGAGCGTCACCGGCTCGCGGCAGGCCATCTGGAAATAGAACTCGAGATGATCCTGAAGGTTCTCACCCACCCCGGGCAGCGCATGCTGTACGGAGATGCCCTGGGACTCGAGCTCCGCCGCCGGACCGATGCCCGAGAGCTTCAACAACTGTGGCGAGTTGATGGGACCCCCGCTGACGATGACCTCACGCCGCGCGCGCACCGTGTGCGTCGCACCGCGCCGCGCGTACTGCAGGCCCGTCGCCCGTCCGCCTTCCAGCAGGATGCGGGTCGCGAGCGCACCGCTCAGGACCGTGAGGTTGGGACGCGATCGAACCGGATGCAGATAGGCCACCGCCGCGCTGCAGCGTTGACCGCGACCCACGGTCATGTCGAAACGACCGAAACCTTCCTGCTGGTAGCCGTTGATGTCGTCCGTGAGCGGGTAGCCTGCCTCCTTGCCGGCGGCGAGCCACGCGGCATG
>Ga0315906_10007387_pt1 | contig 13384 bp, 12 predicted proteins | sample LakEriMetagenome_4_FD_203526 | JGI IMG/M metagenome (GOLD analysis project Ga0315906, IMG submission 203526) | Freshwater fungal communities from buoy surface, Lake Erie, Ohio, United States - Buoy 2 MA122 | ecosystem: Environmental > Aquatic > Freshwater > Lake > Lake biofilm | place: USA...
AAGAATCAGAGCCCAATACAACACCAACAGAAGAATGATTATTCTACTGAAAGAAAAGAGCAGTCCGATTAAAAGTAGTATCCGGTAGGTCCAGTTTTCAACGTTCGTGATTTTGACAAAATCAATAAGAATAAACGCGATGAATATTTTATATGAAAAAATTGATGAATTTTCACTCAGACCATAAACACGGCTGTTGTAGAATAAACTGTAATCGGTAATCGAATTCGATTCAACGTTATTGATAAAAAACGACCTCACACCTGCAGTATATTCACTGATTCCGATAATGCATTCCAGAACAGTAAACAAGATTAAAAACTTAAAAAACCGTTCCGAATAGACAAGTTTGCTGCTCAGAACTAAAAAGGGAAAAAGATAAAAAGCCGAATAATAATCCTTTTTGCAAAGAATTTCATTTCCGTTATAGACCTTGTTAATCAGAGAGATCAGCATTATTGCTGCTACAAGCCAGACCAAAAAATTCTTCTTTTGAAAAGGAGCCTGAAGGAAGTCGAGCAATTTTCTCAGAAGGGTATCTCGTTCGAAAAAAAACACAGTCAGAAAGAAGATGACATAGATTTCAGCCCTCATTCCGGAGTAGGTTGGCATGATGAGGAATAAGGCATATAGCACATCGCGGTATTTCCTTATAAAATCACTTAGCTTTTCCAATGATCAATAATGTTGGATTTTAAAAGAAAACGAACGCTTTCGGAAAAATGGATGTCACATTGAGATGTGTAATGATTGACCCAATTTTCTATTATGACAAATTTACTCGTGAAATGGCTTAATCCAAAAAAATGGACTATTTTTTTTAATTTTGTGCATCACGGTAAAATCGGGTCAAAAGAAAGACAATTTTGAATAAACCCTTTGAAAATCCGTTAATTAAAAGTATCGCTTAAAATATCCTTATCAAATGACCTCTAACGAAATATTGCAAATTATCGGTCGTGAATCTGAATTATTTGTGGAGGATGTTCAACATGTAGAAAGTGATTTACGATCCATTATTTCCCATTCGAGTTTTCTCGTGTTGGGTGGAGCAGGTTCTATCGGGCAGGCAGTCACAAAAGAAATTTTCAAACGAAATCCACAGAAACTGCATGTGGTTGATATCAGTGAGAACAACCTTGTCGAATTAGTAAGAGATCTTAGAAGCAGTCTCGGATATATCGACGGTGATTTTCAAACATTTGCCTTGGATATTGGATCGGTCGAATACGATGCAATGATCAAAGCAGATGGTCATTTTGATTATGTGTTGAATTTGTCTGCATTAAAACATGTAAGAAGTGAAAAGGATCCTTACACACTGATGCGAATGATCGACGTGAACATACGTAACACGGTTAAAACAATCCTTCAGTCGAAAGAAAAAGGAGCAAAGAAATACTTCTGTGTAAGCACTGACAAGGCTGCTAATCCCGTAAATATGATGGGGGCCTCAAAACGGATAATGGAATTGTTCCTGTGGAAATTAAGCTCTAAAATACCCATCTCCACCGCTCGGTTTGCAAATGTAGCGTTCTCTGATGGGTCATTGTTGCATGGTTTCAATCAGCGACTTGAAAAAATGCAACCAATCGTTGCCCCTAATGATGTTGACCGTTATTTCGTGACTCCTCAAGAGTCTGGAGAACTGTGCTTGTTGTCCTGTATTTTTGGCAATTCCGGTGATACTTTTTTTCCGAAGGTGAATGATACTTTTAAACTAATACCACTGAAGGATATTGCCATTCGTTACTTGAAACAGAAAGGTCTTACGCCTGTTCAATGTGACTCGGAAGATGCAGCAAGGTCCTTTTTTGAACATCCTTTTAATTCAAGCACTTGGCCCTGTTACTTTCCAGTAAGTGATACGACAGGAGAGAAAGCTTTTGAGGAGTTCTATACGGAAGATGAAGAACTTGATCTAAATAGTTATTTGAACCTTGGAATAATCAAGAATGACCTGGCATTCGATTCCGAAAAACTTGATCATTTTTCATCTGAAATTAATCGGCTTCGAGAAAGTGGTATCTGGTCCAAAGAAGAGATCGTTTCCTTATTTCTGGATCTGATACCAACATTCGATCACGAAGAAAGGGGTAAATACCTGGATAGTAAAATGTAATTATGGGAAAGTTTGATTCAATAATCACCCAAATAAAAACAATGTATGGCGAAGAACGCAGTTTCATTCCTTTACATGAACCGGTTTTTATCGGGAACGAGAAAAAGTATTTGACAGATTGTATTGACTCTACCTTTGTCTCATCTGTTGGACAATATGTAAATGATTTTGAACAGGGAATAACCGAATACACCGGAGCCAACTACGCGATTGCTGTTGTAAATGGTACCGCAGCCTTGCACTTGTCACTGATCGTCGCAGGGGTAGAAGCCAATGACATCGTAGTTTCTCAATCATTAAGTTTTGTTGCTACTGCCAATGCGATCAAGTATACCGGGGCAACACCTTATTTTGTTGATGTTGACCGAACTAATTTGGGCATGTCCATAACGGCACTTGAAAATTTCTTTTCATCCGTAGTGATGAGAGATGATAAAGCATTTTATCAACCAACCGGTCAACGAGTTGGAGCCGTTGTCCCGATGCATACCTTTGGCTTCCCTGCTGAAATCGACAAAATAGTTGAACTTTGCGATCAATTTAATGTCCCGGTTATTGAAGATGCCGCAGAATCTTTGGGATCGGTGTATAAAGGAAAACATACCGGAACATTTGGACTTCTTGGAACTTACAGTTTCAATGGCAATAAAACGATTACTTGCGGTGGTGGTGGAATGATTGTTACCAACGATGAAAAGATCGCTAAATTGACCAAGCATTTAAGTACACAGGCAAAAATGCCTCATCCTTGGGAATACCGGCATGATATGATGGGATATAATTACCGATGTCCTAACCTTAATGCGGCTTTGGCATGTGCACAACTGGAGAATCTGGAATTCTTCATTGAAAACAAAAGAAAGACAGCAAAAGAATATGCTGAGTTCTTTGAAGATCAACAGATAAAATTCATGACTGAACCGGAAAACAGTCGCTCTAATTACTGGTTAAATGCAATTTTAGTAGAACAAGAGGAAGATAGAGATAGATTCCTCAAAGAAACCAATGAAAACGGCGTAATGACCAGGCCAATTTGGACCTTGCTGCATCGGCTTGATTACCTTTCCAAATCAATGCACGATAATCTCGAAAACAGTATCTTTATTGAGAAACATTTGATCAATATTCCAAGTAGCGTTCGACTGTAAACATGAAAAAGATCTTTTTATTCGGCTATTCCGGTCATTCTTTGGTGGTAAACGACTGCATACCAAACTCATTAACGGTTTCAGGTTATTTCGATCCGAATAAAAATGAAAATAACCCTTTGGGAATTCATTATTTAGGAAATGAACAAGAAGCGGAACTACAAGAACTGAAAGGACTTGGCTTCGTATTTCCATCTGTAGGAAACAATGCTAACCGCAAAAAAATGCGTGCACTTTTTTTGGAACACAATCTTTCAGAGACAACACTCATTCATCCAAGAGCAGTTGTTTCGCCAAGTTCAACGATTGGAGTGAGTACGATGATTGGTCCAAATGCGGTTGTCAATGCAAAAGCGACGATCGGAGATGGTGTGATCATTAACAGCAGTGCTATCATTGAGCACGAATGCAGTATTGCTGATTACGCCCACATTGCTCCGGGTGCCGTTCTAGCAGGAAACGTTACTATCGGGGAAGCCGCTTTTATAGGAGCAAACGCTGTTGTGAAAGAAGGCCAAAAGATTGGACATGGCTCAATTATTGGGGCGGGATCTGTGGTTTTATGTGATATTCCAAAAATGGAAGTCTGGGCCGGAGTGCCAGCAAAAAAAATTAGAAGTCTTGAAAAATAAGGTTGTTATTATTGCAGAAGCCGGGGTCAATCACAATGGAGATCTTGAAAAGGCATTGCAGCTCATCGATGTGGCAGCAAATGCAGGAGCAGATTATGTAAAATTTCAAACCTTTAAGACTGAAAATCTGGTACAAAAGAACGCTGAGAAGGCGGAATATCAAGTACAAAATACAAAAGACAACAGTTCTCAATTCGATATGCTTAAAAAATTGGAGATCCCGAAAGAGTGGTACCAACTTTTAATGCAGCGTTGCAAAGAAAGAAATATTGGTTTTCTTTCCACCGGTTTTGATGAAGAGAGCATTGACTTTTTAGATGAATTGGGTTGCCCCTTTTTCAAGATTCCTTCGGGAGAGATCACCAATAAGCCTTATTTAAAACACATCGCTTCCAAGAAAAAACCCGTTATCATTTCAACCGGGATGTCAGATCGAAGGGATATTCAAAATGCGATCGATGTATTCACAGAAAATGATATTGTCCTGGCAAAAATAACCGTTCTACATTGCAACACCCAGTATCCGACAGAAATGAGTGACGTGAATCTCATGGCAATGCGTGCTATTGGTAAAGATTTCAATGTTGAAATTGGCTATTCTGATCACACCCTTGGAACCGAAGTAGCGATCGCTGCAGTAGCTTTGGGAGCGAAAGTGATTGAAAAACATTTTACATTGGATAAAAACCTGCCCGGTCCCGACCATCTGGCGTCCTTAGAGCCCGAAGAACTAAAAATAATGGTAACTTCTATTCGAAATATTGAAGAAGCCATCGCAGGAACCGGAATCAAAGAACCTACAGCTTCTGAAAAAATCAACCGAACAGCAGCAAGAAAAAGCATCCATTTGATAAAACCTGTCAAAGCAGGAGAAATTATTACAGCTGACCAACTCGTTATGCTGAGGCCAGGAAATGGTATTTCACCAATGGAGTGTGATCATGTAATTGGGTGTATCGCGAAGCATGATCTGAACCAATGGGATCAGTTAAAATGGGAGGATCTGCTATGAAAATTGGCGTACTCACAAGTTCTCGAGCGGATTTTGGGATATACATACCCCTCCTCAGATCAATGGAATCCGATGATTTTTTTACCATCGAAATAATTGCTTTTGGCACTCATTTATCCGCTCAACATGGCTTTACAATCAACGAGATTCAAGCGTTAAATATTGGCTCAATCCGATCGGTTGAAACAAGCGTTGCAGATGAGGATCCACATGCGATTGCGAGATCATATGCATTGACTGTCAACCTTTTTAGTGAATTCTGGAACGAGAATAATTACGATCTCGTTCTCTGCCTTGGCGACCGTTATGAAATGAATGCAGCCGTACAAGCCGGAATTCCTTTCGCAATAAAATTCGGTCATTTTCATGGTGGAGAGACTACGCTCGGAGCATTTGACAATATATACCGGCATCAAATATCACTAGCTTCAACTTATCATTTTACAGCAGCTGATGCGTTTTCAGATCGTGTCAAAGAATTACTGGATAACAAACAACATCTTGTTTTTACCGTTGGATCAATGAGTCTTTCTGATCTAGAAGAAATCCCCTTGATTTCTTTGAGTGATTTACGAAAAAAATATGGCTTACCCGAAAAGCCTTATATCCTGGTCACTTTTCATCCGGAAACAATGAATAATGATCAAAATGATCACTATTCCAATCAAATGATCCACTTTTTTGAACAAGTACCAATTTCCCACCACCTCATTATCAGTTTGCCGAATGCCGATACTAATGGTGCACTTTTCAGAAATAAATTGTTTGAATATAAAAGACTGAATGCTGACCGAATTACGCTCGTTGAAAGTTTTGGGAAGATCAATTATTTTTCTGCGATGCGATACACGGCCCTTATGGTTGGTAATTCATCAAGTGGTATCATTGAAGCTGCAACATTTGGAAAATTTGTTGTGAATGTAGGGAATAGACAAGCAGGGAGACTTCAAAGTGAAAATGTAATCAATGTTCCTTTCGAAGCTGCTGAAATTACAAAAGCTGTCAATGAATTGCTCCGTGACCCCAAGATCTTCAACGGTGTCAATGAATATGTCAAGAAGGAGACTATTTCAACAGTTAAAGAACTAATCAGATCGATTGGAAATGGAAAAATTTGATAAATACTTGTTAATCGAAACAGCTACAATCCGTGAAGCATTGATTCAATTGGATCAGCTTGCAGCTGATGCAACAATCTTCGTAATTGACTCAGCCGGACAGTTGAAAGGATCTATCACAGATGGTGATATTCGAAGAGGTCTGATCCGGGGAGTTCAGCCGGAAGGCACAGTTTCAGAGATCATTAATAAAACTCCGAAATTTATTCGGAAAGGAGAAAATGCCTTATCCAAGCTAATTGAATTCAGAAGTAAAAACATTCAACTTATTCCGGTATTGAATAAAGAGAATGACACGATCACAAACGTACTTAATTTCAGGATTCATCGTTCTTACCTTCCGATTGATGCAATAATTATGGCTGGCGGAAAGGGGCAAAGATTGAAGCCATTGACAGATAATATCCCAAAACCTCTTTTAAAGGTTGGTGACAAACCCATTATTGAGAGAAATATTGACCGTTTAGCGATCTATGGCATTGATGACTTAACGATCTCTTTGAATTACCTTGGGGAGCAACTGGAGGATTATTTTGGAGATGGAAGTTCCAAGGGTATATCTATCAATTATGTCTGGGAAGAGGAACCATTAGGTACCATCGGAGCCGTTGGACTAATAGAAGAATTCAATAACGATTATGTCCTTGTGATGAATTCAGATCTTTTGACGAACATCGACTTTGAATCTTTTTTTATTGATTTCGTAAAGTCAGAAGCAGATCTCTCGATACTATCTATTCCATACAAGATCGATGTTCCATATGCCGTACTAGAAACAAAAAATGATCGCATCACCAGCCTTAAAGAAAAACCGAGGTACACCTACTATTCGAATGGTGGCATTTACCTTATGAAAAAGGAAATACTAAACCGTATACCCAAGGGGAACTTCTACAATGCAACAGATCTCATTGAAGAACTAATCCGTGAAAACAAACATGTTAAAACCTATCCATTGGTCGATTATTGGCTAGATATCGGGAACCATGATGATTTTCAAAAAGCACAACAAGACGTTCACCATATTAAATTTTAATGAAACCATTAGTGATCATACCGGCCCGAGGCGGTTCGAAGGGTATTCCAAATAAGAATATTAAACAGCTTAATGGAAAACCTTTGATCCACTATACCATTGAGGCTGCTCTCGAATGTTTTCCGAAAGAAGTGATCATGGTCTCAACCGATTCAGAGGAAATCAAAAAATGTGCGGAGCAATTGGCTATCAGCGTACCGTTTTTGAGACCTGAACATTTGGCGACAGACAAGGCTACTTCTTATGATGTGGTTCTTCATGCCATGAAAGAGGCTGAGTTCTCCGGATTGATGTTTGATACTGTTATTTTACTGCAACCTACTTCACCTTTCAGAAAAGGTCAACATATTCGGGAGGCCATTTCATTGTTCAGTATGGATATAGATATGGTAGTTTCAGTGAAAATAGCTTCGGAGAATCCATATTACTCCTTATTCGAAGAGACTGACTTAGGATTTTTAAAACGATCGAAGGAAGGAAGTTTCTCCCGGCGTCAGGACTGTCCTGAAGTATATAGCTACAACGGTGCTATCTACATAATGAATGCAGATAGTCTCCGCAAATCAAACATTTCTCAATTCACAAAAATCAGGAAGTACGTTATGGAGGCTGTTGACTCAGTGGATCTGGATAACGAACTTGATTGGAAGCTCGCAGAATTAATTTTTAAAGGCTAAATCCACGTCTTTTTAATTTGAATTTTTTCTTGTCATCCAAACAATCCAGAAAATCAAAAAAGTCAAATAAAGAAACTGACTGATACTTACAAAAATCAAGACCTCTTCGAAATTTAAATTCCAATCAGGGAAAAGGTTAGGTATTGTTAAGCACAGAATTAATGAAATTGTTCCGACAAGGCTAATTGCAAAGAAAGTACCTTGTTTTTTCAAGATAGTTGGAACTTGTGACAACGGAGAAATAATAAAATTGACCATTAGCCAAGGGGCCATTATCTGAGAAAACTCGCCTGCTCGTCTCCAAGGCTCACCAAAAACAAAGGCAAAGATCTCGTCTCCCCAAAGAAAAAGTATTGCAAATGGTAAAATTGATAATCCCACAAGGCTGAGAAGTGTCTGTCGAACCAAAGGATATATGGATTTACCTTCCTTGATTTTATCTGCTGCTTTGTTGTAAAAGACTTGTCCGATCGATATTCCGATCAAGCCAATTGGTAATTTCAACATTCTATATGAAAAATCATATAAGCCCAGTACTTCCATCTCAAAGGAGTAGACAAGATAAAACGCAATGAACAGTTCTTTGCTGAAGTCGATGAGTACATGCGGTAAATTGATCATTGGAAAATCCGCATAATATTTGGCAATTGCAAAGGATCTCCCTTTCAAAAGAAAGGATCGATTCTCTGAGCGAACTTTAAAAAATGATTTTAAATACGGAATGACACTGAATGCATTTCCAAGAAGATATCCAATGATCAAACCACGAAATCCAAACGGAAATATTCCGAAAACTACTGTCGAAACAGAATTCAAGGAAGAAGAAAAAACTTTTGATACTGAAATACTTTTAAAGTTCTTAATGCGAATAGCCCATGTCATACCTTGATTGTAAAGTGCTAAAAACAGAATACCAAATGGGATCATTGCCAACAGGAAATACATGTTTGGATCTGACCACCGGACAGTGAGTAGCCCTGTTACAACAAACAAACTCAAAACAGTCGTTACAAAGGTGATTCTTAACGATAAGCGATACAAGGAATAGGCATGTTCTTCCCTTTTTGGCAAGGGGAAAGCTAATTCAAACCGAGCGGTTGCAATAACAGCTAAAAAGGATACGATTCGAGAGAACAATGACAAATATGTCATGTCTTCGGGTGCATATAATCTTGAGATGACGGGTGATAATAAATAGGAAATTAGCTGTGCGAGAACGGTTCCTGAGACCAAAATCAGTACGGAAGAAACAAAATCAGTCTTTAATCGCCTTAACATCCGTCTATTTGTTCATACCTGAGATGTATTCTGAAATCCCTTCGTAAAAACTGAACTTCCCGGAGTATCCCAAAAGTTTATTTATTTTTGAGATGTTGGCTAACGAATCCCTTACATCACCCGAACGCTCAGGACCATACATTATAGTGGTCCGTGCATCAAACAGTCCATATTTTTTGAGATTTTCCTCTATTTCTAATAGTATCCTATTTAGAGAATAAGAAGAACCGCATGCGACATTAAAAACTTCTCCGAACGCCTCTTTGTTGGAAGATGTCAAGCCAAGTATATTTGCTTCTACAGCATTTTTGACATAGGTGAAATCACGCGTTTGTTCGCCATCCCCATTTACAGTGATCACTTCACCTTTGATCATTTTATCGATAAATTTGGGAATTGCAGCAGCATAAACGCCATTTGGATCCTGACCAGTACCAAATACATTGAAATAACGCAGTCCGATAGACTCCATAGCATGAAGCTGATGATAGACTTTCGCATACTTTTCATTCAGTGACTTCGTTACCGCATAAGGAGAAAGTGGATTTCCTTCAGCACCTTCAGCCTTCGGGGAAGTTTGAGAGTCACCATACACCGAAGAAGATGAAGCATAGACAAACCTCTTCACTCCGGCTTCTTTGGCAGCATGCAACATATTCAAGAATCCAGTGGCATTGACATCATGGGTGTTGTGTGGGAAAGCGATTGACCGAGGGACAGAACCAAGTGCTGCCTGATGTGAGATGACATCTACACCACTAACAGCCTTTCTACACTGGTCTTCGCTCCTGATATCACCTTCGGTGAACTCAAAACAGGGATGATCAAGAAAGGGGTCAAGATTCTGTAGCTTACCTGTCTCGAGGTTGTCGAAGACGCGCACGAATGCTCCGAGATCCAGAAGTTCCGCGACAAGATTGGAGCCAATAAATCCGGCCCCTCCTGTCACAAGTACTTTCTTTCCCTTAAGTACCTCCATGGGCGTCAATTATTTCGCGTAGTTTACAGATCGTTTTTCGCGAATGACTGTAACCTTTACCTGTCCCGGATAGGTCATTTCAGTCTGGATACGCTGAGAGATCGTAAATGACAGCTCATCCGCCTTCAGGTCGGTAACCTTATCTGCTTCGACCAGAACGCGCAGTTCTCGACCTGCCTGGATCGCATAGGCGCTTGAAACTCCATCATAGGACAAAGCAAGTCCTTCCAGTTCCTTGATACGCTTGATATATGCCTCAACGATCTCACGACGTGCTCCCGGGCGCGCACCTGATACGGCATCACATACCTGAACGATCGGAGAGATCAATGTTGTCATTTCTATTTCGTCGTGGTGAGCACCAATCGCGTTACAAACATCCGGTTTTTCACCATATTTCTCAGCGAGTTTCATACCCAGGATCGCGTGTGGCAATTCAGGTTCTTCATCCGGAACTTTACCGATATCGTGCAAAAGACCAGCGCGCTTCGCCAACTTGACATTCAAGCCGAGTTCTGCGGCCATGATTGCACACATGTTGGCTACCTCACGGGAGTGTTGCAGCAAGTTTTGTCCATAAGAAGAACGGTACTTCATTCTTCCGACCATTCTTGTGAGTTCAGGATGCAAACCGTGGATACCAAGGTCCATACAAGTTCTACGACCTGTTTCAGCAATCTCTTCTTCGAGCTGTTTTCTGGTTTTTGCAACAACTTCTTCAATTCTAGCGGGGTGAATACGTCCGTCTGATACCAATTGATGCAATGACAAACGAGCAATCTCTCTTCTGACAGGATCGAAGCAAGAAAGGATGATCGCTTCAGGTGTATCGTCCACGATGATTTCAACTCCTGTGGCTGCCTCAAGAGCTCGGATATTTCTACCTTCACGTCCTATAATTCGTCCTTTAACCTCATCTGAATCAATGTTGAAAACAGAAACCGCATTTTCAACGGCCTGTTCTGTAGCTACACGCTGAATCGTCTGAATAACGATCTTCTTCGCCTCACGATTGGCATTCAACTTCGCTTCTTCCGTTATATCTTTGATATAGGTCATTGCACCTGTACGAGCCTCATCTTTCAACGCATCCATCAAATGATTCTTGGCATCATCCACGGACATTCCGCTAATTTTTGAAAGCTCTGCAACACGTTTCTCCTGGATTTTATCCAACTCCTGATGTTTCAGTTCGAATGCCTGAACACGCGTTTCCAAATCGGCTTGATTCTTTTGCAAATCGTTCTCCTTGCGGCTTACCTCTTCGATCTTCTGTGAAAGTGTCTTTTCCTTTGCTTTCGTGCGATCTTCGGTACTTTGAAGTCTTCTCTCCTTATCCTTCATGGTCGTTTCATGCTCCTCTTTGAGTTTCATGAACTTTTCTTTTGCCTGAAGGATCTTGTCCTTTTTGATATTCTCACCTTCCAATTCCGCTTCGCGGATGATCTGGGCTTTCTTGTTCTTCAGGATCACATTCTGGAGCACGAACACACCGGCTCCTCCTCCTCCGATCCCGATAACTAAACCTATTAATAATTCCATTTTAAATAAAAAATTAAGTAATCAACTTCCAAGTTGTTACAAAACGGACTGATAAATGGAAAGAAAATCGTTTTTACTTCAGAGAATCCAGCTCTTTTGAAAGATCGTCCAATCGGGCTTCAATTGCGGAGTAATCCGCAGGCTGCTGAGTTACAGCAGGAGCCTGTCCGGGGCTTTTCGTTGCCAATTGCAGTGCCGTCATCGCTAACAGATCCTGCATATCTTTAACAGCATAATTGTCCTGAAGCATCTTGATCGAGCGGTTGATATCTTCCGCTGCCTTCGTAACTTTAGCTTCTTCTCCCTGATTTACTGTCAGAGGGTAAGTTCTTCCGGCTACAACGACTTTCAAGGACAATTTTCCCATTTGTTATCTTTTTAACTGACTAATGCAGTATTCGATTTCCTTTACCAATTCATCGATCTCTTCATCCTTTCTTCCGACAGGCTGAATCGTTTCGACAACTTGACCTTTCGCCGCTTCCAATTCCTCCTTTAGTGCAGCGATCTCAGAAAGAGATAACTCTTCCTTTTGTTTCTGGACCTCTAAACGTTCGGTGATCAATTGCAATTCAGCCTGGAGAGCTTTATTCTTCTCTCTTTCCTCATGCAATTGATGAGAAATTGCCTGTGATTTCAGACGGATCTCATCAATTATATGCTGAATGCGTTCTGTCATTGGTTACGACTTTTTACAAAATTAGTATAGTCCTGCACATGCACAACTATTTTAGTTCATTCTTACTTTATTTTTTTCAAACCCGTATTTTTGATAAATGATCCGGATTTTACTTCTCACAAGTTTTGTGTTTGCACTTTTCAGCGGAATAGCTCAAACAAGTAAAGATGTCAAATACCATCCGCCGCTGAATATCCCACTTACGCTTGCTGCCAATTTCGGAGAACTAAGACCCAATCATTTTCACATGGGTGTTGATTTCAAAACGAACGGTGTGGAAGGATTGCCATTGTATACTATCGAATCCGGATTCGTTTCCCGCATAAAGGTATCACCTTACGGATATGGCAAGGTGATCTATATAGACCATCCCAACGGGGTAACCAGTGTTTATGCCCATTGCTCGGGTTTTAAAGGAAAGATCGACTCACTGGTCAGAACCGTTCAGCAGCAGATCCAATCAACCGAGATCGATGTTTATTTCTCCCCTACCGACCTTCCTGTTAGACGCGGTGAAAACATTGCATTATCGGGAAATACGGGACATTCATCGGCACCGCATCTTCACTTCGAATTAAGGGATACCAAAACGGAGGATGCACTTAATCCTTTACTCAATGGTTTCTCTATTGCTGATCACAAGGAACCGGAGATTCGGGGAATGAAGGTCTATGGACTCAACGAGGACGGCTACCAGGTCCCGGGCAGATCAAAGAATTTCAAAGTAGTGAAGGGTGCCGGCGGATATAACGTTCCGGGGGATGTAGTGAAAGTCCCAGCTAATTTCTGTTCTGAGAAAGGTGGGATCGGTTTTTCATTCGACGTAATCGATTTCTTCGATGCCTCCATGAACGTTTGCGGGCTATACGGGAGTACCTTGAGAAAGGATGAAATGGATACGATCTTTTGTCAACGGATCGATCAGATCTCGTTTGACCACAGTCGCTACATCAATAGTCACAAAGACTACCACGAATACAAGGAATCGAAACGCAAACTACACAAATCGTTCAAAACAGCTCAAAATCCTCTTGACATCTATCCATCCGATCATTTAGGGATCATTGCTGTAAAACCAGGAGATCTTTTATCACTGTACTATTCTGTTTTCGATGTGAAGAACAACAGTTCGAAACTGAAGTTTACGGTGAGTATCGAACA
>Ga0315906_10007391_pt1 | contig 13380 bp, 10 predicted proteins | sample LakEriMetagenome_4_FD_203526 | JGI IMG/M metagenome (GOLD analysis project Ga0315906, IMG submission 203526) | Freshwater fungal communities from buoy surface, Lake Erie, Ohio, United States - Buoy 2 MA122 | ecosystem: Environmental > Aquatic > Freshwater > Lake > Lake biofilm | place: USA...
GTCCAAAGCATGGGTTTGAGGTTCCATTATTGAAATGGTTCAGGACCGAACTGAGAGGATTGATCGAAAACGATTTGCTCTCAGATGAGTTTGTGAAAAGCCAGGGAATATTTGAGCCCGATCGTATTTCTGAATTGCGCCATAGGCTATTCTCTACAAACCCAGGAGATATTGAAGCTAGAATATGGGGTTTGATCGTATTTCAATACTGGTGGAAAAATAACATGATAAATGATTAATTCATGCCAAGGGTACTACGCATCATCAATAGGTTGAATTTGGGTGGCCCCACCTACAATGCTGCATACTTGACCAGATATCTTGCACCCGAATTCGAGACTTTGTTGGTAGCAGGAATGAAAGACGATACCGAGGAAAGTTCTGAATACATCGTTGAGGGCATGGGTATAAAACCGGTATTTATCACGGATATGCGTCGAGAAATTAGACCCTCCTCAGATTTGAAGGCTTACAAACAAATTAAAAAGATCATTCGGGATTTTAAACCCGATATCGTACATACTCATGCTGCAAAAGCTGGTACATTGGGTAGACTAGCTGCCTATAACTGCGATGTTCCCGTGATTGTACATACCTTTCACGGCCATGTATTTCATTCCTACTTCAATCCTTTGAAGACAGCTTTGTTCAAAGGCATAGAACGAGGACTAAGTTCTATCAGCACGGGCATCATCGCGATAAGCGAACTTCAAAAACAAGAACTCTGTCAACAACACAAGGTTTGTCCGGAATCCAAGGTGAAAGTTATACCTCTTGGATTCGATTTGGATAGATTCCATGCTACCGATCCAGCCATTCGAGATAGTTTTCGAAACCAATTTGGAATCGAGAATGATGACATTGCCATTGGAATCATAGGTCGAATTGTGCATGTTAAAAACCATCCCATGTTCATCAGGGCATTTAAGCAGGTCCTCTCCAAACATAGAGGGAAAGTGAAAGCCGTCATCATTGGCGATGGTGAAGACAGGCAGAAAATCGAACAACTATGCCAGGATAACGCATTAAGATATTCTACACCTGAAAGGCCATTAAAGGAATTTGATGTGGTTTTCACATCATGGATTCATAATATTGAGTCGGCTTTGGCTGGATGCGATATCATCGCCATGACGAGCTACAATGAGGGCACCCCGGTAAGTTTGATTGAGGCCCAAGCTGCAAGCAAGCCTATTGTAACAACCACTGTTGGTGGTATTGCCAATGTGGTACTGCCCAATCAAACCGCTTTACTATCAGATTCAAATGATGATGATGCCATGGCAGCCAATTTGATTCGATTAGTCGAATCTAAAGAAACCAGAGACCTATTTTCGAAAAACGGCTGGCCATTCGTTAAAGAAAGGTTTCATTATCAGCGACTTGTAGATGATATGAGATCCTACTATCGATTTTTATTGGATGCCGTTAAATAGTCTGATAATCAGCTCAGAGTTATTATTTATTAACTTTGATTCTGAAACTGTTCGTAATTATGTTTAACTGGTTGTTTTTCATATTGTTGCTGCTTTTAAGCTCCTGCAACTATTATTCAAGTGTCATGTTCAGGACCGCAAAGGATTATCCATATGCCAAGGATACCACAATGCTCCATTCGGTTTATCGGATTGCAAACAATGATAAGGTCAATATAAAGGTTTACACCAATAATGGATCCCGAATGATGGATGTGTTTGCGGGTGTTGCCAACGAAAGTGTCTCACAAACGATAAACCCAACTGCCGGTAGTTTGTCAGATGATCTCAAGGTAGATGAGGAGGGTAATGTGAGGCTACCCATGATTGGAAAAGTTGGTCTTTCTGGATTGACAATAGCAGAGGCTGAGAAGATTGTGGAAGATAAATACGCCAAAATTTATGTAAACCCATTCGTCATTATCAATGTTACCAACAGGCGGATAATGGTATTCAATGGTTCTGGTGGTAGTGGAGAGGTGGTAAACCTTGCCAATGAAAACACTACGGTAGTTGAAGCACTGGCTATGGCGCGAGGGATTTCAAACACAGGTAAGGCCAAATCGGTAAGACTAATACGCAAAAGCGGAGACCAATACAAAATATATGACCTTGATCTTTCAATGGCTGAAGGGCTATCTTCTGCTCACATGCCTGTCATGGCCAATGACATTATCTATGTGGATCAAGTACGAGGTTTCCATCGCAACATAACAACTGAATTGACCACGCTTGTCAGTCTATTGACCAGCATCTTGTTCATATACGAAATTCTGAGAAACTGAAGCACACGCTTTCATAGGCAATGGGTAGGAAGAAGATTGGAGCATTTAACGAAGACTTTGATTTCAGGCTATTTTCTGTAATAGCTAGAAAAAATGCCATTTGGCTCGCACTATTTATTCTTATTTCAGTCTCGATAAGTTATCTGTATATCAGGTATACCGCTCCACTTTTTGAGGCCTACACTGTTTTGAAAATATCAGAGGAGAATCAGGCTGTTGATGTTTTGGGACAACGGAATTACAATCCCATGGATAACACCAACAAACTTGCCGGTGATATCGAATTAATCAGGTCACAGGTCCTTGCCAAAAGGGTTGTAGAAGTCATGGACATTGATGTTAGCTACTACGCTAAAGGAACCGTATTGGACTTTGAACTGTATACGGGTGCTCCATTTCAAGTGGATGTGGTAATCAAGGATTCATCGTTTTTGAATCAACCTGTATTTATTGATTTTACATCCAAACAGAAATTCAATATCTCCTATTCGTATGCTGGAGTTAAAAGCTCTAAAACTGGTTTGGATATAGGAAGAACAATCAAATTACCTTTCGCGGACATTATAGTTACTACCAATGGTTTGCTTACAATTTCTGAAAACGAGGAAGATGTTGACAATAAAGGATACTACTTTACAATGAATAGTGCTGAGTTATTGGCAAATAGAATTATTAAATCTTTGAGCGTTATTCCACTGAATATAGATGCTAATACTATTCTTTTAAAGGTAACTGATAAAAACCCTGTTAAAGCTACCGACATAGCAAACAATCTCGCTGAAGAATTCAATAAGTACGATGTAGAGAAAAGCAGTGAAGCGGCTAACAGCGTGTTGAACTTCCTCGACAACACCTTGCAATCAGTAGACAACGAATTGATGTCTTCTGAGGACAAATTAGAGGCATTTAAGAAAAACAATAAAATTACTGACCCTACACAATCACTACTGAATGTAACTACAAAGCTATCGGAGCTCGAGGATGAATATGCCACTGTTAATTTCGAATTGAATATAGCTCGCAAGCTCAGATACGAAGTCGAGTCTCTAAAAGATGTGAATGAATATCTTTTCCAACTTTCAGGTTTGGACCAGAATGCACAGCTTTCACTTGAAACGCAAAAACTGAATGAGCTTTTACAACAACGCGAAGGGCTTAGTACGCAGGTTACAGAAAAATCAGATGCTTATCGTAATTTGAATCAAAAAATTATACAGCAAAAGGATTTAATTCTAAATATAGTTGACAACCATGAAACCAAGTTGAGGCAGAAAAAGGAACATGTGGAGTCATTGATTGGTATGCAAGACTCCAAATTTTCCGGATTGCCTGAGAAACAAGCTGAGTATGGAAGGTTGATACGATTGTATAATATCAACGAGAAATTTTATAGTCTGCTATTGGAGAAAAAGGCGGAGTTCTCGATAACAAGGGCAGGATTTGTACCCAAAAATGTAATTTTAGAAAAAGCGGTCATCCCACCCTCCCCTGTTTCGCCTAAGAAATTACTTGTTTTTAGTGTTAGCCTTATTATCGGTTTCCTAGCAGGTTTCATTCTTATGATTGTCAAATACCTGCTTCACGATGAGATTGGCACCTTCGATGATGTCATTCCATATACAGACGCTGCATTGTTAGGTATCGTGCCAAAATACAAAAGAGAGATTCCGATTTCTCAATTGTTGGTTGACAAGAATCCGAAATCGGTCATATCAGAGTCCTTTAGATCTATCAGGACAAACCTTCAGTTCATTTCCATGGATCCTAACGCCAAATTACTGGCCGTTACATCTACCATTTCTGGCGAAGGAAAGACTTTCAATGCCATCAACCTTGGTGGGGTAATAGCCTTTTCAGGAAAGAAGGTTCTGATTATCGACTTGGATATGCGTAAACCCAAGATTCACCTTGGTTTTAATGTGGAAAACAATGTTGGCATCAGCACTATCCTTATTGGAAAAACAAATTACAAGGATTGTATTAATCACTCTACACTTGAAAATTTGGACTTCATCACTGCTGGTCCCATACCTCCCAATCCGTCAGAGCTGATTATAAGTAAACAAATGGATGAGTTATTGGAGACATTGAAATCGGAATACGATTTGGTAATTTGCGATACTCCACCAGTTGGTATTGTAAGTGACGGAATCCCAATTATTCAAAAGGCGGATTATCCTTTATACATTTTGAGAGCTAACTATTCAAGAAAATTGTTTCTAAACAATGTGAACAAGCTGATTGATGAAAATAAAATCAATAAGTTATCTCTCGTTCTAAATAGTGTTGATTTATCCCGTGTGAGGTATGGATATGGCTACAACTACAGTTATGGTTACGGCTACGGTTATGGCTATGGCTATGGTTATGGCTACTATGAAGAGGATCGCAAAGAACCAGGACCATTGAAAAAGATAAAAGGGTTCTTTACAGGCAAAATTGATTGAATAAGATGAATATTGAAAAATTTGAAATAGAAGGTCCTCTTTTAATTACTCCGAAAGTCTTTACTGACTCTCGTGGTGATTTTTTTGAATCCTTTTCTGAAAAAGATTTTTTGAGTTTAGGTATATCATCTGTTTTTGTCCAAGACAACCAATCTAGATCACAGAAGAATGTATTGCGAGGACTTCATTTTCAAAAAGAGCCCTATGCCCAAGGCAAATTAGTACGGGTATCAAAGGGGTCTGTTTTGGATGTCATTGTGGATTTGAGAATGAACTCTCCTACTATCGGCAAACATTTGAAGGTGAAATTGGATGATGTAGATTTTAAAATGCTCTGGATTCCAGCAGGTTTTGCGCATGGCTTCCTGTCCTTGGAAGATGAAACAGTTTTCAATTATAAGTGTACTAATTATTACGACAAACCTTCTGAATCAGGAGTAATTTGGAATGATATAACATTGGGTATAGAATGGGGTATCACAAATCCAATTGTATCCGAAAAGGACTTACTATTGCCTTCTTATGAGGAAGTATTACATGAGTTGAAAGTTTTATCCTAACAATCAGTCCCTGAAAAGGTAAAAGATGAGCGAACTGCTGAACCGTCATTACCATTTGATTATATATGTGCTGTTTTTTTTCAGTACAATGATTTTTGCATTTTTAATGAATAACCTTTTCTTAAGGTTCTTTAGGACTTTAGGAATTCGTAATTCGAACGATGGTACTGTAATTCGATGGGGAGCCATGTCTAAGCCAGCTGTTGGTGGCATTACTTTTTATATTACCTTCCTTTTGGCTGTCGCTTGCTACTCTATTTTTTTCAGTCCTAGCCAGGTTTTTTACAATACTAAATTTGTAGGTCTTCTGCTTTCCATGGCTTTGGGCTTTATCATTGGACTGGCTGACGACGCCTACGACACAAAACCGTTCCTCAAATTTTTTATTCAATTTGCCTGCGGTACGATCATGTATACTTCAGGAATTCGGATTGAAATATTCGATTTTTGGTTTTTGAACCTAGCCCTAACCGTATTTTGGGTAGTAGGTATCATGAATTCTGTTAATATGTTGGATAATATGGATGGCATTACCACTATCGTATCAATAGGTATAATTGTCTCGGTGGTGGTCATTATTCTGGCAAATCGTGATTTTGAGAATATGCATTTGATTATACTTATCGGGTTGATTGGTGCACTACTAAGCTTTCTTTATTTCAACTGGAACCCATCCCGAATGTATATGGGCGACACAGGTAGCCAATTCCTTGGTGCACTGCTATCAGCGATTGGTATACTTTATCTATGGAATGATCTTTATCATCAGGAACAAGGACTGGTTTCTCGTAAGCTGACTATGGTTATCATGTGTTTCATTCTTCCCATTATCGATACTACTTGCGTTGTCGTTAACAGGTTGTCTAAGGGTAAATCGCCATTCATTGGTGGTAAAGACCACACGACGCATAGTTTGGCCTATATGGGACTTTCCGACCGACAAGTAGCTATTGTCTTTTGTGGCTTGGCTCTTTTTTCGATTTTTCAGGTTTATTTGATTGAATTCCACCTCAGGGAGTGGGATCATGTTTACACTATCGCCTTTTCCATTTATTTCGTAATGCTTCTTTCCTATTTCTTCTATACGACCAGGAAATCAATAGCCAAACAGGCTCTTGAGAAAAAATAGTTCGTTGCAATTAGCACTTTTCGTTATACCTGATGGATTTTAAACTTACCTCTGAATTCATACCAACAGGTGATCAGCCTGAAGCCATACGACAGCTTACACAAGGAGTTGACCAGGGTGAGCGGTCGCAGGTACTACTGGGTGTTACAGGCTCTGGTAAAACCTTTTCAGTTGCCAATGTAATTGCAAATACGGGCAAACCAACCTTGGTCCTAAGCCACAATAAAACTTTGGCAGCACAGCTTTATGGAGAATTCAAAAATTTTTTTCCAGAAAATGCTGTTGAGTTTTTCGTTTCCTATTATGATTACTATCAACCAGAGGCATATATACCAACCACAAATACCTACATTGAAAAAGATTTGTCTATCAATGAGGAGATAGAAAAATTGCGTTTGAGTACCACTTCAGCTCTGTTGAGTGGAAGAAGAGATATTGTGGTTGTATCATCTGTTTCATGTATATACGGTATTGGAAACCCTGCCGATTTCAAGGATGGTATTATCAGACTCGAGGTAGGTATGAAAATATCGAGGAATAAGCTACTCCATCGATTTGTTCAAGTACTGTACTCCAGAGCAGTAAATGAATTCAAGAGAGGCACATTTCGTGTCAAAGGTGATACCGTTGACATTTATCCCGCTTATGCGGATATCGCCTATAGGATTACCATGTTTGGTGATGAAATTGAGGAAATGACTATCATTGATCCGGTTACTGGTTCAACGATTGAAAAATCCAACCATTTGGCTGTGTTTCCTGCGAATATATTTGTTACGAACCCAGATCGACAACTTAAAGCCATTTGGCAAATCCAAGAGGATATGGTCAAACAAGTGGATTATCTCAAATCAATTGGGAAACATCTGGAGGCTAAAAGACTCGAGGACCGAGTTACCTTCGATTTGGAGATGATTAGAGAGTTGGGATATTGTTCAGGAATTGAGAATTATTCCAGATATTTCGATGGGCGACCTCCCGGCTCTAGGCCTTTTTGTTTATTAGATTACTTCCCAGAGGATTTTCTAATGGTTATTGATGAGAGCCATGTTACGGTTCCACAAATCCGAGCTATGTATGGTGGTGATAGATCAAGGAAGAACAATTTGGTTGAATATGGCTTCCGTCTTCCTTCTGCTCTGGATAATCGACCTCTGACATTCGATGAATTTGAATCGCTGCAAAACCAGGTCTTGTTTGTTAGTGCCACTCCGGCAGATTATGAAATCATGAAAGCTGAAGGTGTGATTGTAGAACAAGTTATCCGTCCTACTGGACTGCTAGATCCTGTAATAGAAGTCAGACCTTGTCTTAATCAAGTTGATGACCTGTTGGAAGAGATTCGAAAAACCATTTCCGCAAGTGAAAGAGTATTGGTTACTACCTTGACAAAGCGAATGGCAGAAGAGCTAGCAAAATATCTTACAAAACTAGGCATCAAATGTCGGTATATCCATTCCGAAGTGGAGACTCTCGACCGGGTAGAGATTCTTCGAGATCTCAGATTGGGTTTGTTTGATGTTTTAATAGGGATCAACCTACTCCGAGAAGGATTGGATCTTCCTGAAGTCTCATTGGTTGCCATTTTGGATGCCGATAAGGAAGGTTTTCTCCGTTCAAACCGCTCATTGACTCAAACGGCTGGCAGAGCTGCTCGGAATGTGAATGGCAGGGTTATCATGTATGCTGACCATATAACGGACTCGATGCGCAAGACCATTGACGAAACGAATCGAAGAAGGGAAAAACAAATTAAATACAATACAGATCACGGCATAATTCCAAAATCACTGAACAAATCCAAGGAAAGTATATTAGGGCAATCATCAGTTGTTGGATTCAGAGCCCAAGACAAAAAAGCGTATTCAGAGGATACAGATTCGAATTCATTGGCTGCAGACCCTGTTTGGAAATACCTATCAACAGAAAAACTGTCCGACCTGATTGCAGAAACTAAAAGGAAAATGGAAAAGTCAGCCAAAGATCTTGACTTTTTAGAGGCAGCCAGACTTAGAGACGAGGTAAACCTTTTGGAAGCACATTTGTTGGATAAATCATCCTGATATGCCAGACCTCCTATTCATATCCTCTCTGTTTTTCTACCTGCTATCCATAATTGGTTCACTTTTGCTTTTTTTGTTTAATAAACATGTCGGATTGACCTTTACGAAAGTCCTTATAGGACTTCACCTGTCAGCTGCCTTGGCGTATTTTGCACTCAGACTCCTACTCCCACCATGTCCCTCATGGATCTCACTATTTTTTTGGTGCAGTGGAATCTTGCTGGCTGGTATAGTGGTCAGAAAGCAATTCCATTGGACTTCTAAAGCTTATTTTCTATTTTTCTTGATTACCATACCTGTTTTTATCGTATTGCCCTCTAGGATTGTAAATATGGTTGGTGGTAAAAAATTTGGTAACATAGGTGATGATCGGTATTGGTTAATGGACAACTACTTTATCGTAAGAACAGGAGAGCCATTAAATGACAACGGTGCAAGTAGTGCAAAATTGGTTCGTGAAATGGGTTTCTTCCATAAAACACTAGCTAAAAACATTCCTATTCCATCCAAGCTAGATTCTGTCAAACTTATTGGTTCCATCGACGACAGCCTAAGAGCGTCTTTAATATTTTATATTGAATCTGAATCAGACACATTGAATCTCAGCAAGTATAAGCCTCAAGTTAAATCGAATCAAATCACTCGTAAACCATCTGCACCATGAGGTTATTGATCCTAATGTCTTTACTAATAGCTTTTCTTGGAACTGAGGTGAATTCACAAATGCCTCAAACAGATGTATTCCTTTTGAATTACAAATTAGTCGATAAAGGACTTGAACTTGGAGAAACGGTTCGAATCTCAGAAAACAAGGGCTACAATAATCAACCTTCCTTCTCAAAGGATTGTTCATCAATTTTATACACTTCAAATAAAAGAGATACTTCCAATACAGATATCTATCAATATGATATTGCCAATGGAAAGAGTAAAAATATCATATCTGGTGAACTTAGCGACTACTCACCTATATTCTTCAATAACCACTCTGTTTCTTATGTCCGTGTGGAAGATGATAAAAAACAGAAATTACATTTATTGGATTTAAAATCAAATAAGGATACTGTTTTGTGCAATTCTTCAGATAGTATCGGGTATTACACTTGGACTGGAGACAACACACTTGGTCTTATTGTATTAGACAATGGACTCGAGCTACATAGTTACAAATTGAGTGAAGATAGCACTAGAATTATTTCAAAACCAGTCGGAAGGTTCATTGCCGCCCAAAAAGATTCCGGAAGACTATTTTTCCTCCAAAGAAATGATTCTATAAACTTTATTACATGTATTGATCTGAGAACAATGAACAGTATTCATCAATATCCTGCTTTGAATGGATGTGAGGACTATGCTATTGATAAATACAATGGACTTTATGGTGGTAAAGATGGAATTCTCTATAGATACGATTCTACCTTTGTTGACCATTGGCGACCAATTTTAAATCTTAAAAATATAGTAGGTACTTTTTACAGAATGAGTTTTTGTAAATGTGGTTCGCATTTGTGTGTTGTAGCCTTTTCTGGAAAAAAGCCTTAGAATGAAGGTGCTTTTAATTGGATATGGCTTTGCAGGAGCTTCCCTAGCCTATTTTTTATCCAAAAAAAATGTTCATGTTACCATACACTCATTCTCTCCATTTGATAATACTTGTAGTACAGTGGTTTCCGCGGGAATGATGATTCCTTTAAGCGGACGCAGAAAAGTGCCAAGTTTTAATGTGCACAAGGTGATGCCCTATTCATTAAGCCATTATTCAAGTTTAGCTATTGAATCTGGATTGGACATAAATATTCGATTTCCCGTCGTTCAATTGTTGTATAACCATGGAGAAATGAATGACTGGCAGTCCAAATCCGTAGAACCGTATATGAGTGATTTTATAGGCAGTATACATAACACGAAATTGAATTCAGCATTAAAGCCACACATTGGTTATGTGATGATGAAATCAACTGCCTGTATTCATCCAAGAAATGTTTTGTTAGCTTACGCTGCTCTTAGTAAGAATTTGGAAAGGCATGATTTGAAAATCGACTTGTCGAATCCATCAGACTTTGAAAACAATTCTTTCGATTATGTTATTTTTTGTGATGGTTACAGGGCTATTAACAATCCCTTATGGAAATCATTGCCATTTCAACCCGTAAAGGGTGAGATAATTGATATAATAGCTCCAACTTTAAATTTAAACTACATCCTTAATGGAGATTCTTACCTTATACCTCAAGGAAATAATAGGTATTTATTAGGTTCCACATATAATTGGACAGATTTGGATGAAATTCCTTCAGAGCATGGTCTAAATAAACTTAGAGATGCTACTCATAAACTCCTGAATTGTAGTTTTGATGTGGTAGCTCACAGAGCTGGTGTTCGACCTGCTATACTAGATCGAAAACCAATCATAGGATTACATCCTGATAAAAAAAGGATAGGTGTTTTTAATGGATTAGGTACGAAAGGAGCTATGTTCAGTCCATATTACGCAAAACAACTGGCAGATCATCTTGTTGACGGTTTGCCACTTGATGCAGAAACAGATGTCAAGAGATTTTTCAATTGAAACAATGTACTAATATCCACCGTTTCTTTTGCGGAGAAACCACTCGCTCGATATCAATAGCGCCAATAGGAAAAATATCCACTTAAGATTCACAGCCTCATTCATTGATTTTTTTGTATAGATCATTGGCTTTAAATCTTTACGGACAATAATAGAATCAGCTATAACCCCTGACAAATCCGATTTTGTGAATATACCTCCGGTCTTGATGGCCAATGAACGGAGCATCAAATGGTCGGCAACCAAATCAGATAATTCTGATTCGAGCGCAGATACAATGAATTTTCCTTCCTCGAAAAAGGATCGGCTTCCAGCTTTGGCAGTGGCTTTAAAAGAATAAATGCCCGGGGATAAAAATCCAGCGTTCAAAGTATGAATGCCATTTGAGTTTGAAAAGGCGAATGAATAGTTTTTTGCATTCTCATCCTGAATTATCATTGAAACCTCAGCATCTTTGATTTGCTCACCAACTTCATTGAACACACCTGCATCTATTGTGATTTGTTCGTTTTCCTCGTAGGAATTTTTGTAAGTTAGCTTGAATGGATTTTTGTTTTCAGCCGAAAGCATATATTGTATACTTTTCAGCAATATGGCTGAGAATGTTTCCGTCGAATTGTGGTTTCGGAACTCATTTAAACGCCATTTCCACAAACCTTCTCCACAGATGAAGCCTTTTTTGGGTGTTTCGTTGGGAAAATATACCATCAATGGCATATCGGTTTTGGTGTTACCAATCGTTTGATTGAAAAGAGTATATCCTTCGCTTTTAAACGAATAATTTCCAAATGGAACTGACAATGGTGGGAATGATGGAATTCTAGAAATCAAGGATTCGTCAATCTTGAAAAGGGAAAAGGTGTTATTGAAAGATGGAAGTGCATCCGTTACACCACCATTTGCATCTTCAATTCGAATAGGAATATCCAAAGCGTTGAAATCAATTGTGGATGTTCCACTACCAAGTATGAAAAGCACAGGAATACGAGCATTGAATAACTGTTCTACAATGTTCTTACCCCCGCTCGTTTTAGATGGTATCTGATGTAGAATAGCAAGCTTCAAATCGGTACTAGGACCTGTATATGTTGATTGAGGATTTTCTATTAACTCATAATTTGAATTTGTCTCTAGTACAGATTTGATGGCGGCTATATCGGGATGTGGAGCAGAATGTGTCAACAAAATCTTAGAACGAATACTATTTACATCAATAAAAATCGTTCTCGAGTTGTTTGAGGTATTTTCTTCTCCGTGTAAGGGATCAATTCGAATCTCATATTTAGTCAATCCTTTTTCTTTTGCTTCAATTATGAATGTAGAGACATTAGAAAAACGACTTGAAGTAATGTCAATTTCCTTGATGGCTATTGTAGATCCTTTCGAAATTAAATTCAATTTCGCCCTTTGTCCCGATAATTCCCTGGCATTAAAACTGATTTCAATAGGAAAACTGTTTCCAAGAAAGACATTCGGATTGAATCGTACATCTTGAATAAACAAATCCTTTTTGACTGTGGTGTCACCATATCCGACGGTGTATATTGGAACGGAAAGATTTTGAAAAGCATATCCTGGATCAGCGCCCTTGTTATAAAGACCGTCGGTTGCTAAAACAAGGGCAGATAGATTCAATCCCGAGAATCGTGACTTCATCTCATCTACGGCAAGTGAAAGATCCGTTTCCATTCCATTAAATCCATTAATAATACCGTCACTTAACTTATCTGAAATAGAAAAAACCCTGACTTCGCAATCATTCCCAATCTTGTCTTTCAATTTGGATAGTTGATTTGAAATTTCCTTACTGAAAGCCATGCTATCCTTACCGTGTATCATGGATTTGGAATTGTCTATAAGTACCGCTACAATGGGTTTCTGAGTTTCTCTGGTAGTGGTTTTGAAGAGCGGAGATAACAAAAGGAAACACAACAGAGAAATGACGCTAAACCTCAGAAAGGCCATGAACAAAATGACCCATCGGGCCAATTCAGAAAACCTCTTGTCGTTCCGATAAAGTAAAAAAGCGGATAAGAATCCAGCTAACACACAAAGGATAGTTAACCAGGATGGTGATTCTGTTATGATTTCAAATTCCACAATTATGGCTATATGTGCAAATATAGTGACTTGAAATAGCTATTTGCCATTCCATTTTTTTGGTTAAATTAGCATCATGCTTGTCAAAGTCAAGGATATTCATAAATCCTATGGTAATGTTAAGGTACTGAAAGGGGTATCTATAGAAATTGCCAAGTCAGAAATCATATCCATCGAAGGTGCCTCTGGAGCTGGCAAAACGACGCTATTACAGATTTTAGGAACACTGGAAACTCCTGACCAAGGCACTGT
>Ga0315906_10007395_pt1 | contig 13377 bp, 7 predicted proteins | sample LakEriMetagenome_4_FD_203526 | JGI IMG/M metagenome (GOLD analysis project Ga0315906, IMG submission 203526) | Freshwater fungal communities from buoy surface, Lake Erie, Ohio, United States - Buoy 2 MA122 | ecosystem: Environmental > Aquatic > Freshwater > Lake > Lake biofilm | place: USA: Lake...
CCATTATTTACATTAGCAGTCAGCGTAACCGAATTACCATCACAAATTGAATCACTTCCGGTAATAGTTAATATAGGAATACTGGTTGATGTGATATTGATTGTAGTATCACTTACACATCCCAAATTGTCTGTTATTGTAAGCGTATAAACACCTGGTAAAACATTTTGATTGTTTGATGTTGTAACACCATTGCTCCAATTATAATTATAAGAAGGACTAGCGCCAGTTGGATTTATGTTAATAGTTGCATTCGGCAATTGACAAGTAGAATTAGTTATCGATGCATTAAATACAAGGGCAGTTGGAGAAGTTACAGTTGCATTCGCAATAGAAGTACATCCATTATTATCAGTAACTACAATAGTATAATTGCCATTAATTAATCCGATGCCAATACTGCTACTTGATACGTTCGGCGTCCATGCAAAGGTATATGGAGGCGTTGATCCAGAGACATTCAAGGAGATATTACCTGTTAATCCTCCAAAACAATTATTATTTATCAATGAAGGAACAACATTTAATGCGGTAGGTTGTATAATTGTATTCGTTTGCAAAATCGTACAACCATTTTGATCGGTAACGGTAACCGTATAGTTTCCGGCTACTAATGATGAATTCACAGCGCCTGCTGCACCATTCGACCAGCTGTATGTATACGGTGCTATACCTCCGTTTGCATTAATTGTAATACTTCCATTGACACTACTCGCGCAACTAGTATTTTGAATAGTTGCAGGATTTACGTTTAAAAATGAAGGATATTGCAACAACACTGTATCTTGCTTACTACAACCGAGCGGGTCAGTTATAGTGCAAGTATAAGTCCCTGGACCAATATTAGTAATTGAACTTGTTGTAGCTCCATTATTCCATAAATAAGAAAACGGACCAGCACCAGAAACAATTGACGTAGATGCGCTACCGTTATTCTGCGGCGTACATCCCGAAGGTTGAACAGCCTGTATAGAAGATTGAAAAGGCACAGAAACATTAACGTTAACTGTATCATTTAGTGTTACAATTGCTCCGTTGCATCCGTTATAAACTACCTGTGCAACATACTGCGTATTTTGTGCTGGACAAACACTGTAAAGAGAATTGTTGCTAATTACGCTACCATTTTGCAACCATGAAAATGAAACGATACTTGGACCCACAGGTAAAAAGCGATATGCATCGTTAGTGGCTGTCCACACTGTATTATTTCTACCAGTGATTGTATGCGCAATAGTAGCATTCGCGTTTTGAATTCCTTGAATTGCTAATCCGTTATTCCATCCTGTACATACAGGCTTGTTTTTAATATAAACATCAATTGCATTCGTTGTTTCATACAATACAATCTGTGAAGTTAAAAATAGAGGGCTAGAACAAGAACCTGTTGAAACACTATTGGGATCTCCATAGTATGGTATCTCGTAGAACGATACAACTAATTTTCTGCTAGGATATGTCCCGGTTACCTGCCAATAGATATCACCCATATTTGTAGGGTCAATATCTTGAAAAACACCCATTATTGAGTTTAAAGGTAAATTAGGATTAGGTAATGGATTTAATCCTACTAAACTCCAAGGACAAGAACCTGGCCCACCACCTGCATAAGCATTATTGAATGAGATAATACCGTTTGAACCGATTACAACTTTGTTATAGTTAGTACCAAAAAAGCAAAAATCAAATGGTAATGGAATAGAATTAGACCATGAATCATCAATATTTACGAGAATAGCAGCACCAACATTGAAAGGATATGGAGTATAAGGAATGGGAATAGGCAAGTAAGTACTTGTCTGGCCCGAATAAAAATAACTTCCAATTAAATCAACGCAAGGATTAGAACATGTAACCGATGTATCAGCACCTGCATCAACATAAGGATCTCCTTGTGCGTTCATTATTTTGAAATCAGCCAACAACATGATGGCTGTAACAAAAACTAATTTAAGTAAATCTCTTAATCTCAATTTGTCATTTTTGAAAATGAAAGGTAATAAATTTATTTTTAGGTATTCACCTATTGCGTTCTTATTATTGCACCAAGTCTTGTTTCAAACTGCTTCATTAATTTATCAATGGCTGTATCAATTTGCTTGTCTTGTAATGTAGCCTCATCATCACGTAGTATAAAGCTTAAAGCATAAGATTTCTTTCCAGCTTCTATCTTATCCCCTTCGTAAACATCAAACAAATTCACTTCTCTTAATATTCCTTTTACCGAATTGTAAGCTATTTCTTCTACCTCTGAATAATTAACGTTTTTATCGAGCACCATGGACAGATCTCTTCTTACCTCAGGATACTTTGGAGGCTCCTGCGCTGTTAAATCTGTTGATGATACTGCTCGCATGATTGTTTCAACATCAAGCTCCGCATAATATACAGGTTGATTAATATCAAATTGTTTCAACGTCTTTTTATTCACCTCACCTATGCTCGCCATCATACGTTTCTTTAACATGATATCGATAGATTGACTAAAAACAGTTCCTGAATTATGTTCAATATTCAACTTGTAATTTTCGACACCTAATGCACTCAATATACTTTGCACAAGAGCTTTCATTGAATAAATATCAACTGGGTTCACTGCTTTTTGCCAATGCTCTTTATTTAGCTCACCACATATCCAGATTGCAAATTTATTTTTCTCAGTATACAATCCGTTTTTGACAGAATATACTTTTCCGTTTTCAAACAATCGAATTTCTTTTTGCTTTCTATTTAGATTATAAGCTATCGACTCTAATCCAGGTAATAGCATAGAGTTTCTTAAAACCCCTAAATCGTTACTTAACGGATTTAATACTTCTACTGCTTCATCTCCCTCATTCATAGAAATCAATTGAGCCGTATCTTTTTTTGTTAAGCTATTATTAAGAATTTCAAAATAGCCTTTACCAATTAAAGTTGTTGCAATTTTACTAGTTACTTTTTCTACATCAGGCTTCACCGAACTTGAAACAGTCATAGAAATTTTTCCAGGTAATTCAATAGCATTGTAGCCATAAATACGAATAATCTCCTCCACCACATCGGCGGCTCTTGTAACATCCACCTTAAACGGAGGAATTGAAATTAAAAGTCCTTCTGTATTTTCCGACTCTATATTCATTCCTAAATCGGTGATGATCTTCTTAATTAAATCATGATCTAGCTGATTACCGATTAATGTATCCACATACTTATAATTCAAGTCGATTTTTTTCCATTCTATCGGTTGGGGATATACGTCGATGATTGTATCTGCTATGTAACCACCTGCCAATTCCTGAATCATTTTTGCAGCTTTCATCATTGCCGTAATCGTCATTTCTGGATCAGTACCACGTTCAAAACGGAACGATGAATCGGTATGAATACTATGCAGACGAGATGCCTTACGTACAACAACAGAATTGAAATAAGCACTTTCTAAAAAGATATTCTTTGTGCTTTCATTAACGCCTGCATTTTTACCTCCAAAAACGCCCGCCATGCACAGACTTGTATTTGAATCTGCAATCATTAATTCAGTGCCGTTTAATTTACGCTCAATATCATCTAACGTAATAAACTTTTCTTCATTGGTTGAACGCTTCACCTTTATAGTGTTACCCTGAATACTATCGGCATCAAAGGCATGTAAAGGCTGACCTAAATCGTGGAGAATGTAATTGGTAATGTCAACTATATTGTTGATAGACCGAACCCCAATAGCACTCAATTTATTTTTTAACCATTGCGGTGATTGACCGACAGAAACATTTGAAATATAAACGCCCGAGTAACGAGGACAGTCATTTACATCTTCTACATTAACTGTAATAGGCCCTGTTTGATTAGCAACCTTAACATCGCTTGAAGATGTAGTAATTAAATTTTTAATATTAGTAAGCGCAGCTAAGTCACGTGCAACACCATAATGCGATGCAGCATCTGCGCGGTTAGGCGTTAACCCTATTTCAAAAACAATATCTCTTTCAATTTGGAAATAATCGGCAGCCGGCATTCCTACAGAAGTATCCTCTGGCAAAATCATAATGCCCGCATGTGATGTCCCCATTCCAATTTCATCTTCGGCACAAATCATCCCATTAGATTCTTCGCCTCTGATTTTTGATTTTTTAATTTCGAAAGACTCACCGACAGTGGGATATAAAATAGCACCAGATAATGCTACAATCACTTTTTGACCTGTAGCAACATTAGGAGCACCACAAACAATTTTCTTTGGATCTCCATCGCCAACATCTACCAAGGTAACACTTAATTTATCAGCATTTGGATGTTTCTCACAAGATACTACATGACCAACAACTACGTTTTGCAAACCACCCTTTAAGCTCTCCCATTCTTCTATATGCTCGACCTCCAAACCACAACCAGTAAGCAATGTAGAAATTTCATCGTGGGTTTTATTCGTATTTATATGACTGGATAACCAGTTTTTAGAAATTTTCATAAAGCAAAATTATACCTGCAAAGGTATAAAATTGAGGCATCGAACAAATACAGCAATCAGAAAAATAAATCGAGGTGAGGCCTTTCGTTTTTTGAATGTACGTTCTTTAAAGATTAGCAGTTTGAAGATACTTTTTAAACTCTGCTTTAGTAGGCAAAAATTGTTTGAATTCTTTCGCAAAAATCTGATTATTACTTTCTGGCAAAGTAAATTCTACAACCGTCTTATTATCCTGTTTGCAGAGAATAATTCCAATGGTTTTATTCTCCTGTGGAGATTTCACTTTTCGATCGTAGTAATTTACATACATCTGCATCTGACCAATATCCTGATGAGTCAACTTACCTATTTTTAAATCAAATAGTACAAAGCATCTTAGATATCGATTATAAAAAACCAGATCAACATAAAAACTATCTCCCTCAAATGTAAACCTCTTTTGTCGACCTTCATATAGAAACCCCTTGCCTAATTCTAGCATAAATTCTTCGAGTCGGTCAATAATTGCCGATTCAAAATCGCTTTCGGTATATCGATCAACCTCTTTTAAATTTAAAAACTCCAACACATAATGACTTTTCAATGCGTCAGATGGCTTTTCAATAAGCTGACCTTTTTTAGCTAGTTCTTTAACACCGTTTTTATCTCTGCTTTTTGCTAACCGATTATAGAGTGCCGAATTGAATTGCCTTTGCAACTCCCTCACTGACCAGTTGTTTTGAACTGCTTCAATTTCATAAAAATTACGTTCATCATCATCCTCTATTTTAATTAACAAAAGGTAGTGCGTCCAGCTTAATGAAAATGGAATTTTAAATTTCCGCATCACTGATGCGGATTTTAATTCTGCATTATTTATATTTTTATTTTCTATATTTATTTTAGATTTCCGCATCACTGATGCGGATTTTTGATTACCTCTTATATTTTGAGTTGTTGGTCTGTTATTTTCAAATTTCCGCATCAGTGATGCGGAAATTCGTTTGTTATATATTAAATAGAATTTTCTGATGCGTTCGAGATTATCAATAGAATACCCTTTCCCGAACTGATTAGTGAGTTTATCACTTAAAATCTTGAGGGTTTCTTTGGCATAGTCGGCTCTTATTTTACCGTTTTGCTCATAATCAACTATCATCCTTCCTATTTCGAAATAGGTAAGCACCATGGTTGAATTTACATTTTGCACAACATGCTTTTGCGCTTGCTGTATTACTTCTTTAATAGATAGAAAAAGCAATCTACTTGAAACAATTTTTGCCATACACGATATTTTAAAAATGAAAATGGTTGTGCGAAAATAATCTCAGCAACTAAGAAAAGCCAAAAAACCGGCTAGTGAGTTACTAACAAATCGGGTTTTTGAAGAATAGAGCGCATAAAAAAGTGGGGATAGCTAAACTAACCCCACTCTGAAAACTGATTTTATAAGTTACAATCTATTGCAAAATAATTTTCTTCACATCAACGGTATTTCCTTGTGCATCTATAAGGTAAACAAAATAAATTCCGCTACCTGTCCATGTATTTAAGTTGCTCGTAAACTGTTGTTGCGAAACACCAGTTGTATAAACCGTTTGACCAACTGCATTTTGTATACGCATCGTATAACCAGCCAAGGTATTAAAGTTAGCACCGAAATCAATAGTGATTTGCGAGCTACTTGGATTAGGATATACTTTGATGGTATTTTGGTAATCAGGACTAACCACAGACAAAGGACTTCCTGTGTAAAGCTGCGTGATTTCGTTTTGTGTAAGTGGACGGTTCCAAATGCCTATGTCGTCTAAGTTACCACCCCAATTTCCTAGCAGTGTCGACTCTGAACCAATATACAATGGATTGTTATTATAATTACAGCCAACAACAATGTTTTGAACTAAGCTGTCAATAAAAACACCATCGAAATAGTATTTTGCAATACCTGTTGTACCGTCTCCTGTAAAAATTATGTTATGCCAAGATAATGCACTAAGAGAAGAACCTGTTGTTGGTATATTAACATCCGAGTTGCCATTATTATTATAAAACCTCATCTCGAAATTTCTGCTAACATTAGAACTATCCTTTGCAAGTATTACAAAACCTGCATCACCTCCATTTCCATATGCACCTCTTAATTCTAAAATCCGTGGTGGCGTTGCGGGTCCCGTACCACCATCCATATAAATCCAAGCTGAAATAGTAATCCCATTTTGAATACTATTCAATGAATTTGAAAACGGAACTAAAATATGAGAGATGTTTACTGGATCAAAACTATAAGCACTATTTGCAGCACCAAATCGATCTGTTGTTAGTGTAGCACCATTTACTGTTCCGTTATTGCCATTACCACTCTCATCATTTGCATTACCACAAAATGGCCAGTAACCTACTAATCCGCTTTGAAGGTTTGCTGCTAAAGGGTTACATGGTGGTGGTGTTGAGGAAGTATATAAATTAGTAATTTCTTGTTGGGTTAAAGCACGATTCCAGATGCCGATATCGTCGATTATTCCATTCATAAACCAGTATGGTCCATTTGTATCAAAAGGTCTTGCACCAATGAAAACTGGATTACCTATAGAATCAGCAAGATAATACGCAGTAGTTGAATCAATAATATTCCCATTCACATAATGTCTAATAAATTGTCCATCATATGTCGCAATAATATGTGTCCATTGATTTAATGAAACAATGTTGGTTGTGTCTTCAAAATAATTATACAATGTATCATTCCCCTGTATTGTAAGAAAATGTTGTTCATTATTTATATTTAATTCAGAGCCCTTATATTGATAAACACCTGTGCTTTGTAACTTAGAAATAATTACTGATCTCGGTTTTATTATAGACGAATCAATGTAAACCCAAGCAGAAAAGGTATATTCGTTAGTAAATAAAATATTTGACCCAATATTTATATAATTATTATTTCCATCGAAAGAATATGAACTATTTATATTCCCAAATCTATCATTTGACAATAAAGACCCAAATACGGTTCCGTTATTTCCATTTCCACTTTCATCATTCGCATTTCCATTAAATGGCCACCAACCAACTAATCCGTTAGAAGAGACATACGATGGAACTTGTGCCATTCCCGTAATCATTGAAGCAAAAACTACAATTGCTGTTAAAAGTGTTTTCAAAGTGCGGCCACTTTTACTTACCGCGAGTGCTTTACAATTCATTAGTGTTTTGTTTTAAGCTACTCTGCCCCGCAGCAGCGGTTATATAAAATAAGCGTGGGACAGTTACCAATCCGTAGCCGAGGCACTAGGATGCCCACAAACAGGAAATGATAAAACCCACGCCTTGCGTGAGCGTTTATGCACTTACCTTGTGTATTTGAAGATTCCTAGTTTTCGACTACAAGATTTGCTAAACGCAATATTTTTATTTCAGCTTAATGCTGTTTTTAAATCATCTTTTGCTTTTTATTTATTCAAATATATCTACTTTTTAAATATCAAACTTTTATAAACTTACCACTAAAAAATTCACCCTCTTCCGCAATCTATTCAATTACCAAAGAGGGTGAACTATCATTTATTATATTCTTACGAAAGCATTTCTTTCACTAATGCTGATACAATTTTATTATCAGCCTTGCCCGCAAATGCTTTATTAGCGGCTCCCATTACTTTACCCATTTCGCCAGGAGAAGTTGCTCCTAAACTTGCAATGATGTCTTTTAATGCAACACGAATTTCATCTTCACTCATCATTTTTGGCAAGAATAATTCAATCACAGCTACTTCTTCTTGCTCAGTTTTTGCTAAGTCTTCGCGGCCTTGCTTTGTATAAATATCAATTGATTCTTTACGTTGCTTAACCAGTTTTTGCAACATTTTCATTTCATCTTCTTCAGTAATTTCTTTACCCGCTTCACTGGTCTTCAAAATAATTATTGCTGCTTTTATCGCACGCAATGCACGAAGCTTTGCCTCGTCTTTTGCCAACATAGCCGCTTTTAATTCGGCCATTATATTTTGTTCTAATGCCATAATTAATCTACTCTGTCGTGTAAGAATGAATTGTTTGCTCTGATTTCTGGATTACGATCGTTATCGTCCATGCTTAACGTAAGACGAGAGATGTTTGAATCAGCAGAATTAGGCACATTATCTAACGTAACATTTCTACGCTTATATGCTGGCTCTTTTTCTAAATCGTTGATGCCACCTGGAGTACTCATTTTATAATTAAGCTCTTTCAAACGTAATATACGCTCTCTTGAACGCTTATACATTTCTTCTTCTTTTGATAATTCTTCAGCTGTAGTATTTGTTTCTACTTTTAGTGTTGGTTCTTCATCTAGGTTAAGCATTACAGGTCCTTCAATTTCTTCTTGAAAGAAAAACTCAGTTACTGTATTTTCATCTGCACCATCCATAGTTACTTCAAACTCAAGTTCGTCAGTATGGATTTCTAACTCCTGATAAACAGGTGCTACTTCTTCAATCTCTTCTGATAGTTCTTCACTTGATTCATTATAGTTTTCACCATAAAACTCATCAGCACTTTCCATTGAATCTTCCTCTTCTAACTCACTAACAATGGTGTCAAGCTCTTCCATTTTTACTTGAAATCCTAGTTCGTTTTTTGATTCCAATACGTTTCCTTCCAGGCTATAAACAACTGTTCTGTCTTCTTGCATAGCAACAACTGGCTTCACATTTTCAATAGGCTTAACTTCATCACGAATAATCAATACCGGCTCTAATGAATCAACTTTACTTGCAACAGTCTCTTCCATACGAGGAGCAGGCACTTCATTCACAGAAGCAGTCGTTACTTTTTCAGTCTCCCCGAGTTTAAAAACCACTTTATCGTCATTACGGTTAGGCGTATCCGTTGTAACATCATTTGTTTTAAATCCTGTAGCAATAACAGTTACAGAAACTGCACTTCCTAATTCAGGATCATTACCAATACCCATAATGATATCAGCTGTTTGTCCTGCTTGTGCCTGAATGAAATCGTTGATATCAGCAACTTCATCCATCGTTACTTCTTCTGTTCCGCTAACAATGTTTAACAAGATATAACGAGCACCTTCAATATGACTATCGTTTAGCAATGGCGATTCAAGAGCTGCCTCTGCTGCACGAATAGCGCGATTATCGCCTTCTGCAGTTGCAGAACCCATAATTGCTACACCACTATCTTTCATAACGGTAGTGATATCCGCAAAGTCAACGTTTACATGCATTGTATTGGTAATAACCTCTGCAATACTTTTAGCTGCAACTGATAAAACATCATCAGCATAACCGAATGCTTTTGTTATTTGCAAATTGCCATGTATCTCTCTTAACTTATCATTGCAAATGATTAACAAAGCATCTACATTTTTCTTCATTTCTTCGATACCAGCCTTTGCTTGTAATCCGCGCTTGCTGCCTTCAAATCCGAAAGGTAATGTAACGATACCTACTGTTAAGATTCCTAATTCGCGAGCGATACCAGCGATAACTGGAGCAGCACCAGTTCCAGTTCCGCCACCCATACCAGCAGTAACGAAAACCATGCTTGTATTATCAGATAAAAGCTGTTGAATTTCGTTAACATTTTCAATTGCCGCACGACGACCTACGTCTGCTATTGCACCAGCACCACGTCCTGCTGTAAGTCCAAGTCCTAACTGAACTTTAGTAGGTACTTTAGAGTTGTTTAATGCTTGAGAATCGGTGTTACAAACAATAAAATCTACACCTTTAATGCCCATGCTGTACATGTGATTAACAGCATTACTTCCACCTCCTCCAACACCAATAACTTTAATTACGGGTGAAGTATCAAATTTTTGATCTAGCTCAAACAATGATGGGCTTTGATTTGGATTTTCAAATTGATTCATGATTATGTTAGGTTTTTATATTTTCAGTTAAATTAATTTATGTTTTTAATGATTAAAGATTTTGATCGCCACCATCATCTACCAACGACTTCTTGATGAAATCAAGCCAATTACGACGAGGCTTTTCGTCACCTCCTTCTGGCTTCTCAGGCCCCGTAGGCTTTACTTCTTCTAACTGATGTTTATTTTTCTTAGCCATATACTCCGCATCTTGCAATCCATTAATTACAAGACCAACACCTGTAGCATACATCGGACTTTTCACTTCATCGAAGCCTTTGCCAAGGTGTTCGTTTGGATATCCAATGCGGGTATCCATACCCGTTATATACTCAACCAATTGAGAAATATTTTTCAATTGAGATCCACCACCTGTGATAACAATACCAGCAATTAGTTTTTTCTCATATCCTGAATGCTTAATCTCATAATGCACATGATCAATAATTTCTTCTACACGAGCCTGAATAATATGAGCTAAATTCTTAACAGAAATTTCTTTTGGCTCACGACCTCTTAAACCAGGGATGGAAACAATTTCATTTTCGCGAGTTTGCTTCGCCAACGCAGAACCAAACTTTACTTTTAATTGTTCTGCTTGTGTACGAATAATCGAACAACCTTCTTTGATATCTTCAGTAATCACATTTCCACCAAAAGGAATTACTGCAGTATGTCTGATGATACCATCCTGAAAAATTGCAATATCTGTTGTTCCACCACCAATATCCACCAACACTACGCCTGCTTCTTTTTCTTCTTCTGTCAAAACAGCTTCTGCTGAAGCAAGTGGCTCAAGAATTAACGCCTTTGTTGTAAGGCCAGCTTTCTCAACACACTTGTAAATATTTTTTGCTGCAGTTACAAGCCCTGTAATGATGTGACAATTCGCCTCTAAACGAACACCCGCCATTCCAATAGGCTCTTTAATACCTTGTTCGCTATCAACAATAAACTCCTGAGGAATAACATGAATAATTTCTTCTCCTGGAGGCATTGCCAAACGATACATATCTTCTGTGATAGCATCGATATCTGCCTGACTTATTTCGTAGTCAGTGTTTGAGCGAGTTATCATTCCTCGGTGCTGCATACTCTTGATATGCTGACCAGCGATACCTACGTAAACTTCTTTGATCTCAACTTCAGATTTTATAGAAGCTTCTTCAACAGCTTCTTTAATTGATGCAACTGTCTTTTCGATGTTAGCCACCATTCCTCTCATCACACCAAGCGATTCAGAACGACCCATACCCAAAATTTCGATTTTGCCATGTTCATTACGCTTACCTACAATAGCTGCAATTTTTGTAGTTCCGATGTCTAATCCAACAATTATTTCTGACATATTTTAAAAATTATTTTTTAGTACAAACAACTTGATCTTTAAACTTAAGATTAATTACAGCATACTTATTCCAACCTGTATTACTTAATCCTTTTTGATAGAACAAAAACAAACGATTGAATTTATTCTGAAGGTCTATAGTGTCTCCGATTAAAATTCGATGATCACCAACCCTAGGAACCAACTCTATTTCCTGTAACTCATTCACAAAAATCTGCTGGGTATTAGCTGACCAGAAAGTATCATTAGCGACAAAACTGGCAACCTTATAAACCTGATTAATCATTCGTGGAATTGTTAATGAATCGATATTATTTAAGTTTTTCAAAACTGGTGGCGGTGCAATTTTCATTTCCGAGTAGGTATTGAAGATAAAACCATTGGCTACGATAACCGAAGGCGTGTACTTCTCCGACACAGGCATGAATGCACCATTTTTGTCAATGAAAAACTGCTCATTTTGCATGTTATAAACCCTTACAATTGGATCACGTTGCCATGCATCAATATGCAGATTTCCATCAAGTGTTGAATATACTTCAACGCGCTCTACAAACGGGTTGCTAAACACAATTTTTTCTAACAATGTTTTGTTGATGCTAGCAAAAGATTTTCCTATTAATTTACCCTTACTATTTACCAACTGAAGGATATCATTTCTATCAACAAAATCATGTCCTTCTCCTTCATTAACGGTCACCACCACATTTTTACAAACTGCATTTACTTGTTTGTAATTAGCGAACCCCAACAGCACAATCAAACCAGCAACTGAGAGCACCCAGCTAGCAATAATGATAACGCGCCGTAACTTATGTTGAATATTAATTTTCAATTCAATAAGTGTTTAATAGGTTCTACAAATTGATCAATATCTCCAGCTCCCAATGTCATAATAACGGCTGGCTTTCTGCCATTTATTTCGTTTAATAAATCATCTTTTTGAACTAATACTTTATCACTGATGGTTACTTTATCCAATATCATTTGCGATGTAATGCCAGGAATAGGCAACTCACGTGCAGGATAAATATCAAGCATAATCAGAGAATCAAGCAAGCTTAAACTCTCCGCAAATCCATCCGCAAAATCACGTGTTCTTGTGAATAAGTGCGGTTGAAATACACCCGTAATTTTCTTTGTTGGAAACAATTCTTTCGCTGATAAAATAGCAGCATTTAATTCTGTTGGATGATGAGCATAATCATCAATATACACGCAATCTTCATTACGCACCTGAATGTCAAAACGACGCTGAGCACCAGTAAAGGACATAAGTGCTATTCGCAATTCATCCTCTGAAACTCCACAATGTAACGCAACGGCTGAGGCGGCTATAGCATTCTCCACATTATGACGTCCAGGCAAACCTAAAACTAAATCACTTATTGTATGAGCTTCTGATTTAAAATCAAAATGATAAAAACCATTTTCTACTCGAATATTCATTCCTGCAAAATCACACTCACTCGTTTCAATAGAATACGAATAAGTTTTTGCTTTAACATCTCCAACAGATAATCCTTTCTTATAAATCAAAATACCATCTTCCTTCACCTGACCTGCAAATAATCGATAATTATGTTGCATCTCATAAACGTTTCCATATATATCTAAATGATCCGGATCCATTGAAGTGATGATAGCGATATCAGGAAACAATTGTAAAAACGAACGATCAAATTCATCCGCCTCTACAACAATGCGATGATCTTTGCTATTCGG
>Ga0315906_10007396_pt1 | contig 13376 bp, 12 predicted proteins | sample LakEriMetagenome_4_FD_203526 | JGI IMG/M metagenome (GOLD analysis project Ga0315906, IMG submission 203526) | Freshwater fungal communities from buoy surface, Lake Erie, Ohio, United States - Buoy 2 MA122 | ecosystem: Environmental > Aquatic > Freshwater > Lake > Lake biofilm | place: USA...
ATCCTGGATCCACCAATATATCCTTAATGCCAAACTTTTGAAATTGTTCAATTTTGGAAGCAAAGTAGTTTAAAATATCTGGGATAAGGTCTTCGTATTCCGTTTGTTCTTGCATGGTTTGAGGATTCCCTCTCATGTGCATGGCTAGGTAAGGAACACCAAGCTTGGCTACGGTAGGTAGCATGGATTCGTCCAGATTTCCAGCGGAAATGTCGTTGACCATAGCTGCTCCCATTTCTACCGCAGCTTGTACTACTGCAGCCCGAAAGGTATCTATAGAAATAATTACTTCCCCAAAGTTTTTTTTGATTGCTGCTATTGCAGGAACTACCCTTCTGATTTCTTCCTCAACGGGAATATGTTCCGCATGGGGTCGAGAACTATAGCCTCCTACATCTAAAATATCTGCGCCCTCTTCAAGCATTTTTTCAACTCTTTTCAGAACTGATTTTTCATCAGTAGCAATTCTACTTCCTTCAAAAAAGGAATCTGGACTGAAATTTAATACTCCCATTACCTTGGGTTGATCCAAGGAATAGAGGCTTCCCTGGAAGCGGAGTGTAAATTTTTGGGGAAAACCTTTATCTTCGAACGGAGATTTTAGAATTGAATTGGGAATCATTAATGTACCTGTTGTGGAGACGCAGACAAGCAACGAATATAAGGAAGTAATTGCCCGATGTAAAGAACTGTTTCGTAAGAAAACAAAGGATTATGGCACTGCCTGGAGGGTGTTGCGCTTACCTTCCTTAACCGATCAAATTTTCATCAAGGCCCAACGCATTCGATCCATACAAGAAAAAGGGAGTCAAAAGGTCAATGACCCCATTGTAGATGAATTTGTAGGGATTATCAACTATTGCTTGATCGCATTAATGCAACTTTCACTAGCAGAAGATGAGCGTATGGAAATTCCCTATGAAGAACTCGAACCACTTTATGACCGTTGGGCTTCCGATACACGGGGTCTTTTAGAAAATAAAAATCACGATTATGGAGAGGCCTGGAGAGATATGCGGGTTAGTTCCATGACAGATATTGTCTTGATGAAACTCTTTCGCGTGAAGCAAATCGAAGACAATCAAGGGAAAACCTTGGTCTCGGAAGGAATCGAAGCCAACTATCAGGACATCATCAATTATTCTGTTTTTTGCCTAATTAAACTGGGATATCATGAGTAAACAGATTTTTCTTTGGGTCCTTCGAATTGTAGTAGGGGGGCTATTTGTATTTTCTGGACTGATTAAGATCAATGATCCAGTAGGTACAGCCATCAAACTAGAAGAATACTTTGGGGTGTTTTCTAGTGATATTGCTCCTTTTTTCAATTTACTTAAACCCTACGCCTTACCCTTGTCGGTATTTCTAGTGGTGTCGGAAGTGATTTTGGGTGTGATGCTCCTTTTTGGCGTTCGCTTGAAAGCTACCATTTGGGCCCTAGCCTCCATGATTTTGTTTTTTACTTTTCTTACGTTTTACTCTGCCTATTTCAATAAAGTCACGGATTGTGGCTGCTTTGGGGATGCCATCAAATTGACCCCTTGGGAATCTTTTTACAAAGACGTGATTTTGTTGGTGCTTATTTCGTTTCTAGTAATCTTTAGAAATGATTTGCCCAAAAAAAGCCCTCGGTGGACGAATTATTTGGCTCTAGGATGTGCGGTAATTTCCCTGGGTTTAGCCATATATGCGATCCAAAATCTTCCATTTATTGATTTTAGAGCCTATAAGGAAGGAGTGAATATTCCCAAAAATATGCAACCTTCAGCCCCCCTAGAATACACGTATGTAATGAAAAAGGAGGGGAAGTTGGTGTACCTAGATCAATATCCTAGCGAAGAAGGTTATGAATTTGTAGAGATGACCCTCAATAATCCAGAGGCCCTTCCTAAAATCTCAGATTTTGCAGCTTGGAATGCTGAAGGTGATTATTCAGACTCTCTATTTCAAGGCAATAAGGTGATTATTCTCAGTTATAATTTGGGAAAAATGAATACTTCTCATCTTTCTGAAATGGGTCAGCTCATTGCCTCTTTAAAGTCAGCACCTATAGATTTCGTATTTATGGCCGCTGCGGACGAGAAAGAAATTGATGTTTTTTTAAAAAAGCAAGGCTGGTCTATTTTAGGACTCCAGGCAGACGCGACAGTTGTAAAAACAATCATGAGGGCAAATCCAGGAATCATGGTGCTTAAAGAGGGTGTAGTCGTAAAGAAGTACCACCACAGCAATACCCCCGACGCGGGAGAAGTCATTGATTTATTTTTATGAGTAAGCTACTTAAAGTAGTATTAATTGGTCTTCCAGGATCAGGTAAAAGCACCTTTGGTAGGCAGCTTGCCAAGGAACTTAAATTTACTTTTTTAGATCTAGATCAATTCATTGAAGAGAAAGTGGGTATGAATATCCCAGAGATTTTTTCTGAATTTGACGAGGGGGTGTTTAGGGAATGGGAATCCCAAGCTCTTAAAGAAGTATTGGATTTTGAGGATTCCTTCGTTTTGGCTTCTGGTGGAGGGACACCATGCTTCAACGACAATATGGATATCATCAATGCCAAATCAGTTTCTGTGTATTTGGATGTGCCATTGCATAAAGTCTCTCAACGACTTCAATCTTCCAAGGGACAGCAAAGGCCCCTATTTAAAGGCTTAGACCAAGGAGAAATTACCTTAAAATTAAAATCCCTGCTGGTTTCTAGAGAGTACTTTTATAACCAAGCAAAAATTAAGCTCAGCGGTGAAGATTTCTCCGCTGAGCTATTGCTTGCTGAATTGATTTCTATTCTTAAAAGTTAACTCCAAGGGTGATGATTCCTGAAGTAATGGAATGCTTTACCTGAGTCAATGGGCCATAGTTCATCCCATTTTGATCTAGTACTTGATAGCTTCGGTAAAAAGAGGTGTACTGCTGATTTACCAAAGAAAAATCAAAAGAGGCTGATTTGTACTTATATCCTATCCCTCCTGAAAGAGATTGTGTACCTTGATCCGAAACGGAGTTTAAGAAGGGACTTCCCATGTATCCATATCCTCCCCGAAGTCTAAATTTATTTATTTTGGCTTCTCCTCCCAAACGATAATTGAACGTGCTGGTGTAGGTAGTTTGAATAACTTGATTATCTGGGCCTTCATTAAAATCCCTTGAACTTATTCGAGCAGCACTGTAGTCCACCCAGTCTATATCTGCAGATAAAAAGCCATACTTGCCAAAGAAAAACGTAGCTCCAGCGCCTACTTTTAAAGGGGTATACAAACCATAATTGCTTAGAAATATATCGGAAGCTGCAGATTCAGTTCCCAAGGTTACATTTTCTTCTTTGAAAAAATAATTATCGTAGTTGGCTGTCATGTTGGCTTCGTATTCCTCATTCATGGCATACCAGGTAGGAGTTTGTAGCACAAATCCTAGGTTTACGTAGTCTATAGGCTTGTAAATAAGTCCAAGGTTTAGGTTAACCCCTGTTCCATTGATGAACAAACGTTCATTTAGAGAAGAATTAATCAAAGGTTGGTCAGCAAATTCTTCATTATAAACTTTTTCTGAAGAAAATTCTAGGGACCGAATTCCAAGGCTTCCTCCAACAAAAAGCTTGTGGTTAAAATTTGAGCCATATCCAAAGTTAAGTTGGCTAGCACTCCCTTGTTGATTGATATTTTCGTCCTGGAAAGGAAAGCCCAAAACAAATGAATCGTAACTCTTTGGATTTGAAATCGTACTTCCGTCAGGATTTTTAGTAATGGGATTGATCAGGTACGTTTGGTAAGCTAGACCTGTAAGGCCCCTAGACTCAATCTGATTTTCAGGAACGCCAAAGGAATCGTCAAGGTAAAAATCAAGGATAGAGCTTTGTCCAAGAACATCGGAATAGTAGCCAAACTCAGAGGAGAAATTTGCAATGCGCTGAATACTAAATCCCCAGCCCCCCCCTTTAAATGCGCCTCTCTCCAAAGGACCCTTGGGATTAGCCCCCACAAAACTCAAGTTGGGCAGGGAGAATTTTGAAGTAGTAAAGGATTTGCTTTGATTGAGGTATTCGGTATCGATACCCCAATTATCGAAGCCTAAACTGATGCTGGCTTCGGAAGATTGAAAAAAACCTAAACCAGCAGGGTTACCTGTAAGGGAGGTTACGTCGCCTCCTAGAGACCATTGCGTGCCACCTACCCCCAATATTCTTGCTGTACCTACTGGGCTTGTTCTACTGAATCTAAGTGCATCTTCAAAATAACCACTTTGGGCAATTAGGCTACTTGAAGAAAATAAAATAACACAACAGAGCAAAGAGAATAATCTCATGGAGTGAAGGGGTTGTTTGTGAATATTAACGAAAAAAGTGAGGGTTTGGGATGATTTTTTAAAAAAAAAGGGGGAATTAATTCCCCCTTCCTCTGGATCCTCCGGAACTAGAACCTCCTGAGGATCCGCTTGAACTTCTGCTTGGGGAACTAAACCCTCCCCCAGTACTCATTCTACTAGGTGCACTAAAGCCAGAATTTGAACTTGATCTGCTAGGCGACCCTCCTGAAGAATAGGAGGACGATTCAGATCTACCAAAAGAAGATGAAGATCGAGAGTAACTTCCTTCCGAAGAAGATCTGCTGTAGGACGGTCCTTCACCAGAATAAGATCTTCCAGTTCCTGAAGAGTAGGAACTTCTACTAGGTGAAGAGTATTCAGATCTACCTGAGCTTGGTACGCTTGAAGAGGGCCTTGCTGAAGTAGAAGAACTTCTACTAGGAACTACATCCCCCCTATCAGAGGCCGGTGAGTTGACTCCTGAGTAAGTTGATGAAACCCTGCTTCTTCCGGTATTGTAATAATCATTTTGAGAAGAACTAAAATCTGTAGTAGCCATTCGATTGGATTCATTGGCCACACTACGTCTAGGCGAAACTCCATCACTAGCATTGGCTACGTTTTGCCGTGCTTGTGCCCTAGCTGTGGCGGGCATCCCTGCGTATTGAGCAACTCCTCCTGTTCCGCTGCTCATAGAAGATCCCCTTGAAGGCCTGGCACCATAAACTATGCGGCGATCACCGTATTCATTTCCTGGCATGATAATAATCGGCCCTGTAGTGTAAATGGGAGTATTCCATCCCCAAGGAGAACCCCAAGGAGAACCCCACATGGAACCGCCCCAGAAAGGATCATAGAAGGCATTGTATCCAAAATAGGGATTGAAAGGAGAGAAGTATGGTCTTCCCCAGCCCCAGTTGAACCCTAGATTAAAGCCTGATCTCCAGCCCCATCCTGGACCAAAAAATGGATCATGAAATCCCATTCCCCAAGGACTAAATCCCATCATCCCATACCCAAAGGGCGAGAAGCCAGGCATAAAGGAGGTATTGCCCCATCCTGAATTGAAATTGGAGACGGAGAAATTGTTGTAAACATCAATATTTGGGCTTGACCCAGAAATTGCGCCTTGATTTTCGTCAAAATAGACTACATCCAATGAATTTTGTGCATTTACCTGTCCATAGCGAGCAAGATAATCCGGGTTCACATTTTTTGAACTAAAATTATCTTGTGGAGCCCCAGTTGCTGTAGAAAGTCCATCAAAGGTGTTAGGCTGGTTGTTTGTTACAGCATGTTGAGTCATTTTTTTCATGTCCGAAGCCATGAAATACATGTTGTCATTTGCGGCAGTCAAGGCTGCTTTATTGGTAGAGCAGGATAGCAGTGCGCTCGCACCAAGAAGCAAAGAGGCGGGTAATAGAGCTAATTTCTTCATGGGTGAAGTAGATTGTTACTTGGTTTAACGTAAACACCAAGTATAGGTTGTACTTTTTGGGTTATATTTGTATTTCCCAAGTACCCAAAAATAAGCACATTTCTAGATATTCTACAAGTAAATGAGTAAAGGACTTCCCAAACGAAGTGAAGATTATTCACTTTGGTACAATGAGCTCGTCAAAAGAGCCGATTTAGCAGAGAATTCAGCAGTAAGAGGGTGTATGGTTATCAAGCCTTACGGGTATTCCATTTGGGAAAAAATGCAGGCCCAATTGGATACCATGTTCAAAGAAACTGGTCATACCAATGCCTATTTTCCTCTTTTTATCCCCAAATCTTTTTTAAGCAAGGAAGCAAGTCACGTAGAAGGTTTTGCTAAAGAATGTGCTGTGGTCACCCATTACCGTTTGAAGAATGCAGCAGATGGTTCGGGAGTAATTGTCGATCCAGAAGCCAAATTAGAAGAAGAGTTGATCGTAAGGCCTACCTCAGAAACAGTGATTTGGAGTACGTATAAAAATTGGATTCAATCTTACAGAGATTTGCCGGTGCTGGTCAATCAGTGGGCCAATGTGGTAAGATGGGAGATGAGAACCCGATTATTTTTGAGAACTACGGAATTTTTATGGCAAGAGGGGCATACGGCACATGCTACTGCCGGAGAGGCCATGGCCGAAACAGAACAGATGATGCAGGTCTATGCTCGGTTTGCTGAGGAATATATGGCGCTTCCTGTGGTAAGAGGAAAAAAAACAGAAAATGAGCGGTTTGCTGGAGCAGAAGAAACCTTGTGCATTGAAGCCTTGATGCAAGATGGAAAAGCCTTACAAGCAGGAACCTCTCATTTTTTAGGACAAAATTTTGCCAAAGCCTTTGAGGTCAAGTTTGCAACAAAAGAAGGAGGATTGGATTACGTTTGGGGTACCTCTTGGGGTGTAAGTACCCGCTTGATGGGAGCATTGATTATGGCTCATTCCGATGATAATGGTTTGGTACTTCCACCTAAACTTGCTCCTTTCCAAGTTGTTATAGTTCCCATTTATAGAGGAGAAGAAGAGCTTGCCATGATTTCGGTCAAGGCCAAGGAACTCATGCTTGAGCTAAAAAAAGCAGGAATTAGCGTTAAGTTTGACGATAGAGACACCCAAAAGCCCGGTTGGAAATTTGCAGAGTACGAATTAAAAGGAGTGCCTGTGAGAATTGCACTGGGACCTAGAGACTTGGAAAACAATACCGTTGAACTTGCCAGAAGGGATACCTTAGAGAAATTCTCCTTTGAATTGTCAGAAATGCCTATTGCTGAAAAAATCAAGCAACTCTTGGAGGAAATTCAGAATCATATTTACCAAAAAGCCTTAGCTTTTCGAAAAGAAAAGACTACGGAAGTCAATTCTTGGGAGGAATTTACTCGCGTGCTTGAGGAAAAAACCGGGTTTATTTCTGCGCATTGGGACGGGACTTCCGAGACAGAGGAGAAAATTAAGGATTTGACTAAGGCGACCATTCGATGCATACCATTGGATCAAAAACCAGAGCAGGGAGTTTGCGTTTTTAGTGGCAAGCCTTCCGCTGGAAGGGTGCTTTTTGCTAAAGCTTATTGATCATGGAGTAGCTTCTGATTTTTTTGAATTTTGAACTTGATTTCGGTATAAAATCGTAGCTTAGAGGAGATTCAAATCAGTACGCATGGAATGGCTAATTTTAGTGAGCCTCGTCCTTTTAGGCTTGGTCTTAGTTTTGGTTGAAATTTTGTTTATTCCTGGTACTACCGTTGTAGGAATTTTAGGGATAATCGTGGGTATTATTGGCTTGATTTATGCCTTTATGACCTTTGAGTATCAAATCGCTTTAGGAATTTCAGGGCTGTCCATTGGATTACATCTAGCTGCGGTTTGGTATGGATTTTCTTCAGGGGTTTGGAGGAAATTTTCTTTAAAGTCCTCTCAAACGGGGGGTGCATACGATGGAAGAACAGAGGGCTTGGAAGTGGGAATGGAAGGAAAGGCTGTTTCTGATATTAAACCCATTGGAAAGGCGGTTTTCCATGGGAAATGGTATGAAGTAAAGTCTGAAAAAGGCTTTATTGAGGTTGGTACACCTATAATAATTACTAACCTTGAAAACAATACAATTAGTGTAAAATAAATCAATATGGTAGAAGGTAGTTTTTTATTCGTTTTGATCGCTGCTTTTGCAGGCATCGTTCTTTTATTTATATTCCTCTATTTTGTGCCTGTTAATCTTTGGATTACAGCACAATTTTCCAATGTACGCGTAGGTATTGGAGAATTGATCGGAATGAGAATCCGAAAAGTTCCACCAAGCCTAATTGTCAATGCGATGATTACAGCCACAAAAGCAGGCTTGCAATTGACAACAAATGACTTGGAGACTCACTTTTTGGCAGGAGGGAATGTGCCTGCAGTAATTCGAGCATTAATTTCCGCGGATAAGGCCAATATAACCTTAAGTTTTAAGCAGGCTACTGCTATAGATTTGGCAGGAAGAGATGTGTTTGAGGCAGTTCAAATTTCTGTTAACCCTAAAGTAATTAATACTCCCAACGTTGCAGCTGTAGCCGCAGATGGAATTCAATTGGTGGCTAAAGCTAGGGTCACTGTACGGGCCAATATTGCCCAGTTGGTGGGTGGTGCAGGAGAAGAGACCATTCTGGCCAGGGTAGGAGAAGGAATTGTTACTTCCATAGGTTCCGCTATTACTCATAAATCTGTCTTAGAAAATCCTGATAAAATTTCTAAGCTGGTGTTGCAAAGAGGATTGGATGCTGGTACTGCCTTTGAAATTCTTTCCATTGATATTGCTGACATCGATGTAGGGGCAAATATTGGGGCAAAACTTCAAATAGACCAAGCCTCTGCGGACTTAAAAGTGGCAGAAGCAAAAGCAGAAGAGCGTAGAGCGATGGCTGTTGCGCTTGAACAAGAGATGAAGGCAAAAAATGTGGAGATGCGGGCCAAGGTGGTAGAAGCGGAGGCGGAAGTTCCCAAAGCCATTGCAGAGGCATTTCGGTCCGGGCAACTCGGAATTATGGATTACTACAAGATGGAAAATGTGAAGTCAGATACCGCCATGAGGGATTCCATTGCTAATTCAGGTAAAGAAAGTAAAGATCCTGGATCTCTTAAATCCTAAAAAAAAGGGAGATTAATCTCCCTTTTTTCTTTTTACACTGGGCTGAGAATTTTCTTGCTGGACAGGCTCTAAAAATATCTCTTTCACTAAAATTTTTTGTTCGGACATATCCAAATGAATTTGTTCGTACGCTAGTGGCAAAAAGCTATCCCCATTCCCTCTAACTACTCCAAAAAGTCCGTCCTTCACCACCACAATAAAATCTTTGTGCTCTACTTGAATCCAATCGTATTCTAAAGGCAAAATGGGGTTGCCTGAAGCAGAAATAAGACCCATTTTTTGATTTTTTTCAACCAGGTAAAAGCCTTCTTTCAGTCTGGAAATTTTATCATATCCTATTTCACTTGCAAGTTCACCTGTTGACCGGATTAGGTAGTATGACTCATTTGATTTGGCTATTGTGATTCCTTTTAATACATCCTTAATTTCTTCCCATTTGGCTTCAGTGAGGATTTTTCCTTCGCTAGAGACAAGGCCCCATAAACTAGAATTTTTGTAAGGGGCAATTTTTTCAGAGAAAGTACCTACATCCAAAAAATTAGGTGGAATCGCCCAAGCACCGGATGGGGTCAGGAATCCATACTTTCCATTTTTCTTGGCTGGAAATAGGCCTTCTGAACCATTTCCAATCCATTCTGCATCGGAGTTGGGGGTGACCAACCACCCATTTTTTCCAAGTAGCCCCATTTTATTTTCTCGGAAACGCACATTGAAAAGATCTTTACCAATCAAGGTTACAGACTCCATTCCAATGGCATCCAAAAGAATCCCTTCTTCCTCGATTACCCGTCTTAATTTTCCGTGAATATATTCCAACATCAAATCTCCTTCTTTGGTGATTTGATGGTAAGAATTATATTTTACTTGGGCTTTATTTTCAAAGCCTCTGATGAGTAAATACTGGTTGTCATCGTACCCGTAATAGTTATCCCCTCGGGTATGCTCCAATTTATCAATAACAGGCTCTAGTACATAGTTCCCCCCTTGGTCGATGAGTCCATAGCCTGAAGGTTCTTTGGAAAGTAAAAAATTTCCCTCATTGACTGAAAGCTGTTCGTATGCCTTTTCTGGAGTAGAGGATAATGGCAGATAATAACTTTCTCCTTGTTTTAAAATCACCATACCGTGATGGGTGAGGAGTACTTGGTCTGAACTTCCCAGCCAGCGGGTTTTCCCACTTGATTTTTCGTAAACGTAGTAATCTGAGCCTTTTTTGGCTAATAGCCTAGTGGGATAAGTTTGTATTTCATCGTATGCTGTAGGCAAAGCTTTTTGACCGTACTCATGAAATGCACCCAGACCTTCTGGACCTTTTACGATGATCCATGGTTGGAGGTATTGATAGACTTCTTGTGCTTGAAGGTCAACAATGGGCCTAAGATCAGCCGAAAGTAAAAAAAGGCCACTATCAGTTTTTCCTACTCGAACGGATTCGCCTAGTAGTTCAAGGTTTTGGTAAGCCACCTTTCCTTGGAGACTTCCACTAAAGTCATACACCTCCCAATTTTGTCCAAATGCAGGATAGTTCAGAAGAACTAAAAACAGGAAGTAATATACTTGCTTGAACATCGATGTAATACGTGTGGCTTAAACTTTAAACTACTGCAAAGGGGGTATAAACACAAGTTTATCGGCCTTATTTTTCCTTATTTTGATTTTCTAAATCAAATAGGTCATGTAGCAGGGCAATCATTTGTGAAGCTTCATCTCGCTGGCAGGCAGCCTTTAATTGGACTACTGGAATTTTAAGAATTTTCTGCATCATGTTTTTGGTGATTTTCTCAATCAATTCCAATTGCTTTTGATCCACTTGCTTCACATGGCGACTTAATTCTTCCAGGCGAATTTGTTCCAAAGATTGTTTTAATTTTTGGATGGTGGGTGATACTAACATTTCCTTGGACCAACCTTGGAATTCACTTATACTTTCCTCCAAGATGGTTTCCACTTGGGGAATGGCTTCTAGCCGGAGTTGCAAGGCAGCGGAAGCTTTACTTCGAATATTATCTACGTTGTACAGGACTACCCCAGGAATTTCTTCCAAAGAGGTTTCGATGCTTCTAGGTACAGAGAGATCTACAAATAATTTGAACCCAGCGATAGGAGAGCTTCCAACACGTTCTTTGGTGATAAAAATTTCTGGCATGCGAATAGAAGATACAATGACGTCTGCAGTTTCTATGGCAGCAAAGCACTCTTCGAAGGGAATAATTTCACATCCCAGTGGAATACCAATCTCCTCTGCTTTGGCTAAGGTTCTGTTGGTGATTTGCACCTTGGCCTGAGGTAAGTGCACCATATTTTTGGCTACATCTTCTCCAATTTCACCCAGTCCAAGAATTAAAATCCTTGGTTCGAAAATATTTTGTGTAAGGCTTTCAATCAATTCAAGAGTGGCATAAGACAAGGAAGCGGCACCATCACGAAAGGCGGTTTCCTGTACTACCCTCTTGTTGGTAAAAAATATAGTATGTAGCAAGCGGTGAAGAAAGGGACCCGCCAAATCTAAATCGGCGGAAGTCTGGTAGGCTCGTTTTACTTGATTGATGATTTGAATATCTCCAATCACTTGAGCTTCAAGGCCCATGGCTACCCGAAAAAGATGGGTAACTGCAATGGGCTCCTCTACCAGGAATTCAAAAAAAGCATCAAACTCTTTATCGAGATTACCTCCACTTTCTAACACAATCAGTGGCAGAAGTTCATGGCTTAGATCCAATTCATGGCTATAATAAACCTCAGTTCTATTGCAAGTGGAAAGCACCAAGGCATCCGTAACCCCAAATACCTCTTTCAACCTAAGCAAGAGTCGATGGATGGCTTGGTCGTTTAAAGAGATTTGCTCTCTAATCTCTACTGGAGCAGTTTTGTGGGAAAGACTGATGGCTTTAAAACTAGCGGACATGCTTGAACGGTTGGACAGCAAATTTAACGTAGGATTCCGCCCTTAAAGTTTATTTTTCATTTCACAATTTTAATTTAGAATAATTCTAAATAAAAATGATAATTAGTAATTCTTTCGCAGTATAGCTTGATTAGAAAATCCCCTACGCTTAACTTAGCATCCTGTAATTTTTTCAACTTAATTTTTTATGTTAAACCAATTATTGTTTTGGTTAAAAACCCATTTGGGATTTACCAAGAAGGAATCTCAAGGATTTTTTTTATTACTTCCCACCTTGCTCATGCTCTCCTTGCTTCCTAGGGTGATGCGTTATTTTTCAGATCAACGGGGAGAAGAAATGTATAGAAGTTACTTGTCGCAACTTGACAGCTTAGAGCGTGCTGGGGGGTACCTGTTAGCCTCTCCTCTGCCGACTTTTGCGCCCATGGATTCAGTGAAAAGAAGGGGAGATGCCTTGGTGAAAGGCCGTATTCGAAGACTTCCCTTGTCGGAGGCGGATTCTATCCTACTTCAGATTGTGCCGGGGATTGGTGCTTTGACTGCGGGTAGGATCATCAAATACCGAGAATCTTTGGGAGGCTTTATATTTCCTGAGCAACTCCAAGAAGTGTTTGGCCTGCGACCAGAAGTGATTTCCTCCCTGTGGGAGTATTTTGATTTCGATATGACCCCTCCAAAGAAAATATGTATCAACCAGGTAAATCAGGAGGAATTGGCCCAGCATCCCTACATCAGTTATCAAGAGGCCAAGGTATTGGTAGCTTACAGGATGCAGCATGGACCCTACGAGCGGGCTCAGGATTTATTAAAGATTAAAATCTTTCAAGAAGATTGGGTTGAAAAAATCGCCCCTTACCTATGCTTTGAAAAGGAATAGACCAGTTATCCAATGAAATTATGCCATATTTGAATTGCAAGTAAACTGTTGATTTGAGTTGGTCTCCTTACCCGTACTTTCCCTGCCCCCTATTCAACCTCAGCTTCATGAAAAGGAGGGAGGGATTTATATTTATGATTTTCTCCGAAAAAAACACCTCCTGCTCACTCCAGAGGAATGGGTGAGGCAGCATTGGATTCATTTTTTAATTGCCAAGGGATTTCCTAAGGGATGGTTTGTCCTGGAAAAAGGGCTGCGCTACAATGGCCTTCAAAAAAGGACAGATTTGCTTATTTACGATAGGGAAGGAAAACCGTATCTCTTGGTGGAGTGCAAGGCTCCTGAAATTGAAATAGACCAAAAGGTGGTTTCTCAAGCCTTTGTATACAACCAAACGCTAAAATGTCCGTACGTAACCTTATCGAATGGACGCAAGCATGTTTTTTTTCATCGGGATATTAGGCTAGGAGAATATATTCAAAAAGATAGTTTGCCTAAAATTCCTTAATTTTGTTTTAATTTTTATAGTATTAATAATAGTTTTTATTTAAATTTTCCATTGATTTTTTAACTCCTTACTGTCCTATGCAATCAACTACTACTCCTGTTACGCCTTGCGAGCTTTGTGGATCAAGAAAGCAAACCTTATTTTCCAACTTACCTGAATCTCATTTATGTTCGATTTCAGAGGTTAAAAATCAT
>Ga0315906_10007400_pt1 | contig 13373 bp, 5 predicted proteins | sample LakEriMetagenome_4_FD_203526 | JGI IMG/M metagenome (GOLD analysis project Ga0315906, IMG submission 203526) | Freshwater fungal communities from buoy surface, Lake Erie, Ohio, United States - Buoy 2 MA122 | ecosystem: Environmental > Aquatic > Freshwater > Lake > Lake biofilm | place: USA: Lake...
ATGCTGTTTGCGTAGAAATTTTACATGCTGGAGTAGTTCCATTACAATAACAACAAACTCCAAATGTTTCTTGTTTTGGCTCACCAAAGCATTCACAATTTACATCAAGACAATTTTCACCCTCTCCCATAAAGACACCGCCAGAATTTTTACATTCTAACAATGTCTTTTGAGAGCAAGTTTGATTCTCACAACAAGCACCAATTTTTACATTTTGTTCACAACAATCTACTTGAGAACAAGCATTTCCAACAAAGGCTGTTCCTTGAAGTATTTGCTCACATTCAATCTTTGTAAACTCGTCACCAAGACAAATTCCATCTTTACAACAAGCAACTTTTTGGTCTAAACATTTATCATAGCAAAGTCTTTGTGAATTATCTCCAGAAGGATCTGCACCAAAAGATCCACAGGTAACACCAAATAGGAACTTACCACCAAAAGCTAAACACTCTGAATAGCTTGTATTTTCTACACATTGTCCATTTGAACAACAAATTCCAAATGTAAATCCACAAGAAGTCTCACATGATTGTAGTGGATTGAATGTTCCAGATAGAATATCACATTGTGCCTTTGATGCATAGTCAATGCACATTGTTCCGGTTGGACCAGAATAGCAACAAGAGCCAAATAGAGATCTTAGCTCACAGCTATCAGTATTTACATCAATTCCTCTTGCAGATACAACTGCATACCAAGAATTTCCCTTATCGAATGAAGTAAGATTTACTACTGATTTTCCACATGTTAAGTAATTTTCTCCATTTTGAAAATATACATTTGATGGGAAATGCCAGATATCATCGCTCTCAAATATTAGAGTAAACGATACAATTTCATTATCATTAAATGATCCATTGAAAGATGTAATTCCATTTGGAGTTCTTACATAAAATATACCAGCGTCATTAACATTAAGAGTTATTGGCTGAGAATTGGATGTCTTAAATGTAGGTGATATATATTTTGTTTTTGCTCTTGGTAATAATTTTGAAAAACTGGGATTTGCAGTAGTTGAGTTAGATTTTTCAAAATTAAGAACACCAGTATAAAACGCGCCACTAGTAATTCCTATTGTGGTGCTTGATATTTGATTTCTTTTCTTTAAATAAACAAGAGTATTATCAAGCAATCCAGTAGAATCCAAACTACCACTTGTTAATCCATAAATTGAATCAATATAAATTGCTTCAGAATCTTCAGTGACATATAGAGATCCATATGCAGATATACCACGCATAACAAATGAGCTTGTATTGTTACCAGAAGCTAATAAGCTATAAGTAGTATCATCTACAAGTGGATTTAAAGGATCTGTAATTGTTATTTGAGTATAATCAATTCCAGTATTTCCAAAGAAAGAACCAGATATTTCAAATTCTCTTCCATCAGAGAGAATAACCGTTGCGGTGGATCCACTTACAGTTATATTCTGTATATGTGCTGAATATGGTCCACGAATTCCAGTCGATCCTGATGTGCCGCCAGTTGGTCCAATAAGACCAGTTGCTCCAACTGGTCCGGTTGCACCAGTTGGTCCATATGTTATTTGTTGAAAACCTATTGCGCTACTTGACATATTATTATTTATTTAACTTGGACATGAGCTTGGACATGAATCACACGAATTAAAATAGACATCATTAATATAACTTGAGATATCATCGCCCACACACCCAACAATAATTGGTATTCTTCTTACTGGTCTTAGTTTAGCTTTTTCTAATTTTCTTTTTCGAGATCTAACTATTCCGGCATTGTTTCCAGCAAGTCTAAAGGCTTGGGTTAGCATGTTTTCTCCAGCAGCTACTGCAAGAGAAAGTTCATATGCTTTCTTATCCGATAATCCAGAATAGTCAGAAGCTGCAAATCTGAACTTTGTGTTTTTTGTATTTTCATCTGGTGATTCTTGAATTACATAGCTAGAATAGTCTAGATGATTTGAGTTACTCCATTGCTTTAGATAAGGAACAGATGTCGAACTCCAATATTCTATATCAGAGCCAACACTTATAGTAGAATCTCCACCAAGAGCAATACCACTATTAAGTTCAGTTAAATTATTATAAATGTAATTTAATTCTGTGATTGAAGGAATATACCAGTCATTATATCCATTGTATTGAATTTGATTCAGTATGGATATTTGTTTTGTGCAAGTATTTTCTCCATTATTTGCATCCCACATCTCAGAATAGTTCTGTTTGAAAACATTAATATTTGTTTCAATTGCAGTTTCAACAACCGAAAAATTCCAATTTGATCTTCTTGCTGGATTTGTTGTATAGAAAGAGAATCTGTCATAAGCCTTGAAATCACTTGTTCCAGAACCAGATCTAAACCAGAATTTTGGTTTTTCTTTTGAAGATTCGTCAAATATTCTAGTGGCTAGTAACCCATCAACAGCAAAAGTAGTAATTGGTTCATCATTATAGCTTCCAACTCTGGCTCTACCTTCTTCCATTCCCCAGAATAATGTGTTTGAGTCGTATGCGTCATCTGGAGCAACAACTAATGCCCACAACATATGGATTTCGTTGTCACCATATTGTTCTTTTGCTAAGGTTTTATATAATGAATTTTCTTGTGCTATTTGCGAATGTTTTTCTGTAATTAAGAATTTAATATCAATTCCATCAAGACCAATTGGATATGAGAAAACTCCATTTGAGGCATTATAGTCACTAGAACCAACATATTGAATATTATCACCCCATTCAACGATTCTAATAGATCCTTGAATATTTACAGAAGCTTTATATGTTTGTTGAATATAAGGTACACCATATTTCATCAAACACTTTTTTGTAGCATTTAATGAATATGACAAATCAATTGTATTTGCTGTTGATTTAGTTCTGTTGAAATATTCAATGTTTACTTCTTTTGCTAAAGCACCATCTGATCCAAGATCAGAGCCATTTATTCCACCGCATGTCTTAAGTGGCCATAGCAATGAGTTCGGACCATTTACTTCTCCTCTTGGCAAAACTCTACAGAGAAGTGGCTGACCGTATGCCGTAAGTGGTGAAGAATATGAGGAACATGGAGAAGGCATTCCTATGATTCCAACTAAATACCCACCAGCCATTTTTGTTCCTATTGGACTACATGGTTGATTGTTTGTAATTTTACAAGTTTCATTAGCATTAAAATAATCTTCTATAAAGTTTTTACCACAACATTCAACTTCACTGCATTTGCTGTTTGGTCCATGAAAAATGCCTTCACAGTCTTCTGGGTGTATATTGTCACTACACTGATATGTACCATTATTTAAAGTACAGCAGGCACCCTTTAGATCGGCACAACACTGTTGATCTGTAGATGATTCGCAGACTTGACCTTGAATAAATTTTGAATTTGGTATTAAGGAACATTCTACTGCTGTTAAGTCTAAACAAAATCCTCTAACACAGCATTTTCCTGTATTTGTATTTGGTGTATCACAAGTATTTGGACAAATGAATGAAGAAGAATCTTCTCCATTAATTGCACAAACCTCACCAGGAAAGAAGGTTCCTTTATATTTTAAACATTTATCTAGTGAAGAATTAATACACTTACCGTTTACACAACACGCACCTTCAGCGTAACAATCTCCAGACGACAGTCTTTGAAGACAACTTGTTGTGTTAAAACTTCCACCAACATTTTCGCAATAAGAACTACTGACATAATCAAGACATTTAATTTCTGTGGTATCTATTTCACAAAAACAACAAGAACCAAAATTATTATTGGTAACAATTTGAGGAGTAAATGATGCACCAGTATCAAAAGATATTCCACAGAACTTAAATGTAAGATCATCCGAACCAGTTACACCAAGATATAAAGTTGTATTTGCTGTCTTTATTCCATCGACAATCTGATATTTACCATCAACAATATTAAAATTTCCATAGTTTACACTAAAGAATCCATATCCAGTAGCTCCAGAAAGACCAGATATATTTTGTGATGAAAAAACAAATGATGGTGTATTTACATTTTGATTGTTATGGTATGGATGTCGATCAAACGAAAGTGGAACGCTTAGTAAATTTGTCTCAGCCGTATAACTTGTATTTTCTACTGATTTTGTTGTTTGTGGAGCGGAGACATATAGAATTTCTCCAGTATTACCAAAAATTCTATCGGCAACATTATAGGTTCTACCTTCTATGTAAATATACCCTGAATCAGAGGATGTGCCTTTGATTGATGCGCCAGAGAAAGTAAGAGTTCTAATCTTTAACTTATCTTGATCTGTTTGTTCATCAAAATCTGGATTAGTTGGTGTAACTATAATTTTATTTTGATCTACAAAATTATCTACAAGGCTATAAAGTACAGAATATCCTAAAGTTGTTAATCCTCTAGCAATCAAAATGCCATTTGGAAGTCCATCGGTATAAGATATTCCGGTTTGACCATTTAATTGTATTGTAGAGGCTCTGCCATCTTCAAAAAAGAAGCAAAGTCCACCTGGAGTATAGTTAATGCCAGATATTCCACTTCCAGTTGGACCCGGAAATCCTTGTAAAGATTCCCCAGTTGGCCCACGGTTTCCTGTTGGCCCCGTTATTCCTGTAAAGCCTATTACGCCAGCCGTTATGGTGGCGTATACTGGTATTGGTGAACTTCCTGGAAATGCAGACATTATGAATTATCTATAATATTTTCTGACAAATTTGGAACATACCAAATTTTAAAGTTATCGTCCGAAACTGTGGCTTTTCTTTTATCACATCTTATAAGTTTTACTGGTCTTACATAATACTGATTTGTTCTAGATTTTCTAGAAGTTACCATATTTTCAGTTTTTCCATCAACATCAAACTTAATTGCCCATGCCTCAGAACCGTGAGTAATTCCAGCTGGTGTAAGTATTCCCTCGTTATTAGTTATATTTAAAGCCCCAGTAGAACTCCAATACCAGTCATAGAAAGGGGTATATCCAAGTTCTAGTAGTCTTGAATTTAAATTAAATTCAGACAAAGATGAGCATTTATGTGCGATATATGACAGCTCGTCTATGCTCGGTATATACCATTTAGAAGCACTTGAATAGTTTGTTGGCTTCTGTATATTATAAATTGAAAGTGCTCTGGCTGCGGTTATAGAGCTTGTGGTTGGGGTATAATTTGCCATAGTGGCTCCATCTTGCGAAGTTCCTATGTTATAGTAGAAATATTCCCCACCGATTAATCTAATTGTATTGTATAGACCATAATTTCTAGTCCATTGGCCAGTTATGCTTTGAGTTGGTTTATTTTCAATATGTGTAAGTGCTACTGTGTCAAATCTAGCTGAATCACATGTCAAGAAGGTATTTGGATATAGACTTAATTTACTAGATTCCTCGTTTGTCGTGGAATAGATATAACCTTCCTTCAAGGAAAGATTGTTAATGTCAAATTCATCAACTGTGTTGTTTGAGAGATCAACTAGCGGACCCCAAGCAACGGATCCATTAGACCAGATAAATTTATTTGTTGTCGATTCACCATCAACAATGTTTTTATTTGCATTTATACTAATTGGATGTGGAGAAACGATCAAAAGATAAGTATCTTGATCCGAATCACAAACCGAAGATTGGTTAAATCCATACCCAGAATAGTCATAGTTTGAGTAATATAATGTACATCCAGCTAAAGTTGTTCCTGTGAGTGTTGAGTATGTGTTTGTATTACCATCAAATATGGATGGACCGAAGCATTCTGATCTATTTGGATTAAATATTCCAACAACAATTCCACCTTCGTATATTGCTCCAGGTGTTAATAATTCATTTTCAACTATACCATAACAAGGTATTTCTTTAGCAGCGCAGATAAAATCACCACATGTAGTTCCATCACCAAAATAGGTTTTAAACTGAGATAGACATACTTCTCCAGTAATTCCAGCAGAGCATGTTATTCCAGAATCACAACAAGCTCCATTTCCACTAACACAAACATTTAAATTGTCATTAGTAACACATTTTACTCCAGCACCCTGATAAAATCCATTTATGCTTTCACATGCAGCCTGAGTAGTTTCGTTACAGAATCCATCTCCACCACAACAAGCACCAATTCCAGACTTAGAATTATTGCAATCAAAATCTAAACAAGACTTCTTTATGTTTGTAAATGGTTGCCAATTATATGATAAATTGCTCTGAGATGCTATTGTAGCGCAATTGCAAAATGTTAGTTCTTGGCAAGGAACAACTATATTGTTCTCAGTTGAAAATAAACAACACGCACCAAGATTTGAGCAAATTCCCGTAGAACCACCACAAGTTATTCCTTCATAAAAATATCCAGAACAATCAAAGTCATATTCTAATGAACATGTGCAATCAGTTTTACAACAAACACCATATGTTGGATTAAATGTAGATTGATAAAATAAACTTAGATTTGGTGATTTACAATTAAAAGTTGGTATGTCCTGAATGGTGGCTTCAGTATTGGTAGTATTTGAATAGTGTGCAGGAATACCGATATATCTTGAACCAATTCCTATGAAGTTCACAACATCATATTTGTCTTGAGATGGACAAAAATATGAATCAGATTGCCAAATAATATTTGGTTCAAATTTTTGTGAAAATGCTGTATTTACAAAATTAGCAGAGTCAATATCAGATTCTAATGAATATGTTGAATAGAATATTCTATTTGAAGAATTTCCACTGGAATAAAATTCCTTTGGAAAGATAATAGTAAATGCATTTTGAATATTTGAAGCTGTATTTTTCTTTATTAAAATATGATGACCATTAACATATCCCGATCCGCTATCAGTTAATAAATTAAAACCTTTTAAATAAAATATAGAAGCTTGCGATGGATCAATTACCCAAGCAGAAACAGTATTCGCAACTATATTTTGTTTGTTTACTATTTTTAGTTGTTCAGCAGCATTTAAAATACCAAAATTTGCAGCGTTTTCTGGAACATTATATGTTGTCCCTGTGTATCCAGACTGCACATCTCCTGGTAAATTTATTAACAGACTATTAGTAGATCCACCACCAACAATAGACGCACTTAAATTAAATACAGAATAGTCTAATTCAATTACTTGCCCAGGTTCCCCCTGTGGAGACGATGGTGCATAATCATAATCAAATGTAACAAATGGAGATGAATTTGTTTTTATATTTTTAAAATTAAGTCTTCTTACGATTGGAAACTGTAAATTTTCACCATCTATAGTTTCAGTTATATTTGAAACCAGTTCTGTTGACTGTAATGGAGAAAATCTGCCTGATGTAGCACCAGTTAACTCAATGTAATAATTCCCATAAACAAGGTCAATGTTGTCTGAAGCTCTTACTGTTCCATCAGAATAAACGGTGTTTACCAATTGATTATTAAAATTAATTGATGTTATGCCATATCCCGATGGTCCAGTTGGACCATAACCTGGATTTCCAGTTGAACCAGTTGGACCTCTTGGGCCTTGTGGCCCATCTGGACCTCTTTGTGAGGTAAAAATTAATCCAGTTATGTTATAGGGAGATGAACCGTAGATTGACATTTATATTATTTATTATAATTAAACTTCATTTAAAACTATAAATTCATCAAAACATAATTTTGCTAATGTTGACCCATAATCTGGACCAAAACTTAAAACAATTTGATTAATCATTGTTAATGCTATATTTGGATTTTTTAGATAAAAATCACCAGCTCTAAAGTAAATATTACAATGATAGACATCTTGACTTAAAAATTCATTGGAATCATAATCTATAGTATTTGGTTTATAAGAATTATATGGAGCTTTAAACCCAAAACTACTAATCTTAGATGATAAAGATGCGCCATTTAAATTAGAATCAATTAAAGTCATATAAAAATTAGCATCCATAGTATTTCCAGAACTTGGTGGATTGCATACTTTTAAAGCACCGTTTAAAACAAAATAATTATTTTCTGCTAATGTTAGGTTTGAGTTAAAAGTATATCCCATTATAAAATTAGAAGAAATTGGAACATACAAACCTCTATAATTAAATCCAACAATTCCATGAAAATCCTCATCGTTTGGAATTAATGGACCTTCAAGTTTTATTCTATTTTCATATACAGCATTTTGATATGCAATAAATTCTGATGTTGTTCTACCTCTTGAAACCAAAACGGTATTTGCCATCTGTTTATCTACAGCATAATCATAAGTATGTCCTATAGCTGTAAAAGTTAGTCCAGTAATTCCTGCATACGATAATGTTATACCATTAAAATTATCAATAATATATTTTAATTCATTATAATGTTCTTTAATATTTTTATGAATTAATTTTTTATTATTTTTTTGTATTTTTTTAGATAATAGATTAGAATCCAAATAGTTTAATTTCTTTATTTTTTTAGAATTAAAATTATGTCTTGATAAAAAATATATTAATTCTGTCTTACAATCATTTAATTTTGGTAAATTTGTATTGTGAACCAATCTACTTTCATCAAAAGCCCATCTAGGATTTCCAGTTAACCATGTATTGGAATGAGAATTGTAGTCATATCGTGAAAATTTTGAAAAAGATTGTAATTCTCCGTGTAATAAATCATTTGGAACTATATTTAAAATTTCTGTATAATTTCTTTTTATATCATAACAAAATCCATATCCATATACAACATCAGAAAAAGATGAATCACTATCCTTTGTTCCCTGCAAATTAAATATTGGTAAATTTATAAACATATCAAAATATTTTAAATCAGATTCAGTTATTACGCTCACTTCTCCACCAAAACCTAGATAACCAGTATCTACAATAGAATAAAAATTTTCATATAAGCAAGCACCGCTTGCTGCATCTGCAAACAGTATTAATGATTTAATATCAGCAAATGAAAAACTGCTGGAAGTAATTGATGGTAAATATTGTTTATTTCTTAATCTTAACGCAGCTATAATAGCTAAGGCACCACCTCTACTATGGCCTCCATAATTAATTTTATTAAAGTTAACAATATCTGAAAATATTTTACTTTCTAATATTAATTTATTTTCTTTTAAATGCTCTAAAATTTGTAAAAATAAAATAGACTCTGATTCACTACCATCTGGATTTGTTGTTACAGATATACAAACATACCCATAAGAAGCTAGATCAGAAAGATATAAATCATAGCCAGAAGTATGTTGACCATTTCCATGTGAAAATATAATTATAGGTGATAAATTATTTGTTTTTATATTTTCTGGGTAAAAAACTCGAATTCTTTCTCTTCCACATAAAAATGGTTTAGAGAAATAAATATTATAAGCTTCATCTTTACTAAAAATATTTGTATTTAACAAATCAATTTCTTTTAATTTTACATTATATGGACCAGTTTCAGCAGTATTCAAACAAATATTTAAATCTTGAATAATATCATTAGTATCAACAATATTATTATTTGATAATTCACCAGTATAGATTCTAAAAATAATTTTAAATGATTTAAATAAAGAAAAAATTTCATCGTCTGTCATATTATCACACAAATAATCATGTGATATCTTATCGGTAATTTCTGTTATATCTACATAAAATGAATTATTTAAAATATTAGAACTAGTTAATGTATAATTTTTATCAAATAAAATATTATTAATATTTACACCATCAATAGAATTTACAATTCTTACATATAAATTATAAGCACTAATATTTCCAGAATTTATACTTGTACCCAATAATAAATTTAATGTATTTAAAGGGCAACAAAAACTTATTCTTTCTCCTGCTATAAAAGTATCATTTATATGATAAAAAAAATCCATCGATGGATCATAATTAAGTAATGTTATTCCTGTTAAATTTTTATTGATCATGTATTTAACCTTGCTCTACAAAACCTTGCTCTACAAATAACTGTGAAGAATTATCATATTTTAAAACTTTATCATTTAATTTAAAAAATTCTCCATTTGTATTATACCAAAAATAAGATTTATCTAGATTTGGATATTCAATAATATTATATGTTGAGGAAGAATAGTTCCAAACCAAGACTTTAGATGGGGTGCATATAAAAAAGTAATTATTTGATGTAAACAATTCAAAATAATTTAGTTGATCAATATTAAAATTTGATACCGTAGTTTCATTTGAAAATGAATATGGGATCACATCAATTGGTGTGAATGATCGAAAATACTTTTCAAATTCTTGAGATCCTATTGTTGAATTTTTAAATGAAACAATATAACCAAAATTGGTGCCATCATTTGGAACTATTCTTTTATACTCATCAGATCTGGAATAATATTGTAATACATTTTTATTATCAACGGCATAAAAAGGATATTTTGATATTATTAAATGTTTTGCTTTTAAATTGGTATTATGATTTATGTACTCATACAGCAAAGCAACTAATGTAAATGTTTCTGTTGTTTTTATTTTAGACAAAAATGCATTTTTTGAATATGTTGGAATATCATATGTTGGTGGGGTATCATAATCAGATATAACTGAATTTATTGTCATTCTATTTGATAATTGTAAAAGTTGTTTTATTGAATTATTTAGTGTTTTCCCAATTGTATTATTATATTCTCCCAAACTATACCCTGCGCTAGGTCGTATTAACTCATCATATAAAAAACAATCTTTTTTGTAACTTGGATCGTCAATATAATAATTATTTTCTTTTGATAAAATTTTATAGTGATTTAAATCAAATCTACACGAATATCTTTTATTTTCTGGAAGATCTGTAACTAAATTATGATTTGTATAAAAGAAAGTTAAACCACCAAGTCCGTAAATAGTTTGTGGAGCAACCCATTTTTGGTATGTTAAACCATTAATATAACTAGGCTGAAATGAACATATGCCACGAAGTTGTAATATTTCAGAAAATGTATATCCATCATTTTTTATTAAGTTTTTTGTATTTTCACTATATCTGTTATATGATATATGAGTGATTTTTGATTTATAATCGATTTGATCTTGTATTAATGTATTATATGATATACAAAAATTTTTTTCTTTACACCATAAATCACTAACTCTATGAATTCCCCCATTTACATAGATTTCATCTCGCTCTAAACCATTATTAGCTATGGAAAGTGATTTAGAAAAAAGAAATCCTTTTGCTTGTGTGTTGTGCGTTCTTCTCCAATTATATGGATTTACTTTATTATTAATATTTCTTTTCCAAAATTCTATTTTTGAACACAATTCATATGAATTCAATTGTGTATCATTAACAGAATTTTCTCTTTCTAAAGATTTTGATGCAACAGTAAAACAAGTAACTTCATCATCAACAGCCAATAGCAAATCGGCAGGACTTCCAACAATATCTAACTCTATTAAAAATTTTAATTTAATATCATTTAATGATTCTATATGAATATAATATATTTTTTTTAATAATTTATTAAATAATAATATTTCTTTTCCATCATTTGATATTTTTACATCACACACACCAGAACTTAAATTAAATGAAATTTGTTTATTTGATTCGGCTTCTAACTCGCTTTTTGTAAAATAATAAATATTATTAAAGTAAAAATTATTTGACGAATATGTTACATTTTTTATAAAAAATAATTGTGCGCTTTCAGAATAAAATAAAGCTTTTGTCATATCTTGTGAATATGTCACTAATATCGCAAGAGGATTATTATATTTCGAATTAAATAATTTATATCCCAAATAATTTCTAACTATGCCAGTAAAATTGTTGTGGGGTGCATTATAATAAATTGGTTTTATAACAAAATTATTAAACTCGGGAGCATAATCTTCTAAATAGCCAGGTGTCACACCACTTAAAAAATAAATATCATTTCTTCCAGTATCAATACTGTTTGAAAATTTTGTATTTATTTTATCTGAAACCAAATTAATAGATCCATTTGTAACTACAAGTAAATCTTGATTAGAATTTACACTTTCTACTATACCAAAAACTTCTGCACTATCTGGAGTATCAGCAAAAGATTTTACATAAGAATTTCTTGTGGTATCATATCGTATAACATCTCCAGCTGTAATTCCAAAATCATATTTGTCTTTTGATATAAAAGAAATTACTCTTGAAGAAATACCTTCTTGAACAGTAGTAAAATTTATATTTGATTTTATTGCTGATATATTATTATCAAACATTTAAATTCCTTGTATTACATATCCAACATAGTTCATAACTGTTCCAGAAAATTGATTTTCTGCCCCGTGTGGGGCAGTTTGATATACTGGTTTTATAATTTTTCCAACACCAGATGGAGGTAAATTTTGCAAAAATCCAGGAATCGTATCACTTAAAAAATAAACGTCATTTCCACCATAATTAAACCCATTTAAATTTAATAATCTATTTGAAGTTAATTTTATAGATCCATATGTTACTACATTTAATGAGCCATCTGTATTTTTACTTTCAACAATACCAAAGACTTCAGAGTTTGGTAATGTGTCTGCACACGATCTAGTATATCCTTGAAGTGAAATATCATATCGTATTACATCACCGCCAGTAAGACCTGGTGCCAAAAACCCTGAAGATTCATTAGAAAGTAAAACTGTTAGCCTAGAGCCAACTGATTGTGATAAAGTTACAGAATTTCCTGTTATTTTAATGTTTGAGCTATTACTTGTATTTGCTGCTGAAGGCATATTTTTCTCTTTTATAAGCTAAAGTCTGCATCTGCAACTATATGAAAATATAATTCGTCATAATTAACAAATCCACCACTAAGACAAACATTAGTTCCAAATAAACTTGGGGATGGGGTTATTGTGGAACCTCTTCCATCTCTTATAGCTCCACCATAACCTATAGTTCCAGATGTTTGTAGTGTGTCAAATTGTTGTGATGAATTACTTGCTGTTTTATTATAAACTCTTCCAGTTATTCCACTCCAGGGAGAATAGAATGTAACTGATGGACTAGTTCTCATTTGAACTGGCCATTTTAATTGGAAACAGGTCTTATTTGGCTGAATAAAAATTGATTCACAATTCTGTACAGGTGTAATAGAATCAATCATAGTTACTGAACCTATAGTTTCATTTTTACTATAAGAAGTATAATAGTATTTCTGACAATAACTTAATTGATCATTATATTCTGGATATAAACTTATTGGTACACTAGATCCAACATTACATGAAAATGAAGCTAAATCAAAACTTAAATTTTGACCTAGTGTAATTCCATTTATATTAGCAAGTTCTATTGCACGAATAAAATCTACACCAATTTCACAGTAATCATCATCAAGATCAATGTCAATTAAATTATTTTGAAGTGCGTTGATATAAGCATACACAACATACTCACTCCATGAGGTTGTCAATGTAACTGTTGATAAACTATTATAATCTAATAAATTTGTTCCACTATATCTAGCAAAAT
>Ga0315906_10007404_pt1 | contig 13368 bp, 4 predicted proteins | sample LakEriMetagenome_4_FD_203526 | JGI IMG/M metagenome (GOLD analysis project Ga0315906, IMG submission 203526) | Freshwater fungal communities from buoy surface, Lake Erie, Ohio, United States - Buoy 2 MA122 | ecosystem: Environmental > Aquatic > Freshwater > Lake > Lake biofilm | place: USA: Lake...
GGCTATTACGATGACGCCCCGATGGGGCTGCCATGAGAAGCCCCATAGGGGCGACATCATAATAACAACAAAAAAAAGCCGACCTCTTTTCAGAGATCGGCTTTTGAGTATAAGAACTCTTTTGAATTACTTCACGAAGAGCATCTTCTGTGTCAATGCTGTACCACTTGTTGTCAATGTATAGTAATATACACCGTTTGCAAGACCGAACTCGCTAGGTACAAAATTGAATGAATGGATACCTGCATCGAAGTTGCTAGAAGCAAGTTGTGCTACTTCACGACCGAATACATCGGACACGCTAAGTGTAACAAATGCTGGCTTTGGCAATTCGAAACGGATTGCAGTTGAGCTTGCGAATGGATTTGGCTCATTGTTATAGAGCTTAAGACCTTCAGCAATGATAGTTTCATCAACACTTGTAGTAAGTGTTACTTTAACATCGATCTCACCTGACTTTGTTGTACCGCAGTCATTTGTTACTTCGCAATGATACTTACCTGCATCTGCATTTGTAACATTGAATTTGATGTACTCTCTGTTAGTTGCATTTGGATCAGTAAGAGCTGTACCATTCAAGAACCACTTATAAGATGTAGCGCCATCTTCGGTTGCATTGACTGACAATGAAAGCTTAGCGCCAGACTTGATTGTTTCAGCTGGTGTTGGCAATGTTACAGTTGGCTTTGTTGAATAAACAATATTCGCTGAAGCTGAAACTGAACCACAAGCACCGGTTGCAACTACTGTGTAGTTACCTGCTGAAGCTGCATCCATTGATGCAATTTCATAGCTAGAAGCTGTTGCGCCTGCAATATCTTGACCATCTTTCTTCCATTGATATGTCATTGTGCCACCACCGGTAGCTGTAACTGTCAATGTTTCTTTAGTACCTTCGCAAACTTTCTTACCTACAGGAGCTGAAGTGATTTCTGTTGCAGCATAAAGACTCAAAGCAACATTAGTTGATGCTGAGATATTAACAGCTGTTGGAGCAACTGCCATTGCTTTATACTGACCTGCATCTGAAGATTGTGCATTCTTAATAGTCAATGCATTTGTATGTGCACCTGAATATTTAGGACCATCAAACAATTGAACATCGCCTTTGAACCAGTGATATTCTACATTTAGACCAGGAACTGATGCTGTTGCATTTACTTCCAATTTCGCATCGCTTGTTTGGCAAGCATCAACTGATGCAGCAACTGCATTGATGCTAACTGTACCAAGTGTCAATGTGAATGTTTGTGATGTTGCTTCACCGCATGAACCAATAACTTTTACGCTATAGTTACCTGCATCTGTACCAGCAACATTCTTGATGCTGAGTACAGGTGTTGTTGCTCCACCATAACGTCCATTATCAGCAATGACAACGCCATTCTTTGACCACTCATAACGAACTGGTGAAATACCAAAGCTTCCTGTTGCTTCTGCAGCTGCTACTTCAAACTTTGCAGTTGAACCAGCAGAGACTACTTGGCTTACAGGTTCTTTATCGATTTGTGTACCTTTAGCTACATAAACAATAGCTTCTTGTGTAAATACTGAGTTTTCTGAGGAAGAAGTACCACATGATGTTGAAATACGGCATACATAACGGCCAGAAGCTGAGAAATCAACATTACGTACTGTTAATACATAGTTATTAACGCCTTCTACTGATGATGCAAATGGATAAATGGTATTTTCTTGAAGTTTTTCACCATCTTTATACCATTCATACGCAATTGAAGATCCGCGCTTTGTAGTGAAGTTCAATACAAAATCACTTCCTTTACATACAACTTGTGATATTGGTTGTCTACCGATTTCTGTAGGTTGATTAACACCTAGTTGACGAGTGAACATTGATTGAGTTAAATCAATACCATTAGCTTCTCTTGCACCATCATTTAATGTCGCAACTAAAGTATATGTACCAGCATCATACTCATCAGTATTGGAAATTGTCAAAATCGGTGTTAAAACACCTGTAAATTTTGTACCATTTGCAACTGCTCTGGATGTAGATGATGACCACTGATAAGTAACAACATTAGTTCCTGCCAAGAACGGATCACTCAATGGAAGTACAGACTCATATGGCTTCATTGATGAAATCGCAGGTCCTGAATTCAATACAGTTGTAGTATTAACACATGTACTATCCAATGAAGTACCACTGAATGCAACAACTGGTACCAATTCATGTGCACCAATCATTGGAGGATTTCTACGAAGTGTACCATCAATATCAACATTAGTATTTCCGCCATTGATATTATTTATGCTTTGATCACCACGGAGATATCTGTTTACATCACCGATATATGTGTCAAATGGAGCTGGCAAGAATGTTGGATTGCTATATCTGAAAGAGAGGTACGAGTTTAAATCTTTACCTGTACCAGAATACCAGAAATATGGTGAAGTCCTAGCTGAAAGATAGAAACCTACATTTGATCCTGTAAAACTACTTGTATTGCTACATGTACTGTTGCGAATATTATTAAAGTCAGATACCGCTGCTGGACTACCTGATGTTATAGAGTATGCATAACCATTGTTTGAGTTGTTGATAATATTATTAACAACTCTTGTGCTTGTAGTATTTGCATTAACCAAGTTCAAAGCAGCTGCAAGTGTTGTAACAGGTGCATTGACAATGAATGTGTTAAAGAAAATATTTGTGTTCAAGAAGTTTTGAGCAGTCAAAGCAAAGGTTGTATTGGAAATACCATTACCAACTTTAATCATATTATTATGAATTTCAGCTGGTGAAGTGGTATTGCTATTTTGAGCAAATCTAAAACCAATACCAAATCTGTTAAAATTGATCTTATTGGCTTTGTAGCTACCACCGACTTTGTTGAGTTCAACATCCAATGCTGTAACGGGAGATGGATTTGCAGACAATGTTGTCATCGTGTTGCGTACAAATTCTGGCAATTGAAGATTGCGCATAAATACGCCACGAGTATAGAAATTGGTAAATGTATTACCTGTCACTTTTGTGTTAGAGGAACCGATAGCACCAAAACCACCATCCAACCAAAGATGTGCATCACCATTATTGAAAGTATTATTTGTGAATTCAAGACCATCAGTGGTATGACTAGCATCTGTCATAAACAAGTAATTATCCGTACCCATTGTTGCAGTATTTACACCATTGAATGCGCAATTCATAAACACAAGGTCACGAGTATAATTTACAGTACCTTGATTTGTCAACCAAAAGAAGCGAGCTTGCGCAGCAGAACCATTTGCTTGAAAAGTGATACCATCAAATGTAGTATATACATTTCCAACCACTCTGAACATGTAATTATTGGCGCCAGGTCCTGAGTTTTCAGAAACAAAAACAGAATTACCTGTAATAGCAGGATCTTTTCTGAAGATAACTCTCTTGGTTGGAGAAGCACCAGGAACACCCTGAACTTGAGCAGTTACTTGACCAATTTGACCTTTTGTATCAGGGTAAGAGCCGGGACGTACATTAAATGTTACCGGACCAAGAATACCACCATATGTCAAAGCAATTGTAACGGCATTTGGATGATTGAACCAATTTGTAGGAGTCGGTGTGCCACCAACCCAATATTCTCCACCACTTAGTGCTGGACCAACAAATGCGTCAAGAGTATTATTGCCAGCATTGTTGTCACCATTTGCAAATTGACCCTTCACTGAAGCAGCAGGAATAGATACTTGAATGCGATAGGGTGTTAATGGATTAGTGATGTCAAGATTAGAAACCAAAGGAATTGCAACAGATGCACCGCCTGCAAGTGGTGTAGAATATGTAGCAGTAACCGGAGGAACAACATTTGATCCATCAGCAACTCTTGTTACTGATGCGGTATATTGACATTCTGTCATTCCTGAGGAACCTATATTTGCAAGTGTGAAACCTACATTGTATGTACCCTGCGGAACAGGAGAACCAACAGTTGATCCATCACCAGGATTTGTAATAGATACTGCAGTTGGTGAAGGATCGGAAAGAGGAGGAAGAATTTCAATAATATAATCCTCAACCTCACCATAATAATTCATACAAGCGTTTAGAGAATTACCTTCTGGCGGACCTACAGCCTTCCATCTTGACTTATACATACCTGGAACAAGATTTGCAGCAGGTGAAATTGTAAATGTTCTTGCATTCACTGTTCCATTACATGGCAAGCCAGGGGGATTCATGAGCTCACTACTTTCGAAAACATTGTTTCGATTGTAGTCTATCCATATATTTAATGGAATCTCTGGACTATAATCCCAAACTCCAAAAGTCTTTGCCTTGACAATTGCGGTATTTGGCATACCGGCAAACAGTCTGAAAGGCACCGAAGAACCATAATCAGTGTAACCTGAACATCCTGTGGCATTGGTTACATCACCAATGGTAATCTCAGTGAAGCTTGCACCATAAGGCTGGTTACAAGCATAACCCCATTCAGAATACTGGGGGTAACACTGTGCTTTCATTGTTTGCTGATTTGCAATCAAAACAGCAACAATAATCAGGACAGTGTGTAAATAGAGGCGCAAAACATTTCGCATAAACAAACCTCAATAAATAAAAAATTTATAATGATAAATACATTCAAAGTGCTTCGGTGAATAATCCTACTCGGGGATAAAAAAGTAGAAATCTGACCGACCAAACAATTAATCCAAAAATAGACCTAATTATTGGGCCTTGATGGATGAGTGCAAATATACACCGACACATCAAAAAAAAAAGCAAAAAAAACTTTGTTACTTAAAATAAAATTGAACGATTGTTAAATTATGGCAATAAATGCCAAAAAAGTCATCTAAATCAGAAGTTATTCCTGTAACTTTCTACATTTTTCTGTCATTTTGTAATACTCCATATGTAGTGACAACTTAAATGCTCTGATTGTATCAATAGAAAGTTTTTTTTCTTCAACTTCTCTCCACTTGTCCTGGACGATCAACTCTAATTGCATTTCAGCCAATGAATCGCATTGTTTTGAAGCTATTTTGGGAGCGTTATCGTCCAAATCACCAATGCAAGAACACCATTCATTAGCGATTTTTCTTGTACCTACGGCAGTTGTGCAGGCAGAAAGTGTTAACAAAACAAAAGCGGTAAGCGGTACAATAATTTTCATGAATATTACTTTTTGATTTTCTTAATGATGGTTGACTTATTGTAAAATGTGACTGATAAAACATTTTTGTCAAGAATCAAAAATCTTGGCTGCTGTGAGTAATAGCCAAATCCATGGTAAAACTCAATCAATCTTTTCTTCCCAGACTTCAGTTGCATAACTGCATGAGTAATGATTTCTTTATCGTCGATTTGTAACATTTCCGCGTTTGATGGAATTGAATATGAAAATGTTCTAAGTGAATCCTTACATGAACCAACCATAAGCCACAATTCTTGTTTTTCCTGATTAGGGAACATAATCATAGATCTTGCTTCATTAGGTACAAAAAATCCTGATTGTGTGTTAGGTATAGAAGTAAAGCTCCCATTACCATCACCTAATAATATTTCTCCGATTCCAGCATCATATCTCCACGCATCTCTGTCTGGTCCATAAAAATTACCAGCATGAATGATGTCAAGATTCCCATCACCATTAATATCGAAAACTTGACTTCCAAACAATGGAGATGATTGAGAAATAACTGGAAGTGGCTTAATAGTGAAAGGATTTTTTCCATTATTTACCAGAATCACGCTATTACCCATTGAACTTTTCAGATAATTCGCTTTATTTAAAGCATCCTTTCCACCAAATAGTTCCTCAAGACTAACTTTTGCTATATCCTCTATATTGATATAAAGTTTTCTGAGAGTTGGAATTTGATTTATCAAACTACCTACAGTTCGCGAAGGATATCGAACTCCATGTTCATAATAACTTTGGATATATTCAATACTACCATTATCGTCAAAATCAGCACTAAATAGTTCGAATGGGTATGTATTGCTGGGTTCCTCATATCTTCTATTTATACCGACATTTCCAATGATATAATCCATATCACCATCATTATCGATATCACCTGCATTTATGCTATTCCACATTCCAGAGGTGGTATCAATACCAAACTCAGCAGATTTATCATAAAACACCCCTTCATTATTTTGAAGTAGAAGAATTTTCATCCACTCTCCAACAACAATGAGATCCTTATCTCCATCATTGTCAAAATCAGACCACAATGCTGACTTTACTCTCCCTGGTTGCAAAAGCGGATTCGCAAGATAACTTGTCACATCACTAAAAAACCCACCAGTATTTAATAAAAGATAGCTACGAGGCTCTTTGTAAAATGCACCCGGGATACTTCTCCCCCCTACAAACAAATCTATATCGCCATCATTATCAATATCGCTTCCAATCACACAAGACTTGCCTATTGGCATATCTGGCAGAGAGCTTTTCGTAAAGCTCCCCTTCCCATTATTAATATATAATCTGTCTTGTAATAACGATGGATTATCAATAGACATTTCATTCCCACCACTGGCAACATACATATCAAGATCACCATCTAATTCAACATCCAATAGTAGAATTCCTTGGTCTTCAAATAGTGAATCCACATGAAACACATCTTGAGTGCTTGCTTTTGTAAATTTCCCCGGCATATGTTGATAGAAGATTGAAATCGGAGAACCTTGTGGACCTCCTATAACAACATCATATAATCCATTGCCATCAAGATCTCCTGATGCAAGAGCTGGACCATTGATCGAAATCTGATTCGGCAATAGCCTCTCATGATAAAAATCATCATGGGAATTTTCAATATGTAAAAATGCAATTGCACCAGAATCACTATGAGTTATCTCTTTTACAAGAGTTTGAGCAACAGTTTCTTTTGCTACTACCTCTTGGGCATTATGTTGAAACAAATTTAAATGTTGATTTACCTTTACTTTATTCAATTTTTGTTGTTTTCCTCCCGGCCAAGTGACTATGAGCTCATCAATAATCTTATTCTGCCCAAGACCAAAATGAGCTATTGGGGCTACTCCAGAAGCAAAGCCTCTTGTAGCTGCTAATTCAATCATTTGAGTTTGATTTCCAGTCTTTATTTGGATTCTTGTGCCAATACCCTGTGTATTCTTTGTATTCCCAATACAACTGACTTTTAGATAACTGTGATTGCCGGAATTCATCATTGTATTTTCATATAGAACAGCAATCGTATCAATATTGTTTAGAATCAAATCAATGTCACCATCATTATCAAAATCAGCAAAAGATGAAGAGCACGTATTATATGGTATGTTCATTCCCCAGTCATTTGTTACTTTGCTAAAGGTGAGATCACCATTATTCCTAAATAGATAATTGGGTACTTGGGTTCTTTTCACATCACGGATAAGCTTACCAATATCAAATTCCTCTGCCAACTCTCGCATATCAACTTTTTTATTTGATGCCTCTGAAAGTTTTTGATATCCCTTATCTCGTAATTGTTGCATCATTTCATGAGTCACTCCCAATCTTCGTAAATCTTTATCCATAATGTCCCAGTTAAGACCATTAGCGATAAATAAATCCTTAAAACCATCAAGATTGAAATCGGCAAAGAAAACAGTCCACGACCATTCGGTTGCATCAACTCCCGACATCTGGGCGATATCACTAAATCTTCCATTTCCGCGATTTAATTGCAGAGTATTTTGAATGAATTGCGAAGAATCAAATGTTGAATTATATGTCGTGAAATTATCAAACTGTGAATTGATGCGTTCATGTGTCTCAGGAAGCATATCTACAACAATGATGTCAAGTAAATTGTCATTATTGAAGTCTGCAATATCATTCCCCATTCCAAACATCACTGTATGCGGTAATGCTTTTCTTGTACTTCTTTCAAATTTCCCATTCTTGTTATTTATGTACAGATAATCTTTTTCTTCAAAGTCATTTGCGATATAAATATCAGGCCATCCATCATTATTGATATCCGCAGCAGTTGCGCTCAGTCCAAATCCTTTATGATGTATTCCGGCAGATTCGGTTATATCTGTAAATGTATTGTCACCATTGTTTCTCATAAGAATGGGCGTAACGCCTTCATGTTTGAACCCAACTCTGGAAAATCCATTATTAACGATCATGACATCCAAATCCCCATCCAAGTCATAATCAAAAAAAGTAGATTGAATACCATTACCAATTGTTGCTAATCCAAATTCTTTTGCTTTTTCGGTAAAAACACCTTTACCATCATTTATGAAAAGCTTATTTGGTTCTTGATTGTATTTAGTCACATAAATATCAAGATCACCGTCGCCATCTATATCAACAATTGTAGAACCAAAACTATATCCGGCTGAATCAGTTACCCCGGCTGAAGAAGGAGCCTCTTCAAATTTTAGATTACCCTTGTTAATAAATAATGAATTCTTCCCTAGAAAACTAGTAAGATAAATATCTATAAGACCATCGCCATTAATATCTCCAACAGAAGTTCCCCCACTAGCAATGGTAAATAACCTACTCTCTTTTTTTAAATCTGGAGGTCCGGGAGTAAGATTCAAAAACTTTATACCAGAAGTTGAGGAATCTATTTCCTTGAAAATTGGTATGCTCGATTGTAGTGTATTGTCCTTTTTCTTTTGTGCATTAACTAAAGATAGCACTGAAATGAGAGTAAAAAAACATACTACAACAAATCTAGAGTAATGGTTTATCATCCGTTGTATTGTGAAAGCTATATTAATATTCATCGTTGTGAGATTGGTTTAGTTTCAAACATTCTGCAATTGGAAAGTCGATGGGTGCTCGAGAACGAACGAGAACAAATATATATCATAGATTAACTCAATCACCTATTCAGTATCAATTCCCAATCCGATTTGTTTCGGAATAGCATAACCATGTTTTTTTATGGTGGGAATTGCGAATGAAGTCGATAACACAATACCACTATAAGACTGTTCCTGAAGTCCATGTGCATATTCAATGCGCAGATATGGAAAGGATTGTAGACCGGCGATATTGTCACCGGAAATCACCAATCCCAATCCCAATGCGGATGACCATTGTGTTCCAAACAGTGGATCTCCAGCATTCCATACTGTTCCTGCATCCGCAAATCCAGTCATTCCCAATCGAAGATTCATTGCCAAAGCGAGTATATCCGCACGACATTCCAAGGTCCCAGCCATGCGATTCAAACCAAATCGACGATTGAGTGGAATTCCACGAACCCCATTGTCATTATCCAATGTCAATTGTCTGAAGCCATCCCAATTCCACACACTTCTTTGACTAAAAAAACCAATTATTGCCATATTTGGCATCGGATTCCAATGTCCGACAGCATCAATTTCCAGCGCCGTGTTTATTGGTGTTCCTTGTGAAATCCCACTTCCCGCAGAAACAGAACCGGCAAGATAGAGCTGATTTTTCAGCATAAGATCGCTTTGTTCCAGAAATCCGCCAACATAATAATAGGAATTGCCTGAATTCCCATTAAATGGCATGATTCTACCCAAAACGGCGGTTCCCCATGCTCCAATTGGAATATCGCGCTCATTGAAGGTAATGGTACGATCTGCCAATGAGCCAAAACCCAATAATACTGATTGAGTATTGTCAAATACCTGTACGGTTTTTACATTTCCTCTTTCTGCTTGCTTGGAATTCACATGTAGCGTAAAGAAAAGATCATCACGACGAGGCAGGAGCCATCCACCCCAAGCGGATACTTCTTGCGCTTCAAATGAGATTTTTTCAGGATTTACGCCATTAAATACAAAATCAATGCCTTGTCCGCTATTGAACCTTGCACCATAGAACATACCACCTGTCGGATTGGGAGTTTTGGAAATATCCAAACTCAATTCAGTGGTAAGCGAATGTGATCGAAGATTAAAACCCAAGCTGAGCGGCAAATCGAAAGCCGTATTCCAATGAAAACCCGTAATTCCCTGCATTCCGATGCCGAGTTCTGTACGATTGCGAATATCCAGCAGCATGTCCATGGCATGGCCGAATAGTCTTTTCGACTCAAATCTCGCTCCCAAAGCCAATTCTCCACCACCGATATTGACCAAGAGTCCCGGACCATAATTCGGCAATTCCTCACGAATAACGATATATGGGGTGCAATGCCTACTATCCACCGTATCAATTTCTATTCTCACCGACTGAAATAAACCCGATCTTCTCAAAGCTTGTTCGGCTTTGTCCAAAGACCAGGCATCAGTTTCCTCACCGACTTGCAAACCGGATATGGTCATATACTCTGCATCGCGTAAATTGCCGATGAAATCGAGTCTGAAGCGATTGAAGGTTGAAAGTGATTGTTTCTCTCTTTCCACCACAATGGAATCCATCATTAGACCTTGTTGGGCCTGAATGGAACCGAGCAGAAGAAACAATTGGAACAATACTATAAAAATGGTGTTATTCATTGATGTCAAGTTAATCGAGATTGGGTAAATTTCACACAAATGTCATGCCTTACTCGTCACTAGGCCCACTTTTTCCACATTGGATTTCAGTCAATGCGCAAAATTCTCATCATATTGATTTCCATTATTTCCTTTTTGGAAGTATATCCTATACTTGCACAAGGCGGTGGAAACAGTAAGGGCAAAGAATTTTGGCTGACATTCATTCCGAATATCCATCGTGGCGTGGGATCCATTCCCGGTTCGCCTGCAGATCTTGAAAGGCGCTCGGATTCACTCTACATATTCATCGCCGCAGAGGTTCCAACCACGGGTAAAATCACATATCGAGATGTTTTCAATCGACAATATATCCGCAATTTCACGATTTCCAATCCAACACAAATCTATTCATTCAGTGTGATGTGGGATGGTTTTGAATTGGTGGGTGTGAATAATAGCAATGAATTATTGCCCGATGGTGGTCAAACAGAAAAGATAGCCGCACAATCATTCAAAGTGGAAACAGATAATGATGTGATGGTCTATGCTTTGAATCAAGCATGGACAACCAGCGATGCTTTTTTGGTTTTGCCAAGACCGGCACTTGAGAGAGATTATTATGTGATGTCCTATCCATCCGATAATATCATTGATGATAGAACGGGTAGATTATCCATTGGAAGCACACCATCGCAATGTGCCATCGTGGCGGTGGAAGACAATACCCGAATAACGATTGCACCGACAGCTCCCATGTTATTTGGTGGAAGAAATCCCACTCCGATTGTACTCAATAAAGGCGATGTGTATTTGGTGCAATCCCTTCCGAGTACAAGCATCAATTATGATTTAACAGGTACGAATATCAGTTCAGATAAACCGATTGCTGTATTTGCCGGACATCAGCGTGCGCGCATTCCCCAAGATGGTGGTTTTGATTTGAATTCAAGGGATTGTCTTGTCGAGCAAATGGTGCCAACAACAAATTATGGAAAGAGTGCATTTCTCACTCCATATCCTTTGCCACAAGATGCATCTCCGGTCGGATGGGATGTGTATCGAGTTCTTGCAGCGATGGACAGCACGGTGATTTATGTGGATTCCAATCGAGTTGCCACATTGAATGCCGGACAATTTTTCTCTGGGAGATTGACAAGAGCCGCTGAAATGTATAGTGATAAACCATTCATGGTGGCGCAGTATAAGAAGACATCATCAACAGGAAATACGGGTCTTGCAAACAGCGATCCATTCATGATGATGATTCCGCCATATGAACAGTTTCTTCCTTCCTATCGATTCATCAGCGCGCAAGCCGTTCAATTGAATTCAAATTTTGAGCGAGTGAAAGTATACAATTTTCAATATGTGAATATTGTTGCACCTCAAACTGTCATCGACAAAGTTGTATTGGATGGAGCAACAGTTTCGGCAAATCAATTCACGCGCATAGGTGGTTCTCGATTTTATTATGCTACCATACAAATCAATGATGGAGTTCATTCTGTTTCTGCACCTGAACCAATTGGAATCTATGTGTATGGATATGGTCCTGCGAATTCCTATGGCTATATCGGCGGAATGAGTTTTACGCTTTTTGATTTCAGACCTCCGACCATAATATCCAAACAGGATTGCAATACCATTCGCGGAATGGTATTTGATTCTTCGGCTACTGATTCACGAATCAGAAGTATTGACATTGAATCTCAAAATAATGTTCAAGTCAATGTAGGCGATGTCTCAGGTTTGCCTGATTCAGTGGCATTTGATGCTACGATCATTGATCCTTATTCGGATGCATCATTTATATTGATCGCGAAAGATTCAGCAGGATATTCCACACGCAAACAATTCGATTTGCCGGGATTCACAGTTTTGGTAGATAGGGATTCCATACCGGTTTCCATACGAAAGGATGGTCCGATCAAAAGAGAATTCTGTTTTCTCATTACACTTTCCAATACTGGAAAATTCCCTCAAGTAATTGATCGCATCAAGATTGAAGATGCAGGATCGGTAACCGTAAGACTCAATTCAACATTACCAATTACGATTCCACCGGGAAAAACAATCGACATTTCCATTTGTGCAATAGGTGATTCAATTGGAGTAAACACTGCACGGATCATTCTTGAGAATGCTTGCGCTTCAAGACATGTCGTGGATTTATTCGTAACAACAAATGCAGACATCACGCCACCTGTGATTACTGCAGACAAAAGTGATTGTGGTATTCCTATCACATTTTACATCAGTGATGAAACGCTCATTGATTCCGGTTTGGACAGCATAAGCGTGGACCCAAATGGAACAATCAATTGTGATATTGATATCAAACAAAATGGTGATCGTGCGACAGTTTCTGTTTCCATTATTGATCAATATCAAGATGCAAAATATACAATCATTGTAACCGATAAAGCAGGTAATCGCAGAGTGCTTTCCGACTCTGTTCCGGGTCTTACGATCAAAGTTCGCGATCTTGAAGGCAAGGAGATTTCATTTGTGGATTTTGATTCAACAGGATTAGGCATCACGAGATGTGATACGATCGTGATTGAAAATACAGGAAGATTTTCGATCATCATACCACATGTCTTCATGTCGAGAAATCTTGCATTCAGCATTCCCGTTTCACAAATGCCTCTCACATTAGAGCCCGGCGAGAAAAATGCACTCGCGATTTGTTATCATCCATTAATTGCTTCGAATGATATCGATACGATGGAAAAAGATACTGTGGGGATATATTATGGCTGTTCGGAAAAACTCATTCCATTGTCGGGAATCGGTGTGCAGATACTTGGAAAAACAGGGACGAATTGCGATGTAATTCTCCGCAGTGAGATTGTATCTGTTCCCGGATTGATTTCCGGACCATATCCACATCCATTGCAGGATCACGGAAATGTCGATATTGGGATCAATGTGTCGGGTCAAGTGAGCGTAAAGATGCGAAATGCATTCAATCC
>Ga0315906_10007406_pt1 | contig 13366 bp, 15 predicted proteins | sample LakEriMetagenome_4_FD_203526 | JGI IMG/M metagenome (GOLD analysis project Ga0315906, IMG submission 203526) | Freshwater fungal communities from buoy surface, Lake Erie, Ohio, United States - Buoy 2 MA122 | ecosystem: Environmental > Aquatic > Freshwater > Lake > Lake biofilm | place: USA...
ACAGGTACCACACGGCCGGCGAGCTTGCGGCTGACCTTGGGAGATTTCTCGATAGCAAGCCCGTAAAAGCCAAGCCGAAAGGCATGCTCGATTGGCTTTGGCGCCGAGGTCAACTCAGCAAGCCGATCAGCAGGCGGGCGGGTCTGGTTTTGATATTTGGAGGAATTCTCGCTGTCGGGCTCCCTCGGCTTGTTGGGTCACGGCTGCTGGACTTCGAGGGGTACTGGCCAGAGACGATCCAGCTCAAAGCCTCCGCTGCTTGGACACCCACCAACCTGAGCGTCCGAGCGGGGAACTTCTACAGGCTCAAGGTCACTGGCTCCTGTAAAGACAGCGACGGGCTTGTATTTGGCCCCGAGGGAACAGACCCGCCGGACGCTCTAAGCCTGCTTGGACCGCCGGCAGATGTTCAGGAAAAAAACAACGAACCCTCCTATGGTCAGGTCATTCCGCGGCGGCTCTTGATCGCCAAGATTCGCGACTCCAAAATCCTTCTTCCAGTGGGGACCTCCCTATCGTTCGTGGCCCCTTGGACGGGCGAGCTTAGTTTTCGGGTGAACAACGTGACCGAGGCTCCAGAAGCAGTGTCGGGGGATCTTCGCGTGACGCTCGAACGTATTACGCGGCCGGCACTCGTGGACAAAGAGGGCAAGACAACGATCACAACTCACGTCCGCAAGACCAAGTACCTGCTGTTCGAGCCCGAGGGCATTCGCTGGCAGTTTTCCGACTTTTACAACGCTTCCCTCGAGACCGATTACCCGGTCCTGCTCAACGGAATCGCGTGGTGGCCACTTCCGGATAAGCCGGACGTGCAGGGTTGGCTCGCTCTGACAACGACGAGTCGAGCACCGCTTCTCAAGACCCGGGCTTTTGCGTGGGCGGCTGATCCCAATGGCCCGAGGCCCAAGATCGCGAGTGCATCAAAGACTTCAGCGGCAACCCGTGTGGTCGCCGCAGGGCCGGCACCCGATCAGCCGGGGCTGACGTTCGTTGGAGACGGCAAAGGTCCCCACGTCACTACATGCTCGCTTTCTCAATGATCGCAAGCGGCGCCATCAGGACATGTCCTATAACTCGCTGGAAACCCCATGGCAGATTCACCAGAAAAGCCAATTGGTCCGTGTCAGAAGTTCTTTCCCCTTGGCTGCCTTATGGCTCTGGCCTCTGCCTTCAGGACTGGTGCGTTCTACCGAGCAGGCCAGATCCACTTTTCGGGCATCCTGCAGCTCGTAGGAGCCGTTGCCATTGGCTACGTCATCTGCGTCGTTGCCGATGGATGGATCTTTTCGCAGCGTCGTCCAAAAAAAGCGCGCCTGCCAAACACCGCTGGCAAGATGCCGCACGGTTCAAGCGACGGCGATGTGGCTTCTTCTTCGCGCGACACCATCACCGAGAAACCTGCCAACACACAATGAGTCCGTCCCGTAATACCAGTAACCCAAAGCCTACCGGCTAGAGATCCCCAATATGAAAAGCATCGTCGCTGCGCAGCTTATGTCGGTAGCTGTCGCGATCGGCTGTTCATCCGAACCCCGAAACTCAGCACCTGCACCAGCTCGTGCAGGACAGATACCGCCTTCACCGTCTCCCGTGTCGCTGCGGAACACCGCGATGCGTGAGGCCACACAGCGAGCATGGGCTGGCATGCAGGCCATAGATGCGGAAGCAGACAACACAGATTTCGGCGCCTACCCGAGCAAAGGTATGCGGCAGATCGCCTACGCGTATTCCCAGTTGCCCCTCACCAACGTCGATCCCGCGTTCGTGCAGCATGTACGCCGGAACATCGATGTGCTTAAAAAGGCTGCGGCTAGGCTCGACCGCATCGAAGCCAAGCGAGACGAACTAGACGCTCAGGAGGGCCGGGCTGCGGACATCGGCGCAGCACTGGGGGCAGCAGCAGCCGCCAGCGACGGCGCTTCACCGCAACAAGCCGCTGGCATTAGGGATTTCCTCGGACTTATGGCAGCCGCAAGTACGTCGGGGGCAAGAAGTCAATTTGAGAACGAGTGTGCTCCGGTACTTCAGCAACTTCAAGCGGAGGCAGACGCGCTTGATCAAGCGGAGGCGGCGCTTGCGGACCATCTGACCAAGAAATACGGTGTCCCTTTCATCGATCCTTTGTGAGCAGACCCCGGTAGTGCTGAGCACAACGGCCCACCTGAGTCGCTGTCCTATGAATTGTCGTTCCTGTGGTAGGCACCCCCTTAGATGTCGAGGATAAACATGAAAGAAGAAACGCTGACAAATTTGAATTTCGCCGGGCGATTCATTAGTTGGGCAGTTTGCATTGCGTTAGGCGTTTCAATCGCAGCGCAACTAAGCGGGGTGCAGCCGTTGGTTGCGAGTGGTTCTGCGAGTCCGCGCGCACGGTTTATCGCGCTTCTTTTTTCCGCCATCTTCACGAATTGGGCTACCGTCTTGGGTGGTCTCTGTGGTGTGGGAGCTGGGGAAGCCATTATTCGGGCGATCATATCCCACTACTCCAAAGGGAATAAGTCTTAGTAGTAGCTTGATGACGGCCTTCCGTGTCACTTAGCAGACGATCACGAGGGGCGACGAGGAACTTCCCTACTCGGAGTTCCGGACGCGAAGTGCAATGCTCCCCCCTTGGGAAGTCTGCGAAGTCGACCTCGTCATGCACAAGATCCGGGGGAAGTGGCTCGTGTACAAGATCACCGGCAACGTGCGCGAGGCCCAGCTGCCATAGCCGCTGGGCGTATCCCAAGCGCCGGGACGATGATCACCGAGTTGCTACACTGGAAAGGTCGCGGTTACCGACAGAGTTCAGAGAAAGAATCCCATGCCTCACATCAGCCCAGATGATTTCCGCGTCGATGGCGAATCGAAGTCCTTTCAGCTCGGCCTTGGCTTACTTGTTGGGCTTCTTCTTCTGATTGCGTGGTGGGGCGGGCTGCATTACTGGTGGATCACGGCGCTAGGTGTTGGAGCAGCAGCCTTCTACATGTGGGCGAATCAAGGACGCATGCTGGGGGGGTCAGCACTGGTTTCCGAAAAGCAGTTTCCGGAAATCCACGCACTTGCAAAGCAGGCCGCTTCAAGGCTGACGATGAAGATGCCGGAACTGTTTGTCGTTCACAGCCCCGAACTGAACGCCGCGGCAACTGGTTTTCTTGGACGAAAAAGCATCGTGCTGAACTCTGCATTGATTGAGGCGATGACACCCGAAGAGTTGCAGTTCATCATTGGCCACGAGTTGGCCCACATCAAATGTGGACATACCAACCTTCTGGTAGTCACGTCAGCAAACAACGCAGTGTCGATACCTGTGGTGTCGAACGTGCTCGCAGGAATGTTCCGTTTGTGGTCGCGAAAGTGCGAGTACACATGTGACCGCGGCGGGCTGTTGGCGTGTAGAAATGAGAAGGCTGCTGTTTCCGCACTTTGCAAGCTCGCGGTCGGGCCGGACCTCTTCAAGAAACTCGATATCGAGCACTTTCTCGCTCAGCACATGGACATCGAGCAAGACGACGTCTCGCGTCTTAGCGAGTCTCTAGGGACGCATCCGTATCTGATCAAGCGGGTAAAGGCAATTGTTGATTTCGAGCAATCTCCAACTTTCGCCAAGCTAGCCGCCGCCGCGCAGTGAGTACTTACGGAGTGTTGCGCCGCATCGGTGCTGTGGTTATCGGCAGTGGCGGTTCTGTGCAGTCGCCAGCACTCTCTGAGCCGATCTGATACCTAAGAAAAAGCGGCCGGGGTGTATTTCAACCCCGGCCGCCTTCTCTCAACCCGTCCACGCCCGACACACCGCCCGATAGCCGCACGACGAGCATGTGACGGTCGAGGGCGCCGGATAGAACACGCCGCTCTCGATAGCCCGCCAGACCCACTCCACGCCCGCCAAGGTGCGCTTCACTGCGGCTGGATTGACCTCGCGGACATGCTCCTCGATGACCGGCTCCTTGGTCTTCGTCAGGACCAGAAACCGGGTGGCGATCTTCTTTCCCGGGCTGATCTCCGAGGCCAGATGCGAATACAGCAGGAGTTGCTCGCCTGAATCCTCGACCTGTTCCTGACTCCATTTGCCCCGGCTGGTCTTGATGTCCGTGATGACCAGCGAATCCGAGTCCTCCGTGAGCAGGTCAACCCTCCCGTACAAATCCGGCACGCCCTCGACCAGCACGCCCCGGACCTCTTCCTCGACGCCCAAGACACACCCCACAACGCTCGCCGCGGGGCTGTTCAGGAACGCAGTGAGCATCCGCGCGGCCAGAGCATCCAGCGAGGCCCGAGTCTCCGTGCTGCCGAACTGAATCGCGTCGGGGTCATGGCCTAACCACGACGCCCGATACGCGAACATGAGTTTCTCGATGTCGGGCTTGGGATCGCCGGAGAGTTGGGCTTGGTAGTGCTGCTCGACGGCTGAGTGAATGCCGGTGCCGAAGACGAGGGCGCTGGATACGGACTCCTCGGGCAAGCCGTCGATGTACCGGAACTTGTACTTTAGCGGGCAGGTCCGGAACGTCGAGAGGGCAGACCAACTCACGTAATCCCGGCCGGTTAGTCTCTTGGCGATCTCGTTGGCGGGATTCGTGCTGCGCGGCTTCTCGGGCTTGAGCACCGGCAGCAGGGCTTCTTCTACCCCGGCAATCATCGAGCACCTCCAGTCACGGCGTAGGCCCCGTTGCCGTTCGTGAGGCCGTTCGCATGCCCGTTGGTCGGCTCGTCGGACTTCAACTCGTCGATCAGGGCCGAAGCCTGCCGGATGCCGAGTTCGTCCGCCGTGGTCAGGCCGAAGCGTTCCCGGAGCAGCCCCACGAGGTCGATCTTCCGGCGGGCACAGATAGCCCGGAGAGCCCGAACTTGGCTGGCTGTGGCGGGGCGGGGGCTGGGCTGGTTCGTGAACTGGGCGACCGGGAGCCTGTTCACGGTCGCCCCAGTGATGGCCGGGCTGGTGCGCACCTCGATGACTTCCTGCGGCTGAGTATGGGGCTGGCTGGTGGTGTGGTGGGCGATCCGGGCCAGTTCGTCGTTCACGGCTTGGTTGCAGGCGGCGTAGGCCCTCTTCACGACCTGCTGCAGTCCTTCGAGGTCCTGAAACAGCCCGGTGTCGAGTTCGAGTTCGAGGTTGCAGGAGGCGCCAGCCGAGCCGTAGTCAGGCTGGCCGATCTTCCTGTTGGTTCCGACGTTGAGTCGAAGCATGAGAATGGGTCCTTGTGGGCGTTGGATGGTTGGTTGGGCGGGCGATCCGGACGGCGGCGCAGATTTCATCGCCGCCATAGAAGACCCGGGATTTAGATATCTGGGACGAAAAGCGACGGGCGTGGGTGCAGGGAGGCTTGGGCACCTCCACCACACTCCACGCCCGTCACTTGTTGGGGTCGCGGGAAACTGGCCGTCTGTCAGCAGGTCACGCCGCTCGGGCCGCCTGCTTCGGAGTTCTGGCCAGCGCATCGGCCTTGGCCTTCCGGCGGGCCTGCTGCGCTCGCGTGTAGAACGGCGACCGAAAGCCGCCGTCACCGAGCACCGCGTCCCAGTCGACCGTGCCCGTTTCCGGGAGATCGACCAGCAACACGTCCAGCAGGCACTCCGGGTCCAGATCAGAGCCAGAGTCTTCGGGGCCGGTCAGCACGAAGCCGCGGCGCCGAATCTCGTGGGAATCCTCGCCGGTGACATGGGCCACGGCGTCGATCAGTTCGAGGTCGGACATACAGACGATCTCCATGAAAAAGGGAAACGGGACTGGGAAACACGGACACACAGAAAGACCGGCCGCCAACGCAGCGAGCCGGAAGAAGGGAAACACGCCCGGGTGCCAGAGCGGCGGGGGGAGGCGCGAGGGCAGGCCGCGGGGACGATCAGCGGGGTGCGCCGTTCGGCACCACGACTCGCAGCGTCACGCAGCCCGCAGGAGCGTTATGCAGCGGCAATTGCTGGCTAACGCCGTATCAGATGAAGGCCACAGTTGATCGAACCACAGGCAGCGGCGAGACTTGGGTCATGCCGATTGCGATGCCCGTGGCGCGTTATCCAGCAGCCGCTCGGTGTTACGCGGTTCCGCAGAAATACACGTTCTGCAGCCCGCACACGCCGCTCGATACTCCCAGTCAACGGCCGCAAGCGCGCACCGCGGCCCAGTTCCCGCTCAGCGGCATACGTGCCTCTTTGTACAGTTGTTTCGACACCGCGTCAAGCGCGTCCCGTAGACTGGCCGTCGCCCTTGAGGGCTTGGCTCCAACTTGGAATAATTCCCCAAATAATGGTTTTAACCCCGGCTCAGTTGGGCTCAATTAGATTGTTCCGCCCCTTCTGGATCGCTTGCGGCAAGAAGCAGGCGTCGATAGAGCCGCGATCGGGCGATCTCCTCTCAGTGCATCGCGATAAGAAAAAGTGAGAATGGTGGGTTTGTTCGGCATGGGCTCGAAATGGCTAAGCCTTGCGGTGTGGGCTCAAAAAACTTGATGCAAAGTCGAGGCGCCAGAAGCGATCCGGGGCAGTGCTTCATGCCGATGTGATTCATCGCCAGGGCGTCGCTCGGCGGGCGGCCCCTTGCGGCGGTTGAGCCTGGTTGTTTGGCCGACCCGGAGTGCCGGTAGGATCAGTGCGTCGTGACATAGAAGGCCAACTCAGGGCGACCGTTGGGCCGGAACAAGGCGCTGGATCAGACGGCGGATAAAATCCAGCGGGATGGCTGAGCCGATGGTCCGCCGCTGATCAGCTTTGCCGTTATCCGGGACGCTTGCAGCACTCGGGGCCTTCTAGATTCTTACTCCGTCACATGCACGTCGTCTGCGCGCATCTTTCAGATGGCGGTCGCCAGGCCGTGATAATGCAGTCTGACGCAGGCCCCGAGGACTGACTGGCCAGCGGCCGTGACCCGCCAGCGTCTCGTCCGGGGGACTTTCGCGACGAGGCCCCGGACATGAAGCCTCTTGAGGAGACGGCCCACGGCATGCGTCTGCCGTCGGTGCAGGATTTCATCTTGGACCGCCGGGAAGATGCGGCCGCGGATGTCGCCGTTGCGAAAGCCACGGAGCAGGTGGTTACCATCGAGCACGGCTGCGAACAGGCGGACATCGTCGCGGCGTGCCGGATTGAATCCGGCGTATGAACGCCGGGCGACCACCTGTCGCTCGGCAAGCCGTTCCACCTTGCAGTAGGACGGCGCAGGGTCGTTGACGACCGAAAGGGCTTCGAGGTACCGCTGGTTGGCCGCACGGGCCACCCGTTCCACGTGGTGCAGATTGGCAACACTCTTGTTCATGGGGCACCACACCATGCGGTGCTTCCCGTTCCGTTCCCGCTTGCGGCGGACGCGGAACTCGTACGGGTCGTTGATCACCGTCTCGACCCGGAGGATCCGGCCGAATTTGTCGTACATCTTCAGCCAGTTGTTTTTCATCCGGTGCTTGATCCGGGCTCCCGGCAGCCGCTGCTTCTTGCAGTCGGTGACCACCTCGCCGAGGAACTGCGGCGAGAGCTTGCGGCCGAGGAACGTGAGAATGTCGGCGGCGCCGAAGTTGACCGTGGCATGGTCGAGCAGCCGGGGATACAACTCGGCGAGCTTATCGCGGCTTTTGAACAGCACGTCGGCGGAGTATTCGGCCTGCGTGGTCGTCCAGTAATAGCTGGAGCCCTGGAGGAGTGGCGTCTTCAAGAGCGGATTCACGGTCTTTGCCCAGCGGTCGAGCAACCGAACCCACGGTAGTTGGGAGAACCCGTCGGCAAGCCGCTGGGCGTTCGTTGGGTTGTCGATGCTCGTAAAGGCGTTGTCGTGCTGGATGAACGCCATCCGGCGCCTGGTCATCTGTCGCGCCAGCCAGGAGTGGCCGTTGACGTACACCTGCACCGTGAACGGGAACCAGGACTGAATCCGGACATACATGAGCCCGAAGTCCCGGTCGAGGTAGTAGAAGTAGAGAACCCGTTGCGGCCGCCGTGCATGCACGAGCACCGGTCGCCCCTGGGCATGCACCAGCCGCACCGTCTTGCACGTCTCCTGCACGCAGAGCACGGCGACAAGGCCTTCGGTCAGCCTGTCACGGCGGATGATGTCGTCAATCAAGGCCTCCTTGCGAAAGAAGCCCTGCTTGTACTCGTAGGGTCGCCCCGCTGCCTCGGCGAGCGCTTTGCCATGGGCGACGAGGTCGTTGGAATACCGTTCCAGAAGCTTCAGAAAGTCCTTGCGACGGATCTTCAGCACGTGGTCCACGAAGCCGTTGAGCCGGGCCTCGTTCTGGAATGGAAGGTGGCCCTTGAAAATCACCCGGTCGAAGCACTCCAATGTGGAGGAGATCGAGCCCCCGAACTTCTCGATGAACGAATCCACGGCGCTCTCCTGGTTGTGGTTAGAGTGAGATCCAACCATCATCCAGCGAGAGCGCCGTTTTTGAATTAGGCCACCGCGGCGCCCGGGGAAGACGTCATACCCCCGTGACTGCCCCTCTTTGGTTGCGGCCGGGAGGCCGCGTTAAGAGTGAAGCGGCAAAAACGACATTGGAGACCCAATTACACAATGACCACCCCAGCGCCGAAACCACCGAAAGTTTTCATCTCCTACAGCTGGAGTAGCGACGACCATACTGCATGGGTGGCCGACCTCGGCGAACGTCTTATGGCTGACGGAATCATCGTTGTATTGGACCAATGGGATCTGCAAGACGGGCAAGACCTCAATGATTTCATGGAACAGATGGTCAAAGACCCGGACATCAAACGAGTCATCATCGTTACTGATTCCAAATACGCTGCCAAAGCCGATGGTCGTAAAGGCGGTGTCGGCACGGAAACTCAGATCATCTCGCAAGAGGTTTACGACTCGGTCGATCAAGTCAAGTTTGTCCCGATTCTCCGGGAGAGAGATTCTAAGGGAGAGGCTTGCCTTCCCGTTTATCTGAAGAGTCGCAAATACATCGACTTTTCCGACCCCGACAACGACGCGGAAGCCTATGACCAACTATTGAGAAACATCTTCGAGCGGCCTCGTCGGCCAAAGCCCACGCTAGGCAAGGCTCCGTCGCATATCTTCGACGACGAGGCGACCTTCGTGTCATCTGCCCAGAAAGCCAAGCGGTACCGGGAATTCGTAGCCGGCGGGAAAGGGAATCCACTCGCGGCTTTTGAGGACTTTTCGGAAGAGTTCATTAGCGACTTGGAGGAGTTGCGGATGACCTACAGCCGTGATGACGCCGACACTTGGTGCCGGCGAGTCCGTGAAAACATTGACGCCGCAACCGCGCATCGTGATGTCTTGGTTGATGTGGTGAGGGCGGCGATTGGCCTGCCTTCCGATCAGTTTATGCCGTCGCTTCTATCGCTTTTGGAACGCATCTTGCCGCTGAGCGAGCGCCCGGAGGGCGTGAGCAGCTTTTTCGAGTGTTCAGAAGACAACTACAAACTGCTGTGCTACGAGATGTTTCTCTATGTGACGGCGGTTCTCATCAAGGCAAGGAAGTACAGCGAGGCCCGAGAACTCATCGACTTCCAATATGTGGCTCCGCGAACCTACGGCGGCAATGACCTCGACGGCCACAGCTTTCATGGCTTCAACAATCACGCCCAAGGGCTTGAGGAGCAATGCGGCATCGAAGGAAATCAAAAGAAGCACAGCATGATGGCCTTCTTGATTCGCGAGAGAGCAACCAATAAGTACATTCGCTTTTCCGATGTCCTGCAGGCTGACTTGCTCCTGTGGATCGCCGGAGGAGGTTGGGGATGGTTTCCCCGATGTCTGGTTTATGGACGGTCTGCCGGAAAGCTGGAACTGTTCGTTAGGGCGGTCACCGTAGAGGGCTTCCAACCGCTTCGCACACTGCTTCAGATCCAAACGCCCCAAGAATTTGTCGAAAGACTTTTGTCGCAAGAGTGTATGAAGACATTGCAATCCGAAAAGTTCTGGTTTGCAATTCGAGAAAGCGACACTCTCAATCTTGAAGAATTGAAACGGCGATGGACGCCTCCAGTTACATAATGCGTTCGACGATTCCTGAGGACGCAACGGATAACAAACCAATGCACCCGAGTCGCGGGTCGGGCGTGCCCTGAAATCGAAATGGCTTGGCCGCGACCGGGTGATTGGTGACGTTCGCCGAAAGAAGAGGCCTGCCCAATGAATCCTTACTCGGCGCCGACAGGTTCGTTAGTTGCAGAACAGCCCGATACGCTTGCTGCATGCCTGCCGACTGCGAAAACAATCTTCTTGCAGTGGGAAAAGCTTCGGATCGTTTACATCGCTGTTCTGGCAGGTGTGTCGATGCTGCTGGCCGGGCCGCAAGGACTCAACAAGCCCGATGTCATCCGGATCCTTGTTGAGGGTGCAGTAATCGCTAACGTCCTCTACTTTGCGGGCCCTGTCATAGAGACATATGTCGCGTGGCTCGGATTCCGGCCGTGTTGGCTTCGGTGGCTGTTGTTTGGTGGAGGAACACTCTTGTCGATACTTCTGGCCATCGCCTCGCTGTTTGGGCTGATGTTTCCGAATCCAGATTAAGCGGGAGGCGAACAACGCAATGCAGCGGACTCGCGATGAAATCGGTCCTGATGGAAAGCCCAAGGTCGCGAGCCGCTGATTGCCAACGTTCGGCTTTACGGACCAGCACCTGGCTGGAGAAGCCCAGTGCATTGTGAGTGCGTCGCCAAAGGTGAACGAATGCGTTTCCCTATCGCGCTCTGCGGTACCCCCAGCCGAGTGGCTGCTCGCTGCTCAACTGTGTTGAAGGGCCCACGACTTCAGCGAGATGCCACATGCCCTTGTTAAAGGCGAGCGGATGATTCCGACAATCGCGTTCCTCGAATCCGTAGAGCAGCAGTTTCACCTCCAATATCCGCAGGAGTTCACAGACTTTTGCCGCAATGGCGGGACCCCAGAGACCCCTCTCGCGGCGTGGCACGCCGCCGGGGTCAAGTTTATCTGTGACCTCGAATCGCTGCGGGTGACCAACGTCCAGGTCGGCGAAGGGCAGTGGGGCGACTACGAGCAAGCGATAGCCGGGCGTCTCCACGCGAAGGACGGCAACCGACTGTGGGGCGGAATTCTTCCTTTTGCCATACGAGATAGTGTTGTCTTTGGCTTTGACTCCGAACGGCCCCAGAGCGGCCGGGTGCTGGCATGGTCCGTCCACACGATTGTCTACGAGTATCCAACATTCGCTTCGTTCTGCGCTGATGTCCGCTCGTGGGGCCAGTGAAATCATGCAACCAGGAAAGCGATGGAGAGTCGGCCACCCAGACCGGATGGCAGAGTTGGCATGCCGAACCAGGCGTTGGAGCAGACTCGCGATAGCGTCCTCCGGTATAGTGAGGTTGTTTGCTGCGAGCTGCTCAACTTGATCGTTCGGGCAATCAAGGCATTTGTGACTCACGAGTCAAGAAAGCCCGGCGCTCTCCCCCGTAACCACGGTCTCGCATGAGTTTTAAATCCAATACGGTCGGCGGCGCAATGAAGTCTAGGACGCCCTTGAGCAAGGTCTTTGCGGGCCGTGAGGATACGCTTCCGAAGGCGTTTCAAGAGCAGTTTCTGGCTACTCCGGAACGCGGATACGACGTGGTGCTTGAAGGCGTAATGCATGACATCTGGCATCATCCTCGTTGGCTCAAGCCACTCTTTGTCGGTCTAGGCCTATTGGGAATCTTGGTCCCAAAGACTGGCAAAAACATTCCTACCAAGCTCGTGGTGGTTCCGGGTTACTTGCCGAATGGGGAGCCATATCACGAATGGAACAGGACACTGTCGTTCGATCCTCCAATCCAATTCAATACGACTGTTGTGTATGACGACCGCATGGACAACCTTGCCGATCAGGTCGGCGTGGGCAGATTCCTTCATATGGTGTGGAAAGGCGAGTTCATTCCACCCCGAAGCTTCACGCTGAAGACCGTAACGAATGCTCTTCAGATCGGCAGATTGCGTTGGTATCTTCCCAGTTGGCTGTGGCCGCTTCTCTTGGGACGAGTGGAGTTCATTCAACAAGCTCATGAAGACGACGACAACGTAGTTGACGTTGACCTGCGGATTCTTCATCCAATCTTTGGTGAAGTCTTCGGTTACGTCGGAACGTTCCGAGCTGTCCGTTACCCTAAGTCGTCATGAAGCACATCGACATTCCTACTCATTGTCCGCCGCCGTCGCCGAACAACGCAATGCAGCGGACTCGCGATAAAATCGGGCGGTGTGGATAATCCCCTGGTCGCGAGCCGCTGATCGCGAACGTTCGATGGCTTCTGGAGATATTCGATTATGAACCCCATGACCGTTGGGCTCGGGGCCCTGATTGTCGCCTACGGGTGCTACACCGCGTACGCCCGAGTGAAGGCTCCCCAACAGTTCCACAAGCTGGAAGCGATGAAAAAGTTCTGGGGAGAGGGCGCAGGCGTTGCGATTCACTTCGTGGCCTATACCGTCGTGCCGATTGTCGTCGGGATCGCCATGATTATTGCTGGCGTGAATGGCCTCTCTCTCGTCGATGTGATGAAGGCCTGACCGCCTATCGAACCACCCGATGCAATGGCCTCGCGATGTCGCCCTATGGTGTGGATAGTCCTGTGGGCGCGAGCGAATATCGGTGCATCCATGCCCTTTGAATCCTCGCTGCCGCTGGTCGTCGCCTGTCTGCTCGGGGCTGTCATAGGCTTCTTCGTCTGGCTCCGCGTGCAGACCCGCTGGCTGCTCGCTGTAGCCACTCTCCTAGCAGTGGTTGGCGTCGGCTGCTTCGTGGCGGACCGGGTCATAGAGACTGACCGCGAGTACCTGCTGGCGCTCTTTCCGCGTCTGGCCCGTGCGGCGGAAAGGCAGGAGGTGTCCACGATCATGGCCGCCCTCGACCCAGACCTCCGACCGCTGCGCGAAGAAGCCGACCGGGCCTTGAAGAAGGTGCGGCCGACCGAGGTGGTGATCACGCGCGTCGATGTTGCTGTGAAGCCCGCCAAGATGCCGCCAGAGGCCGTGGTCAATCTGATTGTGCGGGTGACGGGCAACGTGATCGACAAGGGCACGCCGGGGACGGTTCTGGTGGGCGTGAGGGTTCTGCTCCACAAGAGAGACGGGCAATGGCTCGTGAAGGACGCTGAGGGCGAGCCGGTTAGGCCGGGGAAGGACAGGTAGCCGCCTCAGGTTGGCGGTGAATCAACCACCCCCGCTCTCCAGCCAACGCCTCGGACCTGCTGCGATAAGGCCCCAGCACCGGCCCGGCTGACGGCCCCATATCCGCCCACCAGAGCCCCTCGGCGTCTGGCTCCACATGGCTCGCCCGGGTGATCTGGAGTTGTCCCAGTTCACGCAGGTCCAGTGCCTCGTCATAGATGCACCTGACATCGCCGCCAGCATCCACGACCAGTTCCATCTCCGTGGTCATGCGGCACCCCCAGTTCCCGCACGCCGCAGGATGTTCCGCCGCGGCCTGTC
>Ga0315906_10007412_pt1 | contig 13361 bp, 13 predicted proteins | sample LakEriMetagenome_4_FD_203526 | JGI IMG/M metagenome (GOLD analysis project Ga0315906, IMG submission 203526) | Freshwater fungal communities from buoy surface, Lake Erie, Ohio, United States - Buoy 2 MA122 | ecosystem: Environmental > Aquatic > Freshwater > Lake > Lake biofilm | place: USA...
AGAGGTCATGGTCGCCGGCCGCAAGGCTGGATTGGATCTTCAGCAGCTTCTCGATGTGATCAACAGCAGCAGTGGCGTGAACTTTGCGAGCCTCAACCGCTTTCCCCATATCATTCGGGGCAACTATCTGGAAGGCGGGCTCACCGGCAAGCTCATGACCAAAGACATCGTGCTCTACGCTGAAATGGCGAGTGAGCTTGGTATCGCTTCGCTCAACTCAGCCGGTCCGCTGGCAAGCTTTGGCCTCGGAACGGCGCTGGGCTACGGCGACCAGATCAGTAACCGGGTGGTCGATGCGATCGGCGACGCCAGTGGTGGCGTCCGGGTGAACGGCTGACCTTCTTTTTGAAGTTTTTCAGGAGATCTCAATGAAAGTGATGCATGCGCGCCAGGAAGGCGCCAATTCGGAAATGCGTGGCGGTACCTTCACCGGCGGTGTGTGGGGAGACCCGGTCATGCCCTTCACCCAGGGCGTCCAGATCAATAACGTGTTTTTCTCGCCAGGTGCTCGCACGCACTGGCATCAGCACGAAGTGGGACAGGTTCTTCATGTGGTGGGCGGAAGTGGCTGGGTATGCGAGGACGGCCACGAACCCCAGCGCATCCGGACCGGCGATGTGGTCTGGATCGGACCGGGTGAGCGTCACTGGCATGGCGCCGATACCAATAGCTTCATGATGCACCTGGCCATTTCAATTGGTAAAACCGACTGGAAAGAGCCGGTGACCGATGCCCAGTATGTGAAAGGCTGACCCGGAAAGGAATGCCCATGTCCGCTTCATCGCAGAAAAGAACCGTTCTGGTCTCAGGCGCCTCGGCTGGAATCGGCCGGGCCTGCGCAGTGATGCTCGCGCGACGCGGTGACACCGTGATTGCGATGGGGCGGCGTTTGGAGGCGCTACAGTCGCTCGCCAACGAGGCGCCAGCGGGTTCGATCGAAATTCTTCCTGGTGACCTGAACGATAAGGCCTACCTCGACCGAGCCGATGGCCACTTCGCCCGCTGCGACGTGTTCATCAATAACGCAGGGGTGCTGCGTTATGCGCCGCTCATGGATCTGTCCGACGATGACATCGCCTGGATGTTCCAGACCAACGTCATGGCGGCGGTACAACTCACGCGCCGCGTTGCGCGTCATATGGTGGCCAGGCAGTCCGGCCACATCGTGTTCATGACCTCCATCGCCGCGCGCGAGATTTACCGGCTGGCCTCGGGTTACTGCGCCACCAAACACGCGCTCTCTGCATTTGCGCGCTCGTTCCGGCTCGAACTGCAGGGTTTTGGCATCAAGGTCACCGAGGTGGCACCCGGGATGGTTGACACCAACATCCGCGAAGGCAGTGACCACCCTGCGGTCGTTGCCGCCATGCAGGCGCGCCGCTTTTCGCCGCTCACCTCGGATGAGGTGGCCAGTGCGGTGGTCTATGCGCTTGAATCCACGCCCAACCTCTGTCCCGACCTCATCGAGCTGAGGCCGCTGGGCTCTGTCTGACGTTTTCCTGGAGATCCCCCATGGCCACTGCAGCGAAGGCCGCCAGCAAGGCGGCTGCGAAGAAACCCGCAGCGAAGAAATCCGCGGCAAAGCAACCCGCCGCAAAGAAGCCCGTAGCCAAGAAGCCCGTAGCCAAGAAGCCCGCAGCGAAGAGCCGGGCAGCCGCTCAGTCCGCAGCCAAGCCGCCCACCGCGAAGCGCGCCGACAAATCAAAATCCTCCAGCAAAAAGCCGGCTGCGCTACCGACCCTGAAGGTGCCCGCGGTCACCCGCTGGAAGCCGCAGAAATTCATGGCCGCCCACGCGAGCGACAAAGGTCAACAGTTTCGGAAAGGCCTTCGTTCCTACGCCTCGTACCGCGATCTGGGAATCAGCAAGGCAACCGGTGGCGTGGTCCAGGCGCATGTCATTCGACTGCACGGACCCTGCGATCCGGCGGTGGTGTCGATCCGTCATCTTCATGGCGTCCAGTTCCAGTTCCTGTACATGCTCAAGGGCTGGATGGAGGGCGAATATAACGGCCGGCGCGAGCGGTTCGAGGCGGGCGCCTGCTGGATCCAGCCCAATTCGATCCCGCACACGGTGCTCGATTACTCCGACGACTGCGAGATGATCGAGCTGATTCTTCCCGGCACGTTCGAGACGCGCGAGCTCTGATCCGCCCCAGGCAGTGCCCGAAGGACTTTATTGCTGCGCACTACAGCCCCGCAGGGGGGTCCCCCGGGGCTGGCAGCGTTGACCGGGCTCGGCCGCCAGGCTGGCGACGCGAGGAGCGATTGGCGCGCCCCGCGTACGCGCCGTGACTGCCTCGCGATCAAGCCTCGCCCGGCTTGATCACCACGCCTATTCTTGCTTCCACAAACTGCGCAATCCGCGTGAAGTCGTGAGGCCCGCCATAAACCTCATTGGTTTGTCGCCAGATTTCATGGACCGCGTCCGCCACCGGCATGTCGGCGCCCAGCCCCGCAGCCTCGCGCATGCAGAGATCCACATCCTTGAACATCAGCGCGGTGGCAAAGCCAAAGTCGAAGGTGCGCGGCAAAACAGCCTTCGGAAATTTGTCGCGGCTCGCGGTATTCATGCCGCTTCCCGCATTGATCACATCGATCATGATCTTGGGATCTAGCCCGGCTTTCACCCCCATTGCCACCGCCTCTGAGGTGATGGCCATTGATGCCGCCGACACCAGGTTATTGGCGAGTTTCATGGTCTGCGCCATGCCGGGCTCGGCGCCGATATAGAAGAGCTTGCCGATGTGGCGCAGCACATCGGAGAGGCGCTCGAAGCTTGCCTTGGGCCCCGAGACCATCACCGCGAGCGTGCCCTTGATCGCCCCGTTTCGTCCGCCGGATACCGGTGAATCGATAAACTCGATACCCCGCGCAGCGAGTGCGGCCTGAACCGACCGCGCCATTGAAGTGCCGGTGGTGGAGAGGTCGACCACTGTTCGCACGGCACTACCGTGAATGAGGCCGCTTGCCGACGTGCAGACGTCGTTCACGATCTGCGGCGTGGGGAGTGACAGCAGCACCGTGTCCACCTGGTCCCCCACCTCGCGCACTGATGCGGCAACCTTCGCGCCACGGGCGGCCAAAGCCTGAGCGGCAGCAGGGTTGACATCAAACACGACCAGCGTGTGCCCGGCATCAAGCAGGCGCTCGGCCATGGGCACACCCATGGCTCCCAATCCGATGAAGCCCAGATTCATTGCAATCTCCGAGATACGCGGCTGACCCGGTCGGTCATCGCCGATCAGGCCGAAGGATCGCATCGGATCCGCAGCTTGAGAAGCGAGCGATCCGAAAGTGATTCCGTTATGGCCGCGCGGCGCCAGGTTTGCCTATACTTGCCGCGCCCCAGTTGCGGTGTTTCCCAACCCAATCATGCAAGAGCCTGCCCCGCCCGAACTCGCTCCAAGGAGCCTGACCATCCCCGCGCTGGTGGCCGAGATGGCGAACCGCTATCCGGATCGCGAAGCAGTGGTGGGTGCCCATGACCGGTTCACCTATCAAGGCCTCGAGCGGGCGGTGAACCAGGTGGCTGCATTCCTTCTGCAGGCGGGTATCCGTAAGGGCGACAAGGTGGCCGTGCTGATGGGCAACCTCCCCGATTGGATCATTGCCGACTTTGCGATCACCTCCATCGGCGCGGTGATGGTGGCGGTCAATACCTGGGTGACGGCCCGGGAACTCGCCTATGTGCTTGAGCACTCCGACACGCGCCTCCTCGTCACCACCGGCCGGTTTCTGCGGCACGATTACCGCGCAATGATCGACGAACTGCGAGCCGAGTCCCGACTGCCTCAGCTCGAGCGCCTGCTGGTGGTGGGCGAAGACGTGCGCGACGGCGATCTGCGCTGGACCGATGCGCTGCGCGAGCCCGATCCTGCCGCTGCGACCCGACTGAACGAAGCGCGCTCGGCCGTGAAACCCGATGATCCCGCTTACATCCTCTACACCTCGGGCTCTACCGCGCTGCCCAAAGGGGTGGTCGTGCAGCACCGCGGGCTGGTTGAAAACATGTGGCAGATCGGTCAGCGCCAGCACGTCACGCATCACGATCGATTGTGGCTCGCGGTCTCGCTTTTCTGGGGGCTGGGGTGCGAAAACGCGCTCTTCAACCTTTATACGCACGGCGGCTGCATTGTGCTTCAGGAAAGCTTTGACGCTGAGGTGGCCCTCCAACTGATCGAGCGTGAACGCTGCACGATGTTCTATGGCACGCCCAACATGGCTGAGGCGATCCTCAGCACGCCCGGTTATCGGCGAGAGCGGCTTCGCACCATGCGGGGGGGCGCCACGATCGGCACACCCGATCAGATCCGACGCCTGGTCGATGCCGGCCTCACCGAGATCTGCAACATCTACGGACTCACCGAAACCTACGGAAACTGCACGGTCACCGATGCGGCTGACGATCTGGCGCTGCGACTGACCAGCATCGGCCAGCCGCTCGCAGGCTTTGACATCCGCGTGATCGACAGCAGCTCCGGGCTGGAGTGCGCACCCGGCGAGATCGGAGAAATCCGCGTCAAGGGTCATGTGCTCAAGGAGTATTACAAGGATCCCGAGCGTACCCGCGAGGCCTTTGATGAACAGGGCTATTTCCGCACCGGCGATCTCGGTCTGTTCGGACCTACCGGGCACCTTTATTTTCGGGGGCGGATCAAGGAAATGATCAAGACCGGTGGCATGAATGTGTCGCCGGTTGAGGTGGAACAGGTGCTCACCGGACACCCGGGCGTGATGGCAGCCTATTGTGTGCCGCTCCCTGATCCCGAGCTCGAGGAAGTGTTTGGTGCGGTGGTGGTGCCCAAGCATGGGGCGGTGATCGATCTCGAGGCCGTACGGGCTTTGTGCACCCGCGAACTGGCACGATACAAACGACCGAAACAATTTCTGGTGATCGAGGAGCGTGATCTGCCGCTCACCATCACTGGCAAAGTGCGCAAAGACGATCTGATCCGCCGCTTCACCTAATCGGCTGAGGCTGACACAGGTTTTGCATCGAACTCTCAACGGAGATCTGCCAGATGACACTCCCCAATTACGAAATTTACGCGGTCAAGTATGCGCACCACGACCGCAGTTCGCGCGACAACTTTGTGGGCGGGGACAGCCATGACGTGCCCATGCCGCTCGATTATTTCGTCTGGGCGATTCGGGGCGGCGGTCGCACGTGGGTGCTGGATACCGGGTTTTCCGAGGAGGTCGCCAGGCAGCGCGGCCGCGATTTTCTCCGCTGTCCCGGACAGGGGTTGTCACTGCTAGGCATCGATCCCGAGTCGGTGAGCGATGTGATCATCTCGCATATGCATTACGACCACGCCGGCAATGCGCAGCTCTTCCGGCGGGCGCGCTACCACCTGCAGGACCGCGAGATGCAGTTCGCAACCGGGCGCTGCATGTGTTTCAAGCCCATGCGTTTTCCGTTCGACGTGAATGACGTGAAAGCCATGGTCGACCGGGTGTTCGAGGACCGCGTGTGCTTTCATGATGGTGACGATGAAATCGCGCCAGGTATTACGCTCCACCGGGTGGGCGGCCATACGATGGGGTTACAGGTGGTGCGCGTCCATACCCGCCGCGGCTGGGTGGTGCTTGCGAGCGACGCCTCGCATTTCTACGCGAATATCGAGTCCGATCGGCCGTTTCCGCTCATCTACAACCAGGCTGACATGCATGAGGCCTATCGGCGCGTTTATTCGCTTGCCAGTTCTCCGGCGCATGTCATTCCTGGCCACGATCCGCTGGTCATGAAGCGCTATCCGGCGCCCAGTGATGCGCTACGCGGTGTTGCGGTGAGGCTGGATGCCGATCCGATCGCCGACTGATTCAGGCTTTCCCACCATTGCGTTTCAAGGACTCCACCATGTCAGCCTTTCCTGATGAAGACTGGTTCAGGGCCTATCAGGCCCGCGTCAACGCCGATCGCGAACTCGCGGTGATCGGCAACTGGTTCAGTGCGCGTTTCTCGATCACTGTAGGTGATACCCGCCGCGTGCTCACGGTTGAGCAGGGGCGCATCAGCCAGATCAATTTCGCGCCGCGCTTTGATGCCCGTCCGGCTTTCGGGTTCCGGGCGCCGATGGACACCTGGGCCAAGTTTGTAAGTGCCACGCCGCCGCCGCTCTATAACGACTTCTTCGCCATGCTGATGCGCGTGCCCGAGTTTGTGCTGGAGGGGGATGGTCTGGTTGCCATGCAAAACGGCCGCGCACTGCAGCGGATGATGAACCTGATGCGAAAGGAAGCCGCATGAACCGCCTCGAACCGATCAGCGGCCGGTATGTCACGGTCGATATCCAGGGCGAAGCCCATCGCATTTTTTTCGAGGAAGCGGGCGAGGGCGTGCCGCTCATTTGTCTGCACACTGCAGGGGCCGACTCGCGACAGTGGCGGCATCTGTTAAACGATACCGATGTCACCAGCAAGTTCAGGGTGCTGGCGTTTGATCTGCCCTATCACGGGCGCTCAAACCCGCCCGATCAGTGGTGGCTGCGCAAATATCAGCTCACCTCGCAGCTCTATGCCGACATGATCCGGGCCTTCTGGAAGGGGCTGGATCTCGATCGTCCAGTCATCATGGGCTGCTCGATGGGCGGGGCGATTGTGCTCAAGATGGCGGTGGATTATCAGCGCGAGCTTCGCGGCATTGTTGGGCTGGAGGCCGCCGCGTACGCACCCGGCCGCTACAACGACTTCCTGCATCACCCGGCGGTGCATGGCGGTGAGCTCTGCGCGAGCTACACCATGGGTCTGTGCGCGCCCACCACACCCGAAACCAACCGCCGGGAAAACTGGTGGTATTACGCGCAGGGCGGTCCTGGCGTCTACGCCGGCGACGTGCACTTCTACAGTTTCGACTGGGACGGCCGTGAGGCGATCAAGACAGTCGATACCGGTCTTTGCAAGGTGTCGCTACTTACCGGTGAATACGATTACTCGGCGACCCCGGCCATGTCGGAAGCGGTGGCCGCGTCAATCAAAGGGTCGCGCTACAGCCTCATGAAGGGCATGGGTCATTTTCCGATGATCGAGGACTGGCCCGGGCTCAAGCGCTATCTGATGCCGGAACTCGAACAGATGCTGGGTTGAGTGCCTGCGCGGGCTGTCTGGCATCCCCCGACAGCCCGCAACCGGAAGACCGCCGGCCACTGAACGACCGTGCCTCGCCTGACTGACGGCTGCCAATGCCTGTGACGCGTTAAGGCGCGGACAGGCCAATGGATCCGGTGGTGCGACGCGCAGCCAGATCGGCATGCGCTTCGCGTGCCTGATCAAAGCCGTAGAGCCTTGGCGTATCGGTTCGCAGCACGCCAGCGAGCGCCTGCGCGAACACATCGGCTGAGCGCGCGCGCAGGGCCTCGGTGGTCTTGTTGAAGGTGAAGATCGACGGGCTGGTGATGTGCAGCGACCCCAACTGGTTCAGCCGGAAAATATCGAAGGGCGGAATGGGGCCTGCGGGCGTTCCGTAACTTGCGAGCACACCGTTCGGGCGCAGGGCAAGGAGCGATTGCTCGAACATGGCGCCGCCAATGCCGTCGAAGACCGCGTGGACGCCCTCGCCGGCGGTGAGCGCCCGGCAGGCAGCGACCCAGCCAGGATCCGAGCTGATCAACACCTCATGACAGCCTGCCGCCCGGGCGAGCGCGATTTTCTCTGCTGAACCGACCGTGCCGATGACGCGCGCGCCCTTGTGGGTGGCCCACTGCGCGAGCAATTGCCCGACGCCACCCGCCGCGGCGTGAACCAGCACGACGTGCGCAGGGCCCACCGGGAAGGAATCGTTCACCAGATACTGCGCGGTGAGGGCCCGGTTGAGTGTGACGCCGGCCCAGCCGAGCGGAACGCCTTCGGGGACCGGAACCACACGTGCCGCGGGCAGGATACGGTGGGTGGTGTAGGCACCGATGGGCAGGTGGATGTAGGCCACCCGATCGCCCACCCGAAAATCGCTGACGCCATCGCCCACAGCCAGCACATGGCCCGAAGCTTCAATGCCCAGGCTGGACGGAAATGACGCGATCGGATAACGACCGCTTCGGTGCTGAATGTCGATGTAATTGACGCCGATCGCTGACTGCTCGATCAGCACCTCACCCGCCTGCGGAGCCGCAAGCGGGCGGGTTCGCCACTGAAGGACTTCCGGCCCGCCAGGCTGATCAAACTCGATCGTTCGGGCGGTGCCGGACATGGCGATTAGCGCTTGGGCCAGATGGCCGGCGCGACAGCAAGCGAATCGGGATAGACCGCCACCGGTACGCCGTTTTGCCACTGGGAGATGGTGAGCACTGCGCCAACACGACGGCCGTTTTCGTCGAACTTCACGCGACCACCCGCGAAGAAACGGGCTGGTCCGGTGCCGTTGAAGTCCATCGCGCGGATGGCCGACGCGACGGCCTTCTTGTCGCCCGACTTGGCCATTTCACAGGCCTCCTTGAAGATCCACATGTCGCCGTAGGTGGACATGGGGTCTTGGGGGATCCAGGGCTCGCCTTTACGCGCCTTGAACTCGGCGATCAGCTTGTCATGACCCTTGCCGCCCCAGTTGGCGGTGATGTTCATCACGCCTTCGAGCGTGTCCTTACCCATGATGTTGAGCAGCTCGGGTGCACCGATTGCGCCGCTGTTCGCGACGATGGGCAGACGGCCGCGACCCAGACCCACTTCATTGATTTTCTCGAGCGTGAGCTTGAAGTCGGGCAGCGACGTGGCAAGGTTGATCAGCAGGTCGGGGCGCGCGGTACGTACCTTCTGGATCATGGAGCTCGCGTCAGCAAGCGGCGGGGTGAAGATCTCGTCGACCACCAGCTTGAGACCCATTTTGGCAAGGCCACCCTCGCGCATGGGTTTGCCGAAAGCCATCGGGGAGGCGGTGTTGTCGCTCACGATAGCGACGCTCTTGATTTCCTTGCCGGCGGTTTTTGACAGCTCGACCAGCGCCGGAACCGCCATCGTGGACATGGTGCCAGCGGTGACTGACGTCTGAAACACGAACTTGAAACCGCGCGCGGTGATCGAGTCGGCAAACGACAGCGTGAGCATGGGCAGCTCGGCGCGCTCGGTGACTTCGGTGATCGCGAGCGTGAACGACGACAGCCAGGCCCCGGTGGCGCCGGTGAGATCCGGCTCCTGGGAGAGCATCCGCTGAGCGGCGTTTTTCGCCTTCTCAACGTTCTCACCGGCGTCGATGGTGATCAGGCGCATGCGGGCGCCACCCATCGATTTGATGCCGCCTGCGGCGTTGATGTCCTCGATCGCCATTTCGGCGCCTTTTCTCATCAGGTCACCGCTGCGCGCCCAGGGGCCAGTCAGCGGAACGATGAGGCCGATCTTGACCTCTTTGGCCTGCGCGCGAACGATTGCCGGCGCCGCGCCAGCGGCAAGGGCTGCCGACGATGCGGTGAGCATCTTGCGTTTTGAACGATTGACCATCACTAGTCTCCTCTTGAGGTGAGTGGTTTGGATCTACATGCCCAGATAAATGGCGCGAACGTGCTCGTCTTCCATCAGTTGCTGCGGCGGCCCTTCCAGCGCAATGCGGCCGGTCTGCAGGACATAGCCATAATTGCATGAACTGAGCGCCTCGGCCACCCGCTGCTCGACCAGCAGGATGGCGACGTCGGTACTGGCGTGAATCTCTTCGATTCGCTCGAAGATCATATCGGTGATCTTGGGAGCGAGCCCCATGGAAGGTTCATCGAGCATGATGAGCCGGGGCGAGGACATCATGCCGCGGGCGATTGCCACCATCTGCTGCTCACCACCCGAGAGCGTGCCGGCGAGCTGGCTGCTGCGCTGCTTCAGGATGGGAAAGAGCGAAAACATTTGTTCGAGGTTGCGATCCCAGTCGGCGCGGGCGCGCTCTGATTGCGCACCCATCTCCAGGTTCTCCAGCACCGACAGTTCCTTGAAAACCTGGCGGCCTTCGGGCACATGTGCGATACCGAGCAGCGGCCGCCGCGCCGGCGGGATGGACAGCAGATCCTGACCCATCCAGGTGATGCGACCGGACACCGGCGTGACAGTTCCCGAAATCGACTTGAAGAGCGTTGATTTGCCTGCGCCGTTCGGGCCGACGATCGCGACAAACTGACCCTCGCCCACAGTCACCGAGACGTCGGTCAGGGCTTTGAGGCCGCCGTAGGCCGCGTTGAGTTTCTCAATGCTTAGCATGGTCCATCCACTTCTTGCCGAGATAGGCCTCGATCACGGCCGGGTCGCGGACGACTTCGGCGGGTTTGCCGACGGCCAGCACCTGGCCATGGTCGAGCACCAGGAAGCGGTCTGCGATGCGAACCATCGCCTGCATGGTGTGTTCGATGATGACGATGGTTTGCCCTTCGTCAGCCAGGCGGCGGATCACAGCAAGGATCACCTCGACTTCTTCGCTCCCAAGACCCGCCAGGGTTTCATCGAGCAGCAGAAGGCGCGGCTGACCGGCGAGCACGCGGGCCAGTTCCATCAGCCGAAGTTCGAGGCTGTTAAGCCCGCCCGCCAGTACCTGTTCATGCTTGAGCATGCCTACACGGTCGAGCGCCTGGCGGGCCAGTTCAACAGCCCGGTCATCATCTTGCTGCTCCGCCGCGAATGCGCCCACCACCACGTTCTGCAGCACCGTCATGCGCGGGAAGGGGCGGACCACCTGGAAGGTGCGGCCTACACCCAGCCGGCAGACCTGATTGGGTTTGAGACCAATCAGGTCGCTCGCGCCAAACTGCACCGATCCCTGATCTGCGCGAATGAAGCCGTTAAGCAGGTTGAAGAGCGTGGTTTTGCCCGCGCCGTTGGGGCCGATGATCCCCAGCACTTCGCCCTGGCGAACCTCGAAGCTGACGTTGGACACCGCCTTCAGTCCGCCGAAGGCACGGGACAGATCGCTCACCTTGAGCACGATCTGTTCGCTGATGGGCGGACGCTCGGCGCTTGCAGCAGCCGGCAACTCGATCGTACGGCGCTTTGCGTCAGCGGCACTGTCACCCGCCAGACCCCTGCGACGCCGCCAGGCATCACGCAGTCTTGGCAGCAGCCCCTCGGGTGCATACAGGATCATGGCGATGATGGCCAGACCAAACACCACGCCGTGAATACCGTGCACCTGATTGCCAAGCTCGGCGTGCAGAATTTCCGAGAGCGGGATCAGCACCGCCGCGCCGATCACCGGGCCCCAGACGGTGGCGACCCCCCCGAACAAGGCCATGATCATTGCTTGAGCGGAAGCGATCATGCCGAACACCGAAGGCGGGGTGACCACAATCAGCACCACCGCGTAGTAGCCGCCCGCGGCCGCTGCGATGGCGCCCGACACCATGATCGCCCGAAGCTTCCACGCTGCGGCATCAACCCCCGCGCCCTCGGCGGCGGCCTCGTTCTGCTTGATCGCGGTGAGCGACAGTCCGAATCGCGATGAATGGATTCGGCCCGACACATAGACTGCGATCGCAACGAGAACGGTTGAGACAATGATGTAGGTGTACTGGCTCGCGAACTGCATGTACATCCAGCTGTTCTCGCGCACCATCTGCATGGTGACTTCCTGGTATCCGAGCCACTCGAAGATGTAGAGAAGCGTGAGCGGATAGGCCAGCATCGCCAGCGAGAAGTAGACCCCCCGGAGCTTGAAGGTGGGGTAGCCCACCAGGACCGAGGCGACCACCCCGGCGAGCGTGCCGAGCGGAATCCCGAACCACGGCGACAGATTGAAGCCGATCATGGCAAGCGCCACGGTGTAGGCGCCGATTCCGAAGAAGGCGGCATGTCCGAACGACACCAGTCCGCTGTAGCCGGAAAAGACATTCCAGGCGATCCCCATCATCGCCCAGATGGGCACGATGGTGAGGATCAACTGGTAGTACTGGTCATCAATCAGCCATGCAAACGCCAGATAGGCGACCGCGACGATGGCGATGGTGCGCAGCAGGTTAGGTTCTTGATCGAGCCTCACGATCAGACCCTTTCCACGTTTTTGCCGAACAGACCCTGGGGCCTGAACAGGATGATGAGAAGGAACACCAGGAAAATCATGGCGTTTTGCAATTGCAACGGCAGGAACAGCGTGGATATCTGCTGAATGAGCCCGATCATCAGGCCGCCCCAGAAGGCGCCGATCATGCTGCCCAGGCCGCCCAGCACAACGCCTGCATACATGATCACCACGAAGTCGAGCCCGATGTAGGGCTGGAAGGGGTAGTAGCTTGCGATGAGACCCCCCGCGAGTGCCGTGATGGCCGCGCCAATACCGAATGAGATTCGGTGTGAGCGCTCGACATCGATACCCATGTAGGTGGCCGCGGCCGGATTGTCGGCGGCTGCACGAAGCGACTTACCGATGCGGGTGCGGTGAACAAACTGATAGACCGCGATGGCAACCAGCACTGACACGATCAGGGCGATGGTCCGGGCCTTGTTGAAAAAGAGCAGCATGTCGTCACCCACCAGCGGCCCCAGTTCCCAGGCCGAACCGCTGTAGGGTGTGCGGATGGAAAGTGGCGTGTTGCCGAAGATGATCAGCGCACCGTTGGCCAGCACGAGCGAGATGCCCAGCGTGAGGATGAGCTGCGGGTAGTGGCCTTCCCCCTCGGTGCCTGCCACCTTGATGCCCGTGGCCTTGGTGAGTAACGACTTGTGCAGGCCCATGCCGAGCAGATACATCAGTCCGCCAGCCACCACCGCGCCCACAATCGGGCCCACCGCCGAGCTGAGGCCGAACCAGGTGCATACATAGAACGCCCCGTACATGCCCAGCATGAGGAACTCGCCCTGGGCGAAGTTGATGACGCGCATCAGACCGAAGATCAGCCCGAGCCCGACACACATCAGTCCGTAGACCGAACCGATCAGGAGCCCGGCGATGACCGCCTGCATCAGGTTTTCAAAAAAGATAACGGCGCTCATGGCCTGCGTCCTCCGGTCTGCGCGTTCAATTGCAGCAGCGGATTCATCGAGTGCCCGCCTTGTCTGCGGCCCACATCATGGGGTCATCCTCCGTTCGGGGCATAAAGCCTGTTACCGAATGTAGGCTCCATGATTGTTGTTGCGGCCGTCATGGGGCAGGAGCCAAAGGTGCCCGGATTTTAGGTGGCAAATGGCAAAAGAGGCAAGGCGGGCGTTGAAGAAATTCATGAATGGACCTGCGGGATGAGGCGCCGCTCGACCACATTACCCGTGATCGTCGCTGCGCCATCGGAGATCAGATGCATGAGCATGGGGGTGACGTCGGCAGGTTCCGATACGCCCAGAGCCTTTTCGTACATGCTGATTTCGTCTGCGTTGGCGCTGTCGTGAAAGAGCGGGGTGTGCATGATCCCCGGTGACACGGCATTGATGCGCACGCCATAAGGGCGGAGTTCCTGTGCTGCCGACTTGACA
>Ga0315906_10007413_pt1 | contig 13360 bp, 13 predicted proteins | sample LakEriMetagenome_4_FD_203526 | JGI IMG/M metagenome (GOLD analysis project Ga0315906, IMG submission 203526) | Freshwater fungal communities from buoy surface, Lake Erie, Ohio, United States - Buoy 2 MA122 | ecosystem: Environmental > Aquatic > Freshwater > Lake > Lake biofilm | place: USA...
CCGAGGCGCGCAGGCCCGTACCGACATTGGTGGGGCAGGCCGTGAGGTAGCCGAGGCGGTCCGAGAAGGCCAGCTTGAGCACGCCGCCGAGGGCGTCGTCGAGCTGTTCGGCGATGTGCCAGGTACCGCGCAGGTGCCAGCCGGCCTTGACGACCTGGATGCGCAGGTGGTCCTCTTCGTTGACCATCACGGAGACGGTCTGATCGCGGCTGATGACGGCGGCGCCGCTCTTGCCCGCGGCGAGTTCCTTGGAGACCAGATGGCGCTCCACGAGCACCGAGCGGTCGCGGTCGCCGAGTTCGCCCATGCGCACGACGTGCCCGCGGCGGAACTTCGGCAGACCCTCGAGCGCGGTGACGCAGCGGTCGGAGGTCTCCTTGCGCTGAGGCAGCTTGGCCCAGCCGGGGAACGGCAGCCCTTCGAGATTACGCGCGAGGCGGATGCGCGTGCTCAGCACGACGGCCTGCTGGCCGCCGAGGAGGTGGGTGAGTTCGCTTTCGGCGGCGAGGATGTCTTCGACGGACATGGTCAGGAGGCGAGCTGGCGCTCGAGGGCGGCGATCTCATCGCGCAGACGCGCGGCGGCTTCGAAATCCTCGCCGGTCACGGCGGCGGTCATCTCGAGACGGGCCGCGTCGAGGCGACGACGCAGTTGGGCGACGGGCACCACGCCGGCGGGAGCCCGGCCGACGTGGGCGGGCTCGTGCTGGACCTTGATGAGCAGTCCGTCCAAGGCCTCCCCGAAAGTCTCCCAGCAGGCCGGACAGCCGAGCCGGCCGCGCTTGCGGAAATCGAGGTCGGTGAAGCCGCACTGCGGACAGGTCAGCGTCGGGGCCGGGGTCGTGGCGGCGAGCGCGTCGGCCAGCTGGAAGACGGCCGGATCGGTGGCCCCACCCTTCTGGGCGCAGGCTTCGCAAAGATGGACCTTGGTGACCTTTCCGTGGACGACCTGGGAGAGGTGGACCGTGGCGGCCTCCTCGCACAGCGAACACTGGGTCGGCTTGGACATCGGCCTTCAGACAATGCGACTGCGGCCAATTGGCAAGGGCAAGCGGGGAGCGGAGTTTGACTTCGGGGGCGTCGGCGGCTTGATGGGAAGGACGTCAGATGTCCTCCAAGCCCCGCATCGTCATCACCGGCCTCGGCCTCACCGCCCCCAACGGGAACTCGCTGGGCGAATTCCGGGCCAACCTACTCGCTGGCAAGGCCCGTATCGCCGTGATCGATGTCCGGCACATGGGCCGTCACCCGGCGGGAGTCTGTGATTTCGACGCCACCAAGTGGCAGAAGCGGAAGGAAATCCGCAACGGCACCCGCGTCGGCTCCATCTCCATCTTCTGCGCCCGCGAAGCCCTGGGCGACTCCGGCCTCGACTGGGACAAAGTCGACAAGTCCCGCGTCGGCGTCTACCTCGGCATCACCGAGCACGGCAACGTCGAGACCGAGAACGAGATCCATAACATCTCCCAGTTCGGCAACGACACCAAGTACTGGACGCACCATCACAACCCCCGGACGGTGGCGAACAACCCGGCCGGCGAGGTCACGATGAACATGGGCATCACCGGCCCGCATTACACCATCGGCGCCGCCTGCGCCGCGGGTAACGCCGGCCTCATCCAGGCCGCGCAGATGCTCCAGCTCGGGGAGGTCGACTTTGCCTTCGCCGGCGGCGTCTCCGAGTCCATCCACACGTTCGGCATCTTCGCCGGCTTCAAGAACCAAGGCGCCCTAGGCGCCCACGAAGACCCCACGAAAGCCTCCCGCCCCTTCGACAAGAACCGCAACGGCATCGTCATCTCCGAGGGCGGCGCCATCTACGTCCTCGAACGTCTCGACGACGCCCTGGCCCGCGGCGCCCGCATCATCGCCGAGATCGCCGGCTGGTGCATCAACTCGGACGCCACCGACGCCGTCCTGCCCAACCCCGAACGGCAGACCGAATGCGTCCGCATGGCCCTCCAGCGCGCCGGCATGAAGCCGCAGGACATCCACATCGTCTCCACCCATGCCACGGCCACGGCCTTGGGGGATATCCAGGAATGCACGGCGCTGAGGGCCGTCTTCTCCGACTGCCCGGAAACCCGCATCAATAACACCAAGAGCTTCATCGGGCACTGCATGGGGGCGGCCGGGGCCCTGGAACTGGCGGGCAACCTGCCCTCTTTCGACGACCATTGGGTCCACCCGACCATCAATATCGACGAATTAGACCCCGAATGCGCGCTTCCGGGGCTCGTCATCAACCAACCGGTCAAAGTCGACCGGGTCGACGCCATCCTAAACAACTCTTTCGGCATGCTGGGCATCAATTCGGCGCTCATCGTCAAGAAATATGGGGTTGCCTGACGGGGTTTGGACGTTTGAAACAAGCCTGAAAACATGACCAAGGACGACATCAAGCAGGTGGTTCTCGATATCATCGCCGACATCGCGCCGGACGAGGATCTGACCGCCGTCAAACCGGAGGTCCGCCTCCGCGACCAGCTGTCCCTCGATTCGATGGACTTCCTGGATATCGTCATGGAGCTCCGCAAGAAGCACGGCATCGAAGTCCCCGAGGCCGATTACGTCCAGCTGGCGTCCCTCGACTCCTGCGCCGAGTACCTCCACCCGAAGTTCGAAGCCAAGGGTAAGTAAGGCCCCAGCCTCGGCCACCCCCAGAGACCGCCTATCCGGCGGTCTTTTGCTTGGCCAAGGTCGTCATCCTCGCCGACCCCGGCTTTCTTGATTTGCCGACCCACCGCCCTCTCCCTAGGCTTCCCACCGTGCACCCTGTCCGCCGCTTCCTCTTCGCCGCGCTCGCTATGAGCGTCGTCCTGCCGGCGCTCGCCGAGACCGTGCAGCTCCGTCGCACCGGCAACGCGACCGTGATCGCCTTCGAATACATCACCCAGGATGAGGCCACCATCATGGTCAAGCGCCTCGACGCCGACGTCGTCCTGACGTACCGCTGGGAAGACCTCGACACCGATTGGATCAAGCGGAACAACCCGAAGCTCTGGGCCGAACGCGAGCTGATGCTCGATCTGGAAAAGCCCGAGAAGAAGATGGCGGCTAAGGAGAACGAAGATCCCTTCGCCCAGCAGGCCGTGGCCACCGACGCGAAATCCTTGGTCAAGAACCTTCTCGTCTCCTTGCAGGACGGCCTCAAAGGCATGTCCCTCACCGCCAACCGTGTCGACGTGGTCTGCAACGAATTCCAGCTCGATGAGAACGTGTTCTGGCTGGGCTTCGACGACTTGAAGCGCGCCAGCCAGCTCTCCGGCAAGCTCGAGGCGTCTGCCCGCGTCGAAGCGATCGACGACGAGGACAAGGATACGGGCACGAAGACCAAGACCAAGGGCAAGACGGCGACCAAGGCCAAGGTCCGCACGGCGGAGAGCATCTCCGCCGAAGCCGCCGCCAAGAAGGCCGCCACGGAAGACGCCCGCCCCTACAATACGCTCGGCTACCTGCGCACCCTCGCCGAAGGCGGCACGAAGGGTAAACCGGTCTGGATGATGTTGCGTCGGGCCACGGCCGACCGCGAAGCGATCAAGACCATCCTGACGAAGTACGCCGCCCAAGCCGGAGAACTCGCCGAGAAGCCCGAAGCCAAGACCTCGAAAGGAGAGCTGATGGCCCTCAAGAAGGCACTCGAGAACTGCGCCGAATCCATAGGCAAGGTCACGCGTGAGAACATCGCCGTCGAGGCCCGCCTGCAGACGGATTGCCGCACGGTGCTGACCTTGGCCCTGCGCTGAGCCGGCTCCCCTGGCAAAGAGTCCGGCCGCCTTCCCTGAGGAAGACGGCCGGTTTGAATGGTGGAGCCTATCGGGCTTGAACCGACGACCTCTTGCATGCCATGCAAGCGCTCTACCAACTGAGCTAAGGCCCCGTTAAATGGGAAGGGGAACAAAGATGAGCCCGCGCGGAGGGTCAACGCTTTTTTCCCACCCCGCCGAGTCTCTGGTTGCCAATGGGCTTGGGGTGCTTTGCCTTTCCTTCGTGGAAGCGTCCGAAAACCAGCCAGAATCCGCCGAACCAGGCACCGAAGCCCGTTCGAACGGTCAAGGCGGCCGCAGCCAAGGGGGCATCCGCATCGAAAAGGATTTCATCGAGTCCCTTCCGGTCGGCGAATGGACCGGCCCGATCGAGCTGATCGAGTCCGAGAAGGACGCCGCCAAGGCCATCGCCTCGCTCGCCCGTGACCGTGTCCTGGGCTTCGACACCGAGACCAAGCCCTCCCACACGCGCGGCGAATATAACCTGCCTTCGATCCTGCAGCTGGCCGGCCAGCACCACATCTTCGTCTTCCGCCTCGATCACTGCGGCGGCATCCCCCTCGCCTTCCCGGTGCTTTGCAACGACCGCCAGGCCAAGGTCGGCGTCGCCGTGCGCGACGACGTCAAGAATCTCCGCGCCCGCGCTCCCTTCGAAGACCGGGCGTTCATCGACATCGCCGATCACACGAAGAAGACCGGTCTGGTGAACACCGGCCTGCAGGCCCTCGCCGCCCACTTCCTGCGTCTGCAGATGAAGAAGTCGAAGAAGGTCCAGACATCCAACTGGGCCAAGCCGCTCGACGAACGCCAGATCCAGTACGCCGCCAACGACGCCTGGTTCAGCCGCGAGCTGTTCCTGAAGCTCGAGCAGGACGGCCTGATCCCTCGGTTCGAATGAACCCGGAAGCCGCCCGCGCCGCCGCCGCGCTGGGGCTCGACGCCACGCGCCGGCACATCTTCCTCTGCGTGAAGTCGACCGAGCAGACCTGCTGCGGCGGAGAGCTCGCGGCGAAATCCTGGGAGCACCTCAAGACTCGCCTGAAGCAACTGGGACTCTCCGAAAAAGGCGGCATCCAGCGCACGAAGGCCGACTGCCTGCGCGTCTGCGCCGCCGGCCCGGTCGCCGTGGTCTACCCCGAAGGGGTCTGGTATGGCCACTGCACGCCCGAGAACCTCGACCGGATCATCGCCGAGCACCTCGTCGGCGGGAAGATCGTCGCGGACCTCCGCATCGCGGGGCCTACTTCGCCTTAATCTCTTTCTTCTTCGGAAGGTCCACCTTCTGCGCGAGCGCTCGCAGCTTGGGATAAAGCTCCGCATACGGCACGTCCTGGACCGCCGAACCGGATTTGACCGCCATGGAAGCCGCGACGCCGGCTGACTCGCCGAGGATCATCCAGACGGGCTCCATGCGGATGGAGGTCATGGCGATATGGCTGGCGGAGACGCAGACGGGGACGAGCAGGTTCGTGCATTGGGCCTTCTTGGGGACGATCGCACGATAGGGAATCCGGTAGATGCCGCGGTGCTCGTCCTCGAGGTAGAGCATGGAATAATAGCCGCCCATCAGCGCGACCTTACCGTCGAGGGCGACGGTCGCATAGGGCCATTCATCGACGCCATAGGAGGCCAGACCGACGGAGTCGGCGGGACTGGTCCGTCCTTCCAGATCCTTCTGAGTGACGACGCAATCGGAGATCATGCGACGGGCCTCGCGGACGTAGAGCTGGTGCGGGTAGCCCTTGGTGTCGTCGAACGCACCTTTCTCCAAGCCGGCGCTCAGCGCGACTTCCTTCTGCTTCGCCGGCACTGACGGGTCGGTGCGCAAGAAATGCGTCATGCCGCGGACGAAATCCTGCTGCTCCTTCCAGATCCGGGCCCGGGTCGCGTAATCACCGTCTGGGTAGCTGGCATTGTGGCCGTAGTTCGTCGGCGCGAACAGCGCGCGTGCGAGGTTCCCGGCCCCGCCGGAATAGACGCGCCCGCCGCTCACCTCCCAGCCGTCGACCTTGCCGCGCATCACGCGTCCGGAAAGGATGTCCACGCCCTGCTGGAAAGCCCGGCGATAGAGTTCGAACTGCTTCGGGTCGTAATTCGCCGGCGGCTCGATCGGCAGGCTCTCGCCCTTGAAGACGAAGCGCCAGCGGAAGCCGTAACCCATCGTGAGCTTATCCGCCTCGCCGACCGGCGCGACGGGCGTCGACTGAAGACCCGGCAGCAGGCCGCTCTGCGGTTCGCCGGCTTTGACGTAAGGATCGATCGCGTAGACCGACATCGGGGGCTGCGCGCCGGCCAGGCTCTCGTCGTAAGTCGACTTCGCCTCGCGACCATAGGCGTAGGCGACGCCTGCCCGCGCCATGAGGTCGCCTTCGTAGGAGCAATCGATGAAGACCTTGGCCTTGATGACGCGCGCCATGGCCTTCGATGGCTTCGCCGGCGGGCAGCCATATTCGTCGAACGGAGCGAAATCCAGATCGACGTAGCGGATCAGCCCGTCGACCTTCAGCGCCGCGCTGACGCGATGCTCGAAAAGGACCGTGACGCCGGCGGCCTTGAGCATCTCCGTGAAGACCGTGCGATACTGGGCGTCCTTATGATCTTTCTTCAGGATGGGACGGGTCGAGCCGCTGACCGCCTCTTCCCTGCCCCAATCGATGTGCATCAGTCCGCCGCCCGTCATGCCACCCAACCAGCGGCTCGGCTCGACCACGATGACCTTGGCTCCCTCTTTGGCGGCGGCGCAGGCGGCCATCACGCCGCTGGCGTTGCCACCATAGACGCAGACGTCATAGGCCACACCGGGCTCCGCCGCCAGGAGACGCGCAGCCCAGACACCGACCACGAGCCAGGCGGTTTGCCGAAGGAAGTTCCGGCGGGGCTGGGATGCGAAGGTCACGGGTGTCAGCGTTTAGCGCAAGGCGGGCAATCGGCGGCGGGCCTCGATGAGCACCTGATCCCAGCCGGCGGAGGTACGATCGAGGATGACCTGTCTTTCCTCCTGATTAGCCCCGGGCCAAGACTCCGCCAAAGTCTCGATCTCCTGCTCTAATTGTTTCCAGCGGGGCTCATTCATCATCTCGTCCAGGGCCTTCTCTGCTGAAGCACTGATGCCGAAAAAGCGGGATTTATCGTCATAACCCAGCTCCTCGGCCAGCGCCTGCAACTTGGCAAATTTTACTTCGTTCAAATCCGCCAAATCCTTCGGCCCCAATTCCGGAGCGTCCGGCCGCACGTTCTTTGACTCATCTAAGTTAAGGAATGCAGCGCTGCGCAGCTTCACCCTCAACTGACCTTTTGCGGGAGGCAACTGCGTCGACTTCGCCGCCGGCGCAGCAAGCTCAGCACCTTGACCAAGGAAGCTCAGCCCGACCAAGACGACGCCAAGGGTGAAGACCAAGCCTAGCAATAAGCCCAACCGTCCGGGGGATATCGGAGAGGGCTGGGGAGACATGGTGAGAGCGTTTGCCGAGGGCAACCTGTAAGAGACTAAGCGGGCTTACTTCAGCGCCTTCTCGATGGCCTTCTCGAGCTCTTCGGAGTCGGGTTCGACGTCGGAACCGAAGCGGGCGATGAGCTTGCCGTCAGCGCCGATGAGGAACTTCTGGAAGTTCCAGCCGACCGGACCAGGGTGGCCGGAGCTCTTACCGGTGAGCTTCTCGAAGAGCGGGTGCGCATCGTTACCCTTGATCGCGACCTTAGCATATAGCGGGAAGGTCACCTGGAAGTTGGCCTGACAGAACTTCTTGATGGCCTTCTCGGTGGCGGGCTCCTGTCCGCCGAAATCATTGCACGGGAAACCCGCGACGACCAGCCCCTGGGCCTTGTAACGCTCATACAAAGACTGCAGGCCCGCATACTGCCGCGTGTAGCCGCACTGGCTGGCGACGTTGACGACGAGCCACGCCTTGCCGCCCTTGACGGCGCCCAGCGTGGTCGCCTTGCCATCGATGTCCTTGACCGGCACGCCGAGCAGACCGGGGGCTTCTTCCGCCGAGGCGAACGAGGCGAACAGAAGCAAGGCAGATGCTATGTAATTCATAGCCCCGATTTAACGATCAAAACCAAGGGGGGCAAGCGTGCCGATAAACCAATTCAGGTTGAAGGCGTTGGTGCGGAAATATCATCAATGACGCTATGAAACGTAATCTCCTCCTCACCCTTCTCGCCGCCGTGCTCTGCGCTGGCTGCGCATCGCGACCCGTCGTCCGGAGCCGCGGGACCCTGCAAGAGGTTGTCAAACAAGGCACGACCTATCACCTGGACGCCCGTCGTTCCGGCCTCGGTGAAAACGAAGTCCGCGGACTCCGCGAACGCCTGCAGAAAGCCGGCCTGAGCCCAGCTTCGGCGGAGACCGCCAAGCTGATCGTCACGCTGTCGAGCGACCTGCAGACCTCGACCGAACGCCAGCACACCGGCGGCAAGAACGGCGTCGCCTATGACCGTAAGGTCAATGAACGCCGCCTGACGCTGACCGTGGCGGTAAGCCGCCCGAGCGGTAATGAGATTCGCGTGGAACGCCGAAATACGGGCGGCAAGAACAGCGTCGCCTATGACCACCGGGTCGACGATCGCGGCGCGCTCCTCGAAGTCAGTTCGACCGACGCCGGTTCGGCCTCGGCCGAAACCCTGCTCGCCGCGGCCCTTGCCGGCCTGGGCAACTGAGGGACCCTAGTTAAAAAAAGAAAGGCGGAGCCGGTCTCGACCGGACTCCGCTTTTCATTTCTTAGGGAAAACTACGTGTCTGCTCAGGCTTCGCGCGAGCAGCGCGGTCGGCCTTCAGCGGCGGGCTTATACCACTCCTCCTGACTTTCCTCGACGCAGACCTTGCCGCCGGTCTTCTCGTGGTTCAGCCGCCAGCTGTGCAGTGACTCGAAGGCGGCGTGATCGATGAAGTCGACGTTGAGGTCGATATCCACAACGGAGCCGGCCGGCAGGGCTGAGAGTTCGTAGTTGAGCTTGGGGACGCAGGCGAAGGTGAGCGTGCCCCGGATGGCGACTTTCCAGGCGCCGCCCTCCTGTCGCTTCTCCACCTTGACCAGCGAGAGACGCCGGATGGCGTAGAAGACCGAGACGGCGATGCCGATGCCCACGCCGGCGAGCAGGTTGACGCAGGTGACGCCGAGCACCGTGGCCCAATAGATCCGGACTTCCTTGTGGACGGTGAGTTCGTGGATGTGGTGGAAATTGACGAGATTGACCCCGACGAAGACGAGCAAGCCCGCCAGCACCGCGAGCGGGATGCTCTCGATCAGCGAGCCGAGGAAGAGCACGCAGAGCAGGATCCAGATGCCATGGAAGACGGCCGACCAGCGGGTGGCGCCGCCGGCGTTGATATTGGCGGAGGAGCGGACGATGACGCCGGTGATGGGCAGGCCGCCGAGCAGGCCCGAGACGAGGTTGCCGGCGCCCTGGGCGGTGAGTTCCTTGTCGAGGTTCGACCGCTCGCCGCTGTGCAGCTTATCGGTGGCCACGGCGCACAGGAGGGACTCCACGCTGGCGATGATGGCGAGAGTGAGGACGGCGATGATGAACACGCCCCACTCCGTCGGCAGTTTCAGCTGGGTAAAGGCGAGCTGCTCGGGCAGGTCGACCCGCTTGACGTCCATCTTCGCGACGAGGGAGACGACGGTCCCGACCACGACGGCCACCAAGGGAGCGGGGATCGCCCGCAGGCCGGCCCACGGCAGTTTCTTCCAAAGCACCAGCACGCCGATGGTCACGATACCCAGGATAGCGGCCGCAGGGCTGAAGGCTCCGAGGCGTCCCGGCAAGGCGATCAGATTCGCGATCGGCGAGCTGGCGGGCGAGCCGCCGAGCAGCACGTGCAACTGGGCGAGGGCGATGGAGATGCCAATACCGGCCAGCATGCCGTGCACCACCGAAGGGGCGATTACGAGGGTGCCGCGCGCCACCTTGAGGTAGCCGAGAAGAAGCTGCACCAAGCCGGCGCAGGCGGTCGCGAGACAGACGGTCTCCCAGCCCAGCTGCTGCACGAGTCCGAAGACGACGACCGTCAGGCCGGCAGCCGGACCAGAAACCTGCAGCGGCGAGCCGGCCAGAAGGCCGGTGACGATGCCGCCGGCGACGGCGCCGATCAGGCCGGCGATCACCGGTGCGCCGGAAGCCAGGGCGATGCCCAGCGAAAGCGGGACCGCCACCAGGAAGACGACCAGGGAGGCGGGAAGGTCGCGACGGATGTTCATGTGTCATATTGAAGAAACCCCGTGGCGCACCTGTCAACGCACGATGGCGAAGGCGGTTACGCGACGAGGAAACGTCACCACGTCCGCACTCGCTTGTCACATTCTCCTCAGCCTTCCGGATCCGCCGGGGGCCAGACCGCGGCGAGCACCGCCCGGAAGGCGTCCGTCTCGACCAAGGTGTCCGGCCGATCGATGACTTCGACGCAGTCGGCGTTCTCCCAATACTCGCCTTCCTTCTTCATGTTCCAGAAAGCCAAGGCCAGGGCCTGCCAGAGCGCGAAGCCGGCAAGTTGTCCGCGCGGTAGCCAAGCCACGGCGACGGTCACTTCCTCGGTCAGGTCGGACTCCTCCCACAGGACGTCGAACTTCCCGCATTCGCTCGGCCCGAGGAATTGCGTCACGAACTCCGTGTTCTGCGGACCCGCCTCGAGATAATATCGGCAGACCACTTCCCGCTCGGCCGGCTCGAGATCGTCGCCGCCGTCGTCGTGATAGGTGAAAGGCTCCGCCATGCCTCAAGGTCGGATGCGCGGCCGACCTGAGCAAGTCAGGATTCTTTACGCGCGGTCCAAGCCAGGATGACCCAGCCCGCGATGAGCAACGAGCCGCCGATCGGCGTGATCGCGCCGAACCAGCGCGGTGCGCCCAGGGCCATGGCGTAGAGCGTCGCGGCGAAGATCGTCGCGCCGGCGGCCCAGAGCCGGGCCGGCCAGGCAGAACGGCCGACGACTGCGCCGATGGCGACGGCGTGCGTCAGCAGGTAAAAAGTCGCCGTCTCCCACCAACCGAGAGCCGCGGGAATCAAGGCCAGACGCTCCTTCAGGCCATGGGCGCCGAAGGCTCCCAGCGCGATGGCGATCGCGCCGAGCAGCCCTGCGGTGACCAGACGATTCATCCCTTACGCGCCGGTATCGGCGCCGCTCTTCTTCTGCGTGAAGACGAGACCCTTCTCGCCGACCGAGACGATGACCGGCTCTTCCTTGTTGTAGTCGTCGCGCAGGATGGATTCGGCGAGCGGGTCTTCGAGGAGACGTTCGACCGCGCGGCGGAGCGGACGGGCGCCGTATTTCTCGTCCCAGCCGTTGTCGACCAGGTAGCCGCGGGCGGCTTCGTTGACCACGAGCTTCACGCCCAGGTCGAGGAGGCGCTTGGCGACCTTGTCGACTTCGATGTCGACGATCTTGGTCATGTGCGTCTTCGCGAGCTGCTGGAAGATGACGATGTCGGTGAGGCGGTTGAGGAACTCGGGCTTAAAGGCGCGCTTGGTCTCGTCCATGATGCGGTCCTTGAGCTTCTCGTAGTCGCGGGTGGAATCCACGCCGACGTCGAAGCCGACGGAGTTGTTGCGCTGCAGCACGTCGGCCCCGACGTTGGATGTCAGGATGATGATCGTGTTACGGAAGTCGACGACGCGACCGAGGGAGTCGGTCAGACGGCCGTCTTCGAGGGCCTGCAGCAGGAGCTGGATGACGTCCGGGTGGGCCTTCTCGATCTCGTCGAAGAGCACGACGGAGTAAGGCTTGCGGCGCACCGCTTCGGTGAGCTGGCCGCCTTCGTCGTGACCGACGTAGCCGGGCGGCGAGCCGATGAGGCGGGAGACCGTGAACTTCTCCATGTACTCGGACATGTCGATCTGGATGACCGCTTCCTTCTCGCCGAACATACGTTCGGCCAGGGAGCGGGCCAGGAGCGTCTTGCCGACGCCGGTGGGGCCGAGGAAGAGGAAGGAGCCGATCGGGCGGCGCGGGTCCTTGAGGTCGGCGCGGGAGCGACGCAGGGCGCGGGCGACGACTTCGCAGGCGCGGTCCTGGCCGATGACGGCGGTCTGCAGGTCCTGCTCGAGCTCGAGGAGCTTCTTGGTCTCCTTCTTCTCAAGACGGTTGAGGGGCACGCCGGTCCAGTCAGCCACGATGTGGAGCATCTCGTCTTCGCCGACCACGATGCGCTTCTCGTCGCGCTTCTTGCGCCAGTCCTCGAGCATCTTCTCGCGCTTGGCGCGGAGCTTCTTCTCCGTGTCGCGGAGATTGGCGGCTTCCTCGAACTTCTGGTTGCGGGAGGCGTCCTCCTTCTGCTGCACGACCTTGTCGATCTCGGTCTGGACGACGTCGATGTCGGCCGGGATGTTCAGGGAACGGATGCGGGCGCGGGCGCCGGCTTCGTCCATGACGTCGATGGCCTTGTCGGGGAGGTGGCGGGCGGTGATGTAACGGTGCGAGAGGCGGACGGCGGCCTCGATGGAGGCGTCGGTGTATTCGCACTTGTGGTGCTCCTCATACTTCGAGCGGATGCCGCGGAGGATGAGCACGGCGTCTTCGGGCGTCGGGTCGTCGACCTTGACGGACTGGAAGCGTCGCTCGAGGGCGGCGTCCTTCTCGATGTGCTTACGGTATTCCGAGAGCGTGGTGGCGCCGACGCACTGGATTTCGCCGCGAGAGAGGGCGGGCTTGAGGATGTTGGAGGCGTCCATCGCGCCTTCGGCGGCGCCGGCGCCGACGATCGTGTGCATCTCGTCGATGAACAGGATGACGTTCTTGGCGCGCTTGATCTCGTCCATGATGCCCTTGATGCGTTCTTCGAACTGGCCGCGGTATTTCGTGCCGGCGACCATCAGGGCGAGGTCGAGGGTGATGACCTTACGGTCGAGGAGGATCTCCGGGACGACGCCGGAGGCGATCTCCTGGGCGAGGCCCTCGACGATGGCGGTCTTGCCCACGCCGGCTTCGCCGATGAGGACCGGATTGTTCTTCGTGCGGCGGCAGAGGATCTGCACCACGCGGCGGATCTCCTCCTTACGGCCGATGACGGGATCGAGTTCACCGGCCTTGGCGAGCTCGGTGAGGTCGCGACCGAAGGTCTTCAGGAGCGAGAGACGTTCACCGCGGCCAGGGCGGGCGCCCTCTTCGGAAGAGGGGCGACGGGAGGGAGGCGGAGCGTCGTCAGAAGAGTCTTCGGACGGGGGCGGCGTATCACTGTCCTTCTTCTCGGACTCATCGGCGGCGGAAGGATCGATGTCAGCGAGGATCTCCTTGCGGCAGCGCTCCAGGTCGACGTCGAGTTGCTGCAGCACGCGGGCGGCGACGCCCTCCCCTTCCTTCAGGAGACCGAGGAGGATATGTTCGGTGCCGACATAAGCGTGGCCGAGAGCGCGAGCCTCGGTGACGGCGTGGGCCATGACCTTCTGCACGCGCGGCGTGAGGGGAATCGTATCAGGGGCCTTGGCTTCTTCGGGGCCGGGGCCGACCTGCTTCTCGACGGCGCCGCGGACGGTCTTGAGGTCGAGGCCCATGCGGCCGAGGACGTTGACCGCGACGCCCTCGCCGAGCTTGATCAGCCCGAGCAGGATGTGCTCCGTGCCGACGTAGTTATGGTTGAACCGGCGGGCTTCCGCCCG
>Ga0315906_10007414_pt1 | contig 13360 bp, 12 predicted proteins | sample LakEriMetagenome_4_FD_203526 | JGI IMG/M metagenome (GOLD analysis project Ga0315906, IMG submission 203526) | Freshwater fungal communities from buoy surface, Lake Erie, Ohio, United States - Buoy 2 MA122 | ecosystem: Environmental > Aquatic > Freshwater > Lake > Lake biofilm | place: USA...
ATTGAACTTGGGAAGCACAAAACAATCGCAGTAAGGGAAGATGCAGTCACTGAATTCGAAGACAAGAACTATATCTTCCTCAAGACAGGACAAAATACATTTACGATGCGCGAGGTGAAAGTCGGAGCGCGTGAGCATGGATTGGTGGAAATACTTGAAGGGAATTCTTTGACCAAAGCGCCAATCGCAATAGGAGGCGCTTATTCACTGCTTATGGCCATCAAGAATATTGAATGATGCATGAATTCTATCGTATCTTTGCACTTCATTTTTGCGTTAATTCTGATTTATGAATCTTCACATCATCTATCGCATATCTGATGCCGGGTATTCCAAAGTGAAACCTGCATATATCAATAATGAGCATTGTTTGAGAAATGCTGTGAAAGTATTTCCCGATGCACTGTTTCATGTGATTGCCGACAATGTGTCCGAGGATACATATGCGATGATTTGCAAATATGTAGATGCTGAAAGGATTATGCTTGTATCTGTTGGACATGGCGCAGGAACATTCAATCTGGGTCTTGACTTAGCTTTGACATTACCTGATGAAGACATCGTTTATCATCTTGAAAATGATTATTTGCATCGTCCGGGTTCATCTTTGCTCATTCAAGAAGTACTGAATCATGGTGCATCTTATTGCAGTCTCTATGATCATCCGGATAAATACAGAGCTCCTGCTTTGGGTGGCAATCCATTTGTGGATGTCGATGGTGGTGAATCAACCAAGATCTATTGCATTGGTTCATCCCATTGGAAGATTACAAATAGTACAACAATGACCTTTGCATCCAAGGTGAAAACACTTAAAGATGATATCAAGATTTTGAGGAAATGGACAAATAAGGGACATTGTCCGAATGATTTCAAGATGTTTCTAGAACTTCGCAAAAAGGGGCGTGCATTGATGACTCCAATACCGGGATTTTCAACACATGGCGAAACATTGTATTTATCCCCGTTTACCAATTGGGAATCCATAGCTTTGTCTGAATGAAAAGCATGCATTTCCGCATAAATCATTATCTTCGTGGCACTTATTTCATCAATTATTTTTCAATAAGGATATTACATGATCCGTTCAGCAATCATTGCAATGGCATGCTTTGGACTTTTTTCCGTTCAGGCATGTTCACAATCATCCGAAAAAGGAGCACCGATGGAACTCAAGACCCAAAAAGACAAAGCAAGTTATAGTATCGGTGTGAGCATCGGTAAAAACTTGAAAGATCAGAAAGTTGAAATACAAACTGATATTCTTGTCAAGGGTTTGCTTGATGCATATACCGGCGCAAAAACACAACTCACCGAAAAAGAAATGGGCGATGTTTTGGCCCAATTCCAACAAGAAATCATGGCAAAAGCTCAAGAAGAAGCAGCCAAGAAAGGTGGTGAGAATAAATCAAAAGGCGAAAAATTCCTTGCAGATAATAAGAATAAGCCAGGTGTGAAAACAACACCAAGCGGTCTTCAATATACTGTCATCAGCGAAGGAACAGGTCCAAAGCCAACAGCATCTTCCACCGTGAAAGTACACTATACCGGAAAGCTCATTGATGGTACAACATTCGATTCTTCAGTGGATCGTGGTGAGCCTATTGAATTCCCACTTAATGGTGTTATCAAGGGTTGGACAGAAGGCGTTCAGCTTATGAGCAAAGGTTCGAAGTATAAATTCTTCATTCCTTCAGATCTTGCATATGGCGATCGTGGTGCAGGCAATGCAATCGGACCTAATGAAACATTGGTATTCGAAGTGGAATTGCTCGATATCGTAAAATAATGTGATATCATGAATATGTGAAGCCCGACCGTGAAATTCATAGTCGGGCTTTTTTTTCTCGATGGAATTGAAACTATGAAAGAGACTAGAGAACAAGTTCTGGGAAAAGCTTTTGACAGACATTTATCTGTTTCAGCAGGGGCAGGAAGCGGAAAAACAAGGGTATTGGTTCAAAGATTCATACATATTCTTGAACATCATCCGGGGATTGATTTATCATCGATTGTGGCCATCACATTCACAAGAAAAGCCGCCGCCGAAATGATGAAACGCGTCATGGATGCGGTCGAAGTGCGTTTGCAAGATGCAATCGACAATGAGCGTATATTGGATGTTCAGATGTGGGCACGCATCAGACAACATATCAGCTCCGCAAGAATTTCCACGATTGATTCTTTCTGTAGTCAAATCGTACGCGAATATCCGCTCGAGGCAAATGTGCCTCATACACTTACACCTCTTCCAAAAAGCAAAGCCGTAATGATGAGGAAGGAATGCATTGAAGATGCTTTGATTCACTTTCTGAATGCAGAACATCCACAATCTGAACTTATCCGAAGGATGTTTCACGCACATCATCATTCCACCATCACAAAAGCATTGGAATATCTGATGATGAAGGGCAAATTGGCTCTTACAACATTGCAAGAGATATTGAAAAATGAAGATGATATCATCATACAGAATGCATGGAAATCGATACGAGATGAAATTGGTGATTCATTGTCTACAATATTCCAAGCTATTGATCAATTGCCGGGATATCGCAATGCTGACTTCATTAAACAAGAATTGGTGAATAAGTGGGAAGAATTGAGGGTATTGAAAGATGACTTTACACTTGGTCAATTCGATGAAAAGACATTGCACTTTCTTCAATTGTTTGTATCGATCAATAAGGAATTGATTAGTAAATACATTACACAAAAGGGTGAAACAGCCGCTCAATTCAAAAAATATTCAGATCAATCGATTGATGAATGGATCAATGAATATTTCCCGATCATTAGCTCTTTACGCAAGCAAGTTGAGGGATTATGCATTATCGGTACCGTAGGCTTGAAACATGGGGATTCCGTAGTATCTGCAGAAAAAGAAGCATTGCAATTTGCGCGCTTGATACTTGAAATAGCAATGCATGCCACATCGTCGTTTGAATCACAGAAAAGAAATGAGGGAACGCTTGAATTCAGTGATATTCAAACATTGGCAATGGAGCTCTTGGAACATCCTGAAGCTGGTCCTAAAATCAGATCTTCGATACAATTCTTGATGATTGATGAGTTTCAAGACACAAATGCAATGCAATATGAATTGGCATCACGAATTGTGAGATCATTGAAAGAAGAAGATGAAGATCATAAAGTGAATCTCTATATAGTTGGTGATCCAAAGCAGAGCATTTACGGATTTCGTTCTGCCGATGTGAGAGTGTTTGGGATGGCAACGAAAGATATTCAGAAAGCGAATGTAAATAATGGGAAAATGAACACTAGTGAAGAATTAACCGAAGATGAACAAAAAGGAATGCTTTCTTTACGAGTGTCATTTCGCTTATTGCCTGGTATCATTGCATTCGTGAATGATCTTTTCTCCAGATTGATGGGAAATGAATCCATCGATTATGAAGTGGCTTATGAACCAATGATTGCAGGAAGAAATGTCTCCCAAGAATTATTGGAATCTGGAGAAATAGGTAGTATCACATTTCTTATTCATGAAGAGTCAAAAGAAGAAGAACAAGATATGGTCGATGAAGCGGGACTGATAGCATCGGCTATAAAAGACATTGTTCAAAACAAGAGTAGATTGATATGGGATTCACAAAAGGATGAGGATGGAAAAGAAATTCCATATCTGCGCGAGGGTATGTATAAAGATTGCACTGTGCTCTATGAAAGAAGAACCATGGTGAATATTTTGATGGCTGCTTTAAGAGCAGAAGGCATACCATATTTTACATCAGGAAATAAAGGATTCTATACTTCGCCAGCAATTGTTGATATCAGAAATTATCTCACTTTTCTCAGTAATCCGAATGATGATCTAGCATTGGCTTCTATCTTGATATCTCCCTTTTTTAGTGTGGGAGATGATGCCTTATTTGCAATGAGAATGAAATACTCTGATGGAAGTCTTTGGCAAAATATGGTTGACTATGTTCATGAACATGATGCCATGGATGCTGTAAAAAAGGCATATGAGATTTTGCTGGGATTTCGTGATAAAGCACAAACCATGTCTTTGCCCATCCTGATTCATTCCATGCTTGAAGCATCACATTGGAGAAATATCGTCAAGCGAATGGATGATGGAGAACAATGGATTGCCAATGCAGAGAAGTTGATTGGAATTGCAAGAGAATTCGAACAAAGAGGATTCAGGCACATTCATGCATTTGTTGATGAATTGGAATTGTCAGCTGAATATGATGATGAACCTGAAGCACCAATCATCAACTCTGAAAATGCAGTGAATCTGATGACGATACATGCATCGAAAGGACTCGAATTTCCGATCGTATTTCTGTATGATACAAATGCTAAGGAAAGAAGCACGCAACCTGCATTATATGAATCAGACCAATTTGGCATCGGCCTTCCACTCATCAAGGAATATAGAGTGGCGGGATCTCATGAAACCGAGCAATCGCTTCTTTCAATGGCAATCGGTATGGAAAGAAGATCACGATTGATCTCTGAAAAAAAACGCTTATTGTATGTGGCATTGACCAGGGCAAAAGATCATGTGTTTATTTCGACTTCGCATAAACAAGGAAAGTCTTTTGCGGAAAGAAGTATGATACAAATGATTAGTCAATACTCATCGGCTTATGCAACACTGCCAAGTATTGAACAAGGTAGTTATACTTTTCAAACCAAGTTGATTATTCAAGGTGATGAACAGGAAAAAGAGATATCAATACCGATTCATATTCAGAGAACACTGAATGAATCACAATCTATGCAAGAAGTCGAGAAGCAGTCATATCAAAGTAATCTGCAATTGTTTGAAAAAACTAAACAAGAATATAAAGATGAATGGTATTCCATATCTCAATTCATGATGTTGGAAGCAGATGAACAGGAGTTTAGAAAGAAATATGTGTTTGGATTTCCAAATGCAAGAATTGAACATCATGCAGGTTTTGTGAATGATGAAAATCATGAAGACATCACCTCTGCACAATTCGGAATAATGATGCATCAAGCATTGGAGCATATTCAGAAATGGGTGAATGCAGCCGGTGTGAATGAAGACATGATTGATTCTATCATCGATGATATCATACAAAATCATATGTCGCATTCTTTGGAAAAAGATGAGGTGAAACAAAGAATGAGAAGACTATGTCATGCAATTGGTACATCGAATCTCATGCAAAGACATCATACTTCACTCATCAATATAAAAACAGAGTATTCTCTCACCATTCCGATTGAAGATGATTTTTTCTGTGTGATTTATGATCTCTTGATAGAAAACGAGAATGGTGAATGGGAGATATGGGATTGGAAGACAAATGGATGTTCCACACAAGAGCAAATGGACATACTCACCGAACGATATACACTTCAAATGAGATACTATGCTTATGTGCTTTCACTTCTAAAACCTGGACAGTTCACTTATACAACCAGATTACTTTTCACAAATATGATTGCAAAATCAGCCGATGAGTCGGAGTGGACAAAAACCATCAAAGTTGATATGGTGGATATGCCACGGATCTATGAAGAAATTAGAAGACATATCTTACAAGCAAAGCAATCAGTACTCTTATAAAAAAAGCCCTGCTTATGGCAGGGCTTATCGAACGAACTCCTTTGTTCGAATGTGGCACTTGGTGCCGGGTTCATCGTGTTGACATAAGATGCCATTCGCCATCCGCAAATACAAAAGTGAAATATGTATTGGAATATGAATTGGCATTGAGTTCGATCATGTCTTTTGGTTGACCTGTTGCCTTATGAATGAGATAGATCACTTGTCCTTGCTCGGCATTACTTGGTAAAGTGAATCGATCCATATTTCCATCATTGTCACTTATTATGACTATGGTAGAAGCAATGGTTGTGATGGCATTCACATTTGTATCAGCTACAGTAATCTTATGAATTGAAGCTCCGGATGAGACAACATAAGGTGTATCCACTGTGCCTTTTCCGGTGATTGAAATATTTCTTCCTGCTTGAATTTTTGTCTCTGATCCATCATTTGTGGGCTTATTAATCAAATCATTATAGTCTTTGTCCCAAGCAGTGAATAACGGATCTGCTTCTTCTACAATTGCAGTGTCCCATCTAAGCATCATGTCTTCCGTCAACAAAAATGCCGGTGAAGCCTCAAAATTGGGATCCAATTCTCTCTCCAATTTTGCATTCCATTTAACCGTGTCTTGACTTGTTATTCCCGATGCAATTGAAGAAGAAAATAGTGGATCCAATTCATGCATGACAGAATCAGCATGAACTGCTTTCAGAGAATATAAAGCATAAGGAATACTGAGAATCTGGCTTACTGAAGTTATGCCATATTCTGTTCCACCGAGCGGGTCAGTTTCAGTTCTCAGGAAATATGGTCCGCTAGACCAATTGATGCTGTCATATACTCCAAACAATGATGTTCCCCCACCGATTTGCAGAGTCACCAAACCATTGCCATTTGTTCTGGCATTATGTGCTTCCACATATACGGGATTGCCAAATTCCGATCCTTTGATAATGCTGATTCGCACGCTGATATTACCATTTACGACAAGACCTTGGCTACCATTGCGAATGATTGCTTGATAAGACATCGTTTTGGGAATTTGTGCGAATGAATTGAATATTCCTATACAGAATAAACATAGAGTAAGTACATACTTTTTCATGTGTAATCCTCTTTATTCTTTTAATGCTTGATAATCGAAAATGAAGAAACCGTCTTTGATTGCTGACTGATCACTATTGTATAAGTACCAACAGAACGCTGCATCAATGAAAGCAACATTTCATTTGAATTCATTTGATGCTTTTCCAATATTCCGCCTTTGATGTCAATGAGTGTGACAGTGAAAGGACCATGATACTTTTCAGGTATGATGATCTTCACATGATCAAATGTTGGATTTGGAAATGCCTCGGCGTGTATTTCAGAAATCTCATCAATACCAACAGGAATTTTGAATAATTCTATCGGTATTTGAATTCCATGTCTCATCGATCCATTCTTTGTGGAATCAGATTTTACAATCAATTGTCCAACAGAATAATTTACTGTTCCAAAACCTGTTGTTAGGTCATCGCCTGTCACAACAAAAGCTTCTTGAGCGGAAAGTTGTACCGAAACAAAGAGGAAACCAATAAGGAATAACCATTTCATAGTATGTTCCTGCCACCTGTTTTGTAAATATCAAAAGTAATTCAGCAATATTTGTGCCTATTTCTTAGATTATATCTTCCAATTGTATGTATATCCAATTATGAAATGGAATTTTTGTCATGAAATCAGTAATCATCTTATTATTTGGTTTTTTTATCATCATGAATTCTGTCAATGCCGGCATATCTACCGAATTACCGGCTAGCTATCTTGGGGAATACTCCGGTGAACCTTTGAATGTGAGGAAAGAATCAAAAGTGCGAAATGCAAAAATTCTACATTTCGCAGATAATTTGATTATTCTTGGACCAAAGCAGTCACTACGATGGAAAATGACTGAACCGGTTACTTCAGAAAAGTATCAATACAAAGGGAATTATGGCATTGTCGATGAGAATGCTGATTCATATACGCTATTGTGTACAGCATCTTTTTCGCAGAAAAATGCCACAACAACTGCAAAATTCTATCTGATTGTCATGAAGAAGGGTGCTGAAATGAAGTTTCTTGAAATTTCAAGAGTGCGTTCATTCATGCTGAAGAAGAAGTGATCAATTGAGGGATAATTCCCAAACTCCATCATTTCTGAACCATACAATACTTTTATGTGCGGGATTATAATAAGCGCAATAATTGTGTTGATCATGCCATGAATAGAGATTCATTCCTTTGGTTTTTGCGGGTACATTTTGGAACTTTTTGTCTTTGCCAATGCGCAGACGCAGTAGGGAATTATGTGACATATAAGAGTGGAATGTTCTTTCTCTGACTCTTGGAATATATCCTCCCACGATATACATGGCATTATTATCAAAGTCATAAACCCCAACTCCTTCATGCGTCATGCTCTCTTCATGAGGTCCGATGATATTCATGAATGTATAGTTTTCATAATCATAGAGAAATACATCTCTTAGCCAGCACCAATTGCCCATATCATTACCGATTGTTGATAGTCCATTTTGGCAAAATTGTTCTTTTTGATATCCTGAACAATTCCCTGTTCCACCTGAAACAATGAACAAATGAGGTTTTTTCGGATCACCCAATATAAATCGTGACAGAGATCTTTTTGGGGGATTGCAATTCGCATTGTTTGCATGGACTATGTTCCATTGACTCTGATTGTCATATTCATAAATCCAATTTTTGACTTCATGATATCCGTATCCACCAAAGTATCCGAGTCTTTCCTTTGTATGATTCCAATACAACGCTGAAAAATGTGATTGTTCATCATCTCGATGAGGTATGAAAACAGAGCATTTTCCTGTTTTGACATCGATGGCATACTTTATCTGCATTCCTCCCTTTCCAATCAATAAGCGTCCATTTTTGGCATCCAAGACATGTTGTTCACCGCTTATGTTTTCTCCATGAAGTTTTATGCTGTCAATCGAGAAATTCTTGAGATTGAATGCAAACACATATCCTCTGGCAAGTGCATATACGATATGTAGTTCACGATCATGAGATGAAGTGGAATAATGGAGATCTTTGAAGGAACATAGACTTGGAGAAATGCGTAATGTCCATTGCGTTTTTGCAGAAATGACGCTGAATGATGTCAGAATCACAAAGAGTAATACCCTCATGCTCACATAAATTTACATTCGCAACCCTTTGCGAATGGGAATGACAGAATGAATGGACTCAGTGAATGATTGGTCCCTATAGACCCTGCTCCGTATTACCCTTTGAGAAATGTCCTCAAATATTCTAATACCGCCTGAGCCACCGTAACAATTATGGATTCAATAAAAGCGGTGACTTCTTTGACTTGTTCAAATGAAATGAGTTTGTGCAAATCAGCCCGACTGAAGTTTCCGCCTTGTACATGAAGATCATATATCACCGCACCAAAGCTCATGAATATCATACCCAGCATCATCGACATTGCGATGATGGTGATATTCTTATGAAATGGCGTCTTGAACTTCATGATTCTCTTCATAAAATGATGAACAAATTTACAAGTTTTTTATTTCCGCAATGAGATCTTGCAATACTTTTTTGGAGTCTCCGAATAACATCGAAGTTTTGGGTCGAAAAAAAAGCTCATTCTCAATACCTGCATAGCCGGGTTTCATGCTTCGTTTATTCACAATGACATGCTTTGCCGACTCAACCTCCAAAATGGGCATGCCATAAATTGGTGAACTTGGGTCTGTTTTTGCCGCGGGATTCACCACATCATTTGCGCCCAATACAAGTACTGCATCCACGGATGGAAATTCATCATTGATTTCTTCCATTTCTTTGAGCTTTTCATAAGGAACATCAGCCTCGGCAAGCAATACATTCATGTGACCGGGCATGCGACCTGCAACGGGATGAATCGCATATGTGACTTCCACTCCTTTTTCGGCAAGTAATTTTTCCATTTCATGGCATGCATGTTGGGCTTGAGCAACGGCAAGTCCATATCCAGGGACAATCACGACCTTGGAAGAATAGGACATCAAAACTGCTGCATCGGAAATGGACATTTCTTTATATGTTCCTTGTGCTCCGGCGGATTGTCCGGATTGCGCACTTGCTCCGAATGAACCAATAAGTACATTCAGTAAGGATCTATTCATGGCATTGCACATGAGAATAGTGAGAAGGGTTCCTGCCGCACCCACCAAAATTCCACCTGTGAGCATTGCTGTATTGTCATATAAAAATCCACCGCATGCCGCAGCAATTCCTGTGAATGAATTGAGAAGTGATATTACGACGGGCATATCCGCACCACCAATCGGCAAGACGAAGAGAATGCCATAGACAGCTGATAAAACCAAAGCCGCATAGAAAAATTCGATAGTTTCTTCGGGTCTTAGAAAGATGATTATTGCAGTCAAACCAACCGTGACAAGCAGAAGTAATATATTCACGATATGCTGTCCGGAAAAGGCAAAGTCATTCAATCGACCATCCAATTTCGCCCATGCAATCATAGATCCCGTAAAACTCACCGAACCGATAATCAATCCTGCCATGATAACCAGCAGTGATACACCGTCAAGCGTAGAGAAATAGGTATAACCACCTCCAGCATAGAGTTCAGGTTGAAAATCGTGCACGAGATGTTTGAATTCAATGATTGAAATGAGTGCGGCACAAGCTCCGCCCATTCCATTGAATAAACTCACCATTTGAGGCATGTCTGTCATCTTGACTTTTTTTGCAGACATCGTTCCCACGATTCCGCCAATCGCCAATCCGCCAAGAATCCATAGATGATTTCCGAGATGATCACCGGATGAATCTGTATAGAATGCAATTGTTCCTGCAATCGCGAGAGCCATTCCCACTGCGGCAATCAAGTTTCCATTGCGAGCGGTTTTGGGATTGGAGAGCATCTTTAAACCAAGAATAAAGGTTATGGATGCAATCAGATAGATGAGTAGAAGGAGAGATTCCATAAGATTCATTTTTTCTTGTTAAACATTTCCAGCATTCTATCTGTCACGACAAAACCACCAACCACATTCAAAGTACCAAGTATCACCGCAAGAAATCCAAGAATCAATGCAGTGATATCAGTGGGATCGGCATTGCCCATCACGATGATTGCACCGATGATCACAACACCATGAATGGCATTGGCACCACTCATGAGAGGTGTGTGCAATACGCTAGGCACGCGACCAATGATTTCAATTCCCACAAAAATCATCAGTATGACTATGTATATCATATCTTGATGCTGAGTAAACCAATTGAGGAGCTGTTCCATATATGTTCTCTTTAAGATTTCAATCGTTCATGGATGATATTGCCGTCTTTCATGATGCATGTACCTTTCACGAGATCATCTTCAAGATTGAGATGATATATCGCCTGCTCACCGGTTATCAATTGCAGAAAATTAATGATGTTTTTTCCATATAATTTACTGGCATCGGCAGGCATCATGCGAGCGAGATTGCTATTGCCTATAATCTTGACTCCATTATGGATCACTGATTCATCATTTTTTGTGTGCGGTGTATTTCCACCGGTGGAAGCCGCCAAATCAATGATGATGCTTCCTCTGCGCATGGAATTCAGCATTTCTTGTGTGATCAAGATTGGTGCTTTCCTACCGGGAATTTGCGCGGTGGTTATGATGATGTCAGCTTTGGCTGCGCTTTCTGCAATTCTTGCAGTTTGTCTTGCTTTGAATTCTTCAGATTGTTCCACCGCATAGCCACCAGCTTGGCTGGCATCAGCAGCACCTTCTACTTCAATGAATTTTGCGCCAAGACTCATTACTTCTTCTTTTACTGCCGGTCTTGTATCAAACACTTCGACGACTGCACCCAAGCGTCTTGCGGTTGCAATTGCTTGTAGTCCAGCCACACCTGCTCCAAGAATTAGAACCTTTGCCGGTGCAATGCTCCCTGCCGCTGTCATGAACATTGGAAAATATCGTGAGTATTCTGTGGCTGCCAATAATACGGCTTTATAACCCGAAATATTTGCTTGAGAACTCAAGATATCCATGCTTTGAGCGCGTGTGGTTCTCGGTAGCATATCCAGTGAAAACACCGTATTTCCTCGAGAGGAGAATTGTTGATTCGATTCGGTATTGACCAATGGATAATATACTCCGATCAATGTTTTTGAGTGTGCATTTGAGACCGGTTCAGGATGGATGGAAAGGAGGATTTCGCTTGATTGAATCACAGATTCGGCATTGGTGACCATTGCTCCTGCTTTTGCATATTCATCATCGGAAGCAAAAGCCAAAGCGCCTGCGCCTGTTTCGACAAAAACCGTATGACCTTTTCCGATGAGCGAAGCAACCGCTTCAGGTAAGAGAGAAACTCTTGTTTCACCGGAAGGTTCTTTCATGATACCAATGTTCATTGTGCAATTCCTGCAATGACGAATGACCTTAACTTAGGAAATACAATGTAACTGAACAAGTATCTATATCATGAAAAAACCCCGATACTTTTCAGCATCAGGGTTTTATCAGATTATACTATCGAAATATTAGTCTTCTTTTCTACTCAACATATAAATCACAAGACCAAAACCGATTTTATTCACGGCATCACCGATATTATATACGATGTCCATTGAATATTGTGCCGCTTTTGGATCTGCAACCATTTGATTGCCAAATAATCCGCCGGTTGTGCCGAGGATATATCCTAATGGATAAATCGCCCAACCAACAAGCACGAACCAACCGAGATAGCGATTTGCGGCCGCAACTGCGGGTGAAGATGATTTTGCCAATTTGGCTACATCACCTGCCCATACCAACCATACGATATATGCATATCCTACAGATGAAATTGTGCCCCAAACCCAGCTTGATGCATCTTGTCCATGCAATGCTTCGCCGATATAACCTGTCACCAACATGAAAACTGAAGCAATGATCAATTTCCATAAAAGACCAATCGTCGCGCCCGCCTTCTTTGTGATGAGATAAAACTCAACGCACATTAGGGGCACTGTCAATAACCAATCCACATAGCGGAAGAAAGTCGGTGATTCACCGGTTTCCAAGTTGTAGCTACGCATATAGTAATAATGCACAGCCGCGATGAATGTGATGATGCCGGAAACGAGAACAGATGTTCTCCAACGAGTGGGCGTGGTATTTAACTCCAAAAAGAAAAATACCGAAGCAGCCATCATTGCCATCGTACCGATAAAAAATGTGAAGGCCACATAATTTCCGGGAGCAATCGTAGCTAATTCATGTCCCATACCATACCTCTTGACAATTTGTATAAAAATCCTCCCAAATGAGGAGCGATATATCAATAGTATGAATGGATACCTGGTGGTGAGCCGTGGTGAGGCGGTATCTAAAGGCGAAATCGAATTTCTTGTAACTTACTGAGAAATATTGATTTGTCCAAGTTTCTAAACACCATGGAAAAAGCCTTTTGTTCCCAATAGATGAATTATTGGAAAGATGGCATATTTACCTGTTTTAACCCAATAATCTCATGATATAACAATACGCAATATCTACACTTCATATTTTGATATGATATTTGTGATGGAATTTATCTTCAAAAAATGAAACAGTTGTTTTACATAGTCAAATGTTTTCCAATTACAGGATTTTGATGAATAAGAAATATGAAGATCATCCATTTTCCAACCACCATGTATTCATTTCACCTTTTCCTTTAATTGAAATTGATCCTCTGGGTTTGAGAGAGAATGCTGGTGAATTAGACAGAGAAGCCGCGAAAACCTCGCTTA
>Ga0315906_10007415_pt1 | contig 13359 bp, 10 predicted proteins | sample LakEriMetagenome_4_FD_203526 | JGI IMG/M metagenome (GOLD analysis project Ga0315906, IMG submission 203526) | Freshwater fungal communities from buoy surface, Lake Erie, Ohio, United States - Buoy 2 MA122 | ecosystem: Environmental > Aquatic > Freshwater > Lake > Lake biofilm | place: USA...
TCTGCACCGTGCCGCGGGCGACGCCGAGGCTTTTCGCGAGCGATGCCACCGACGCGCGTCCGTCCGCGCGCAGGATGAAGATCAACTGCTTGTCGAGGTCGTCCATCGAACGGCTCCGGGGTCGTTGGTCAATATGCACCGAAGGACTGGTCATTACGGTCAAAAAACCTAGCAAACCGGTCATTTCTTCGGCTGTCGGCTGGCCGACCCCGACAAGCATACTCGTGGCATACAGGAGGACACCACGATGGACTACATCGGCATCGAACGGGTTCGGGAACTCATCACGCGCACCGGGCAGACGGCGTTCCTGCAAGGGCTTGTCGCCGAGATCGAGCGCGACTTCCGCCGATGGCACGAGTTCGAGAAATCGCCGCGCTACGCCTGCCACTCCAAGGTCGGGGTCATCGAGCTCATGCCTGCGAGCGACGGCGAGCAGTTCAGCTTCAAGTATGTGAACGGCCATCCGGGCAACACCGCCAAGGGCCTGCTCACCGTCACCGCCTTCGGCGTGCTCGCCGATGTCGCGACCGGCTATCCGGTGCTGCTCTCGGAGCTGACCCTCACCACGGCGCTGCGTACCGCGGCGACATCCGTGCTGGCGGCGCGGCTCTGCGCACGGCCCGACAGCCGCCGCATGGCGCTGATCGGCAACGGCGCGCAGAGCGAGTTCCAGGCGGTCGCTTTCCACGGCCTGCTCGGCATCCGTGAACTGCGGCTGTTCGACACCGACCCGCGGGCCACCGACAAGCTCGAGGCGAACCTCGCGGCGATGGCGCTGCCGGGCCTGCAGGTGATCCGCTGCGGCAGCGCCGCCGAGGCGGCACGCGGTGCGGACATCGTCACCACGGTCACCGCCGACAAGCGCAACGCCGTCATCCTCGGCCCTGATTCGGTCGCGCCCGGCATGCACATCAACGCGGTCGGCGGCGACTGCCCGGGCAAGACCGAGCTGGATGCCCGCATCCTGCTGCGCCCCGATGCTCGTGTGTTCGTCGAGTACGAGCCGCAGTCGCGCATCGAGGGAGAGATCCAGCAGCTGCCGGCGGAGTTCGCGGTGACCGAACTGAGCGATGTGCTCGCCGGTCGTGCACCGGGGCGCTCCTCGGCGTCGGAGGTCACCGTCTTCGACTCGGTGGGCTTCGCGCTCGAGGACTTCTCGGCGCTGCGTTACCTGCACCGGCTGCATCAGCGGAACGCGGACGGGCGCGGCGTCGACCTCGTCCCCTCGCTACGGGATCCGAAGGACCTGTACTCGCTGCTGCGCGCGCCGGCCGCCCGGCTCAGCGCCGCATGACCCCGCCGGCACGCGGCCCGGCCGCGGCGCTCATCGGTGTGCCGACCGATGTCGGCGGCGGCGAGCGCGGCTCGTCGATGGGACCGGAGGCGCTGCGCGTGGCGGGCCTCGCCAACGCGCTGCGCGCCCAAGGCATGGATGTCGAGGACCGCGGCGATGTCAGCGGACCCGCCAATCCGGAGCGCGGGCCGGAGTCGGGGCACCGCCACCTCGCCGAGGTCTCGGCCTGGGTGGGCGCGGTGCGCAACGCGACGCGGCACGCGCTCGCCGACGGCCGGATCCCCATCGTGCTCGGCGGCGACCACTCGCTCGCGATCGGCTCGATCGGCGCGGTCGCCGACCACTGCCGCCGGGCGTCACGGCGTCTCGTCGTGCTCTGGTTCGACGCGCATCCCGACTTCAACACCTCCGAGCTCTCGCCGAGCGGCAACCTGCACGGCATGCCCATGGCCTGCCTCTGCGGCCTCGGACCGCCGGAGCTGCTCGCGGCGCCGGGCGGCCGCGCGGCGCTGTCGCCGGCGCAGGTGCGGCAGATCGGGATCCGCAGCGTCGACCGCGGCGAACGCACGCTGCTGCACGAGCAGGGCGTCACCGTGTTCGACATGCGGTCCATCGATGAGCTCGGCATGCGCGCCGTCATGCAGCGCGCACTGGCCGATGTCGACGCCGATACGCATCTTCATGTGAGCCTCGATGTCGATTTCCTCGATCCGGAGCTCGCCCCGGGCGTCGCCACCGCCGTGCCGGGCGGTCCTACCTACCGTGAAGCGCAGCTGTGCATGGAGATGGTCGCCGATACCGGCCGACTCGGTTCGCTCGACATCGTCGAGCTGAACCCCGCCTTCGACCAGTGCAACCGCACCGGCCGCCTGGCCGTCGACCTCGTCGGCTCGCTGTTCGGGAAGAGCACTCTGCTGCCGGGCAGCCGCGCCGCCGCCACCGCTGGACTCGCCGCCGGTTTTTGAGGGAAACTCAAAAAAAGCCGCGCCCGCGGCCTTGCGACCATCGACAGGAGGCAGCGCCCGTGCAGACCGAGTCCATCGCCGACATCATCCGCGGACACGCCTCGACAGCGCCGTCGCGCCGTGCGTTCATCGAACCCGACCGGGAGTGGACCTTCGCCGAGCTCGACGACGCCACCAGCCGCATCGCCGACGGACTGGTCGCTGCGGGCGTCGCCCCCGGTGACACCGTCGCCTGCCTGACCCGCAGCCTCGGCGCCGCCCTGCTGCTCGCCGTGGGCGCGGCCAAGTGCGGCGCGGTGTCGGTGCCGCTCAACTGGCGGCTCAAGCCCGGCGAGATCGACTACGCCATCAGCGTCGTCGAACCCAAGGTGCTGGTGGCCGACGGCAGCGTCGCTGCCGGCCTCACGGAGCTCGCGCTGCCGTCACGCCTGAAGCTGCTGCTGGTCGAGGGGGACGACCCCGCCGCGGAGTTCGGCCGATGGTGGCCGGCGCAGCGCGCCGCCGATCCGCGCGTGCGCGTCGCCCCGGACTCGGTCGCGTTCCGCATGTTCTCGTCGGGCACCACCGGGCGGCCGAAGGCCGTGTCGGTCACCCATCAGGGCGTGCTCACCCACATCACCGACTGGACCGGTCCGTTCGGCTTCAAGGGCGCGGACACCGTGCACCTCAACGTGCTGCCGACCTTCCATGTCTCCGGGCTCGTCAACGCGCTGTGGGTGCTCGGCATCGGCGGCACGGTGGTGACGCGCGCGGCCTTCGATCCGGCGGACTTCCTCGCCGCCATCGCGCGCTGGAAGGTCACCGACACCTTCATGGTGCCGACGATGATGGGCGCCATGGTCGCCTCGCCGGCCTTCGCCGCCACCGACCTCGGCAGCCTGCAGTGCGTCGCCTACGGCGGCTCGCCGATCTCGCTCGACCTGCTGCTGCGCTGCGTGCGTGCGCTGCCCTGCGGCCTGCGCCAGGTGTACGGCATGACCGAGTCGTCGGGCTGCATCGCGCTGCTGCAGCCGGAGGACCATCGCCGCGGACTCGAGCGGCCGGAGATCCTGCGTGCGGCGGGACGGCCCGGCGCCCACTTCGACATCCGCATCGTCGAGCCACGCACCGGCGCGGTCTGCGGCGAGGGCGAGGTCGGCGAGATCTGGGTGCGCTCCAGCCAGAACTTCGACGGTTACCACAAGGACCCGGCTGCGACGGCGCAGGCCTTCCCGGAGGGCCGACCCGGTTGGTACCGCACGGGCGATGCAGGCTACATGTCGGAGGGCCTGCTGTATGTCAGCGACCGCATCAAGGACATGATCATCACCGGCGGGGAGAACGTCTACCCGGTGGAGGTCGAGCAGGTGCTGGTGACGCACCCCGCGGTGCGCGATGTCGCGGTCATCGGGGTGCCTGACGAGACTTGGGGCGAGAGCGTGCGCGCCTGCGTGGTGCTGCGGCCCGACACGAAGGCCGATGATGCGGAGTTGATCGCGTTCACCCGCGACCACATCGCGCACTACAAGTGCCCGCGCTCGGTGGTGTTCGTCGACGAGATCCCGCGCAACCCGAGCGGCAAGATCCTCAAGACCGTGCTGCGCGAGCGACACGGCTGACACGGGCGATGCGCGCCGGCCGCCGTGCCAGCGCACGGTCGCCGTGCCCGACCGGTACGCCCTCCGCGGCGACATGGCGACAGAGCAGCAGCTGCGTCTCCTCGCGCAGCCCTCTGCGTTCGGGCTCCGGCAGGAACTCCAGGTTGTCGATCAGCACCGCCATCACCACGCCGACCATGCGCCCGAGCGCCTGCGCACGCGCGGCGTCAAGAGCCGGTGCGAGCTGCCGCAGCTTCGCGGCCACCAGCATCGCCGTTCGCTCGCGCTGCTGACGAGTGATCCGCCAGATGAGCGGATGCCGCTGGTAGGCGAAGAACACCGCCATCAGCGACCCGTGTCGACGCCACACCGATGTCATGCGCCGCTCGATCGCCGTCATGTATCCGAGGAAGTCCATCTTCGCGTCGCCCGGACGGACCTCGAACACCGAGGTCTCGTCGGCCAGCGCGCGCTCGAGCACCGTCAGGATCACGGAGGTCATGTCGGGGAAGAAGTGGTAGAGGCTGCCGATCTGGATGCCCGCCGTACGCGACAGGTCGTCCATGGTGATCTCTTCACAGCGCTTGCGCTGCAGCAGCCGCTCGAAGGCGTCGAGCACATCGATGACGCGCTGCACCCCACGCTGCTGGCTCGGCCGCCGGCGCAGGCTGGCGAGCGTCAGCCGGTCAATGCCGGTGACGCGGGGGTCCGTCGGCTGCTGGGGTCTCGTCTCCTTGGCCATCGCCCACCGAGTATACCCGCAGGCCACCGGCGTTCCCTCACTCCTCCAGCACCTCGTCGGTCAGCCTCTCGCGGCGGCGGGCGCAGAAGTCCAGCAGGGCCTCGTCGACCGCGGGGTCGATGCCGGGATCGACATAGTCGGCGAGCATCTGCTTCCAGACCCGGTTGGCGCGCTGCTCGGCGGTGAGCCCGCCCTCGGCGGACCACTGCTCGTAGGCGGAATAGTCGGCGATGTTGGAGTTGTGGAACGCCTGCTCGAAGTTGGCCTGCGTGTGTGCGCAGCCGAAGAAGTGGTTGCCCGGCCCCACCTCGCGGATGGCGTCAAGGGCGAGGCCGCGGGGGCTGACGTCGATCCCGCCGGCGAGCGCCTGCAGCATCGCCAGCTGGTCGATGTCCATGACGAACTTCTCGTAGGAGACCACCAACCCCGACTCGAGCCAGCCCGCGGCGTGGGTGACGAGATGCGCGCCCGCGAGCAGCGTCGGCAGCAGTGTGTTCGCGGTCTCGTAGCCGGCCTGGGCGTCGGCGACCTTGGAGGAGCACAGCGCCCCGCCCGTCCGGCACGGCACGCCGAGACGGCGCGCCAGCTGGGCGGTGGCGAAGATCATCTGCGTCGCCTCCGCGGTGCCGAACATCGGCGAACCGCTGCGCATCGAGACCGCGCCGCAGAACGAGCCCATGATCACCGGCGCTCCCGGCCGGACGAGCTGCGCGAGCGCCATGCCCGCCATCGTCTCGGCGAGGATCTCGGCGATGCAGCCGGCCACGGTCACGGGTCCCATCGCTCCGGCGAGCACCGCCGGCACGATGATGCAGCCCTGGTTGCGCGACGCGAACGCCCGCAGCGACCCCAGCATGCGGCCATCGAAGGTCAACGGCGAGTTCGAGTTGATGTTGCCGAGCAGCACCGGATGGGTCTCGAGATGGCCCTCGCCGAAGAGGATGTCGGCCATGGCGATGGCATCGGCGGCGTGTCCCGGGGTCTCCGGCGTCCCCTCGCAGGGCTGGTCGCTCCAACGGAAGGCGGCGTACTGGATGTCGAGGTGGCGCTTGTTGGGCGGCAGGTCCATCGGCTCGCAGGCGCTGATGCCCGTGAAATGCAGGGCGGGCGCCATCTGCGTCAGCTTCACGAGATTCACCACGTCCTCGATAGTGCCGTAGCGGCGACCGCGGTCGAGGTCCGACACGAACGGCGGCCCGGCCACCGGACCGAAGGTGGTCGCATCGCCGCCGATCAGCAGATCACGGCGCGGGTCGCGCGCGTGCAGCGTGAACTGCGACGGCGCCGTCCTGAGCAGTTCGCGGCACATCCCCTTCGGCATGCGCACCCGCTCGCCGTCGACCGCGGCACCGGCCGCGCGCCAGAGCCGCAGTGACTCCGGGTCGCGGCGGAACTCGATGCCGATCTCCTGCAGGATCTCCTCGGCAGCCGCCTCGATGATCTCGACCGCCTCCTGGTCGAGCAGGTCCACCGGCGGCAGCCGGCGGCGGATCTGCCCGAGCTTCCCGGTACCGAGCCTGGACCGCGCGGCGCGCCGCGCGGCGCGTGCCCTGCGTGTGACCTCGATACCCTCGGACATCGCTCCCTCCGTCCGCCACCATCGGCGTCTAACTTGAGCCTTCATCAAGTCTGTTGCATCACGGTCCGTGTGGCAAGGAACTCCGTCGTATCGATACTTGACGGAGACTCAACATCACTGGCAGTGTCGCTCCAGCCCCGACCCTGAGCTCCGGTGACACCATGCAGCGGCCCGATCCGACGACGAGCGCCCCGACGCGTCCCGTGCCGCGGCCGCAGGCGGACGGCGGATGAAGCGGTCCGCGCTGTGGCCGGTGGGCGCCGTCTTCCTCTGCGCTGAGGCAGGCGGCTACCTGATGCCGCTGCTGCTCGGCCCGGTCGTCGCGACCTACGGCATCGGCGAAGGCGCGGCCGGCATGGTGATGGCCGCGCAGCTCGGCGCGTTCGCGGTGGCGGCGATCTCGCTCTCCCCCTGGCTCGCGTCCTTCAGCCCGCGGCGCGGCGCAGCGCTCGCCATCGCCATGATCGTCGCCGGCGACCTGATCAGCGCTGCGCAGCCGGCCGTGTGGTCACTGGTCGCAGGACGCGTGCTCGCGGGCCTCGGCGAGGGCATCGCGGCGGCGGTGGCGACCGCAGCGATCGCGCGCACCGCCGACCCCGACCGCGCGTTCGCGCGTGTGTTCATCGCGGTGGTGCTGATGACGCTGGTGTTCTTCCTGCTGCTGCCGGGCGTCATGGCGGGCCAGGACGCGCGGCTGCTGTTCCTCGGCATGGCGGCGCTGCCGCTGCTGGCGCTGCCCGCGATCCCCCTGCTCTCCGACACCGTCGAGCTCGCGCCGCGGCACGCGGCGTCGGTCGGGCCGTTGTCGCTGCGCGCCGCGGCGCTCTGCGCCGCCATCGCGCTGTTCTCCGTGTCCGCCAACTCCTATTGGGTGTACCTCGAGCGCATCGCCACCAGCATCGGCATGACGCCGGCGGCCTACGGGCAGGCCTTCGCCATCGGCTCGGTCTGCGCGCTGCTCGGCCCGGTCGCCGCGGAGCGTCTCGGCACACGCCTCGGGCGGTTGCCGCCGCTGGTGATCGCCTGCCTGATGTTGGCGTTCGGCGGCTGGCTCGCGACGCACGCGACCGTGCCCACCGGCCTCGTCGTCGGCATCACCGTCTCAAGCGCCGCGCTGCTGTTCGGCATGCCCTATCTGCTCGGCTTGGCCGCGGAGGTCGATCCGACGGGACGGGTCGCCGGCGCCGGCCGCGGCTTCAACAACATCGGCTCCGCGCTCGCGCCAGCGCTTGCCGGCGCCGTGCTCGGGCTCACCGGCGCGTACACCAGCATCGGCTGGACCTCGGTGGTCGCCGCCGCGGCCGCGTTCGGGTTGGTGCTGCTCGTCGCGCGCCGGCTGCCCGGCGCGCGCTGAAGGGACGGGCGGCGCGCGTGTCCATACGACGATCCCTCCGCTATTCCGGTTGGCGGCTGCTGCGCGAAGCCTTCGGCGGCCAGCAGGGTTGGACGCCGGCCTGGGAGGATCGCGACCCCGAGGCCGCCTACGACATCGTCGTGATCGGCGGCGGCGGACACGGCCTCGCCACCGCCTACTATCTCGCGCGCACCCACGGCATCACGCGTGTGGCGGTGCTCGAGAAGGGCTGGATCGGCGGCGGCAACACCGGCCGCAACACCACCATCATCCGCTCCAACTATTTCCACCCGCAGAGCGCCGCGCTCTACGACCTGTCCGTGTCGCTCTACGAGACGCTGTCGCGCGAGCTCAACTACAACATCATGTTCTCGCAGCGCGGGATGATGGAGATCGCGCACGACCAGCCCGAGCTCGAGACGATGGCGCGCGCCGCCAACGCGATGCGCATCAGCGGCGTCGACATCGAGGTCATAGACCGCGCGGAGACGCTGCGGCGCGAGCCGCTGCTCGACCCGTCGCCGCGCGCGCGCTGGCCGGTCTGCGGCGCGCTGCTGCAGCGCCGCGCCGGCACCGCCCGGCACGACGCCGTGGCCTGGGGCTATGCCCGCGCGGCGGCGGCGCTCGGCGTGCACATCATCCAGAACTGCGAGGTGCGCGGCTTCATCCAGGAGCGCGGACGGGCGGTGGCCGTGCAGACGAGCCGCGGCGTCATCCGCGCCGAGCGCTTCGGGGTCGCGGTCGCCGGCAACTCCTCGGTGCTCGCGCGGCTCGCGGGCTTCGAGCTGCCGCTGCAGAGCTACACGCTGCAGGCGATGGTGAGCGAACCTGTGAAGCCTTGCCTCAACATGGTGACGCTGTCGACCTCGACCGGCGCCTACATCAGCCAGTCGGACAAAGGCGAGCTCGTCATGGGCGGCAACCTCGACCGCTCGCCTTCCTATGCCCAGCGCGGCGGCTTCCGCGTCACACGGTCGGTGGTGGCGCCGCTGCTCGAGATGTACCCGTGGTTGTCGACGCTCAAGCTGATGCGTCAGTGGGGCGGGACGGTGGATACCTCGCCCGACAACTCGCCGATCATCGGCCCCGCGCCCGTGGAAGGCCTCTACCTCAACTGCGGCTGGGGCACCGGCGGCTTCAAGGCCATCCCGGCGGGCGGCACGCTGACGGCACATCTGCTCGCCACCGGCCGCCATCACCCGCTCTCCGAGCCCTTCGACCTCCGCCGCTTCGCGCGCGGTGAACTGGTCGACGAAGGGCACGCCGGCGTGGCGCACTGAGGGCGGCGCGATGCAGGTCTTCTCCTGTCCCTACTGCGGTCCGCGCCCCGACGCCGAGTTCCATTACATCGGCGACGCCGACAAGCCGCGCCCGGAACGCAGCTGCAGCGACGAGGAATGGGCGCACTATCTGTTCATGCGCGCCAACACGCGCGGCGCTGCGCGCGAGCTGTGGGTGCATCGCGCGGGGTGCGGACGCTGGCTGGTGGTCGCGCGCGACACCGAGACCCACGAGGTCGCGGCCGTGACGCCCATGAACGCGGAGCGCGCAGGGACATGAGCGCGCCCCGCATGGACGGACCGACCATGGACGGGCCGCGCATGCGCGGCCTGCGCCGCCTGCCCGAAGGCGGCGAGATCGACCGCAGCCGCCCGCTCAGTTTCAGCTTCGACGGCCGTGCCCACATCGGCTACGCGGGCGACACGCTCGCCTCCGCGCTGCTCGCCGCCGGCGAGACGGTGATCGCGCGCAGCTTCAAGTACCACCGACCGCGCGGCCTGCTCGGCGCGCACCACGAGGAACCCAACGCCATCCTCGACCTGCGCGCGGGCACGCGCCACGAGCCCAACGCCCGTGCGACGCTCGAGCCCTTGGTCGACGGCGCGGCGCTCTCCTCGATCCACGCGCTTGGCAGCGCGCGGCGCGACCTGCTCGCCGTGATGGACCGCTTCGCGCGCTTCATCCCTGCCGCCTTCTACTACAAGACCTTCATGTGGCCGCACTGGCATGTATATGAGGGGACGATCCGCCGCATGGCCGGCCTCGGCCGCGTCGCGGCGGACAGCCGCGCGCAGGGCGGCGCCCTGCGCCACATCGATGTCGACCTCTGCGTCGTCGGCGGCGGCGCAGCCGGACTCGCCGCCGCGCGCGCCGGGCTGAAGGCCGGTCGCAGCGTGCTGCTCGTCGAGCAACGCTCGCGCGTCGGCGGCGCCCTGCTGTGGCGCGACGCCGTCATCGACGGTGTGCCGGGTGCACGCTGGGCGCAGGACCTCGGCGCAGCGCTGGCGGCGGGCGGTGCCCGCGTGCTGACGCAGACGACGGCGGTGGGCCTCTACGACCACAACTCCGCGGTGCTGCATGAACGCAGCGGTGACGGCGGCCGCATCTGGCAGGTGCGTGCCCGCGCGTTCGTGCTCGCGACCGGCGCGATCGAGCGGCCGCTGCTGTTCGGTGACAACGACCGTCCCGGCATCATGCTGGCCGACGCAGCGCTCGAGTACCTGCGTCGCTACGCGGTGGTGGCGGGCAGCGAGGTGGTGTTCGCCACCGGCAACGACACCGCCTATCAGGCGGCGCTGGCCTACGCGGCCGTCGGCGCCCGCTGCACCGTCGTCGACGCGCGCACGGACACGCCGGCGATGGCGGCGGCGCGCGCGGCCGGCATCGAGGTGCTCGCCGGCGAGCGCATCGAGAGCACGCTCGGCAAGGACCGTGTGCAGGGCGTGCGCACCGCTTCCGGCCGCACGCTGCCCGCAGACCTGCTCACGGTCTCCGGCGGTTGGACGCCGCTGATCCATCTCTATTGCCATGCCCGCGGTCGCCCGCGTTGGGACGCCGAGCGCGGTGTGTTGCTGCCGGGTGCGCCCGTCCAGGGTGCGACCGTGGTCGGCGCCGCCGACGGCGCCCGGTCGCTCGCGGACGCGCTCGCGCAAGGCGTGCAGGCGGGCGGCGGCGCGGCGACCGATGTCCCGGCCTGCATCGCACCGCCCTTCGACTGGGGTGGCGCACCCGACACGCGGATGGCGTTCGGCGCACGGCGGACATGGGTCGACCTGCAGCACGATGTCACCGCCAAGGACATCGCGCTCGCCGTGCGCGAGAACTTCCGCGCCGTCGAACACCTGAAGCGCTACACCACGCTCGGCATGGCGAACGACCAAGGGCGTACCTCGAACGTCAACGGCCTCGCGCTGCTCGCCGAACGCACCGGCCGGACCATCGCCGAAGCCGGCGTCACCACCTTCCGCCCGCCGTTCCTGCCGGTGCCGATCGCAGCGGTCGTCGGCACGCAGCGCGGCGAACTGCAGGCGCCGCTGCGACGGCTGGCCGCCGAGGCGGTGCACCGCGAGGAGCGCGCGGAGCTGCGCGGCTACGGCGACATGCTGCGGCCGGCGTCCTACGGACCGGCGCAGGATGCGATGACGCGCGAGTGCAAGGCGGCGCGCGAGCGCTGCGTCATCCTCGACGCGTCCTCGCTCGGCAAGATCGAGGTGCTCGGGCCGGACGCGGCGGCGCTGCTCGATTTCGTGTTCTACACCCGCATGTCCAGCCTCGCGCCCGGACGGCTGCGCTACGGATTGGCGCTCGCCGAGAGCGGCGCGGTGTTCGACGACGGCGTGGTGCTGCGCGTCTCGGCCGACCGTTTCGTGGTCTCCTGTTCGAGCAGCCATGTCGCGGCGATGACCGCGCACCTCGAGGCGTGGCGCGAGGACCGCTTCGACCTGTCGCGCGTCTTCGTCCACGACACCACGCCGCGCTGGGCGACGATGGCCATCTCGGGCCCCGCCTCGAAGGGCGTGATGACCGCGCTCGGTCTCGGCATCGACCTCGACGACACCGCCTTCCCGCACATGAGCGCGCGCGACGGCAGGTTCGCGGGCGAGCCCGCACGCGTCGCGCGCGTGAGCTTCACGGGCGAACGCAGCTATGAGGTGTCGGTGCCCGCGGGGCTCGCGGAGGAGCTGTGGCGCCGCGCGCGCACGGCGGGCGCCGAGCCGCTCGGCGTCGAAGCGTTGGGCGCGCTGCGCTGCGAGAAGGGCTTCATCCTGGTCGGCGTCGAGACCGACAGCGAGACGATGCCCCAAGACATCGGCATGGGCCGCGCGCGCGAGGTCCGCACCGATCCGTATGTCGGCGACCGTTCGTTGCACACGCCTGCGGCCCAGCGCAGCGGCCGTCGGCAGCTGGTGGGTGTCGCCGTCGCCGGCGACGAACCGCTGCCGGTCGGCGCGCATGCGCTGTCGCGCGGCGCACGGCCGCACAGCGTCGGCTGGATCACCAGCAGCCATATGGGCGTGGGCGCCGGCAAGCCCGTCGCGCTGGCGATGATCGAGGACGGCGCCTCTCGCCACGGCGAGACGCTGGAGTTCGAGCACTTCGGCGCCCTGCACCGCGGCACGCTCGTCGCGCCCTGCTTCTACGATCCGAAGGGGGCGCGCCTCGATGTTCGACCGTAGCGCGTTCTGGTCGCCACCGCCCGACTGGCGGCAGGCGCGGCTCGAGGGACCGGGCATCCGCGTCACCGCATCCGCACCGCCCGGCGTGTGGCGGATCAGCGGCCGCGGCCTGCCCGCCGCGCTCGCGCGCGCCGGCGTGGCGCGCGCCGTCGGCCCGCGCGAGGCCTGCGACGCACCGGTCTATGCGCTGCGCATCGCGCCCGACGGCGCGCTGCTCATCGGCGATGCGGCGCACGCGCCCGACGACGCTGACGGCACGGTGTGCAGCGCGCTGGGCGATGGCATCATCTGCATCGATGTCACCGGTCCCGCCGCGGCGTCGCTGATGTCGCTCGGCTCCGAGCACCGGTTCGACGATCCGCCCGGCGGTCCGCTCGAGTCCGCGCGCATGCTGTTCGCCGGCCTGCCGGTGGCGGTGATGCGCCGCGGCGACGGGTGGCGGCTGCATGCGGAACGGCCGTGGGCACCGGCGCTGTGGCACTGGCTGGCGGGACATATCGCGCATTGCGGAGAGGGAGCGGTCTGATGGGATCCCATTACAAGGTCGTCGTCATCGGCGGCGGCATCGTCGGCACGAGCGTGCTGTACCACCTGGCGCGCGCCGGCTGGAAGGACATCGCGCTCATCGAGCGCGCCGAGCTCACCGCCGGTTCCACCTGGCACGCCGCAGCAGGCTTCCACGCGCTCAACGACGATCCCAACATCGCCGCGCTGCAGGGCTACACCATCCGGCTCTACGGCGACATCGAGCGCGAGAGCGGCCAGAGCGTCGGCATGCACATGACGGGCGGCGTCAGCCTCGCCGCCTCCGAGGAGCGCTGGCAGATGCTCAAGGCCGAGCGCGCCATGTACGAGACCATGGACATGGAGACGCGCCTCGTCTCGCCCGAGGAGATCCGCGAGATGTGTCCGCTCGTCGACCCGACCGGGCTCAAGGGCGGCCTCTACGACGAGCATGAAGGCTATGTCGATGCGCACGGCGCGACCCACGCCTTCGCCATCGCCGCGAAACGGCGCGGCGCGGAACTCATCCTGCGCAACCGCGTGCTCGACCTGCAGCAGCGGCCTGATGGGCATTGGGATGTGATCACCGAACAAGGCCGCATCGTCGCCGAGCATGTGGTGAACGCGGCGGGCCTCTGGGCGCGGCGCGTCGGCCGCATGGTCGGCATCGACCTGCCGGTGGTGCCGATGTCGCACCATTACCTCGTGACCGACGATGTACCGATGCTCGCGGCGCTCGGCCGCGAGTTCGTCTCCATCACCGACCTCGAGGGCTTCACCTACCTGCAGCCGCTCGGCAAGGGCGCGCTGCTCGGCGTCTACGAACGCGACCCGCGGCACTGGAGCCCGGACGGCGCACCCTGGGACTACGGCATGGACCTGTT
>Ga0315906_10007417_pt1 | contig 13357 bp, 10 predicted proteins | sample LakEriMetagenome_4_FD_203526 | JGI IMG/M metagenome (GOLD analysis project Ga0315906, IMG submission 203526) | Freshwater fungal communities from buoy surface, Lake Erie, Ohio, United States - Buoy 2 MA122 | ecosystem: Environmental > Aquatic > Freshwater > Lake > Lake biofilm | place: USA...
AGACGACCTGCCCGGACTGCGGCGGATCGCGCCTGCGCCGCGAAGCCCTCGCCGTACACGTCGGAGACCGCAACCTCGCCGAGGTACTCGAACTCAGCGTGCGCGACGCCAAACGCTGGTTTGACGCGCTGGAGCTCAGCGCCCACGAGACCAAGGTCGGCGAACGCCTGCTGCAGGAACTGCGCCACCGCCTCGACATTTTGGAGCGCGTGGGACTGCACTACCTGACGCTCAACCGGCCCGCCAACACCTTGAGCGGGGGCGAATCCCAGCGGATTCACCTGGCCACTAGCCTAAGCGCTGCGCTCGTCGGGTCAATGTACATTTTGGACGAGCCTTCGGTGGGCCTTCACCCGCGCGACGCGGACCAGCTTTTGGGCGTCCTGCAGGCACTTCGCGATGCCGGCAACACCGTTATTGTGGTCGAGCACGACGACGTGTTCATGCGCGCAGCCGACACCGTGATTGACATTGGCCCCGGAGCCGGTCGCCTCGGCGGCGAAGTCGTGTACGCGGGCCCCGGAAGCGGTCTGACCCTTGCCCCTACCCTCACCGGCGACTACCTCTCGGGGCGCAAGCAGGTGGGACGCACTGCACTCGGAACCGAAGCCCGCCACTGGATCGAGCTTCGCGGCGCTCGTGCGCAAAACCTCAAGGATGTCACGGTGCGGATTCCGCTCGAGCGCTTGACCGCAGTATGCGGTGTGAGCGGTTCGGGCAAAACGACGTTAGTGCGCAATATTTTGGTACCCGCACTTCAAAAACTGCTCGGCGAATACGGCGGACGCGCCGGCGCTTTTGACGAGTTGACCGGAGACTGGCGGCGCATCAGCGCGGTCGAGGTCGTCGACCAAAACCCCATGGGCAAGTCGTCGCGGTCGAATCCGGTGACCTACCTCAAGGCCTACGACGACATCCGCAACCTCTATGCAGCCCAAAAGTCCGCCCAGCTGCGCGGGTATGCGGCCAAGCACTTCTCGTTCAATACCGACGGCGGACGCTGCCCCGTGTGTCAGGGCGACGGCTACGTAACCGTCGAGATGCAGTTCATGGCCGACGTGCACCTCAAGTGCGAACAGTGCCACGGCAAGCGATTTATGGCAGACGTGCTCGAGGTCGAGTTTCAGGGCAAATCCATCAGTGACATTCTCGAACTCACCGTCGACGAGGCGATGGAGTTTTTTGCCGCCCACCAGCAAAAGAAAATTACCGACAAGCTTCGCCCGCTGGCCGACGTCGGATTGGGGTATATTCAACTTGGACAGTCGTCGAGCACGCTTTCGGGCGGCGAAGCGCAGCGCGTGAAGCTTGCCTCGTTCTTAGTGCGCGGCCACTCTGCCGACCCCGTGCTGTTTGTCTTTGACGAACCCACCACCGGGCTGCACATGGACGACGTGCAGAAGTTGCTGAAGTCGCTCGACGCACTCATCGCCCTCGGCCATACCGTTGTCGTGGTTGAGCACCACCGCGATGTCCTTGCGGCCGCAGACTGGTTAATTGAATTGGGTCCAGATGGTGGACCCGACGGTGGCCATCTTTTGTACGCTGGAGACCCCCGTGAAATGAAGGGGATTGAAAGCCCGACTGCCGTTGCATTGCGCTGAGGCTTAGCAGTTTTCGTGCAAATCCGTGCGGAATTTAATTATTCCCATACATCCGTCGGATTGGGATATGTTTTTAACCACATCCGCCTATCTTTGCGATGAATCTATGAAGTCGATTCGTCGGTGGATTAGGTTTATTGGTTTGGTGTGAAGCCCGGTCTTCGGATCGGGCTTCCTTTTTTACCCAACTTTGGTCTGGCTGAGCACACACGCGGCTACGACCGCTGGCGAAGGCCCTCGTAGAGCACGACTGCCGCCGCCACGCTCACATTTAAGGAATCCACAGAACCTCGCATCGGAATCTTGACGCGCTGCGAAGCCGCCCACGAGGCCTCTAGACCACGGTCTTCGGGGCCAAGTACCATGGCCGACGCCTTCGTCCAGTCCACAGAGTGGTGGGGCGTCGCCCCCTCAAGGTGAAGGGCGTAGGGCGGAATTCCGCGCAACGCAAGCCAAGCCTGCACCTCTTCGCGGGGCGCGGAGGCGAGCTGAAGGTTAAAAAGCGCACCGGTGGAATTGCGCACGGCCTGAGGACTGTAGGGATCGCAGTCTAAGCTGCTAAAAATTACGGCGTCCACGCCTACCGCGTCGGCGGTTCGCAAGATGGCTCCGACGTTGCCGGGCTTTTCGAGCCCGTCAAGCACCACAATCCAGGGCTGCGCCGGAAGCTTCAGGTCCTCAAGCCGGTGCGCCGGGAGGATGGCCAGGCCCACGGCTCCGGCGCCATTCTCACGCACCACCAACTTGTCGTAGACGGCAGAAGCACAGCGAAAGTGCTGGCCGTGGCCCTCAGCCCACGAGGGGAGCTGGGCGGTCGACGGTTCCCAAAACGTCTGGCGGAGCGTCCAACCGGCCGACACAGCTCGCTCAAGTTCGCGCACCCCCTCGATGAGGATCACGCCGTCTTTGCGGCGGTGCGCCGACTTGTCGCGGTAGCGCACAAGTTGGCGGACCTTGGGGTTTTGGGTTGAGTCAAGCTGCAGCATCATCCTCCGATTCGTTTTGTTTTTAATCCCTTGGCCTTGGCCCAATCCTCGACTTTGGTGCGGACGTCACCTTGAAGCAGAATGCTCGCGGCGTCGGCGCTCCCGCCCACACTGCAGCGCTTTTTGAGCTCGCTTGCCCATGCGACGGGGTCGGCGTGGTCGACGAGGTCGGTGAACACGACGGTGGTGGGCTTTCCGTTGCGCCGCTCAAAGCGAAGCTCGAGGGTACCCTTGGGCGTGGGTCCGGGTTCAGGGTCGTTTGGTGCGGAACCGCCCGCCAATCGCGGCGGTACCTCGATTCCCTTGGATTCAAGGGCTGAAGCTAAAGCCGCTGCAAAGGGGTTGTCACCGGCAGGGCCCGACGAAAAATCACCGCGCTTGCTCATCGAGAAGTCGTTGGTAAAGTTCAATGTACTGGGCTCCGACCGCGGCCATGGCGAACTGCTCGGCCTTGGCGCGAGCCTTCTGCCCCATTTCTTCGCGCTTGCCCGGGGTAGTCAAAATGTCGAGGACATCGCGTGCCATTGCCTTGGTGTCGCCCACAGGCTCTAGGTAGCCGCACTGACCGTGGTCGATGACCTCGGGAATTCCGCCTGTGAGGGTAGCCACCACTGGCACGTAGGACGCCATTGCCTCAAGGGCCGCTAGGCCAAAGGACTCAGATTCAGACGGGAGCAGAAATACATCAGACATCGACAAGATGCGCTCGACGTCGGTGGACTTGCCCATCCAGCGCACGTCGTCCTGGAGGCCGCGGGCCGCAATATCTTCTTCGGCACGAGTGCGCTCAGGGCCGTCACCCACGAGGACGAGTCGGGCGGGAAGCTCCGCGCGAACCCGAGCAAAGATGTCGACCACATCTTGGATGCGCTTGACCTTGCGAAAGTTCGACACGTGCACCACAATGGGCATGTCGTCGGGCGCCACCTTGCTGCGGGTATCGGTGGTACAGCGGCCGTAGCGCTCGAGGTCCACAAAGTTGGGTATCACCCGAATCCGCTTGCGAATGTTGAAAATGCGTTCGGTGTCGCGGCGTAAGGATTCCGAAACCGCCGTCACCGCGCTCGAATGCTCGATCGAGAAGCAGACCGCCGGTTTGTAGGACGGATGCTTGCCGACGAGGGTGATGTCGGTTCCGTGCAAGGTGGTGACCACGGGAATCACGACGCCCTGGTCCTCGAGGATTTTGCGCGCCATGTAGGCGGCGTAGGCGTGCGGAATCGCGTAGTGCACGTGCAGCAAGTCCAACTTTTCGCGCTGAACCACCTGGACCATCATACTTGACAGGGCGAGCTCGTAGGGCTGGTACTGAAAGAGCGGATAGTCCTGAACCTGAACCTCATGAAAGTAGAGATCGGGCTGCAAAACATCCATGCGCGCAGGCATCGCGTAGCTGATCACGTGCACGCTGTGGCCTTGGCGCGCCAAAAAGGCTGCCAGTTCGGTGGCGAGCACCCCGGACCCTCCGAAGGTGGGGTGGCAGACGATTCCAATGCGCATCAGAGGTTGTTTTTTTTCACATTACCCTCTTCGTCGTAGTAGGTCGAGCTGACTTGCTCGCCAAACTGGTACTGGATTTCGGCCGCAACGCCACCGAGTTCGTAGTAGAAGGAGGTGGTTCCGTGCTTTTGGTTGTTGCGCCACTCAGCACGTGACTGAATTTGGCCGTCTTGGTAGTAGAGGCGCTCTTCGCCGTGCATTCGGTCGGACTGCCAGTTCTTTGCCCAAATCAAGCGGCCAGCTTGGTCAAACATTTTTTGTTCTCCGGTCTTTTCGCCGTCGTAGTAGTGAGTGATTCCGTTGATTTGACCCGAGGCGTGGTACTCAAAGGTCGGACCGTGCAGCAGGCCGTCGCGGTACGAGGCGATGATGCGGGGCTTACCGGTTCCGAAGTAGGTAACCGCCAAGCTGTCGGTGGAAAAACTTTGTTGGCCAATTTGTGCCTGAGCATAAACCGCAGGCGAAGCCACGAGCAAGAGGCTAGCGCAGAGCGCTTTGCACCACTTCTTGAAGCTGGGTGCGAATGCCCATTTGGGCGAGTTTGTTGACGCTGGCATCGGGATAGACACGGTTGGATAAAAACACCAGAACGATTCCGGAATCGGGGTCGGCCCAGGCAAAGGTACCGGTGAATCCGGTGTGGCCGAAGCTGCGCGGACTCACGCACAGGCAGGTGGGGCCGCTGCCCTCGAGCTGGGGTTTGTCAAAACCGAGTCCGCGGCGGTTGCCCTGGTCGCAGGCGTGGCAGGCGGTAAAGCGCTGAATAGATGCCTTATTGGCGAAGTTTAATCCATTGGCCTGGCCCTCGTTGAGAAAGAGCTGCATCATGCGCGCCACTCCCTCGGCGGTGCCAAAGATTCCGGCGTGGCCCGCGACGCCTCCGAGCAGGGCGGCTCCTTGGTCGTGCACGGTTCCGCGCAACTGCTGGCGGCGAAAGCTGCGGTCATTTTCAGTGGGCGCAATCGGCAGGTCGCGCGATGGATTGTAGGCAAGCGATGCCCCGATGGGCGCAAACCAGTCGTCCTCGAGCTGGCGCTCTATGCTTCGGCCGTCGCGGCGTTCGAGGTAGCGCTGAAAGAGGTAGTAACCAAGGTCGCTGTACAGGTAGGACTTCGGGCCAAGGGGTGCCCGCGCAATCCGCGCAATCAGTGTGTCGTGCATCCAGTCGGCTGCCCAGATTCCGGGCGCCACAGGCAGTCGGTACACCGTGTCTCGCACGGTTCGCAGGTAGCGGTGGTCAAAGCCACCATCTTGGCGGAGCATGGGCTTGTAAAACGGAAGCCACGCCGGTAGCCCCGACTGGTGCGCGAGGACATCTGCGGCGGTGGCGCGCCCGATGGCGGAACCTTTGAGCTCAGGCAGTAGCTCTTCCATTCGACGCGACGTAAAGCCTCCTTGGACTTCAGTTTCAGCGCGCAGGAGCAGCGGAACGCTCGCGAGGATTTTGGTCACCGAGGCCACGTCGTACCATGTCTCAGGCGTTGCGGGGGTGGATCCGTCAGTACTTCCGTAGGCTCGGTTGTGCACGAGGTCCCCATGGCGGGCAACCACAACCTGGCATCCTGGGTAGGCATTGGCGTCGATTCCGCGCTGCACCACGGCCGCGATTTGGGCAGCGAGATCAGGGGAAAATCCAGCTTGCTCAGGGGTTGCTTCTGACCAAAACTTAGGTACCGGAATTCCGCTGACCGGCAGGCTTCCCGGAGCGGCCTGCTGTCCCTTGGCCACGCGTACTGCGAGTTCGCGCGTTTCGGGGGCATTCTCGTAACCCACCCACAGCCCTTCGAGGTCTTCGACGGGTTGACCGCGCAGGCCATAGGGATTGCCAAGGTGCACCACAGATACCTTTCGACCCGCAGCACGGTGGTTGGCGAGTGTGGCCTTCATTTCTTCGGTCCACGCGCCCTTCTTCCAGGCGGTTGACGTCGACGGTCCAAAAATCAGTACCACGCGTTGGTCTGCCGAAGTGGCGGCACGGAGCCCTGCGGGCGGGGTTCCTTCACCCACAAACTCTACGGCATCGCAGGCGGGAGCCGGCTTCACGGCGGTGAACGCCTGGGTGTAGATTTCGCGGCGCAGGGCATCCCATTCGGCGCGCTGGGCGTCGTAGTTGGCGGGCGGAAGCGGCGCAGCACAGTCCCAACGCATTTTCGCGTCGATGATGCGCAGGTAGCGGCGGTGAACCTCAACCGAATCAATGCGTCCGCTTCGCACCGCGGCCTTGAGGGCGATGATGGCGGCACGCGGATTACCCACAAAGAGGAGTACGTCGTGGCCCGCCTCAAAGGCGCGGACTTCGAGTTCACCGGGGGCAAGATCTTGCGCCACCCCCTTCATGTTCAGGGCGTCGGTAAAGCTGAGTCCGTCGTACTTCAGACTGTCGCGCATCCAGTGGGTGACCACGGCCTTGCTCAGCGAGGCCGGGGTTCCGCTGGCGTCAAGCGCCGGAACGTTGACGTGCGCCACCATGACCGAACCGACACCCACGTCAAACGTGGCCGCAAACGGGGCCAGATCAAGGCGACGGAGCTCGTGAAGCGGACGCCCCACCGTGGGCAGGGTGTGGTGACTGTCGGATTCGGTGTCGCCGTGGCCTGGAAAGTGCTTGACGCAGGCCATGACTCCGGCCTGCTCCATTCCGCGAATTTGTGCTTTGGCGAGCAGAGCGACGCGGTGCGGATCGCTACCCAGCGCGCGCTGGCCGATGATGGGGTTACGCGGGTTGGTATTGACGTCCACGACCGGCGAAAAGTTGACGTGTATGCCGAGCATGCGCGATTCGGTGGCCAAAGCGCGGCCGTATCGGCGCGCGAGCCCTGTGTCGCCTGTGGCCCCCAAGGTCAACGGCCACGTGAGGCGCGGCAGACTGTCCAGTCGCATTGCGGCGCCCCATTCAGCATCTTGGGACATCATCAATGGGATGTTCTTTATCGCAACCTTTTGCAACCGCGCAATGGCCGCCCGCTGGCGTTCAGGGCCGCCCTGCATCCAAATGATTCCGCCCACCTCACCGCGGCGCACCATGGCCTCGAGGCGGTCAATTTCGGCCGAGCCCTTGTTGCTGTAGCCCGCCACCATGATGAGCTGACCGAGTTGCTGGTCGAGGTTTTGCGCATGCACTGCGCTGTGCGTCAATGCGCTGCAAAGCAACGCCGTCCAAATACTGCGAGGTGAAATCATTACCCCCAAAGTAGGCCAAAAAATCGCGGTACCTTTGGGGGACTATGGCGTTTTTTTCACTGTTTAAAAATCAGCGCACGCCGCGCGGATACCAACTCCAGCACCGCTACTACGACGAGCGCAAAGAACGCTTAGCACAGCTTGGTTCAGATGCCCCTCAAAGTGCGGAGGCCCGTAAAGAGCGACTTCACCAAGCTTGGTCCGCAAAACGAACCACCGCCCCATCAGGCAGAAGTCAATTCGTTCGAATGGCTGGGATTGCCGTCGGATTGCTCGTACTCGCCTCCTTATTGCTGCGATGAACCGAGTTCCGATTCGCGCGCTGCCGGAATCGGTGGCCAACCTCGTGGCTGCTGGCGAAGTCGTACAGCGGCCTTCGTCTGTAGTTAAAGAGCTCGTTGAGAACGCTATTGACGCCGGCGCCACCGAAATTGAGGTAGCACTTAACCAAGCTGGACGGACTCGAATTCAGGTACGCGATAACGGACACGGCATTGACCCTGAAGATTTGCCGTTGGCTTTAGTGCGCCACGCGACGTCAAAGCTTCGGGAGCCCGACGACCTCTTCGCGTTGACCACCATGGGGTTTCGCGGAGAGGCCCTCGCGTCAATGGCCGCCGTGGGCCAGCTCAAACTGCGCTCGCGAACCGCTGACTATGAGGTGGGCATCGAACTTCGCTGTTCGGGCGGCAACCACGAGGGCAGCAGCCCCAGCCCAGGCCCCATCGGCACTACCGTCACGGTCGACAACTTGTTTTTTAACGTGCCTGCCCGGCGCCAGTTTTTGAAGTCGGACACGGTAGAGTTCCGCCACGTACTTGAAACGTTTGATGCCTTGGCCCTCGCCCACCCCGAAGTGCGCATGATCCTAAGGCACAACGGCAGCGACGAGCGCGTCCTCGAGCCCGGAAACGTACGGCAGCGTGCGACCGCGGTGCTCGGACGGCGGAGCAACGAGCAGTTGGTTCCGGTCGAAGAACCCACCGACTTAGTGGTCGTGCATGGATTCGTACTTCGGCCTGAAGCAGCGCGCAAAACCCGCGGCGACCAGTACCTGTTTGTGAACCGCCGCACGGTGCGCAGCCCCTACATCCACCGCGCCGTACTCGAGGCCTTTGAGGGCTTAATTGCGGGCGACCAGCACCCGGCCTACGTCCTCTTTCTCGAACTCGACCCCGAACGCATCGACGTCAACGTACACCCCGCCAAGACCGAGATCAAGTTCGACGACGAGCGTGGGGTATACGCCATGGTGCGCAGCGCCGTGCGCCGCGCCTTGGGAATCCATCAAATTGCGCCCACCCTTGACTTCGAGGTACCTGTGGGCGAACACATCGACTGGAGCACCCGAGTCAAGCCTGAAGCCCCTGGGGTCTACATCAACACGAACTTCAACCCCTTTGCCTCGGAGCCTTCGCGCCCAACTAGCGCCGGAATCCGGGCCAATTTGAACTTTTTTGCGCCGCCCACCGATGCGGAACGCGGAGTTCAGCGCGAACTTGAACTTCCGAGCCACGGCTGGAACGACACGTCCTTTGAGCCCTCAGTGGAGCGGCCCAGTTCCGCCGGACGCGCCCTCAGTGTAGCCGGAATGTATGCCCTTGTGCCCATGCCCGACCAGTTGGTCGTGGTGCACCTTGAGCGCGCCCAACGCCGCATCGACCTCGAGCGCTGGACCGACGGCAGCCCGCGAAACGGGCAAAACTGGCTTTTTCCGCTCGAATGGACGCCACCGCCCGGATTTGCCGACGCCTGGAACGACCGACTCGCGACCTGGGGCTTTGCTTGGGAGGTTCGCGATTCCGAATGGATGTGGACCGCTGGACCTGGATTCTGCGCGCCCGAAGCCGCGATTGACTGGCTCGAAGGACTCTCACGGATTGACTCCGAAGACGATGGCGAACTGCGCACTTGGATTAGCCAGTGGCTCAGCGCCCATCCGCGGCGGCAACCTGACGTCCAAGACGTCATGGACCGACTTTTTGCGTGCAGCGAACCCTGGACCGACGACCTTGGTCGGCCCACCGCCCGGTTGCTCAACGCTGACGAACTTGCCCGATTCTTTTAAACTATGTACTACCGCCCCTCTGGCTTCAGCTTTCTTCCGCCCGTTGTTAAAAACTTGCTGATTATTAACGGACTCGCATTTTTTGCCACCATCGTCTTTGGGCGAATGGGATTTGATGTGATTGGTCTGTTTGGCCTGTACCTGCCCACCAGTGACCTCTTTAAGCCCTTTCAGCTCGTCACCCACCTCTTTTTGCACGATACCAGCGGGCTTGGGCACATCCTCGGCAACATGTTCGCGCTGTGGATGTTTGGAACTCCGCTCGAAAACCGCTGGGGCAGTCAGCGCTTTCTGCTCTTCTACTTCGTGACCGGATTTGGTGCGGCCGCCCTGCACCTCGGAGTCAACTACTGGGAGTACGTACAGGCCTTTAACCTGCATGCCGCAACGGGAAGTGGCGAGGCCCTTTACTTCTTGCAGTCACTAGAAATGACGCCCACGGTCGGAGCCTCTGGTGCCGTATTCGGACTACTGCTCGGATTTGGCATGATGTACCCCAACCAGCAGATCTACCTCTACTTTCTCTTGCCGATTAAGGCCAAGTACTTTGTGGCGATCTACGGCCTTTTTGAACTGTTCAACGGAGTCGCCAATTCCGGATCCAGCATTGCCCACTTTGCCCACGTCGGCGGAATGATTTTTGGATTCCTGCTCATCAAGCGCTGGCAGTCCAGCGGAACTCGATTCTAACCCCCTCTGCCCGTGCGCCCCGCCGACCAAATTCGCCTGTGGATTCAGCAGAGCCCGATTCACCGCCTCATCGCGGGGTTGGTGCTCGTCTTTTTGGTTCAGACCGGATTTGAACTCGCCGGATGGGCACTCGGCTGGCCCGCCGAGCACGGTATGCTTCGCTTCTTTGCTCTGCACACGGGCGGAATCCAGCCCCTCACCCAGCCCTGGACCCTACTGACCTACGGCGCGCTGCACTACGGTCTGCTGCACCTGGTATTCAACGCGCTCACACTCTACTTCACCGCCTCGCTGCTCGAAACCCTCTGGCCTGCGCCGCGCATCCTAAGACTTTTTGTGGTGGGCGTGTTGGTCGGGGCCCTCGGAGCCTGGTTTGCCGGAATCTGGCGTCCCGCCGTGGTCGTGGGCGCCTCTGCCGGAGTCTACGCCGTGTTCACCGCCGCCGCCGTGCGCATGCCTGACTTTAAGGTCCGCCTCTTTTTTATCCTCGAGCTCAAGCTGTGGATCGTGCTGGCCATTCTGCTGGGCATGGACGTCATCGGCCTCTTCTCGCCCGATACCACCGCGAGGGCTGCGCACCTCGCGGGGGCTGCTGGCGGATGGTTCCTAGCAAGCAGACCCCATTTGCTCGATTGGTCGTGGTCAAAGGGGACCGCGAAGCGGTTCCGCACCAAGACCACTAAGCCTAAAAGCCCACTCAGCGTAGTGCGCCCGAACGAGCCCAGCCTCGACCAGCTGCTCGACAAGATTTCAGCCAAAGGCTACGATTCATTGACCGCTCACGAACGCAAAATCCTTGCACGCCACAGCCAAACGAAGTAAGTGGGGCCGCCGTTGGTGGTGGATTCCGCAGCTGCTCGCCCTTCCGGTGACGGGGCTTGCATGGCTAGGTATGGCTACCGACGTCGCGCTGCTCGCCCCTCTGAGCTTAATGCTTCCGTATTTGGTGCTGTACCACGTGATGTGGAGCCTGATGGCCACCGCCCACCTTCACCCTTCGGCGCTTTTGGGCGGAACCTTGCTCGCGCTCCTCTGGACGCCTATGGGGAGTTGGATGCAGGTGCGCACTCCGCCGTCGCAATCTCTTGGCCCTCACCTTAGCGCAGCCTCGTGGAACGTGCACCACTGGCGCAATCGCACCTGGACTGAAGATTCCGCTACCGTTGCGGGCATGACACAGTTCGCGCTGAATCTGGACGTCGAACTCCTCGCGCTACAGGATGTTCGGGGCGGAACTGCCGCAGAAGATCCACTTCGGGCCGCATACCCCTACCGCGTGGCGGCCTACGACCTTGCTCTGTACAGTCGCTACCCCATCGCGCAGTGGGATCGTGTAGACTTTCCGAGCGATTCCGGGCGAATCGGATTTATTTGGGCCGATGTACTACTACCCGAAGGTGACACGCTCCGCGTGGTCAACGTGCACCTCGTGAGTACCGACGTCGACCTGCGCGAAGCGCAGTCCGAACAGGCCAAATCGGGATGGTGGCAGAGTGCCAAGTTGCTGCTTCGCCGCATGGTGCGCCGTGCCGAACCGCGTTCTGTACAGGCCGAGTCACTCGCCGCCTGGTGGGCCGAAAGCCCACGACCCGTGCTCGTTTTGGGTGACTTCAATGACGGACCCACCTCGGCCACACACCGACGGCTGCGCACCTTGGGCAGTGACAGCTTCATTCAGTGCGGAGCCGGTTGGGGCAGCACCTACCGCGGCCTTCGCCTCGTTCCGTTGCGCATCGATTGGGTCTGGACGAACGGACCATGGACCGCCCTCGAACACCGCGTCGTCAAGCAAACCTGGAGTGACCATAACCCGGTGCGGGTGGCCATTTCCAGCAACTAGTTGCGGGTAGCTAGCTGCTAGTTGCTGGCTTTGCGCACCCTCCGCAAGTCCAATTCATTCATGGGGTGCGGCGGTGGACCGATCCATTCCTTGGGCCAAGCCCTGAGGCTGACGTCGTAAAAGAGCGGAATTAGGCCGGCCTGACGGTGAAGCTCCGCGTCGAGCTGGGCGGCCTGTTGGATGCGCTGGGCGGGGTCGGATTCCGCGCGAAAGTCCGCATAGCCCGTTAAGCCGGTGAATCCGCTGACGTTGGGGCCACCCGATTCGCCGTAGAGCATGAGGTAGTTGCTGGGGTCAGGGTAGTCGGCAATCCAGCTCGCTCGGTACAGCCCGAGGCGACCCTGGGCTTTGTCTTCGCGAAAGGTGGCCGACGGCAGCACCTGCACTTCGACCGGCAGGCCGAGTTGCGTCCAGGAACTTTGGAGGAATTCTGCCACATCGCGGTACGAAGCGGTGGTGCTCAGGACGAGCGCCGGGATTCCGGGCTTGGGGCGACCGTCGGCGGTCAGCAACCCAGCTGCAGTGAGCAGTATCCGAGCGGAATCAGGTCGGTAGGCCCACGGCGTGGTCCATTCTTCGGCGGGGCGGTAACCGGCCATGCCGGCGGGTAGGATTCCGCCATGAGCGGGAACGCCCAAGCCGTTTTTGAGGTAGCGAATGATTCCGTCGCGGTCCACCGCCCAGTTCAGGGCCCGCCGAACCCGCACGTCGGCGAGGTAGCTCGGATTGCTGGGGCCGTAGCGCACCACGAGAAATTCCGTGTTGAGAAAGGGCGCCGTGCGTTGGGTAAATTGGTTGCGCCACTGGGCCTTAAGGCTGCCGTTGGGGTCGAGCCACTGGTCCTTGTAGCTGGGGTCGATGCCCGTCAAAAAGTCGAGTTCGCCCTGCACAAAGGCCATAAACGCAGACTGGCGGTCGGGCGTAAACGTGATACTCACGGCCTCGAGGTAGGGCAGTTGCTGCCCCTCGGCGTCGCGCTCGGCGTAGTTGGGGTGGCGCCTCAGGACCAGTTTTTGGCCGCGCTGCCAAGCTTTGAACTGAAAGGGGCCAGAACCCACGGGGTGCCCGCTGAGGTCCGCGCCGTAGCGGGCGATGGCCTGGCGCGGAACCACCGCGGTATATGGCACGCTCAGTTTGCTCCACAGCGCCGGATCAGGTGCCGTCAGGGCGAAGACGAGCGAGTCGGGCGACGCGGCCCACACCGAATCAAGGGTTTCGAGCAGCCAGGCTCCGGGGGATGCGGTCACGGGGCTTTTGAGGCGCTGCAGGCTCGCGGCGACGTCTTGGGCGTCGAGGTGGTGCACTTGGCCTTCAAAGCAAGGGTCGTTGTGGGCAGCGAAGTCGCGGCGGATGCGGATTCCCGCATGCAAGCCATCAGGCGCGGTGCCCCAGGCCTCGGCGAGGAGTCCGCGAAGCTGGCCCGTCGAGTCGGTCTCAAACAAGGTCGTGTAGAGCTGGCGGATCACCCAGTTGTGGGCCTGGTCGCGGG
>Ga0315906_10007420_pt1 | contig 13353 bp, 8 predicted proteins | sample LakEriMetagenome_4_FD_203526 | JGI IMG/M metagenome (GOLD analysis project Ga0315906, IMG submission 203526) | Freshwater fungal communities from buoy surface, Lake Erie, Ohio, United States - Buoy 2 MA122 | ecosystem: Environmental > Aquatic > Freshwater > Lake > Lake biofilm | place: USA: Lake...
GAGTAGGACGCCTGCTTCATGTCCCGGTCGTAGTGGACCACAACGCGGGAATCGGAGGCAGCGTAATCCACCTCTTCTTGGCAATAATCGCGGATTCCAACCTGAACCAAGCGCGAGACAAAACCGGTTTGCAGCGCGTTGTACATGATGGAGGCATGGGAATAGGTGAACTCTTCGTACGCTTCTCGCAAATCCATGTGTGCGTCTATCTGCAAGACCCCAAATGAGCCGTGTTTCTTGCCCAACGCGCGCAGATACCCCAAAGGCGTGCTATGATCACCTCCCAGCAACGCAACGAGCTTACCGGCCGATAAATAGGCCTCTGTGGAGGCCTCTACCCATCCGATCATTTCTTCGCAGGCCTCGTTCACCTTTGCCAGGAGTTTAGCACCGCGCTTACCAACCGAATCTTGCCCCAGCATTTCCAAATACTCCACCGCGCGTTCCCGGTTTCGGTCCGACTTTTCGTGCCATTTCAGCGACAAAGGAGCCATCCACAACCCCATTTTCCAAGCTTCCGGTGTACGTGGGTCGTACAAGTCAACCTGAGCAGAAGCCTCCAAAACGGCGGCGGGTCCGCTGGCAGTACCGCTGGAATAACTCACGGTTACTTCCCACGGCACCGGGAAAACTACAACCTCGGCATCGGCTTCGTCGAAGGGCAATCCGTACAACGCGCCCGGAGCGGCGAGTCCGTTTGGATCGAATTGTGCGATTTTTTCGTCTTTGGAGTTCATGAACACAAAGGTAGTGGGGTCATCGTACTTGGATGCCCCAAGATTTTGCAAACGAGCGATTTTTCGCATCCACTCCCCTAACGCACATCAGGTACGTACCGTCAGGCGCTTGTAGACCATTGGACATGCGACCGTCCCAGACCAATAAACCATTGCTGTCCAACAGTCCTCGGTTCATCAGTTGAAGTATTCGCTGACCCGAAGGGGTTGAAATCCAACATTCTGCAAGTGCGGGCTGAGCTAAATTGTGGTATTCTACAACCGCAGGGGCTCCCCAACGGCACCGGTTGTTACGCATGGCCCAATGACCATTGGCATTCGGGATAGCAACACTGGCTGGCACCATTCCCGGACTGCCTCTTCCGGGAGCGTGGCTCGTCCATTCGAGCTGACCTTTTTCGCTTTCATGTTCGTAAACAGGTACCAAACTGTGCCCTTCTACGCTCAATAACCCAAGAAAATGGTCCGATTTGTCGGCATGGAACTCCATCAAGGTTTGACCCTCTGCATCTTCAATTCTACCGACCGCCAGGTCGTCGTTCCAAGGCAGTGCGGCAGCACTTTGGTGGAATCGAAAACTGTCCAACTCGGAGAAGTCCGATGCCATTCGCGCCCAAGATTCGCTTAAGGCAATGCACGATTTTGGGGCAATGCATACCCCAGGCTCGGTAAGTATCCGAAACGACAGATCTGTCCGGGTGACCGGATCAACAGACACCACGCGCAAGTCACCCGCATTCAACCACTTTTCCGATGTGTTTTGGAACTCCACGTAGCGCGACTCGCCGGGAAGCGGATTGAGCAACAGTTCGGTGATTTTCCAATCCCCGGGTTCTGCTGATTCAGGCCAACCAACAACCAGAACGGTATCCAGGTCGGTTCCGTCGCAATGTTTTGTATCGCTCCAACGCAAAGTTTTTGAGGGAGCGCCGGACCAATCCAGAAGCTCTTCCCAGTGCAGCAACCACGTCCATGGGGAAACGGCCCAAATGCTGTCTGGAGTTTTTGAATCAAGAGAAAGACGTGTTTCTATGCGGTTGATGCAGTTCATGGGGTGGCGAAACACCACTTCCAGGGTTCGTTCATCCGTCCACCGCCATTGTCTAATTCCTCCGGTCCTTGACCCAACTGCGGAATCTGACCCGACCGACAGCACCCCCGGTGAGCTACCGCTGGGCAGGCTGCACACCGACCAGCCAATGGGATTTAAGCAGGTCAGTTGTTTCGTTTGCGCTTCCCAACTGAAACCACCTTTGGATTTATCCGAAGGCACAAACCACTTTGGATCGATGTGGCTTTGAACCACTGGGCGTCGGTATGCATCGCGCAATTGTATCCAACAGTAAGCGCTCAATACTTGAATTTTCCCGTGCCAAACCAGTGGTCGCAGTTGGGAGGGGAAACCGTTTGAATCTCCCACCACGGCCAACTCGCCGGGCGTCCACCGTTTCGAACTAAGGGGATACGAATATTGATTTACGGCCAAGGTCCAACCTTCCGTTTGAATGGTATCGGTTCCAGTGTAGTGAACCTCAATGAAATCGACGGAAGGTGCCCCTGGTCGCGTGGGGTCTGGAGCCGCAAGGACCTCCGTAATGCGCCATTGTGCTTCGTTCATTGGCGCCGGTTTGTCTGGCGTAGATTGCCCCACAGGATCTGGCTTTACCCGGCCAAAAACGGATAGAGGACCCAAAGTGAATCGGTTGCGGTTCGAGATCGTGTACACGGCCTTCCAGCCAACGTATCGAGCGGGTTCGGTTGGAGAAAATAAAGTGCTGTCCAGGACAACCCAATTGGAATCAAGTTTGAAGGCTAAAGTCCAGTAGTTTTGCTTCGACCACGTTAGCGTCCAGGTTATTTCGGAGCGCGCGTTGTTCAACATTCCCGGATTGGATTTTACCCATGTGGTTAGGCTGTTTTTCGCGAGTTTCCCCAACGAAATGCCGTCATCAGACGCACCAAAACGCACACCCACTCCGTTTCCAGACCCATCTTCTGCAAACCTCATTTCGAAGTAATTCGAGCTGGAGGGGTTGAAATTCATCGCAACCACCCCATGCCATTCGGCCGGAGGAACGATGGGCGCATCGGCCCATAGAAAGGTTTTTCCCGACGCGGGTGCGTTTAACTGGACACCACTTGCTGTTCGCTCCGCGTGCGCCGTGTCTCCATACCAGCGAACAGGCCCCGCACTCCAAGGTCCGGTGCCGGAATCGTACCAAAGCGTATCAGCGGCGAGTAGGAGGGCGATTAGCATGGGGCAAAATTGCATGCATCAATTCCCGATATTCGGTTCTAAACGTATAAATACGGCTGTCGGAAATTGACCAGAAAACGAACCGGTTTCCGCAATTTTCTCCGCTCGGATGAAAATCATTTCATTTAAAAATCAATGGATTAACCGATCAGATCCCGACACCCGTATTTAAGTACTTAAAACCGGTTGTCGGATTTCAAAACCGGAATCAACCTCGACTAAATCGGTACCTTTGTCGTCCAAATTCAATCGTTATGCGCGTTGCCGTTGTAGGTGCCACCGGAATGGTGGGGGAACAAATGAGAAAAGTCTTGGTGGAGCGGAAGTTTCCCGTGTCCGAATGGATTCCCGTGGCCTCGGAAAAATCAGCGGGGCAAACGGTGGATTGCGGTGGGCATCAAGTTGCGGTAGTTACTTTGGAACAAGCCGTTTCCAAGAAGCCAGATCTCGCACTTTTTTCGGCAGGCGGAGACGTGAGTTTGGAGTGGGCGCCGCGTTTTGCGGAGGTGGGCTGTGTCGTAATTGACAACTCCAGCGCCTGGCGCATGGATCCGAGTATTGCTTTGGTCGTTCCGGAGGTAAATGCCTCGGTATTGTCTGCCAAAGACCGAATCATTGCCAACCCCAATTGTTCTACCATTCAGTTGGTGCTTGTTTTGAACGCTTTGCACCTGCAGTTTCCCATCCGCCGCGTGCTCGTTTCTACCTACCAAAGCATAACAGGTACGGGAATGCGCGCCGTTGAGCAAATGGAGAACGAGAGGAACAATATCGACGGTCCGCGCGTTTATGCTTACCCCATTGATCGTAATTGCATCCCGCAATGCGACAGTTTCCTAGAAAATGGGTACACCAAGGAGGAAATGAAATTGACCAACGAAACGGTGAAGATTTTAGGGGACGAGACCGTCCGTGTTTCAGCAACGGCCGTTCGCGTACCGGTTATGGGGGGGCACTCGGAATCGGTAAATATTGAATTTTCGGACGCCGTTCCTACCGTTGAGCAAGTTCGTGCCCTATTGGCCTCTTCCGCGGGAATAGTGGTTTTGGATGACCCCGAACGACAGGAGTACCCCATGCCACTTTTGGCCCAAAACAAGGATGAAGTTTTTGTGGGAAGAATTCGCCGCGACGTATCGTGCCCGGAGGCCATTAATCTGTGGATTGTAGCGGATAATTTGCGCAAAGGAGCAGCCACAAACGCCATTCAAATTGCAGAATACCTTATTTCGGCAGGGTTGTTGCCCACAAACTGAACGAACTACCCGACCAGCACTCAATACCGTTAAACCATACTTCAGACGGAAGCTCTTACTCGAATGATCCCATCCCTACGATTTATTTTATCCGCATTTCTCATTGCAGCCTCGGCCCTGGCCCACGCTCAGTCCAGCATTCAAGGAAAGGTTGTGGAATCCACCACCCAAGAGCCGTTGATCAGTGCACAAATTCGTCTGATGTCGTCGGCCTCAATGCCCGGTGCGGATGGAGGAAAACCCACTCCTGTTGCCCAAGCGTTGTCGGCTTCTGACGGCACATTCGTTTTGAAAGACATTCCAAGCGGCTCTTATCGCCTGGTAATCAATTCATTGGGATTTAAGCCCGTGGTTCGCCCCGTCGAAGTAAATGACGCACCCATCAACTTGGGCAAATTGCCCCTAACGCCGCAAACACAAGAGTTGCGGGAAGCGAAGGTTGTATCCGACGGCCCCGCCCAATTGAACGGAATTGACCGCAAGGTGTACGATGTTAAATCCGATTTGCAAGTTCAAGGGGGGTCGGGTACCGACGTTCTGCGCCAAGTGCCCAACGTGGCCATCGATATTGATGGAAATATCGCCTTGCGCGGCCAGGAAAACGTTACCATCCTCATCGATGGACGCCCCGCCTCCTTGCTGGGGATGTCCGGTCAAAATGCATTTGATCGCATACCGGCGTCGTCCATTTCCAAAGTGGAAACCATTACCAACCCGGGTGCTAAGTTTCAAGCCGACGGCACGGGCGGCATCATCAATATTGTCACCACGAAAAACACAAAGTCTGGTTTGAACGGCGATGTCCTTGCTGGCGTAGGTACCCGGAACAAGTACAATGGCGCAGTGAATTTGGCGCAGAAAGTGGGAGAGACCAATTTTTTCTTAAACGGTTCCTGGGACGATCGGCAGACGTTCAGCACCGGAAATACGCTGCGGCTCGTCACCCTTCCGGAAAATGCCTACGTGAGTCAAATCAGCGGAGGCTTAAACCGCAACATTGGCTACACAGCACGCGGAGGTGCTGATTTCAAAATCAAATCGAAACATCAATTCAACCTTTCTGCAGGACTCAATCAAGGGATTCGCTCGGGGTACGATACTACGTTTTATGGCAACTTGAATAAGTTTTGGCCAGACACCACGCACGCTACGCAGTTTGACACCAGCAGCAGCACCAATTTCAATTGGGACGCGGCTTTGCGGTACGAATACAAATTCAAGAAAGAGAACTACAAATGGACCGCCGATGTGAGTTTTTCGCAGTCCGAAGACGACCAGTTGAACACGAACACATGGGACCTGGGCGAGGGGTACCCCGTCGAGTTGACCCATGGGGCTTATCAGCAGTTTTTCAGCAACTTGGGAGGAGGTCGAAACCTGACTTTTCAAACCGATTCGGAACGCCCCGTTGGCTCCAAAAGTAAACTGGACTTTGGCATGCGTTCGGCGTATTTTCAACGCGGAACGGATCAGCAAGCACAGCAATTACTCACGCCGTTGAGCAGCACTTTTTTGCAAGACTCTTTGCGTTCGTTCACGACCGACATGAACCAGTGGGTGCACGCGGGCTACGCTACGTTCGGTCGTGTTTTTTCCGACCAGTGGAAAGCGCAGGTTGGACTTCGCTACGAGCATGCTTTTCTTTCTTTTCTGTTGCGCGACGGTTCCCGAATGACGCGCGATTTCCCTGGTTTCTTCCCTTCCGTCTACTGGACGTACTCACCCAAGAAGGGAACCGATTTTCAATTGAGTTACTCCATGCGGGTGAACCGTCCAGGTCAAGAGAGCCTGAACCCCATCGTCGATTATTCCAATCCCCAAAGCATCCGCAAAGGAAATCCGGACTTGAAGCCGGAGAACACCCATGCTTTTGAATTCAATGCCGTTAAATTCAGCCGCAAAGGATCCATCAGCGGTTCCGTCTACATGAACAACACCACCAATATGTTCAGTCGTTATTTGACGGTGGACAGCAACGGGGCGGTTGTAGTGAGTTGGCAGAATTTCAGCACCCGGCAGCGCTACGGTTTGAGTGCCAATGCCATGGGCCGTTTTGTACCGTGGATGAACTTGCAAGCCAGCGCGGATGCGTACTTCAGCACCATTGACGGCGGTAATTTGCAGGCTGGCCTGCAACAATCGGGATTTGGGTGGAACGGCAGATTGAACGCAACGGTGGAGCTGAGTAAAATCCAGCAACTTCAAATTACCTACATGCAAATGGGCGCGGGCCCCACGGGCCAAGGCGTACGTAAACCGATGGGTGGTATGGACTTGGGCTACAAAGTGGACTTGATGAAACGTCATTTGAGCATCTCAGCGCGCTTGTCCGACGTTTTCAAAACCCGCCAATTTGGGTTCATTCAAGATCGCCCCGGGGTATATATTGATTTTGAGCGTTACCGCGAAAGCCGCATTTTCTTCGTCAATGTTCAGTACCGCTTTGGCCAGCAGAACAACGAACGCAAGGGACGCGGAGGACGTCAACCGGGCATGCCGGGCGGTGGCGGAATGGAAATGATGGACCTGTAAAAAATGCAAAAGCCGATGATTTCGATTGGATTAGCTGGATTAGCGCTTTTGGTGCTTTTGGGAGTGGCCGCTTGGGGCTTTTCAAGCAAGCCCGTTGGGCGATTTGTCGAATCAAAATCAAGTCAATCAGAAATGGAATTGGACACCAATTTGCAGAGCATAGTTGTTGCTTCCGGATGTTTTTGGGGCACGGAATTTTTCCTTCAAAAACTGGAGGGAGTTAAGACCACTACTGTTGGATACATCGGAGGACATGTTGAGAACCCCACGTACGAGCAAGTTTGTGGCAAAAAGACAGGCCACTTTGAAGCCTGTTTGGTGGAGTTTGACCCGAGTCAAGTATCTGTGGAGCAAGTACTCCGCGTGTTTTTTGAAACGCACGACCCTACTCAGGAAAACGGTCAAGGTCCGGATATTGGACCGCAGTACAGGAGCGGGATTTTCTATGCCAACGACGAGCAGAAGGCAGTGGCTGAGAAGTTGATTGGATTGCTTGAGGCGAAGGGCTACCGCGTAGCAACGGCCCTTCTTCCGCGATCGAAGTTTTATCCAGCAGAAAATTACCACCAAGACTACTACGACCACAAGGGTTCCGTACCCTACTGCCACGGATACCGTAAACTGTTCTAATCCAGCGCACCATGGAGTACCGGAAATTGGGAAAATCGGGCCTACCCGTAAGCGTACTGGGTTTTGGAACCTGGATCACCTTTGGCAATCAAATTGAACGCAGTACCGCCAAGGACTTGCTCGTGACTGCCTACGACGCCGGCATTAATTTCTTCGACAATGCCGAGGTATATGCCCACGGCCGCAGCGAAGAAGTCATGGGCGACCTGTTGAAAGATTTGGGTTGGAGTCGGGATACCTATTCCGTGACCAGCAAGGCGTTTTTTGGCGCGGGCGGTCAACTGCCCACGCAGAAAGGTCTGCATCGGAAGCATTTGGTGGAAGCGTGCCATGCAGCGCTCGTCCGGCTGAAGGTTGATTATTTGGACGTCTACTACTGCCATCGTCCGGACAAATCAACACCCATTGAAGAGACCGTCTGGACCATGCACCAGCTCATCCAACAGGGAAAGATTCTCTACTGGGGAACGTCCGAGTGGAGCGCGGCGGAGCTAATGGAAGCCCACATGTATGCGCGACAATACCACTTGATTGGCCCGGTGGTGGAACAACCGCAGTACAATTTGCTGCATCGAGACAAAGTAGAGGTGGAGTACGCCACCCTGTACGATGGGGTTGGGTTGGGATTGACCACGTGGAGTCCCTTGGCCAGCGGAATTCTGACGGGCAAGTATTCTTTGGATCGCGCCGATCAAGCCATGCGCCTTCAACGCGAAGAGTTGGCTTGGCTCAAAGAACGCAATGTTGTGGAGGAGAAACTCCGCACCGCTCAGCAGTTGGCAGAATTCGCTGCGGAACTGGGCGCTACGCCAGCGCAATTGGCCATCGCTTGGAGTGTTTCCAATCCGCGCGTGAGCTGCACGTTGCTGGGAGCCACGCGGGTGGAGCAATTGAAGGAAAATCTAAAAGCGCTGGACTTCGTGGAGCGACTGACCCCCGACGTTCGCGAGCGAATTGAGGGAATCGTTCAAAACAAACCGATTCCACCTGCATTTTAAGGCCACACGGCCAGAGCGATGAATTTAAGGGCGAGCGGGTACCGTAATGGGCTCGCTGGACAGGGAACGAACCAATGCGCCTTGCGTGAAGGTGGTCCAGCGGAACAAAGCCGTAGGGTCTTTTTCCAGATCTGGATTCATTCCGTAGCCGTCCAGTGTGCGGAAAAGAAGACTCTTCTCCTTGCGCACGGGAACCGACAAAACGGCCGGCTGGCCTGCCCGAACCACGTTAAACGTCAGTACTTCGCCGGCAGCAGCTTTCCCCAGGGCTTCTATTAATTTCCCGGAATCCACCACGTCGCCCGGTTGCAATCCGGCCCATTCGTCCTTGCCCACCTTTTTCACGGTGCGCAAGCCTCCCCGTACACCGGGTTCCAAACGCAGGTCGTTTTCGCGCCGATCTAAGGGAGAGACGGTTTTCCAAACCTCGACCGTGTCCCGGTAGGTGACGCCCAAGGGCGCAAGCATTTGCGCGTACGGCAAGGCCTGGCGCCCTTCGATGTACTGGGAGAAGAAGGAACGCATTTCCGGATGAGAGGCCGCGGCAAACGCATCGTAGAAGCCGGCTTCGTCGAAGGGCCGGTTGGGGCCGTATTGAGCGTGCAGATCCAGTACGACATCGCGGAGGGAGCGAGCGTCGTTGGTCAGACGTCGGATTTCCGCGTCCAAAAGCCACGCTAGAACCGCGCCACGGTCGTACACGTGGCCGTACTGCTCTTTGTAGCCCTTTTCCAGCACGTTCGTGCTCATCTCGGCAAAGGACATCTTTTCAAACGGAAAACGCTCTCCTGAGCGAATTTTGCCCTGCATCTCCGCCAGAAATTCGTTCACCGTTACCCGGCCGCCCTGAAGTCGGATCAAGTGGGAGAAATACTCCGTGACGCCTTCGTACAGCCACAGGTGTTGGGACATGCTGGGGTTGGCGTAGTTGAAATCGTGGATGGCGGGCGCGTGCAGGCCCAAAGGCGTTACGATGTGCATGAATTCGTGCACCGCAGAGGAAGCCAACTGGCTGTCCAAATTCAGATCCGGCAGATCCACGCCAAAATCCCCCAAAAAGTAGAGCGAAGACGTGTTGTGCTCCAGCGCACCCAACCCTTGGCCCCTCATGCGCAGCAATACACGCAGCAGCGCAAGAGGTTTGATGTTTCCGGCCTGCGCGTCCTGAATGGTTTGACCGACGTCGGTAAAATCCGCCACCGTGATCAAAAACGTGTAGTTATCTACGGGCAGCACCGGCATGAATTGCGCAACCGCTTGCAGGTCTGCCTCCAACAAAGATTTGAAGTGTGCGGCGTGTTTTTTTCCGCGAAAATCAATGCACGCGATGGTGACGCGCGTGTTGTTCACCCAAAATCCAGCGGTGTCCGCGGGGGCTACAACGATGGGGTTGTCGATCAAAGCGTGGTAGTTCCGGGCAGACAACGTGGTCAGCGCGGTGGTAGGGGTCGGTGCCGGGCGCTCTTCCAAGAACGTAGCCCCTGACGGAGCGGGTGCCATCGCCGCGGCTTCCACCAGGCGGTCAGAGGCGTACGAGCTTCGGGGAAGGGACGTACTGGTCCACCAGTTCGATGGATGCAGCAATTCCACCACTGCAGAATCCGCCACCTGCCCGTTGGCAAAGCCAAAAACCGCCCCGCCGTTGATCACCGCACCCACCTCGGGGTTGAAGTAGGCACTGGCCGGTTCAAAAATCTTGTTTTTTCGAACCGACTCCTCCATGATGCTCAGCACTCGGTACTGAACCCGTACCGCGGAGCCCTTGATGCTCCAGGTGTTATTTCCCTCACGCTGGTGACGCAACTGCTTGCCGTTGGCGTCGTAGGCCGTGAAATCCTCAATAAACCGACCGTAGTCCAACGTGGCGTAGGTTCCGGGAACCGTCGTAGGGAATTGGTACAGACTTGATTTCATACCCTTTTTTCCAACCAAACCAGCCTTACCTACTTCATTCCACTCGTGCTGCACCAGCACCGAATGATCGTTGGGTAAAACGGTAACGGTGTAGCGATCTTGGGCAAATAAACCAACGGAAACAACCGTCGCCAAGGCGGCGAAGCACCATCGGAATGAAGAGTGGGAAATAACGTGTTTCATGCGGTGCAAAAGTGCGCTAAGGAAAAGTTAAATGCTTGCGGGAGTTTGGCTCCAGGGTATTAGATGCAAAAAAGGTTCAATAAGTTGCACGAGCGCCTTCGGGAAACTGCGTTAGCCCCTCCGCGGTCATCGTCCAAACCGTCCCCACCATGTCGTGGTCGTACGTGTTTTCCAAATTGGGCACGTCGTCCAGCAGATCCATGGTCGACGGATCCAGGAACAAGCGGTGCCCTTTGGGCAAATGCAGCGTAATCCGCACGTGCTGACCCCGGAATTTGTCTGCCCGAGCAATGGCCACTAGGGCGTCCAAATCGAGCGTCCCGTTGGGCCGAATTTCCAATCCGTACTCAATTCGTTGTGCCCGCTCGCGCGCGCTTCGTCCGCTCGCTCCGCTCGCCACTCGTTCTACCACTACATAAGCGCGCTCGCTGGGTTCCGCAGCCACCGTAAAGTCCACCAAATTCGTGAACAGTCGGTCCTTCGTGAAAATCCATTCGCCGTCGGATTCTTCGTTGTTGAAGCGGTAGCGCGCTTCCGGCTCCGCTACAGGCGTAAAGTGGGCCACAACGTTCCATTGGTTGATGCCGGCGGGAAGGGCCTCTTGCACCGTTACCACAGACTCCTCTTCAAATTCGTGTGCCGTACGCACCCCCCAAAACGAGGCCACCACAACCGCAACCACACTGATTCCAGTCGCTGCCCAACTGGCGGCGCGCAGCCCGGTGTGGCGCCACGGTAGGTTGAACAAAATTCGCGCGCCCACGGTGAAAAGCCCCACCACCGGACCCAACAAAAGCATTCCGGTCAACACCATGATGTACGTGCTGCTCAGGCCTTCCGGAGCAAACAATTCCAAAAAGGAATCCAGTTGCTCCGGCTCTATCACTACGTCGTTTACCGTGATGCCGCGGCCAAAAAGCCCCACCGTTAGGCCGATGCCCACGGCGATGCTCAGACCAATGAACAGACCGCCAATAAACTTGGCGATAAACTTGAGGATGTAGACCAAAACCTGCCCCGTGCTTTGAACGATTTCATTGGCCACGCGGGCACCCTGTGATTTGCCCAGCTTTTCGCCGCGGGCAAACCGGTCTACCCGATCGGCCACCCCATTGAGCTCATCCTCAACCGTTTTTTGGATGTTTTTCCAGTTCACTTTTTCGCCGCGCATGCGCAGTCGGTCCGCAGTAGTCCGCGCCGGCGGCACCACTACCCATAGGATCAGGTACAACCAAACGCCCAATCCGCCCAAGATGATGGACACAGCCCACAATAGCCGAACCACCACAGGGTCCAGCTCAAAGTAGGCGGCCAAGCCGCTGGCAACGCCGCCCACCACGCGGTCGTCCGCATCGCGGAACAAGCGTTTCTTGCCGGACTCCTCAGCGCCCAAAGGTTGCCAATCGCCGGAAATACGTTCGCCTTCGGTGTCGCCACCGGCAAAGTCCTCCGGTGCGCCCATGGTGGCCACCACGGCGTCTACTTCCGCGAGGTTGATTACCTGTTTCCCGGTGCTCAAATTTGCCGTAAACAACTCCGCAATGCGCCCCTCAATGTCCGCTAGAATTTCTTCTTTTCCAGGCGTTTGCGCCAGCTGAGCCTCCAAGGCGCGCAGGTAGGTGTTCAGGCGTTGGTACGCATCTTCGTCCAGTGCGAAACGAAGTCCGGCCAGGTTGATGTCGATGGTCTTTTTCATGATTCGGTCGAATTAAAGGGTGTCAACGGCTTGGGTAAAAGCCGTCCATTCGCGTTCCAATTGGGCGAGAAACGCTTCGCCGGCGGGGGTAATTTGGTAGTACTTCCGGGGAGGTCCAGACTTGCTCTCCTCCCAACGGTACGACAGCCACCCGGCATTCTTCATGCGGGTGAGTAGGGGGTAGAGGGTTCCTTCCACCACCAACAACTCGGCCGATTTCAATCGATCGGAGATGTCGGAGGTATAGACCTCGCTGGACCGAACAATGCGCAGCACGCAAAGCTCCAAGATCCCTTTGCGCATTTGCGCTTTGGCATTTTCCTCGTTCATGGTGGTGCAAAGTTATAAACAAAAAAAGGTATTATGCAAAACAAAGTACTGTCAGAAAAAACATTACCCGCCCCGCCAAACGCATAAATCACCCGCAAGGCCAGGTGCAGCGTACCTTAGCACGTCTCCCAGCCATCGCGAAAAACCCTCAAAATTTTTATGGCGACCCCCCGCTTGAACCCAAAATCCACCCCACACACCGCAGCAAAACGAACGGTTTGGGTGGGTTCGGCCGCACTGGCCGTCTTGTTTTCCGCCTGCAAAACGCAGGAACCGGACGCCCCCTTTGCGGCAACGTACACCGTTTCGGCCGCCCCTTCAGCTACCGGATGGGAATCCACTCCAGACTCCAGCGCCGCGCCCTTGGCGCTTAAAGAAGTCTCTGGCGGCGTGCCCGCGCGCGATTTCCCGGGTTGTTTTTGGGCCTTAGAAGACGGGGGAAATCCCGCCGCTCTGTACCTCGTGGACTTTGCCACGGGTGCGGTACGCGCCGCACTGAACTTCCCCGGAGCCAACAACACAGACTGGGAAGACCTGGCGTCCGACGGCACCTTTTTGTACCTCGCAGACATTGGAGACAACCAAGCGGAGCGCGGATCCGTGCGCATCTACCGCCTCCCGGAACCCACCTCGGCGCAACTCAGCTTTACCCCCGGAGACACCCTAAATTGGACCCCATCGGAACTCCAAATACGTCGTTTTGTGTATCCCGACGGTCCCCGAGACGCAGAGTCTTTGGTGGCCGTCCCTTTTTCCGACGACGTACTCGTCATCACCAAACGGGATCCCGAGGCGCGCGTCTACTCGTATTCCCGTTCTT
>Ga0315906_10007421_pt1 | contig 13353 bp, 15 predicted proteins | sample LakEriMetagenome_4_FD_203526 | JGI IMG/M metagenome (GOLD analysis project Ga0315906, IMG submission 203526) | Freshwater fungal communities from buoy surface, Lake Erie, Ohio, United States - Buoy 2 MA122 | ecosystem: Environmental > Aquatic > Freshwater > Lake > Lake biofilm | place: USA...
GCAGTCTATGACTATGATATTTTGCTATTAGTTCTTTTATATTTTCTTCATCGATTAAATCTAAGCGACCAAGTAAGGTTTCATATACGCTTTCGGCTGTTGGATTATTCGATACTATAACAGGCTCCGATAATCGAGCTAAATTATTAGTAACCGCAGATATTTCATAGCTTTCTAAAAATGTAGGAGTTGGCAATATATAATCTGCTGTTTGGGTGCTGACGGTATTAAAACTGTCTAGTGCTATTACTAAATCAATTTTTTCCAATTGTGATATAAGTTTATCACTGTTAGGGAATCTACCAATTGGATTATTGTTATCGATAAACACGCATTCAAAATGCCTATCTTCATCTATATATAGATTATCCACGATAAAGGATGATGGGGTGACTCCCGCGACTTGTTTTTGATATCCCCAGGGCACTTTAGTTTCGGTATAATAATGATCACTAATTATACCTTGACTAATGCAGCCATCAATGGTTATCATCCCTCCGGACTTCTGATAATTACCAGTTAATAAGTATAACAGACAAAACAAATAATTATTTGCAAGGGCGTTTGGAGTATGACAGATACCATTGCCTGACGTAATAGATACTCCTCCATCAGCTGAATGTATCAAATCAGCGATAGTTGACAATTGATCATATGATAAGCCACAGATATCTAAACATTCATCTAAATTTATCTGTGAAAAATATTCCTGTATTTTTTGATAATTTGTAGTTCGCTTGTTAATAAACTCTAGATCAACATAAACCTTATCTATCAATAGTTTTATCAAAGCTATCATAGCCCACGCATCACTGCCTGGATTTATTTTCAAATGCTGATCAGATATCTTGGTGGTGTCAGTGTCGCAAGGGTCGATCACTATTAATTTTCTATCGGGATCATTTTTAATATCTAAAAGAATTTTTCTTGCACGTGGGTAGTGTTGTGTAATCCAAGGATTCTGTCCGATGATTATATGCACCTGCGAGTTTATGCGATCAGGTTCCACATGTGTATGTAGTAGAGTTCTTTCAACTAGTTCAGGGTAAATTTTTTCCATGGAAAAAACATTAGTTACAAATTTTGCCCCTAGTTTTCTCATCAACTCATATTTGTAAACACTTTTATATTCGACTGTTGCTGAAGCCATATATAAGATTCGATCTTTTCGCTTTAGCGTTTTTAATTTGTCTACTATTTCGTCAATAGCTTGTTCCCAGCTGATAGCGATAAACTCTCCATTGATTTTTTTCATCGGAGTGGTAATCTTGTCTTGGCTATGTTGATAACCGATTAACTTTTGTGCTTTTTCACAGATATATCCTTTTGAAACTGGATCATCGAAATCAGAGATTATTTTAACGATTTTATCATCATCAACTGTAATTTTAATGCCGCAGTGAGCTAAACATAGATGACAATATGATTTCTTAATTATCTGTGTCATTTAATAAGTCATGCACTTCGGGATAAAATCTAGTAGAAATAATTAGTCGCATATCTGCATTATTATTTACTGCCCGATGTGGAACAGTAACGTTAACCCAAGCAGGATTTTCAACATTATGCCGACCAATTTCTCGACAATCTTCATCTCTAAAAGATCCTCCTACCTTATAACTAGCGGCATCAACTATCCAACTTGGTAATGGGCCACTTGGATTGGGATCGTTGGCTTCGTAGAAAACAGTATAGCTATCTTTGCAATTAATAATAGGCATATTTAACGCAAAACATCTAACGTTCCAATCAGTATGATCAACATGTATGGGACTATCTTCATATCTTGCTGTTCCTTCTGTGCCTACGAAAGCACTATTAGTCCATCTTTCATACAGTCCTAGATCCTTTAATGCTTGGGTATAACTTGGTGCCTCTGCACGCAAAATATCTTGATTAATTCTGGTAAAAGTAAACCCACGCCCACCAAATGCATTACCATAGTGTTTATTAAATACAGCTAGACATTCTGCTTGAATTGCGTCAAGATTGTTAATGTTTACATGCTTATACAGCCAAGTTGGTCTTGTTTCTACCACTAGTTTTTATCCCTTAGTTTAGAATCTGTCAGATATATAATACGTTCAGCACGCTGTGTCCAACTCATGCGTTTTCCTCCAAACATCATCTCAAACGTAGTGACCATTAAGGGCACAGGAAAATCCCAGGAGGTGGGAATCTTCTGAGCATATACTACTTTAACACCATATGGATCATATTCGCTAGTGCTAGTCTTACCATTTCTATCAAAACGCACAATATCACGTTCCTCAAAGCGACTTAGATCTATATCTATCAGCGTAGGATTGTATATACAGATGGGATATCTATTGGTTATATCAGCATAGTCAAAGATCATATCAAGATTATCCTCGCTGGGTTCTACGTGTATAGCATGTTTGCTGCCAATATGTCTTAATGCCATACTAGGAACACTAATACTTTCGTCTATGGCGTAGCCACATAAGCCAGCATGGTCGATTAACTTGACTAAATTATCTAAACCAAATCCTCCCGCATGCTCTTTTATATAGTCCGTCAAACTATCAGCCGCATTGGTAATGGTATATTCACTACCTTGTTGGACTAGTTTAATCTCAAAAGGTTGCTGTTCACAAGCAAGTATTTGATAGAATATTTCACGCACTGAATTATCGATTTCAAACCCATTAGCATCACCCCAGGTAACTATCCAATTAATATTGTATTCTGTTAGAGCTAGATACCATATCTTGTTATTTCGATCATAATAGGCTCGACCCTGGCTGGACTCTCGAAATGTCTGTAGATCTTTGATCAAGACGTTATCATATGGAAACTTCGCATGGATCTTACCATCAATCATCCAGATACGTTTGGTTCGATCCATCTTGCGTGGTGGTATACGATACTGCGGATCCTCGACTGGCCCAACATCTATGCCCAGTTTGGCGAACTGCCTGCGGTATTTTAGGATCAATTTAACTGCTAGTTCAGCTTGCCTTTCAGTTAATGCTGTGCCAAACATAGTAGCGTTAGCCATGCTGTTGACTATCTGTATGTCATAGCGTGCCAAGCTGATCTTAACCATGTTAGGCATGATCAAGGCAGTGATGCCCACTTCATAGCCTGCGAGATATTCCAAATAGTCTTCGACGTGCGGATAGGTTAACATACTATTATTATACCTTCACTGGAATTGGATTGCAACCTGAAAAAGAAGCCCAGTAAAATTAATTACCGGGCTTTGAGGTCATCGCACTAGGAGCTAGACAGTTTTAAGCGCGATGAAAACTGCTAAAATATTTACATGATCGTCTATACTGATCACGCAGATCTGATATTAGATCTTCCTTAGGATATAGTTAATCCAAGCTAGACCAAAGTTGATACCAGCGGCTATTAAATTGCCTGCTTCTAGTGCGTCAATACCAAAGGCTGTAAACAAGCCTATCAAGAACCAAGTGATTTCTACCTTGTTTATATACGACCACGTTCTAATTTTGTCCCACATACGTTACTCCTTAGATAATAAATTTATCAGCTATATCCACGAACATCCAGCCCACAGCAAAACAACCAATCATTTCTCGGATGTTTGCGGGTAAGAGTGCGTATAATACGGCTAATGCTAAAAATAAACAGATTTTCTTTGTCCATGTTGGATGGAAATACATATTAACCTCCTGCTTTCATACATGTTGTCTTAGCTAAGGCTTCCCACTTTAATGGAAAACTCTTCTTAAGTTGTGCTATCTTGATAGCCATACGCAATGAAACCTCACGTAATTTCGTTTGATTCGCAGTCATGAAATCAATGATTAGATCTTGATCTAACTGATCGAAATCAAAGTCTGCGAACAGTTCGCCAGTGCGAGCGATCTGTTTGATACGCAGGATCTTATCGTGCATGGTATCCAGTGTTAGGTCCAGATAGTGACAGCGTGATTGGATAGCATCCAAGTGATCACGTGTTTTTTGTGACTTCATCTGATCGAACTTCAAGTTCGTGATAAAGATAACCCCACCCTTGAAGTCAAATTGGTCCGGGATACCTTCGTTGCGTAGGCTGTGCGAGTCTGCTAACCAGGAAATCCTACGTTTCTTTCCTGAGTCGAGTGCGCCTTTTAGTAAGTTAAGACATACGTCATCAAGTAAGATGCTGTCACAGTCGTCAAATACCACCACTGAGTTACTATCACTATACTTGTAAAGTGCCTTATACATACCTAATGCGGATGCCGTACCTTTGATCATTTCTGATTTAACTCTACGGCCTGAGATCTGATCGAACAAGTTTGCACGTTCCAATTCATTTTCGATACCAAATGACTTACCTACACCAGGAGGGCCTGCTACGATCATAGCACGGATATCTCCATTCAACACTGCCTTAGTCATATCATTTAGGATATCAAAACGTTCAGCGATCTCTGCCATACGTTGTTCATCTAATGCTGGGTCTGTTGCTTCGATCGTTGATGCTGGTGCGTCTACTAGTTCATAATCTGTAGGCGTCGCTACTGTCACACGGATTTTATCCTTACCAAAACGACCAGTGCCGTCTACTGTGATGTAACCACCTTTACTACCTAATTGGAATTGTTTGATGAGTGGAAACACTTCATCTTTTACTTCTTGATTACGGTAACTACCGTTCTTGATTTTTACGAAACCTTGCATGTCTAGTGCTCCTTTGTAAGTTAGTTTGAATCTTTTGTAGATTTCTTATTTTTATAGTATAATTATAGCACAAAACCCGGCTGTTGTCAACCAGATTTTGTGTCTTGTAAGTCATTGATTTATTGTTTAAATTAGTCAGCTCTACTGCCCATGTAAGCACGGAATCCATGCTTGCTTAGAACTTCTGCATAAGCACGGGCACCAGCTTCTAAGACGTCCATGCTTTGGCCATTATAGTTGCCTGGTTTCCACAAGTTTAGGACCTTGCGTCTCCAGCTGTTTTTAAAGCCAATTTCTTTGAGTAATTTAGCTTCTTTTGAGTTGGTGCGATCCACAAACACGTCTACCCATGCAAACCCGCAGTAGGCCATGTCGCCATGTTTGGTTAAAAAGTCATTTTCCGCTTGGACCGCGGCATTGTAGGCTTCTTGATGGATAGCTTGAATGTTCATTTATTGGCTCCTTAATTAACGTTACAAGTGCTATTATACGCTCTCGTAACCAAAAAGTCAACCAAAATTTAAGCTAAAAAGTGCTTAGAAAACCACTCTTTTGGGTGGTAATTTTCCAATGAAAATTCTATATTATAGCATTTCATAGGAACCCGGGTAGCGACCAGGAATGCTGTATCACGGGCTTGATAGTTTAGCTGAGGATCATATTCTGGACTGTGTGTTACCAGACCTAATCTTGACTGCCAGAATAAGGGAATATCTTCCGCTACCCAGCGATAGTCTGTGCCTGTGGGTTTGGCATTATATAACCATTCTGCGGCTGGATTAAAGTTGGTCCACGAATCATCACGTTCATGGAATCCTATCCCAATCTTGATATCATTTTCAAAGAAGCCTGGCGGTATGAATAATGGTGGAACTATGTTTTCTAAGGTCTGTGGCATGTTGTCATTGACATGGCTGTAGCCTTCATAGTGACGCACTATTTCTTTGGTCGGAGCATACACAGGTCCTGGACAGACATACCCATGGAAAGCACCTAGGTAGTCTACTTTAAACATACTAGCATCACCGTAGTCGCGCTCCCAATACTTTTTAAGACGACCAGCTTTGAGCATCATGATACCATCATAGGTTTCCCAATCATAACGTATAAAATTGCCATCACTGGTAAGTTCACCATTATAGTGTTTGCTCATGCGCATTTGTTCTGGCCAATGGCTGTAATACATCACAGCATTAGGATCTGGATCTAAAGCTAACCAATTGACGGCACTTTCTACCATGTCTAGATTGGTGTCAATGAATATATGATCATCGTTACAGGCTAACCAAACTGCTTCGTCTGGATCATCTAGATATTTGTCACAGATCTGTTTCCAGTCACGACCAAAGTCACAGCGTTGCCATACTAGCTCTAATTTTTCAGCAGGAAACAATTCCTGTATATACGCTTCTAGTTCAGCCTGTCTATGTGCTAGCTCTGGTGCCAAGGTGATACAAAATATGAACTTGTTGACCAAAGGTTCTAACACTGCGGTGCTGGCTAGGCAGTAGCGGAAAACATCGTAGCGTTCTGGATTAGGCATCCACCCAGCACGGCGATAAGGATAGCCCATGCGGACATCAGTGATCTTGACGTTGAATAGAACTTTCATTAGTATTGAAAATTAGTTGTGTAGTTATCAAATACATACCATAGGGCTGACTGTATTTCTTCTTCCCAATTAGCATGCTGTCCTATCGCAGATAAGATCTCACGATATTCTGGTGTATTGAAACAGTAGTGACCGGCCACGATGACTTTCTGCTCATCTAGGTCACTGTCCGTCCATTTACGCCAACGGCCGCTGGCTAGAACGACTTTACTAAAGTTGTTCCATAGATCTTCACCTGCACGGCTCAGACATAATTCTTTTAACAATTTAGTCTGCACTACTCCGAGCTGTGGAGCAATATTCATAGCATGGACTCCTGCCGCACGACGTAAGCGTATTTGATCTGCTGACAAATAATCAGCATTGTGTTCTTTTAGTTTAACTCCATTATCATTGGCCACACGAACTAGATCACGGACTGTGTCAATTTCAAATCCACCAGCTTGATGATCTTCATGGCATAGGCTACCTGTTTGTGCTACTACGAATTCGATATTAGGCATGTTTTTAGCAAATGCCACATCGTTCTTATACTTAATAGCACCTGCGGCTACACCCACGTTTTCCTCTGTGCCAAATTCAAAACGGACATTTGGATTTAGATCAATACAGAACTTAAACAATTCTTCAGCGATACCATAAGTATCATCAACACGGCTGGTATCAATATGGATTAGATCAAAGCCCTGTTCAATATCATAGGCTATGGTTTTCTTTGTAGCTTCAACTGCATCTTTTAGGCTTAGACCTTTTTCTGCATCTAAGAAATATGGACCACAATGGTCACGGCACATCCATACGTAATCTGTTGGTAATGTATCTAATAGCTTACGCAGTTCAGGTGTGGTCATCACATAACCTGATTCTGCATCTACCTGATTGCGGCTGGCGATGATCATCAGCGGACGTTTTGTGTCATGTGTGTAGTTACAAATCGCTCGTATCGCTTCTGGACTCATTGGTCCAAATCCTAGTCTAAAATCCATGTTCAATCCCCATTAAATACATAATATGCACGCAGGCATCCATAACTGCGCCTTTACCACCTTCACGCTCTGTAACATAATCTGCGTTTTCGATTGCTGTTCTCCACGCCTGTGCTGGGGCGATACTCAATCCCACGTGTGGGAATATTTTCGCATCATAAGGTCCGTCACCCATGAAGACTGTTTCTTTTGCGTCTCCTTTGCCTAAGACCCAGTCCAATCTATCTGCTTCTTTAACCATAGTCAGTGGAAACTTCATGTGTTCTACTATACGGTTATAGGTGATAGGCCAGCCATTTTCATCAGCACTAACAAACTCTATAGCAATATGCTTACGTAGGAGTTTTAGTCCATCGTGATCATAGTTACCAAAGGCCTTGAATGGTTTTCCATCTACGCCCCAATAGAGCATGCCATCATTTAACACGCCATCTACATCCATGATAAATCGTTTATACATTAGCCGAGCACCTTGCTGAAATGATATTGTGCTAGTGCTACCAAGAACTTGTCAAACGGTGGTTCATGTAATGGACTCATGTTCAAATAGATGATCGGCACCAAGGTCTTGACTTTCTTCCAATCAAGTCCTTTACTAATTACCCAACGTTGTAGGATTTCTTCGTAGACACTGACATCTTTAACGCTTGGTATTTCTAGTGTAACATAGTCATTGCGTTCTTTATAGTTGTAGTGCTCGTGCTTGATGTCTTTATAGCTCAAGTGTAAACCACCTAGCATTTTTGCCAAGTCATAATACTGATCACCATATAAGGCACCACCAAAGTCAGTGCGCCAATCGATAGCAGTGAAACGATCACGCTCATGTTCAAACAAGTGCATGACATCTATGCTGTGTAGATTTTGTCCACGTTCATATATAGTATTATCAAAGTGTAGATCACCGTGGATGAACTTCCAGCTGGTTTCCGTGCATAACCAATTGAAGTCGATCTTGTCTAAGTATTGATCGATGCTTAGGACCTCTTTGCCGTTGACCACGCAGGGTTCTGACCAGTCAGCATACTTAACACGGAACTGCTCAACACGTTCCATGGTTTTATCATGATAGAATTTCTTACAGATATTGTAGTGATCTAAATCTGCGTTTTCAGCTGACGGAGCATCTTTCCATAGGACTGTTTCACACCAGTTGAGCATTTTCTCAAATACTTCTGGAGTATATTGATTATAGACGATGTCGCCCTTGGCATAGTCATGTATCAAAAAGTTACCTGAACGTTCTACTCGGCTTGGCATAGCTTCCGGATTACATTCGGCACGCTTCACACGCATTTCTGCTTGGCGGGCATCTGTCCAGAATTTGATGATCTTGCCGTTATCGTTGTAGAACAGTTCATTGGGTTTAGGAAAACTTACATCCGTGAATTCGCTTGATAGTTCTTCCCATTTTTCATAAGTGCCGAAATCTTTCCATCCACGGATAGTGTGTGCTTGTAAATCCAAACCTTTGAATCCTTCGTAGGTTTCTTTAGCACGTCGGGCCTGTAGGTTCTTTAGATACTCATCATCTTTAACATACATCAAACCTACAAATGCATCAACTGCGGTCTTGCTCTCTTTCTTGTTGTGAACGTTAATAATGTCGTTACCTTCACGTTCGATCCAGCAGTAGTCTTGTGCTATACCGCTGTCCACTGGATGCACAGCGATCCAGTTGTGATCTAACTTATCTTCAAAGTTAAAATCAAATAATGTATCACAGGCTAACCACATGAATCCGCCACGTATATATTTTGCACACATCTGTATACTGGTAGCAGGTCCAGTATCGCCTTCTGCATAGTTGTCAATGTCAACAAACACTACGTCTTTGTCTTGGTGCACTACACTGACATAGTCTTTGATCAACTGTCCCATGTGTCCACAGGCAACAACAAAACGTGTGCTGTCATCGAACTTTTCAACGATGTGGCTGATTAGGGGTTTATTATCATAAGGAATTAATGCTTTAGGCACCATACGGCTAAAAGGTCCCATGCGGCGACCATAACCTGCGGCTAAGATTAATACTGTAAGTTTAGTGTTGTTCATGTTCTGCGTCTATCCTTCCGTGCCCTCGATTTGCTGAATCTTCAAGGCGAATCACGTCATCTAATTGAGTAGTGCTGGCTTCAGTGTAATGTAAATCATCATACGCGACCATACGGTGTATAGTGCAGGGTGGTGTGTGGAATACAGCGCCTGGTGCTAATTCCTGTGTAATTAATTCACTTTTAATTTGTGCGATTTCTTCTGGTGTATAACCGCCAGCTAGATAACGCTCGCAATCAAAAGGCTTAGGATGGTAAATCAGCGCACCATTTCCCACGTGCAAGTGTATGCTTTCTGATTTGAATTGGTGGACTTGTAAACTGGTTACAAAACCCGCTTTTAAGATAAGTTCTTTGAGTGCGAATGGGTAAACGTCCGTACCTGGCATTAGCCAAGTTTCTGTCCCCCATGGTTTATGAACTACGTGACAGTTCTCGATTCGATGGAATTCTACAGTCATCAGTGACCCCTAGTTGATAATACATTTTACAATATTTATCGACCAAGGTCAACAGGTTTTAAAAAGTTGATTAGTATTTTGATTAACAGCAATCACTAAAACTATCAATCCAGCGTTTTGTGCAGGCTTTATCGTTGTCTGCGCAAGGTGTTTCAGTTTCTGCTGGTTTTGTAGTTTCTAGTGGCTTGCTAGGAATGCTCTTGACCATAGCTTCTGCGGCTAGATCACTTAGGGTTTGTAACCCTGATACATTATAGTTTGCCATTTTACTTCCTTTCGCCTTGTGGGCAGTTAGTTAAAATATAGCGATTGTGTCGCTATACAATTATTTAGTTGTTACGGTAGCTTAGGTGCGCCTAATGCGTCTAAAAGTGAATCTACTCCAGCATACCAATGTTCAGCGATATTGACACCATAGAATACCCATCCACGGGCAGTTTCACTAAATCCACTTATTATGAAAATCGCCGCTATGACCCAAAAAATAGTCCAAACGCTGACTTTTACGTCTGTGCCATCATGGAATAAAGGACGATCTTTATGTTTGATATCAAATTGATTTAGACCACGTGGAGCATGGAACCAATCATCTCTGTTTGGATTACCATGTTTGCCCCAATTTGTATCGTCGTGTCTATAGCTCATGCAAGTATTATACATGAACTATAGTCTGTTGTCAACGATTATTTTTCTCGCTTGTAGAACACATGGTTACCAATTTTGGTAGCAATCTTGTGTGGCCAGCGTGGATTGACTTTTACCGAATCTTCGTGGAACCACATGACGTTTTCATCTATCTTGGCAACTTTCTCGCCATCCACTAGGACTTTCTTAGCGGCTTTATAGCTGGTACTGTTTTTGTCAATGACTCGATTTTTGTTCAGTCGGCTATCGCAATACCAACTAAATTGGCAAACACGATCATCGCCGACTACTGTGGTCTGTGCTACTACTGCACATAGATCATTTGGAAATAAACTACTTTTGGATCTGTTTATAGTGACCTGTGCTACTGCCATCTGTCCTGCCATGGGCTCACCGTTGGCTTCATAGAATACATTACGGGCCAAGCAGGTCAGTTGTCGTTCTATATTCTTGACTTTTTGCTGTTGTGCTTTGGCTACTTTAAATCCAAATGCACGATCTTCACTAGCGGCAGTTGGTGTTGCTAGTGTTAGTGTTAAAACTGTTGTGGACATTATTGTCCAGGTTAGTATTTTTTTGAATCGTGTGAACACGTTCATATCTTTCCCTCCTGTTAGTATTTGTCTTAAGGCAGTTACCTAAGAATTGACACCAGTCGCAAGATCGCGATCGATGTAGTGTTGACATGGCTTGCTGATGCCATCTCTTAAATGTATTAGGTCGTAATCATTAAATGGTGCTAGATTAACGCCTAGGCTTGATGTGTGTCTGTGACACTGTTCTCTCATTGTGCAATATCTCCCTGCGCAATAGTATCTTGATTCGGTTGTATTCATACTATAATCCTCCGAACGTAGTATTATGTAGCCACGAGAATCCAGAGTTTTATGCGTATAAAACTAATCAAAAAATAGGATAACTATTCTAGATTTAAAATGCCTTGATTCTGTTGCAAGAATTTGTGGCGATAAAAGTTCCAAATATCATACAATTCGTCTGAACTGTAGCGATTTACAGCGACTTTTAGATCACTTAAGGCCATGATGTCATCAGCATAGGGCTGATACTTCATAGCTAGTGTATCGGGACTATGTTTGAATCCTACGGCGCTGAGATTTTCCAATTCTATAAATGTAGGGATTAAACGTTCGATCAAGAATGTAAAATTCGGTAGTGACTTGTCGTGAGCATAGTTACTACCTCCCGCACCAAATACCTCTTGTTTGAATACAGGGTCAGCATCTGCTTCTGTAAATAGCTTACGACTAAACTCCATGAATTTGCTCCAAAACTTGCGACTGCCAATTACATAATTAGCAAACACTGTGGTGTTACGATCTAACAGCATGCCCTTGACATCAACGTCACCGTAGCCAAGTTTCTTGAAGAACTTATTGCCTATATCGCTGATGTTAGGATGGTATATGTCGCCCTGTTCCCAACTATTGGCAAAGCAGGCTTCATTTAGGATACAGGGATTTACTAGATAAACATCCTGTCCAGGATAGGCATTTATAAAATCGTAGACCTGTTGTCCTGTGAGATTGGTTTTCTCTTTGAACTTCCAGCTGACGAATCCCCAGTATTCTAAATCACTGGCCATTAGTTGATCATACTCACGATCCCATACGTCCCATTCACGTAGTTCTGGACGAGGATTAGCGGTGTTGTCTAAGGGAACAAAATGCTGATCGCAGTGTATCTTTAGTTCCGGCTTAAAGTATATTTGAAAGATTTTTATGTTTGGTAACATAGTAGTTGATATCCTCTGTTAGGTCTCTTGATCTGGGAATAAATTCATTCTCCAGACGATAGGTTAATGTTTCTTTGTTAGTAATATGATGGAATCCCCAACCGCGTTGGCGATCAATCAAAGGTATCTGTGTCTGTATCTGTAGCTTACGTGCGATACCACCCTCATCAAATGGGCACCAGCCATAGTAGAATATGGCCAGTTGATCTGTGTTATATGTGTGATAGTGGCGTCCTGGACCCATACATTCTTGTGTATTATGTGGAGGATAATAGACGGGAACATTATGTATACTGCGGCTTCGTCGTTCTAAGAAATCACGCTGGCTGTCTCGAAAACTAAATCCCTGAGTCTTTTGTTCATATAATGGTAGATCTTGAGTTACTGGCCTTTCTCGATCTGTATCAACCATAAACACCGTAGGTATGAGCCATTGTTTTGGTTCTTCATCTAATATTGAGTAATCACCTATCATCTGTTCAGTGACATTAAGTGCTATCTTCCATCCATCGATCTCGCGTTCAATTTCCATGACTTCAATGTCAATATTATCTGCTTGAAAATCAAGATTGCGGCTTGTCACGATATCCCAGGTGGGACAAATTTCTTTAATTATTTCAACTGAACGATCAGTTGAATGATAGTCAATCATCACACCGTGATCAAAGATCTGTTTGTGATGGTTAAGGAACCATGGCAACAGATATTCTTCGTTGTAAAAATGGCTGATTAAAGTCTTTTTCATTTAAAAATCTTGTCCTGTTAGCTGTTTATTATACCGCAATATATCCGCTATGTCAACGCTTAAATCTTTAGACATGGGTTGATGATCTAACCTATGTTGATCTAAAAACTCTTGTTTATTATAGTTATGATGACTGCCCCACCCGCCAGGACGATTGTGACAATTTATTTCTATACCACGTTGATCTACTATTTTTATCTGACCATTTTCATCTTCTTCAAATCTCGCCCCTGGAGGTAGTATGTGTGTGACTTTTTCTGCTACTTCTGATATGCGGGATCTAATTTGCGCCTTCCGGTTCAATCCCCTTTCACCTGCATCTGCATGCCCATAATAAAATATAACCAAATCATCAAAAGACGCTGTAGTATTAGGCCAATGCCTACCCCAATTTGGATATACTATCGCATGATTATGTATGCTTCTATTCATGCG
>Ga0315906_10007422_pt1 | contig 13352 bp, 12 predicted proteins | sample LakEriMetagenome_4_FD_203526 | JGI IMG/M metagenome (GOLD analysis project Ga0315906, IMG submission 203526) | Freshwater fungal communities from buoy surface, Lake Erie, Ohio, United States - Buoy 2 MA122 | ecosystem: Environmental > Aquatic > Freshwater > Lake > Lake biofilm | place: USA...
CGGGACTTTATCGTATAATGTCCGTCCCGGATTCGGGCGATTAGCTCAGCGGTAGAGCACTACCTTGACATGGTAGGGGTCACAGGTTCGAACCCTGTATCGCCCACCACACAAAAACCACCCGAATGGGTGGTTTTTTATATATAAAACAAATATATAAGTTAGTTATGGGTCTCGACATTAAATCTGCCTAACCTGAACAGTCGGGTCAGGAAATGTCATATATTTCCATATAAATGTCATACTAAAGTCATATTGAAGACCTGAATGAAGGGCTTAAAATGGCGAAGTCTGTAGACCTTAACAAGGTGCATGTGCGCAATAAGCTTTCGGCCACAAGCAGCGCCCCTGTGACCTATCCTCTGGCAAAAGGCCAGCATCTGCTTTATCGACCCTCGTCTAAGTCTTGGGGGTTTCGGTGGATCGGTTCAGACGGTAAGCGCCAGTTTAAGTGGTTCGGAAACCTTCCAGATACCCCTGAACACGCCAAATTCGATATTGCGAGAGAATTGGCAAAAGACTACTTCGAGAAGATTGGCGGCTCAAGCGATCAGCGCAAGGCATCCTATACGGTTTTACAGGCCGTCAATGACTATATCGAGCATCTGGAAGTCACGGGCGGCAATGCCCTGGATGCCAAGAATCGGGCGAAGCGGCATATTTACGAAAAGCCCATCCGTAATAAGCTATTGATAGATCTGACCTCTGCAGATGTTGCAAAGTGGCGAAAATCGATTTCTGACCGACAGGTCAACCCCGCCACGGAGGCGAACCTTAATGGTTCGACAATAAAACGTCCCGCAACTATTAACCGCGATATAGTGCTGCTCAAATCCGCCCTGAATTTAGCATTTGATAATGAATTGGTGCATAGCCAGGCGGCTTGGCGGGGAGTTCTGAAGCCTGCCGCGATTCCCCCAGGTCAGGGTAAGCGCTCAAACTATTTCACAAAGGAGCAGCGTAAGGAGTTTATTACAGCCATAGAGCGAACAGACGTTCGGCAATTAGTCGAGTTTCTCTGCCAAATTCCCTTGCGACCATCAGCAGCGGCTCTACTGCGTTGCTCAGACTTGGATCCTGTTCGAATGAATATTCGTATCAATAAGGATAAAGGCCATGGCGAGAGATATATCAACCTGAACCAGCAATTATTTGCTTTTATCTATGAGTTAACTGAAGGAAAGACGCCTCAGCAATATGTCTTTGGGGGAGGGGATATTCCATTGAATAAAGATTCATGGAAAAAAATCGTGAAAAAAGCAGCAATTAGCGTTGGATTTCCATTAAATTCAGTACTTTATGACATAAGGCATTCGGTAATTACAGACCTTCTGGCTTCAAATACATCTATATCTCTGGTCGCCAAGATTTCGGGCACTTCGGAGAGAATGATTGAAAAGACTTACTCTCAAATCCTTCAGACAGAAGAATCCAGAGTGGCATTAAGTGCTTTGACAGTGTTTTAGACCTTATAGATTCTAAATGACCAATTAAACAATTATAGATAGTTCTATCGAGAGCTGACTCTCAATTTCTGACTTGTATAAATACTAAGTATTCAGAGTGGTTCTGGATACGCCTTGATTACTCAAGGACAACCAAAGAAAAGGTGTATTAATACAGTGAGTTTAGAAAATAATGCAAGGCAAGAAATCCAGGTAAAAATAGAAGATCAATTTTTAAGTTTTAAAGAAGTTATGCATTGCACTCAATTGAGCAAATCAACAATATTGCGCATGCAACGGTCAGGTACTTTTCCAAAATCTTACCAAGTAGGTAAAAGTAGAAAATTGTTTTCAGCTAATGAGCTGAATCAGTGGGTGCGTGACGTTAAAAATGATCGGATAAGATTTAATTAATGCGAGGACAACTGGTGCTTATGAACGCTAATAATGAGTTTGAATGTTTTAAGTTAATTGCTATGGTTTGACTTAAAAAGCGTATTGATGGCTATAGCTTGGTACAAACTAATCATGGAATTAAGCCAAGCGTAGAAAAAACATAAAAAATAATCTATCTCTGGGTGCAAAGTGCGTAATTAATGAGTGACATATAATGAATTTATACTATTAAGGCTGCTCAAATGAGGGCTTTAACCACTTTATAATCTTGTGTTGAGTATTGATTGGTATAGATTTAAACTGGATTAAATGAGAAGTGTAATTTGATGAATGTTTCATCCCTAAAATAGGAAATACAAATGACTCTTGAAGCATTCTTCCGTAAGCTTGGCGCCCCGCTAAACAACACACTATGGTCCTGGGGCGCCATTAGCCAGGATGGAACCGTATATTTAAGAGTTTGGCAAGACGAGACTAAGAAGATTGAAGGGAAGCTTTATGTGCGTGTCTTTCTCAGTGGTGTACATGAGGATGGAAATCTTGGAAATAACGAGCGCATTAATCACCTTGAAATGATTGGGAATGGATCAAAGTGCTTTCTTATCATGTGTATAGTTAAAGATATAAATGCGCCTAAACGTCTAATTACACGCTATATAAAAAATGAACTCTTTGTTGGCGGTAGTTTAATGAAATTAGGCGATGATATATGGATTGAGATAATTGATAGAGTTCCAGTATCGACAAAATAATAAGAGTTAACACCTCGCACCAGGCAATTCCGACCACCTGGTCGTGAAGCACGGGGACACATTCATCTGCCTCATACCCCAGGCTGGCTTGACCTTCCAGCCACTTGCAGCAAACCCCGCTGTACCCCGCCCGAACTTACGGTTGATGGCATCCAGGGTATCCATGACCGCCTTATTGCCCACCACAGGGCTCTGGAACAGATCGCCCTGGAGATCCTCAGGTCGGCTCAGATCTAATAGACCGACCCCGCACTTCTTGTAGGCATAGCCCTTTTTGAGCATGCTTCTCAGGAGAGCTCGGACGGTCTCCAGGACAATTTAAAGCCTCAGGATATTGAATTCACTATAAACCAATAAGCACTCGCCATTGATAACTAATTGATTTTATGTGCAATTTATCTTCTTGATATATAGGATAAATACCTAGAGTTAGTGCTACACAATACAGACTATAGTAATTGTCGAAAAATTGCCGTATTGTTCATGAAATCAATTGATTGTGTTTTTTAGCGACCAGTGTATTTAAATAAAAAGGATTTGAAGCAATCCCCAATAAAGTCAAAATTCAGGTCCAGGATCAATTTGGTAAATGGCAGAACTACACAACTGTTTCTGGATATGCTGCAAGCATCAAGCAGAGCATGGAAGCAGCTTTGAGAACCGCAATGGGTAAGAGTTCGGGAAAGGCCAGGGCGATAGATGCAGAGACTGGCGCAATTATTGATATTCTGTATAAATAAGTATCTGAGAACTTCAAGTGCCAGGTTACATTTGAAGTCCAAGCACTGTAAAAATACGCATCTAAAGATTGCATTACGATTTTCTGAAGAGGATAGTTAGATGGATATAAAATGGAATGGATGTTGGGAAGCTCGTGAAGGTAGAGTTATTTGTCGATGGATGGTTGCCTGGATAGAGAGTAATAAAAGCAAGATTGGCTGTATTGCTGGTTACTCTGGCGGTGGATCCTTTCAGCTGGAAAAATTCTATATCAATAATCGTCACATAATGCTTGAGTGTGATGAAGAGTATGATGAGTTGGTTTCAGAAGAACTTAAATGTTTGGCTGAGGATTGCCAGGATTATGTACTTGAAATACATGATCAGGACATGTGGTTCGAAAATGATAATTTGATCATGAAATCAGAAAAAGTTGGCGAATTCAAAAAGTCAGACGATTTATATGTTGGATCTAATAGTGACTTAAAAGAACTTAAACTGCTATTCGAGAAAGTAGGTCTTACAGCAATTAACAAAGTGTAATGCATTGTTTCTAATGCGTTTATAACACATTGAAATATATCGAAAACACAGGAATTTACTTAGAATCAATGCAATTGATAACTTTTCTGAGCATGCCCCTGAGTAGCCCCCGAACAGCCTCCAGGACCAGTCGGGTATCCCCCGTGGCTTGAGGCAGGGCGACAGCCCTACTGGGGTAGTGCTGGGGCAGATCCAGCCTGAACCCGTCGGTCTGGGCAAAGACCCAGACCCCAGAAGCCACCAGACCCCGTTGACGGAGCTTTTCACAGGCTCGGGTGGCAAAGGTGGCTGCTGCCTCCCCAACCAGCCCAGGATCTTCTATTCGCTGCCCAAAGGAACGGGAGACGATAATCTGCTTCCTGTCAGGCTCAGCCTCTTCCAGAGCGATACAGGGCTTTCCCTGGAGCTCTTTCTGGGTTCTGGCCATCACGACCCCGAAATGCTGAAGAATCAGGGCAGGGTCAGCCTCAACCAGGGCTTGGGCGGTTTCTATTCCCATGCCCTCCAGCTTAGCTGCCCATTTTCGACCTACGCCCCAGAGATCCTCCACGGGGAACTGAGCCATGATCTCGGCTCTCAAGCCCCTATCGGAGGCATCGATTACCCCGCCATGCTTCTTAGCCCACTTGTTGGCGAGCTTGGCCAGGGTCTTGGTGGGTCCGATGCCGACGCAGCAGGGAATGCCCGTCCATTGGTTGACGGTGTATCGGATGTCCTGAGCGAGCTCGAGGCGGTTTGAGACCCCCGACAGATCAAGAAACGATTCATCGATGGAGTAGACCTCTAGGCGCGGGGTAAATGTCCTGAGAATCGAGACCACACGATCACTCATATCCCCATACAGTGTGAAGTTAGCAGACCGCATTTTTAGCCCAAATCGGCTTATGTAGTCCTTGAGTTCATGGGCGGGTTGACCCATGCGGATACCCAGGGCTTTAGCCTGAGCGCAGCGGGCGATGGCACAGCCGTCGTTGTTACTCAGGACCACCAGAGGGGTCTTGCGGAGCTGGGGCTGAAAGACCTGCTCGCAACTGGCATAGAAATTGTTGCCGTCAACGAGGGCGAACACGGCGAGCCCTGTTACGAACCACTTGGCGTACTACGCCAGTAATAGCAAAAAGTTCGACTTCTGAGTCATTCGGTGGGACGAGGGGAGGGAAATCGGGATTGGCCGAGTGAAGTGTGAGGGCATGGGGTAGTCCCTGGACAATCTTGCAGATTGGGGCGTCACCTCCCCAACAAGCCAGCACTAAATCTCTGTTTTGGACGGTCACGGACCGATCCACAATCAGGATGTCACCAGAGCGAATCCCTGCGCCGAGCATGGAATCTCCCTCGGCACGGTAGTAGAAAGTGGCAGCAGGGTTGCGGACGAGCCAGTCGTTTAGATCGAGGGTATCGTCCAGGAAATCATCGGTAGGAGAGGGAAAGCCTAGGCGTGCTCGTGAGCCAAGGACAGGGATTGGTCGGCTGACGGGGTCAATTGTGGCAGCCTGAACGAGCTTGGCTTTAGTTTCTTGAAGATTCATGACGATACTCTGATCGTTAGGTATCTCAGAAGTTGAGATAAGTACTGTTATCGAGAGTACATCAACGCTATGAAAGCATCAAAATGTTTTTAAATTAAAAAGCTGAAACGTTATAAAAATATTATAGATCAATATGATAAGACTGAAAAAGCTTGACAAAATTATCAAGCTTTGGTATAATTTGGATGTACTCCTTCATATGGGTAAAGCCGTCTGAAAGCTTCTCTTAATTACTCTAGATTACATGCAACAAGTTAAGTTTATAGAGAAGAATAATTGAGTTGCAGGTATACAAAAACAGGTTTTAAAAGTCCAGACAATCCGAAGCATACTAAAAGAGAATACTTATGAAAATTTCAGGCTTGCCTGAGTTTACCCAGGTTAAATACATCAAATTAGGTGTCGGTGGTTCATGGGCTACATCCTGTTTTGATCGAGGAATAATAAGACTTGGTTTTGACACTGGAATCGAGAAGGTGTATTCCGCAGCCATCCGCGGCGACTGGGAGAAAATAAAAAACTATTGGGCAGATGGAAGATGTAAAACGCCCCAGCAGCATGCAAACCAAACTAGGACATTTTTTGAAGATTCAGGAAACACTTTATGGGTGACTTTCCATAACAGAATGCTTTACTACTGCATTGCAAATCCTGGTCATCCAGTGGCTGAATCAAATCCAATATCTTCTGATGAACACGATTCGTCATACAGGACTGTCTTCAAACAGGGGTGGTCTAATGTTGATGTAAACGGCCATCCATTGATGATGGATAATTTGAGTGGTAATTTGACTAAGACGGCTGGATACCGCATGACAATATGTGGATTCTCATCAGATATTGAAAACTATATAGTTCAGAAAATATCAGCAATCCCAAGCTTGAATGCCGAAAATGCAATTTCGGCAAGAAATGCACTTGTTTTACAAATTGAAAACATTATTAAAAGCTTTACTTGGGAAGATTTTGAAATACTCGTTGAGTTGATATTTGGTAACTCAGGCTGGAAAAGAATATCAAAAACAGGGGGTGTTCAGAAAACTATTGATTTAGTATTGAAAGACCCAGTCACCAGTGAAATAGCTTTTGTTCAGGTCAAATCCAAGACGAATCAATCTATTCTTAATGAGTACATAGATGAATTTAAAGCTGGCAATTATGATCGAATGTTTTTCGCCTACCATTCTGGCAATGCTGAAGCATCAATAAAGGGGGTTCATGTCTGGAATTCAAAATGGATAGCTGAAAAGGTACTTGATAGCGGGCTAATTGATTGGGTAATAGACAGGGCTAAATAAATTTGAGACTGCCTCGGCATTCACTGTCTATGGAATTTAATGATCAAGTTCAGTGCTAGAAATAATGAAATACATTTTTCAGAGTTGCGTCTGTATGATTCGTTAAGTTATAACGAATTAAACCTATAAAGCCCCATTAGCTCTAGCAGTTTGATATGCCTACAGTGAGCAATGGTAGCAGTCACTTAAACGAATCTCGTAACATCTCTGACAACTCCTCAGACTTTTAAACCAAATACGACATCACCCCACTGTATGGGCATTGTGAGTCGATTCAGGCAAGCGAGATCGGGAAAATTCAGATTTGCTAAATAGCCTTAGAGGGGCAATGTAGGGACCTCTATTGCAAAGCGCGGCCAAGCCCCCTGCCGTATCTGTTACTTACACTAGAGCATCCCGAGCCGTACAACCCAGATGAACCCACCTTGCAGCCCCCTGTGAGGAGTTCCTGGGTATTGCCTAAAGGAAAGCAAAAAATGAAATACCAAGACAGAACACAACCAGACCCATTCCACATGAACAAAGCCACCTACATCCGTGAAATGGTAGCCTGGCTAGAAAGTAAAAGAGACATGTGGGATCTATATGCCATCACCGTAACCTTCAAGCCCGTGGATCAGTACTGTGACGAAATGAGATGGAAGAACGAGTTCAGCCGAGTCCTGTATCGTATCGCGCGTAAGCTAACGACCAATGAAGATCTCCAGAAAACCATCATCCCAGACATCGGCCAGGTCCATTACGAACGCTACGAGGCATCAAAGCTTAAGAGGCACCGAGCCGAGCCTCCGCACCACATCCACGCTCTTATCCCCATCCCGAAAGCCGTGTCTCATCGATTCTGGGATGAAAGTGCTCGCCAGGTAAAGCCCGCTATTACCAGGGACGTGGAGTCCATGAAAACCGTCATCAATATGGATGTCCAGCCTATTGTTAAATTAGGGGAAGACGGGGCTCGGGGTTGGCTAGGGTACTGTTACAAAGGCTGTAAGGCTCTTTGAAGTAAATATAAAAGTTACAGAGACATAAATTTGTAGTCATTTTATTAATAGATATTTTTTGTAATGAAATTAATAGTTATATCAGTGCTCTTTCGCCCATTCACGCCATGCCTCCGCAATCATCACCATCGCAAGGGTGTCCACTTCGCAATAACGAAGTAGTCCCAGCTTGATAGCCTGTCTTTCTGCATCATCCAGATCCTCGAACTGGAGGCGGCTGAAGGCAGCAATGGCTGCCCCGCCATCAGCAATGTCAAGGTCTGTCGCACTTCCAGACAGTTCTCTACCGAGCTCCTTAAGCAGATCATAGGGACCGACGGCTTGGCCGTCACGCTCGATCCACCAGGTATGATCAACATAGTTAATGCTGGGGATGCCGCAAGTATTTCCATAGATGGGTTTCGAGTACTTCTCCTTGAGAAACTCCGAGGTCTTCATCACTGCGGGCAGGACCACTTTAATGGACGAACTGCCTTTGGTATCAGGATGGTAGTACGCACGCTTGGCCAGGTCACATAGATCGACCATGGCACGGTTGCCATCCTTGAGAATGCTTTCGATGAATCCAATCAGAGCATCCTTGTCCTCAGGGGGATTCTTTGACGCATTCAGCTGTTTAAGCACATGGCTGAGGATGGTGTTTTCATGAGTCGCCCAGCGAAATACAGTGCCATTATCCTTATCAAGCTCGGCTTTCAGAGCCCTCACGAACTCGATATTCGGATTGGCATTCGGCTCAGCCATGAGGAACTGACCCGCATGCTCAACCTTGCCGTCGGCATGAATGATGTGATGCGAGAACTGAAATGCCGTGCTTTCATAGGGACGCATCCCTTTGAAGAAGGGAAGGGCCGTGGTAGAGGTTTCGAAATCAATCATGTGCCAGGGGAAAGTCCAGGAGGTCATCGCCTTCTGAATCATGACTGTATCCAGGTAAAAGCCACCTTGATTGTAGGGCTCTGGGATTTCCCCCGTAATCTGCATCCATTGCCGTTCGGTAATGGTCAGTCCCTGATCCCCAGTCTTGTATCCGATGTCATCCTGCGACAGGGTCTTGGTATTCAGGAGGATCTTTCTCTGCTGGAGAAGTGCCGACTTCCTAGTACTGGAATAAAGGTCTAAAACTATGCCCTGGTTGACCTGTTCGTGTGTCAGTCCAAAAGCCTCGTTCAGGCATTCATGCAGCCCGCTTTTGAGGTCGGACCCTGGTTTCGCCCTGTACTGGCATTTAGCGCATTCAGCGGTGGGCACGGGGCTGATCTTCCTGTCCGCTCGATATGCCTCAGCCCAGGCTTCCGAAAGCTCGGGCAGCATCCCGAAACCGCCAGGAAACTCGATTCCCTCCGAAAAAATGGTGTTGATGTATTCGTCAACAGGTACACGAAACAATAAATCCCTGCATTGTAGGGCGATAGTGGCTGCGTCGGGGGCAAGAATGACCTCGACACCTTCTGGGCGACGTTTGATCTTGAAGAGCTGATTCAGACCATCGACGGGGGAAGCCTTCGATTTATCCGCCATCATCAAAAAGCTCTCGATCCGAGCCTCAGGATGGGCATTGCTCAGGACATAGCGTTGAAAGGCAATGTCCTGAAGGTAGGGTAGGTATGAGGTACTGATCCCACCCCGCTTGCCGAGAATGTCGGGCTCATTCGGGTTATAGGACTTTGCCTTGACCTCAATCAGCTGGAAATGATTACCCGTCTTGACCAGGATATCGACACGGATGAATAAACCTTTGAACAGGAAGGCGGGCTCATAGAGCACCACAGCATCCTGGCGCAGCAGCTCAGCCGTCTGATCGAGCGCCTCCTGATGGACCTTGCTGGTAATCTCATGGCCACCTGGGTACAGCAATTTCGCCATTTCACCGACCTGGAAGCCACCCTCGGCAAGTGCCTGCAGAAAAGCATCCTCGGCACTGGTGTCCATGTACTCTTCGGGCTTTCCGTAATAGAAAAGCTTGGTCGGGCATTCAATGGCCAGCTTGAAGCGGGACTTGGTGAGATAACGCGGATTGAGCATTATTGAAGCCTCGGGTATTCAATTCACTATAAACCAATCGGAATAATATGCTAATAAACGATTGATTTTATTGGTAGTGTATCTGCTTGATATATAGGATAAATACTTAGAGCCTAGCCAGTAGACTGCTGTCTATGGTATTTGCCGAGTTTTTGCCGTAATGTTCATGAAATCAGTTATTTGCCTGTTGTTTCGAGAGGCTGCTGGTCATGATTGGCGCACGGTCTGCAGCACCAAAATTTTGGTCAACCCGTCGATTCACAGCATCTACTGTATTTGAATGAAGGGAGTTGAAGTAATGCCCACTAAAGTCAAAATCCAGGTCCAGGATCAATTCGGCAAATGGCAGAACTACAGTACGGTGTCAGGCTATGCATCGAGTATCAAGCAGGGCATGGAAGCTGCCTTGAAAACCGCCATGGGAAAAAGATCAGGCAAGGCCAGGGCGATAGATGCCGAAACTGGCGCAATGATTGATATGCTTTTTAAATAATTAACATGAAAATTTAATTGAGGGAAAATATGGCTAAGTGGAATGTACATGCAAAAGGCATCGAACAAATAGTTACCTACACCAGGGGTGAGGACACTCTAGTAACAAAACAATGGTGGCGATATGCCACCTGGGAAGTGAAAACGGATGACGATGATGATAATCCGCCAGTTATCGAATGTGATACAGATATGAATGATGTTCCATATCATGCCAAACTGTTAGATGCTGGTGATTTCAAGGGCAGTATGGATTATACCTGTACTTGCGATTTATCAAAGGATGAAGATGGGGGTCTGAATGCAGACGAACTGAACCAACCCGAAGACTTTGATTGGGATATTGACGAGAACCAGTTGTGGATCCGAACTAATGATATTGATATTGACTTGATAGAAGATGAAAATGTAATAAATAATAGAGAGGAAGAAAATATTATAAATAATAGTGAAGATGAGGTAAATTCACATATAAGAAAAACAATTCGAGTTGACCTGCCACCTGGTTACAAACCCTCTCAAAAAGCTGATACACGTGAACAATATATGTCATTGTATCAGCTTGAGTATTTTCGTCGAATTTTGCTTGCTGAACAGCGAATATTGCTTGATGCATCTCAGGGGATTGATATGAGCTCAGTAAATGAAGAGACTCTTTTGCGTTTCCGCAATCGTGGCGTTGATTTGAATTCAATTGATGAAAAGACCCTAAGGCGGTGTAGTAATCTTCTTTATAAAATTGAAAACTTACTAAAAGACATTGATGATGGTAATTATGGATATTGTGTTGATACAGGTGAAGAAATTGGTATAAAACGTCTACTTTCAGTACCAACAGCTGAACGAACAATCGAAGCCCAAGCTCGCTGGGTAGAAGAACAAAAAAAGAACAATAATTAAGACATTTATCATATTTTAATATCGAGAAATATTCGCATGCCTACCATCGACATCAATAAATTCAAAAACCAAATCGTCTTTTTCGGCTTCTGCCCTGGCGCTGATTTCAGTAGGCGTCTTGATACGCGCTGGAAAGAGCTAGGTATCTGCGAGTTCCAGTATTTCGAAAGCAAGGTCCAGGTCAAACGCTTCGCGAGTATTGAGGTTGGCGATCTGATCGTCCTTAAAAAGAGACAAATCATCGGCAAAACCATGCGGGTATACGGATATGGCCTCGTTACAGGGATTACCAAGGATGACAAAGGAAATCGTGTGCTCAAGGTTGACTGGTCTAGCCAAGAGCAGGTCATTGAAGTCCCTCTCTTAGGTTGTAACGCGACCATCGACATTCGGGACATCGATAAAGTTAGGGCAGAGATGCCCGATGCGTTCTTCGAATGGCTTAATCAGGGCGCTGAGATCAGTGGCTCCTCTAAGCCTGAATCCAAGACAGAAGCAAGTGCCGTTAAAAATAATGAAGATGTAACTGATGATGAGGTAGTCGAAGAAGTAGTATTTGAAATGGAAATGAATATAGAAGATTTCGAAGCTATTCTGAATAATTCCCCATCCAGCAAAGCCGAGCCGATAGATATCATCGAAATTGGAACCACTTATCTAGTTAGTAACAAAAACAAAAAATCGGTATGGAATACAAGGCGTTTTACGAAAGTAAATAGTGAGAATAATATTATTTCACATATTGTTGGATGGAGATCGGGAACCTTTGCGATTACACCAATGAGTGTGTGGGAAGCTGATAATTTACAGGCAGCATTGTTTCGTACAGATGATGATGATGAGTATTCATTTTCACTTGGAGAAAGTGTCGAACTAATCGAAACATTTGATTGTTGTTATGATGATTTTGATGAAAAAAAAATAAAAGATGTAAATGAAAAAGAATTAAAACACGTCAGAAAATTAATCAAAAAAAATGATGATGAATCTTTATTGGAAGCTGGTTGGAAAGAAATAGAACGTTATGATTGGGAAATTGTTGGACCTGTAGACATTCAGAAACACAAAACGCAGAATAAAACAAAGATAGAGAAATCGCTACATCTGGTTGATATGCTTAAAAACGCAAATAAGATTAGTCATAATCTGTACGAAAGTGCAGTTTTACACAACAAGGACGATGCTCAATATGAATTGGGATTGCAGCTAAAGCAATTAGCTTCTACAGAAAAAGAAGCTGAGCTTTCAGCTGAATATATAGAACTGGCAGCATGGTGGTTTCAGTCTTCTGCCTTGCAAGGAAACCACCTTGCTCAATATGAGTTGCTTGAAATGTATGATTATTCTGATTCTACATATCTAAGATTTCTATGGACAAATAAGTCTGCAGAACAGGGCAATGCGGATGCGCAGTACCGATTAGCTGAGCTATGGTATTTAGAAGACGATGTTCCGCCACAATTTGGCGATGAGTTTAATGAAAATGCTATTAAATGGTATGAACTAGCAGCAAAGCAGGGGCATCCTAAAGCTCAATATGAGTTGGGTATGCTTTTATTAGAGAATGAAGACGATTTCGAAAAAGCACTAAAGTGGATAAAGCTTGCAGCTGAACAGGGTGTTGAAGAAGCATCAAACCAACTGAATATGAGATGTGGTGTATCGGGTCGTATCAAGTTGCCACCTGGATATAAGCCTAGTACTGAAGAAGAATATATGAATCCATATCAGCTCGAGTATTTTCGTCAGATATTGCTGGCTGAGCAGAAGAATTTGCTTGATGCATCACAGGGAGTTGATTTGGATGAATTTGATGAAAATACACCAGATGGAAAGACCATAGCACGTTGTCGTAAGTTGCTTTATAAAATTGAAAAAATATTAAAAACAATTGATGACGAAACATATGGATATTGTGTTGATACGGGTGAAGAAATCGGTATTAAACGTCTACTTGGCCAGCCGATGGCTGAGCGAACAATCGAAGCTCAAGAGCGATGGGAAGAAGAACAAAAAAAGAACAATAATTAAGACATTTATCATATTTTAATATCGAGGAATATTCGCATGCCTATCATCGACATCAATAAATTCGATAACCAAATCGTCTTCTTCGGCTTTTGTCCTGGCGCTGATTTCAGTAGGCGTCTTGATACGCGCTGGAAAGAGCTAGGTATCTGCGAGTTCCAGTATTTCGAAAGCAAGGTCCAGGTCAAACGCTTCGCGAGTATTGAGGTTGGCGATCTGATCG
>Ga0315906_10007432_pt1 | contig 13334 bp, 14 predicted proteins | sample LakEriMetagenome_4_FD_203526 | JGI IMG/M metagenome (GOLD analysis project Ga0315906, IMG submission 203526) | Freshwater fungal communities from buoy surface, Lake Erie, Ohio, United States - Buoy 2 MA122 | ecosystem: Environmental > Aquatic > Freshwater > Lake > Lake biofilm | place: USA...
GACGGGTTCGACCTGTTGTATCTGGAGCTCCCGGATCTGTGGCTGCGCGATGGCGTCGCCTGCGGCCAAGCCCGACCGCTGAAGGTCTACAAAGACCCGACGCGCTGGTTCGAACTCGGCGAACCTGAGACCTGGCGGCTCGGCGACATCGACGCGATCCTGATGCGCAAGGATCCGCCCTTCGACACGGAATACATCTACGCGACCTACATCCTCGAGCGTGCCGAGGATCAAGGCGCACTGGTCGTCAATCGACCACGCGGCCTGCGCGACATGAACGAAAAGGTCTACACGGCCTGGTTCCCGCAATGCTGCGCTCCGACTCTGGTGACCCGCGACATGACACGCATGCAGGCCTTTCTAGCCGAGCACGGCAAGATCGTCTGCAAACCGCTGCACGGCATGGGCGGCCGCTCGATTTTCGTCATCGAACAGGGCGACAAGAACACCAACGTCGTGTTCGAAACGCTGAGCGAGTACGGTGAGCGATTCGCCATCGTGCAGCGCTACCTTCCCGAAATCGTCGAGACGGGCGACTCGCGGGTGCTGCTCGTCGATGGCACGCCGATTCCCTATGCGCTCGCGCGAATCCCGAGCAGTGAAGACAACCGCGGCAACCTCGCCGCGGGCGCCACCGGCGTCGGCCGGCCCTTGAACGAGCGCGACCTCTTCCTGACAGGGCAGATCGGTCCGAAGCTCGCCGAGCAGGGCATGCTCTTCGTTGGGCTCGACGTGATCGGCGGCTACGTCACCGAGATTAACGTGACGAGCCCGACAGGCATCCGCGAACTCGACAAGCAGTTCGGCATCGACATCGCCGCCTTGCTCATCGCCGCCATCCGTCGTCGTCTCGAGTCGCGCTAGGCGCGGACGAACTGGCGCCTCTTCATCCCCCGACGCATACTTCACCCATGTCGGACGGTTCCAGCCTGACGAACCACCTGCTCGTCGCCATGCCCTCGCTGGCAGACCCCGAGTTTTCGCAAACCGTCACGCTGGTCTGCGAGCATAGCCTCGAGCGTGGGGCGCTCGGTATCGTCATCAACAAGCCGCTGTCGATGACGCTGAGCGAGGTATTCCAGCAAATGAACATCGACTCGGCCGACCCGCTGATCGGCGGACGCGCGGTGTTGCGCGGTGGTCCAGTGCACCGTGATCGCGGCTTCGTGGTGCACCGCAACGGCGGCCGCTGGGACTCCTCGCACACGGTGTCCTCCGCTGTGCAGGTCACGACCTCCCGCGATGTACTGGCGGCGATGGCCCGCGGCGAGGGACCGCCGGACGCCTTCATCGCGCTGGGCTATGCCGGCTGGGAGGTCGGTCAACTCGAGCGCGAGATGCGGGACAACGCCTGGATCTCACTGCCGCTCGATGAGGAAATCCTCTTCCAGATGCCCTTCGAGGACCGCTGGCACGCCGTCTGGCGTCAGCTCGGGGTCGATATCGGACGCATGAGTCACATCGCCGGGCATGCCTGAACGCACCGCCTCCGCCGGCCCGCAGATCGTGCTCGGCATCGATTTCGGCCTGCGGCGCATCGGCCTCGCCGTCGGCGATACCCTCACCCGCACCGCCCGCCCACTGGCGGCCCTCACCGTGGCAAACGCGGGGCAGCTGAGCACCCCGGAGTGGCTGCATCTCGAGCGAGTGATCCGCGAGTGCGGTGCGAGCCATATCGTGGTGGGCTGCCCGTATAATGTCGACGGTTCCGCCCACAGCCTGACCGACGCTGCGCGCACGTTTGCCCGCGAACTGCAGCAGCGCGTGACGCTGCCGCTGCATCTTGAGGACGAACGCTATTCATCCCTCGAGGCCGCGCAGCAGCTGCGCGAACGGCGCGAGAGTGGCCGACAACGCGGTCGCATCGAGCGGAGCCAGATCGACAGTGCCGCCGCGGCGGTCATACTCGAGCGATGGCTGACGCAGGCGACGTAAGCCGCGCCCGACGCGCTCAAAAGAGCAGGAGAGACTCATCGATGCCCGCAGCTAAACCAGCCGAGCAGTTGCGCAGCGACGGATCTTTGCGGCACCTGCTGACGCTAGAAGATCTGCCGCGCGCGACCCTCGAGCATCTGCTCGAACGCGCATCCCACTTCGTCGCGCCGCTGGGGCAAATGCCGCCACGCAACGCGGCGCTGCACGGTAAGACGGTGGCCATCATGTTCGCCGAGCCCTCGACCCGCACTCGCGTGTCTTTTGAGCTCGCGGCGCACCGCCTCGGTGCCGACGTCATCAACATCGAAGTGCAGTTGTCCTCGCGCCTCAAGGGCGAGAGCGTGCTCGATACGGTCGCCACGCTCGAGTCGATGCACGTCGATGCGTTCATCCTGCGCGATGCCGACGCGGCGGTGCCTGACCTCGTTGCAGGTCATGTCGCCTCCCATGTCAGCGTCCTCTCGGGGGGCGCAGGCAGCCATGCTCACCCGACCCAAGGCCTGCTCGATGCCCTCACGGTGCGTCGCGCCAAAGGTCGCATTGAAGGCCTTTCGATCGCCATCGTCGGCGACGTGAGGCACTCGCGAGTGGCCCGCTCGGCGGCCCAGGCATTCACCGCGCTTGGCGCCGGCGACGTGCGCATCGTCGCCCCACCGGCGCTGATGCCGGATAACGGCGAGTTCACCGGTTGCTCACGCCACGAGTCGCTCGCGAGCGGCATCACCGGTGCAGATGTGGTGATGATGCTTCGCATCCAAAAGGAACGCATGGCCGCAGCCGCGATACCGGATGAGGCCCATTATTTCGCCGAATGGGGTCTGACTCGCGAACGCCTGCGGTTGGCCGCAGCAGATGCCATCGTCATGCATCCGCAACCGATGAACCGCGGCATCGAAATTGCCTCCGATGTGGCCGACGGGCCGCAGTCGGTGATCCGTGATCAGGTGCGCCACGGCGTTGCCGTGCGTATGGCCGTACTCGAGACTGTTTTGCTCCGCGGAGACCAGCCATGAGCGTGACCCACCCGGCCCATCGCGGCAGCATCGCCCTCGAGGACGGACGGATCCTCGCGCATGAGCGATTTCCCGGCGAGCAGTTTGTGCTGCGCATCGCCGCGCCCAAATGCGCCGCCCGAGCGAAACCGGGCAGCTTCGCGCACCTGACGGTCGACGATGGCATACCGATGCGGCGACCGCTGTCGATCATGCGAGCCAACGCCGCTGAAGGCTGGATCGACATCCTCTACAAGATCGTGGGCCCAGGCCTTGCCGCGCTCGCGCGCCGCCAAACGGGCGAGACGCTGTCGGTGCTGGGACCGATCGGTCAGGGCTTCACCCTGCACACCGAGCGGCCGCGGCCGTTGCTGATCGGCGGCGGTGTCGGCATCCCGCCCATGGTGTTCCTCGCCGAGGCACTGACTCATGACACGCGCACGCAGTGGAAACCACTCGTCGCGATGGGCTCGGAGATTCCGTTTCCGTTTGCGACCCGACCCTCGACGATTCTGGTCCCCGGCATGCCGGATGGCGTGATCGCCGCCATGCCACTGCTCGATGCCTGGGGTGTGCCGAGCCGCCTCGCGAGCCGCAGCGGATTTCCCGGCTGTTTCGACGGGTTCGTCACGGATCTTGCTGCTGAATGGTTGGGTTCGCTCGATTCGACCACACAGGCCGAGGTAGAAATCTTTGCCTGCGGCCCGACGCCGATGCTCGAAGCGGTGGCGCGGCTCGCCGCGCGCTTTGGACTGCCCTGCCAGGTATCGCTCGAGGAATACATGGCCTGTGCCGTGGGCGGCTGTGCCGGCTGTACGGTCAAGGTGAAGACCCCGACGGGGCCAGCCATGAAGCGCGTCTGCGTGGATGGGCCGGTATTCGACGGCTACAGCGTCTTCGATGTCTGAGACGGCAAACGGAGATGCCGCGGAGCGCCTACATGCCGTGCTCGAACGCATGGCCGACGCGGCACGCCGTGCGGGACGCGACCCGGCCGAACTCACGCTGGTCGCAGTCAGCAAAACCCGACCGGCCGCCGATCTGCAAGCGCTGATCGGCTGCGGCCAGCGGCACTTCGGCGAGAACTATCTGCAGGAGGCGCTGAGCAAGATCGAGACCCTGCGTCCGCAGCCGCTCGTATGGCATTTCATTGGTCAGCTGCAGTCGAACAAGACGGCGCCCGTTGCCGAACAATTCGATTGGGTGCACACGGTCGATCGGTTGAAGCTGGTGCAGCGCTTGGCCGCGCAGAGGCCCTTTGACGCGCCACCGCTCAATGTGTGCGTGCAGGTCAAGCTTGAGGACGAACCAACCAAGGGGGGCGCCTCGATTGCCGAGTTGCCGGCGCTGCTCGAGGCGGTAGCCCGCGCACCGCAACTCAAGTTACGCGGGCTCATGACCCTGCCGCCAGCCGAAACTTCGGAAGTGGACCAACGACGTTGGTTTGCAGCGCTGCGTGAGGTGTTCGAGCACATGCAACGGCACCATCCCGCCATGGACACCCTGTCGATGGGCATGAGTGCGGATCTGGAAGCAGCCATCCTCGAGGGAGCCACAATGATCCGGATCGGCACCGCGCTGTTCGGCGAACGTCTACAATCACAGGCATGAGCGAGGTCGCCGCCGCAGACGCCACACCACCGGATATCGGCCGCGGTATCGGCTTTTTGGGCGGTGGTCACATGGGTCGAGCGCTGGTCGCCGCACTGCGCGGTGCCGGAGTCGAGCCGCAGCGCATCATCGTCTTCGAGACCCAGGCTGCGGCTCGCGAGAGCCTGCAGCGCGAGTTTGGCGTACGAGTCGCCGCCGACGCCGCGGCCCACATCGCATCACTCGACATACTTGTTCTCGCCGTCAAACCGCAGGACATGGCCACGGCTCTTCGCCCGCTGCAGGGTGTACTCGCGCAGCATCGCCCCCTCGTCATTTCGGTGGCGGCAGGCCTTGGCACGGCCCAACTGACAGCGCTCTGCGGCGGGCAAGTGCCCCTCGTCCGCGCAATGCCCAATCGCCCTGCCCTGCTCGGTGCGGGGGCGACGGGAGCGTATGCCGATCGCGCACTCGAACCGATGCAGCGTCGTCGCGCTGAGGCCGTGCTGGCCACAGCGGGCTGCATCGTTTGGGTCGAGGACGAATCCCTGATAGACGTGGTCACGGCTGTCTCCGGCAGTGGCCCCGCCTACTTCTTCCGCATGGCCGAGGCGCTCGCCGCAGCCGGCGTCGAGCAGGGGCTGCCGCCGGCTGCAGCCAACCAACTCGCGGTCGCTACGCTCCATGGGGCAGGCCTGATGGCGACGCGGGGCGCCGATCTTGCCGCACTGCGAGAGTCGGTCACCTCAAAGGGCGGCACCACAGCCGCTGCGCTCGCCGAACTTACGGCGCAGGAGTTCGAACAGACAGTCTCCGCAGCCGTGGCTGCCGCCGTATCACGCGGCAGGCAGATGGCTGCACAATACGGAACAGGGAGCTGAGCCATGCAGCAGGTCATGCTGTTTCTCGCCGATACGTTCTTCTCGCTGCTGGCGTACGTGTTCTTGCTGCGCCTGATGATGCAGTGGGCCAGAGCGGATTTTCGCAATCCGCTCGCGCAGTCGATCCTGCGCCTGACCAACTGGCTGATCATGCCCTTGCGCCGAGTGCTCCCACCGCTCGGTCGTATCGACACGGCCTCAGTGATCGCCGTGTTCGCCGTCGCGCTGGTGCAGACGGCGGTCTTGTCGATCCTGCTTGTGGGCATCCTGCCGCCGGCGTTCGACTGGCTGATTGCCGCAGCCCTTGAGAGCATCCGCTCGGCGTTGTGGCTGTATTTCTGGGCGATTTTCGTCTACGCGCTTAGTTCTCTGATTGCGCCAGGCGTGCGCTCGGCGGTGTTCGACCTGCTCGAATCGCTCTGCGAACCGGTGCTTGAGCGCATCCGACGCGCAGTACCCTCCGTTGCGGGACTGGACCTCTCGCCAATGTGGGCCGGCATCATCATCCAGGTACTGTTGATCCTGCTGCGCTGAGCACACCGATGGTGATCAAAAAGCAGCGGTTTTTCTGCGGCAAAACGCTAAAAAGTGTTTGCTACACCCTACGCTTGTGCTATGTTTGTGCCCGATTCGAAACGCGCTTCACACGGCGCAATTACCAAATTCAGGAGTAATCCAAGATGGCGAAAAAGGGTGGACCGCCGACCAAGTCGGAAATCCTCAATCAGATTGCTAAGGAAACCGAGCTCTCGCGCAAGGCGGTTTCGGGCGTGTTCGACGCGCTCAACGGTGTGATCAAGAAGAGCCTGCGCTCGCACGGCCTGTTCACGCTGCCGGGTCTGGCCAAGCTGAAGGTCGTCAAGAAGCCTGCAACCAAGGCTCGCGAGGGTGTCAACCCGTTCACGGGCGAGAAGATGATGTTCAAGGCGAAGCCGGCCTCCAAGAAGGTCCGCGCCATGCCGCTGAAGAACCTCAAGAACATGGTGAATTGATCGGTTTTTACCGATGCGAAAAAGCCCGGGGCGGCAACGCCCCGGGCTTTTTTTTCGTCTCGCGATTGCTCGGCGTTATTCGATGTCGCTGTCGACATCACCGTCAGCCTCACCACCCGGGCCGCCCGGCGGCGGCGGCATCGGCGGCATGCCGTGCGGACCACGCGGTGCGCCCTCGGGACCACCGGGACCGCGTCGCTCCCATCGCTCACGCATCTCCAGACGTCGTTGCTTCATTTGCTGCTGCCGCTCATCCGCCTTGGCGCGCTGCTCCGGCGTCAGTACTTGCCAAACTTTGGCACGCATCTCACCGCCCTGGCGCACCAGCTGCGCCGACAGCTCGCCCATGCGCTTGGCCGTCTCGTTCACCGTGGCATTGAACTTGCCATCGGCCGGATTCAACTCGCGCAGCGTACGGGATTGCCGGGCCATCTCAGTCGCGAGACGCCGCATCTCAGGCGCATGAGTAGCGATGTGTTCGGTGATCTTCCCGCGCTGCTGCGGGGTCAGTTGCAGATCATCGGCGAGGCGCTGCAGCATGCGCGGGTCGGCGCCCGACAGTTCCACGAGCCCCGCACTGCGCCTCGTTCCCATGGATCCCATGCGTTCGCGGCCGTCCCGAACAATCCGGTAACGACGGATTTCCCGCACTTCCTTGCCGGCGGCCTGCGACTTGGGCGCATCGGCGGGCGGGGGTGGGGGCATAGGCTGGGCAAGCAGCACTGAACTGCCGAGCGCCGCGAGGGTCACAACGGAAAGGTGGCGTAAACGCATGTCTTCACTCCTTGGCAAAATGCCGGGCTAGGCTAGGCAGGGGATATCGTTACCGATTCGACGTCGATCCGCCGCAGGAATTTCGTAAAGACGCTGCAAAGAAATGCAAAGCCCAAATCGACCACTGGCCGGGGCCGCCGACAGGCTGCACCATCGCGGCACATACCCCACTCTTCACCCATGAACTCACGCGTCCTGATCATCGATGACGACCGCGAACTCGCCGCAATGCTGGGCGAGTTGCTGCAGCGCGAGGGCTATACCGTGGAGGCGCACCATGGCGCCGATGCGGGGGTCGCGGCCTTGCGAGCGGCCGAGCCTGACCTGCTGATCCTCGATGTCATGTTGCCCGAGCGCAGTGGGCTTGATGTGCTTCGGGAACTGCGTCTCGCCTCCTCCCGTCTGCCGGTGATGATGCTGACGGCTCGCGGGGACCCGATCGATCGGATCCTGGGTCTCGAGCTTGGGGCGGACGACTACCTCGCCAAACCCTTCGACCCCCGCGAACTGCTGGCGCGAATCCGCGCCATCCTGCGGCGCGCGACCGCGACGCCGGCCAGTGCCGATGCGTCGCCTGCTGGTGAGCTACGCGTCGGCGATCTACATCTCGATCTGCGTCGTCGTCGGGCACTGCTCGGTGAGACGACGCTCGAACTGACGGGCGCCGAGTTTCGCGTATTGCTCGGGCTCGCCCAGAGCCATGGCACCCCAGTCGATCGCGCGGATCTGACCGAACAGGCGCTCGGTCGTAAATTGACGCTTTACGATCGCAGCATCGACACCCACGTCAGTAATCTGCGCCGCAAGTTCGAACGCGCCGGCAGCTCCTCGCTGCAGATCCGCGCCGTACGCGGCACCGGCTACGAACTCATCGACGCTTCGTCGTGAATCGGCTGTCCGTACGCATCTTCGTCGCATTCTTTTTAACCCTGCTGCTCGTGCTCGCGGGTTCGATCGCGATTGCCACTTGGACACTGAAGGAACGCGATGTCCGCGCGGCGAGCGAACTGCAGTCCGCTGCCGAGCAGGCAGCGCAGGCTCTCGCCTTGCGTGGTCGGACGGGCCTTGCGCAGTGGGCCACGGCCCAGCAGACCGACACCAATACCGCTGCTGTGATTCTCGTGATCGATGATTTGGGACGTGAAATACTCGATCGACCACTGCCGCCGAGCCTACGTGCCGTACCGGCGGATGAAGTCGATGATGAATTCTTTGCCGAACTGCCCACCGTAGCGCTCGATCTGCCCGGGGCCCGCCCGATGCTGCACAGCGAGGACGGCGAACACTTCGAGCTCGTGCCCGTGCCCCGCGATCGGGGCCCTCTGGCGGCGCTCGGCTTGCGTGAGTCCGCACCCGCACTGCTGCTGCTTGCGCTCGTCGTGACCGCTCTCATCAGCGGTGTGCTGGCGCGATCCATCACCGGCCCCATCTTCGATCTGCAAGCGACCACTGAGTCGCTCGCCGGAGGCAAGCTCGATGCTAGAGTGCCGGTGCGGACGCTGCGACGCTTGGATGAACTCGGGCAATTCAGTCGCTCGCTCGACAGCATGGCCGAACGCTTGGCGAGTCTCGTGAACTCGCGCGACGAATTGCTGCGTAACGTATCGCATGAACTTCGATCGCCACTGACGCGTATGCGCCTTGCAATAGGCCTGATACGGCAGCCCGCGCAGCCCTCGCCGGAGGGACTGGAGCGGATCGAGAGCGAAATCGAGCGACTCGATGGCTTGATCGGCGGCATGCTGGACATGGCGCGCCTCGACTCTGGTCACGCTGATCTGTTGCGCGAGAGAATCGACCTTGGCAGCCTCGTGGCTTCGCTCGCGCAAGACGCGACCTTCGAAGCCCAAAGCACGGGTCGTCACCTCGACTGGCAACCGCCGACAGACCCCTGCTGCATCGAGGGCGATCCGCACTGGATCGCCGCAGCCATCGAAAATGTCGTACGAAACGCCCTGCGCCACACGCCTCGCGACAGCACGGTGGCACTGCGTCTGCAGCGCTCCGCAGAGGCGATCGAGGTCATCGTCAGCGACTCAGGTCCCGGCATCGCACCGACAGATCTATCGCGGGTATTCGAGCCTTTCGAGCGCGGAACCGGCCGCGACGCCGAGGCACACTCAGGCACCGGGCTTGGACTCGCCATCACGGCCAGCGTCATGAGGGCACATGGCGGAAGCGTCAGCGCGCACAATCGTCAGGAGCACAACACGGCCGTCGAAGGACTCGAGGTGCGTCTGCGCTGGCCTCTTCAGGGTGCCTGAGGCACGCTGATCTGCAGGCGAACGCGCAACCCGGGCTCCGCATTTTCGAGAATGAGTCGACCCCGATGCAGGCGAGCGACCGCCGCTGCGATCGCGAGCCCCATCCCGGCGCCGGGCATTTCACCGGAAGTCTCTAGACGTACGAAGGGGCGCATTGCCTGCTCCCGGGCATTCGGCGGTATGCCGGGGCCCGTGTCCTCGACGACGATTTCGCTGGCGCCGGCGAGTTGCCCGGGTCGCACCCGCAGGCGCAGCACTGAATTGGGCGCCGAATACTTGATCGCATTCTCGAGCAGATTGCCGAGGGCCTGCGCGAGAATTTGTCGATGACCGAACACGGTGGTCGAGGCGATGTCACGCTCGATGCGCTGGCCCCGCTCTTCGGCGAGCGGCTCAAATAATTCGGCCAGATCAGTGGCCAAGGCGCCGAGATCGATTCGTTCCATCGAATCCCGCGATAAGCCCGCCTCGGCGCGCGCCAGATCCACGAGCGCATTGAAGGTCTGCAAGGCTCTCGCCATAGCCTGCTCGGCCTTCTGCAGGTGCGCTTCCTGCTCGAGTGCGGTGGGGGCTACGCGGGCTGCCGCAATCGCCCGTTGCGCCTTCATCAATGGCGTGCGCAGATCATGAGCGAGACTTTCTGTCACTGTACGCAGGCCGCTTACCAGCGCCTCGTTCTGCTCCAGCATCTCGTTGAATGTGCTGGTGAGTGCGCCCATGGCGTCGAGCCGCTGTTGCATGGGTGCGCGGGCGGCCATCTGTCCGCGCATGATCTGCCGTGCGGTATCGGCGAGATTACGAACGTGCCCGAGCAAATATCGATTGAGCACGACGCCGGTGACGAGTCCCACCAGAATCAGCATTGCGATGCTGATCAACGCAGCGCGTCCGAGCGAGCGGGCGATCACCTCCCGATCTTGATCGCTCTGCTTGAGGATGAACACGGATCCATCATCAAGGCGGATGGAAGCGACGTACGCATCTTGCCCGTCCACCATCTCGCGTCGTACAACGCCGCCCGGATTACGCAGGATCTCCTCGCCACCCTGGACTCGCCGTAGGTCGCCGACCGCTACCTTGCCGGAAGGTTCAACCAGAACGAAGTAACGCTCGTCAGGAGAGAGTTCGTTGCGGAAGGTCAACCCGCGGATCAACTCAGCCCGACTGGTCTGCCGATCAACCTGTCGACGAACGACGAGTTCGCGCTGCAAGGCCTCGAATAACTCCCGATCGTGTACCGCCATCATGCGGTACTGCAGCCAGGTAAATGCCCCCAGGAATGCAATCACCATAACGGCTAGGGCCAGCAGGGAGGCCATCAGCGCACGGCGGTCGATGAGACGAGGTGTCACGCCCCAAGCATGCCACGAGCGACGCAGCGGAGGCGAATTGGCCTACACTTTGTGGCCCGACCTGCGTGTGATGCGGAGCCCGGATCGCCGACCATGAAACTGCTTTTGATCGAAGACGACGCTCAAGTGGCGGCCGAGATCCGCTCGGCACTCCAGGCCCGTGGCTATTCGGTTGAGCACCACTCCGATGGGCGACACGGCCAGGAAGCCGCCTTGCTCGGCGACCACTCGGTCATCATCACCGATCGAATGCTGCCCGGAGTGGATGGTCTCGATATCGTCAACACCCTGCGGCGCAGCGACAAGTCGACGCCGGTGCTGGTCTTGTCGGCGCTGGATTCGGTCGATGAGCGGGTGAAGGGGCTGCGCGCCGGCGGCGACGACTACCTCGGCAAGCCCTTCAGCATCGAAGAGCTGGTCGCGCGAGTCGAGTCACTGCAGCGGCGGGTGACCAGCAGCGCACTCACTCGTCTGCGGGTCGATGATCTGGAGCTCGATCTGCTGGAGCGCAAGGCGGCTCGCGGCGGGCGACGCATCGAATTGACCGCTCGAGAGTTCAGGCTGCTCGAGTTTCTCGCGCGGCACACTGGGCAGGTCGTGACGCGAGCGATGTTGCTGCAGGGCGTGTGGGACATCCATTACGACCCGCAGACCAATGTCGTCGACGTGCATGTCAGTCGGTTGCGTCAGGCCGTGGACAAGGATTTCGAAAAGCCCCTGATCCACACGGTGCGCGGAGTCGGCTACTCGCTGTATCCCTGAGCGGCCAAAAATTGCGCGATGACATCGGCCAACTCGTGCAGGCGGCCATGGAAGAAATGCTCCGCCTCCGGCAGACGCACAAGCGTGACGTTGGGATCGAGCGCGACTGCCCACGCCGCCACCGCCACCGCATCGACGAGTTCGTCGCGATCACCTTGCACGCACAACCACGGACCCTGCGGCGCGCGCACTGCGGAAAAATCCCATCGCCCTACAGGCGGCGCAATGGTGATGAGCAAGTTAGGTGCAAGATCAACCTGCGCCTGCAAGGCCATCCAGGCACCGAAGGAAAATCCGCCGAGCCACAGCGGCAGCTGCGGCCACTGACGCTGTGCCCACTGCACCACAGACCGCAGATCCTCAAGCTCGCCGCGCCCCTCGTCGTGGACCCCCGTCGATGCACCCACACCGCGGAAATTGAACCGCACGGCGACAGCACCGGCTGCACTGCAACGCCGCGCCAGGGTATGCACAACCTTGTTGGTCAGCGAACCACCGAACAAGGGATGCGGATGGCAGCACACTGCCAATGCACGCGGCGCGATGCCCTGCCGCGGCAGATCGACGACGAGCTCGATCTGCCCCGCAGGCCCGGAAATCAGATGCCGCTCAGGGGCGTCGATGGACCACTCCGTCCTTCATGACGAAATGCACTCGTTGCATCGATGTGATGTCGGCGAGCGGATCGCCCGGCACTGCGACGAGATCCGCAAGCTTGCCCACCTGCACGCTTCCCAGGCGATCGTCGATGTCGAGGAACTTCGCGGTGACTGAGGTCGCCGAGCGAATGGCCTCCATCGCAGGCATGCCGGCTTCGACCATCAACACGAACTCGCGGCCGTTGTCACCGTGGGCCGACACGCCCGTGTCAGTGCCAAAGAGAATCTTCACGCCGCTCTTGTACGCCTTGGCAAAGGTGCTCTGGATCTGCGGCCCAACGAGTGCCGCCTTCGGGCGCACGATGGAGGGGAAAAATCCGTCTTCCTTCGAGCGATCGAACACCCAGCGCCCTGCCGAGATGGTCGGTACGTAATACGTGCCGCGCTCCTTCATCAGCCGCATGGTTTCTTCATCCATGAACGTGCCGTGCTCGATGGTGTCCACGCCCGCACGCACAGCCCGCTTCATGCCCTCAGCCCCGTGGGCGTGGGCGGCGACCGTGAAGCCATAGTCGCGCGCCGTCGTGACGATCGCGCGGATCTCTTCTTCGGTGAACTGCGGATTCAGCCCGTTTTTCGCAATCGACAGCACTCCGCCGGTGGCCGTGATCTTGATGACATCCGATCCGTCCTTGTAGCGCTGCCGCACGGCCTGCACGGCGGCATCCGTGCCATCGACTACGCCATCGCGCGGACCCACATCGCCGCCGCCTAGAAACTCTGCCCAGCCGTTGGTGGGATCTGCATGGCCACCCGTCGTGGCAATCGACTTGCCCGAGGCGAAGATCCGCGGCCCCGGCACCTTGCCCGCGTTGATCGCATCGCGCAGCGCAAGGCTCGCGAGGAAACTGTCGCCGAGGTCGCGAACCGTGGTGAACCCTGCCATCAGGGTCCGCTGCGCGTACATCGCCCCATCGAGCGCCACGTCCGGGCCATCTTTCTTGAAGCGCTCGAGCTCGCTCGTCCGGCTGTACTCGCTCGTCAAATGCACGTGCATGTCCATGAGGCCGGGCATCAAGGTCGACTCGCGCAGATCGACGACCGTATCCCCGGCTCCGGGCTTACGGTATCCGGCCTCGATCGCCATGATCTTGCCGCCCTCGACGATCACGGTGCGTACCGTCAGCGCACGA
>Ga0315906_10007434_pt1 | contig 13329 bp, 12 predicted proteins | sample LakEriMetagenome_4_FD_203526 | JGI IMG/M metagenome (GOLD analysis project Ga0315906, IMG submission 203526) | Freshwater fungal communities from buoy surface, Lake Erie, Ohio, United States - Buoy 2 MA122 | ecosystem: Environmental > Aquatic > Freshwater > Lake > Lake biofilm | place: USA...
CGCCCGATCATGATCGGGCAGAGCTCGCGCACCACTTTCTGGCCGTTCCTGCGCGCGCGCTACGGCTTCACCGACGCGCAGATCCGCGCCTACAATTTCCAGATGGGCCCCTGGCTCGTCGACAAAATGGCGATCCAGCAAGGCTTCATCTCCAGCGAACCGTTCAAGGTGCGCACGGAAGCCAATGTCGAGCCCGTCGTGTTCATGCTGTCGGATCTGGGCTATCTCAGCTATTCGTCGATGCCGATCTTCCCGACCAAAACGATTCGCGAGAAGCCGCGCGCGATCCAGTGCTTCGTCGACGCGACGACCGACGGCTGGATCGATTTCTTCCGCGATCCTTCGCCTGCCGCGGTGCTGATCAAGCGCGACAACCCGGACAATTCCGACGCGCTGATCGACGACGCCATCGACAAGATGAAGAAATACGGTATCGTCGAAACCGAAGACACCAGGCGTCTGGGCATCGGCGCGATGACCGAGGCGCGCTTTCGCGGCCATTTCGAGATGATGCGCGACGAAGGCCTCTACAAGCCGGATTTCGACTGGCGTTCGGCTTTCACGCTCGACTTCATCAACAAGCGCCGCGGCCTTTGAGATTTTAAGAGGAGGAGCGATCCATGCTGGTCACGCAACAGCCGGTTCTGCGCCGTTTCTGGTATCCGATCATGCCTGTGGGCAAGCTCGGCGACGCGCCCTACGGCTTCACGCTGCTGGGCACGCCAATCGTGCTGTGGCGCAAGGAAGACGGCTCGATCGCCTGCATCGAAGATCGCTGCTGCCATCGCTCGGCCAAGCTTTCGCTGGGCTATCTCGAGGGCGGCAACGTCGTCTGCGGCTACCATGGTTGGACGTTCGACGCGTCGGGCAAATGCGTGCGCATCCCGCAGCGCGAGAACCCCGAAGCGACCGGCAAGATCGGCGTATCGGGCTATCGCGCGGTCGAACGATACGGCCATGTGTGGGTGGCGCTGGGCGAGCCGTTGGCCGAACTTCCTCATATTCCGGAAGCCGACGAGCCGGGTTTGCGCAAGATCGACCAGTTCTTCGAGCCGTGGAAAATCGGTGCGCTGCGCCTCATGGAAAATTCCTTCGACAACGCGCATGTGGCGTTCACGCATCGCAAGACGTTCGGCGAAGCCTCCGAGCCGATCCCGGCCAAGAACGAGCTTGAAGAATACGATTACGGTTTTCACCTCCGCGCCGAGATCCCGGTCAAAATCCGCGGCGATCTTGCGACCAAAGTGCTGAGTGCCGGCGAAGGCGACACCGTTCGGAAACTCAAGAACACGTGGTTCATGCCGTTCGTGCGGCGTTTGGGCATCACCTATCCCAACGGCCTGCGCCACACGATCATCACGGCCGCCACGCCGATGACCGACGACACGACGATGCTTGTGCAATGGTGCTATCGCTCGGACACCGAAGAGCAGGCGCCCGCTGCCGACATCGTGGCGTTCGACCGGCTCGTCACACTCGAAGACAAGGTTATCCTTGAATCGTGCGATCCGGACGTGCCGCTCGACGAGCGCTTCGAAACGCACATGCCGAGCGACATGCCGGGCTTGCGCATGCGGCGCATGCTGCGCGAGCTTCTCGCCCGCCACGGCGAAACCGAAGTGACCCGCCATCGCCGTCCGGCCCAGGCGGCCGAGTAGGAAAGGCGCAATCTGATGCTGCCCACGCAACAGCCGGTTCTGCGCCGCTTCTGGTATCCGGTCATGCCGACGGGGCGGCTCGATGCCGGCCCGCAGCCTTTCACGTTGCTGGGCGAAGCCATCGTCGTGTGGCGCAAGCCCGACGGCAGCCTTGCCGCCATCGCCGACCGCTGCTGCCATCGCACGGCCAAGCTGTCGCTGGGCTATCTCGAAGGCGGCAATATCGTGTGCTGCTACCATGGCTGGACCTTCGACGGCACGGGCAAATGCGTGCGCATCCCGCAGCGCGAGAATCCCAAAAACACGGGCCGCATCGCGGTCGACGGCTACAAGGCCGTCGAGCGTTACGGGCATGTGTGGGTGGCGCTGGGCGAGCCTTTGTGCGCGTTGCCGCAGATCCCCGAAGCCGAGGAAGCCGGCTTCCGGCGCATTGACCAGTTCTACGAAGAATGGGCTATCGGCGCTTTGCGGCTCATGGAAAACTCGTTCGACGTGGCGCACCCGGCCTTCGTGCATCGCAGCACCTTCGGCGACACCTCACGCCCGCTGCCGCCCGTGATGCCGACCGTCGTCGAGGGCCCCTGGGGCTTCGACTATTTCGTCGAAAGCGAAGTTTCGGTGCGCGGGTCCGATGCGGCCGATACGCTCAAAGTAGCCGAAGGGACCACCACGCGCCGGCGCACCAACACCTGGTACATGCCGTTCGTGCGGCGCCTTGGCATCACCTACCCGAACGGCCTGCGCCACACGATCGTGACGGCCGCCACACCGATGACCGACGACCGCACGATGCTGGTGCAGTTTTGCTTCCGCAACGACACCGAAGAGATGGCCTCGACCGAGCAGGTCATCGCCTTTGACCGCAAGATCATCGAGGAAGACCGCCGCATCCTCGAAGGTTGCAGCTACGACGTGCCTCTGGCCGTGGTCGATGGCGAGGAATTCCACATGCCGTCGGATCGGCCGGGCCTTGCCATGCGCCGCAAGCTGCGCGAACTCCTCGAAGCGCATGGCGAGCAGGAAACGCGCGCGACCCCGTCCCCTGCTCCGATCGCCGCCGAATGAGTTCGAGCAGCACCGACGGCCTCTGGGCCCGCCATTCGCGCTACGCGTTGCCGGCAGGGGCGGGCCTTGTGTTCCTCGCCGCGTGGGAATGGGCCGTGGCGGCATGGAACGTGCCCAAATTCGTGCTGCCGGCGCCGAGCCTGATCGCGGCCGCCTTGATCAACGATGGGCCCTCGCTGATGCAGTCGTTGTGGTTCACCACCAAGGTGACTTTGGGCGCGTTCCTGTCGGCCGTGGCGACGGGCATTAGCCTCGGCGTGCTGTTCACGCTCAACCGCACGCTCGAGCGTACGCTGTGGCCCTACGCGGTGATGCTGCAGGTGACCCCTGTCGTTGCGATCGCACCCTTGGTCATCATCTGGGTCGGCTTCGAAAAACTGTGGCTCGCCTTGCTGATCCTCGCCTGGCTCGTGGCGTTTTTTCCGATCCTCTCCAACACCACGATCGGCCTCTCCTCGGCCGACCACGGGCTCAAGAATCTGTTCGAGCTCTACGGTGCTTCGCGCTGGAAGCGCTTCCGCTATCTGCAGTTCCCGTCGGCCTTGCCCTACATTCTGGGCGGCGTGCGCGTGTCGGGCGGCTTGGCGCTGATCGGTGCGGTCGTGGCCGAGTTCGTGGCGGGATCGGGGACTGCCACCGGCCTTGCCTGGCGCATCGTCGAGAGCGGCAACATGCTCAATATCCCGCGCATGTTTGCGGCCCTTCTGATGCTGTCGGTGTTCGGCATCGTGCTGTTTTATCTCACCATGTGGCTGCAATGGGCGCTCCTGCATCGCTGGCACGAGAGCCAGGTGCGGCGCGAGAATTGAGCGCGGCCACGCCCATGTCCGAACCCAAACCCCTCGTGCGCCTTGCCGGCATTCGCAAGGTCTTCTCGAACGGTACGGAAGCCATTCGCGGCCTTGATCTCGACGTGCGCAGCGGCGAGTTCATTTCGCTGCTTGGTCCCTCGGGCTGCGGCAAGTCGACGGCCTTGCGCATGATCGCTGGCCTCGGCGAGCCCAGCGAAGGAATGATCGACTGGCCGTCCTCGAGCTACGACGCGGCCGGAAGGCCCGAGCGTGAAATCGGCTTCGTGTTCCAGGAGCCGACCTTGATGCCGTGGGCCACGGTCTTCGACAACGTGGCCTTGCCCTTCACGCTCAAGGACCGGCCCAAAAGCGACGTGCCGGACCGCGTGCACGAAGCGCTCGCCATGGTCGGGCTCGACCGATTCGCCAAATCTTACCCACGCGAATTGTCGGGCGGGATGAAGATGCGCGTGTCGATCGCGCGCGCCCTCGTGCTGCGGCCCAAAGTGCTGCTGATGGACGAACCGTTCGCGGCGTTGGACGAAATAACGCGCTTCAAGCTCAACAACGATCTGCTGGCTTTGTGGGAGAAGCAGCGCTGGACGGTCGTGTTCGTCACCCACAGCGTCTACGAAAGCGTCTATCTCTCGACGCGCATCGTGGTGATGGCGGCAAGGCCGGGCCGCGTGGTGGGCGAACTTGCCGTCCCCGCCCCATATCCGCGGGGGACGAGCTTCCGCACGTCGCAGCCCTACAACGATCTGTGCCGCAATGTGTCGGAAATGCTCGACCGCGCGATGGATGCGGATCCGGCGGTCTAGGCCCAAGAGGCCTCTTCGGGTCCGGATGGTGGGCGCTACAGGGATTGAACCTGTGACCCCTACCATGTCAAGGTAGTGCTCTCCCGCTGAGCTAAGCGCCCATCCGGACCGGGAAGGCGCGGAATATACCGATCCTCGATTTTTTGGCAAGCCTTCGAAACGACCCCATCCCGATGCCCGCCTTCTCGCCCACCTCGTCGGAGCGTCCGCCGACCCCGATTTACGAGCCCGATCCGCCGTTCGAAATCGTGCCGGCGACGGCGCCGGCAGCCCCGCTCGTCTTCTCCTCGCCGCATTCCGGCGCCCATTATTCGGCCGCTTTCCTGGCTTCTTCGCGCCTCGACCCGACCGTGCTGCGCCGCTCGGAAGACGCGTTCGTCGACGAACTTTTCGCCGCCGCCGCAGCCGCGAACGGGGCGGCCCTCGTCAGAGCTTTGTTCCCGCGCGCCTACGTCGATCCCAACCGCGAGCCGTGGGAACTCGACCCGGCGATGTTCGAGGGTCCGCTGCCGGCTTTCGTGAACCGTCAGTCGCCGCGCGTGGCGGGCGGGCTCGGCACGGTGGCGCGCGTGGTCGCGAACGGGGCCGAGATCTATCGCGGCAAGCTCGATTTCGCCGAAACGCGCCGGCGCATCGAAGCGCTCTACATGCCCTACCATGCGGCCCTCGAAGCGCTGCTCGCCCGCACCCAAGCGCAGTTCGGTGCGTGCCTGCTCGTCGATTGCCATTCGATGCCGTCGGTCGGCGGGCCGATGGACCGCGACCCCGGCCGCCGCCGCTTGGATTTCGTGCTCGGCGATTGTTTCGGGGCGGCCTGCGCGCCCGCCGTGATCGCCACGGCCGAAAGCTGTCTGCGCGATATGGGCTATGCGGTGGGGCGCAACGATCCTTATGCCGGCGGCTTCATCACGCGCCATTACGGCACGCCGTCGGCGGCACGCCATGCGCTGCAGATCGAGATCAATCGCGGCCTCTACATGGACGAACTCGCGATCGCCAAAGCGCCGGGCTTCGCCAAGCTTGCGGCCGATCTGGGCGTGCTCGTCCACAAGCTCGCCGATCTTTCCAGAACCTTGGTGCCGAGGTCCGCATGACCGAGCCGCTTTCGATTCGCGATTCGGTCGACGCTGACATCGCCGCCATCCAGGCCATCTACGCCCATCACGTCACGCACGGCCTCGGCAGTTTCGAGGAAATCCCGCCCGGGCTCGAAACGATGGCCGAGCGGCGCGCGAGCCTGCTGGCCAAAGAGCTTCCCTACATCGTGGCCACGCGCGCCGACAAAATCGTGGGCTACGCCTATGCCGGGCCCTTCCGGCCGCGTGCGGCCTATCGCTATTCGCTCGAGGACTCGATCTACGTGGCCCCCGATGCGGTCGGCGGCGGCATCGGGCGCGGCTTGCTGGTCGAACTGCTCGCGCGCGCCGAGGCGTGGGGCGCGCGCCAGATGGTCGCGGTGATCGGCGACAGCGCCAATTCGGGCTCGATCGGCCTGCACAAAGCGCTTGGTTTTCGCATGGTTGGCGTGTTCGAGGCGATCGGCTACAAACATGGACGCTGGGTCGACAGCGTGATGATGCAGCGCGCTTTGGGGCGCGGCGCCGAATCGGCGCCTGAGGAGAGAGCATGACCGAAGCCACGCTGGGGGCGGCCCTTGAGCTGCACGCCAAAGGCAAGATCGCCGAGGCCGAGGCGATCTACGCGCAGCTGCTTGCATCCAACCCCGACGATCTCGACGCGCTCAATCTCGGCGGCTTGGCGCTGCATGCGCTCGGCAAGCGACCGGCCGCGATCGCGCGCCTTAAACAAGCGATCGCACTTGCCCCGGATTTCGCCGACGCGCACGCCAATTTGGGAGCGGTCTACCGGGCCGAAGAGCGCAACGACGAGGCCGCCGCGTGTTTCAAGCGTGCCCTCGATCTCGAGCCCGGCAACGGCTTGGCGGCCAACAATCTCGGCCTCGTGCGCATGAGCCAGGGGGCGTATCTCGAGGCGATCGGCCTCCTGTCGCAGGCGCGCGCTTTGATGCCGGGCCAGCCCGACATCGTGATCAATCTTTCGATCGCCTATATGCGCTACGGCGATTTCGCCCAGGCGCTGGCGATGCTCGACATGCTCGCCGAAGCCGCGCCTAAAGACAAACGCGGCCATTTCGGGCGCGGCGCCGCCTTGTTGGGCTTGGGGCGCCTCGACGAAGCGCGTGCGGCGTTCGACCGCGCACTTGCGATCGACCCCAACTACGAAGCCGCCCGCCAGCAGTTGGATTCGCTGGCCTGAAATAGGTCACCAAACGCGACGAAGCGCGACGGTCGCCTATATATTCCTTTGATTTTGCAGGGATGTCGCCACGGCGACAATTCGTGTTACGTCGCCGAATAACCCCGCAGGATCGGGAAAAAACCTTCTTCACGATGAGAAACAGCGCTCCGCCGTGAAGCGGGCAACGGATATCATATAGAAGCATATTCCTGCTTGCTGCGCAAGCTTGTCGTCGTCGATTCGGCGAAGCGTCAGGCGCCGATACGCGCGGCGCTGTGCAGCCAGGCTAAATTCAGGGGTGTAAAAATGGAATGCCTCTTAAAAAAGTTTCTATATTTAAAATTTTTGCTTAAGTTGTAGGCCGCGCTGCGGCAACAACATGAAATGCGCACGGATTTCCAAGGCGGTGCGATGCCTTGTTTCGGGCGCGGCCACCGTGCTAAACACGACGAAAGACGTTCGGCAACAAACGTCGCCCAAACATTTCCAGGGAGCACGCCATGCAATCGATCGCCGACCAAATCTCGCGCCGTTGTGCCTTGCTCGGGGGAACGGCAGCTCTTGCGGCGTTGGGCCTTCCGCGCGATGCCCGGGCGCAGGAAGCGATCGACCGGGTGCAGTTTCTCGTCGGTTTCGGCGTCGGCGGCGGGTTCGACCAGACGGCGCGCGGCACCCAAGAAGCGCTCCAGAAGTCCGGATTGGTCGCGAACGTGTCGGTCGAAAACCGCACCGGCGGCGGCGGCTCGGTCGCCATTGCCCATCTGGTCGAAACGGCCGCGCGCCAGCAGAACACGCTGATGGTCAACGGCACCTCGATCGTCCAGCGCTCGTTGAGCGGCGAATTCCGCCAGACCTACCGCGACGTGGTTATGGTCAACACGATCACGGCCGAACTTTTCGGCGTAATCGTAGCGCCGGCCTCGCCGCACGCCGACATCAAGGCGCTGACGGCCGCATTGAAGACCAATGCGCGCGCGGTGCGCTTCGGCGGCGGCAGCCCGCGCGGCGGCATCGACCATCTGGCGGCAGCGCTCTATCTGAAGAACGCCGGCGTCGATCCCAAAGCCATGCAGTACATCGCCTACGACGGCGGCGGCAAAGCCATGGCGGGCCTGCTCGGCAACGAGATCCAATGCCTCGTGATGCCGTTCACCGAAGCGCTGACCCAGATCAAAGGCGGGCAGGCGAAGATGCTGGCGGTCATGAACGACAAGCGCGTGTCCGACGTGCCCAACGTGCCCACGCTTGCGGAGTCCGGCGTGCCGGGCCAGACGCTCGCCAACGTGCGCGCGTTTTTCATGGCGCCGGGCACGCCGCCCGCCCGCGTCGCCGCTTTCGCCGATCTGATGGAACGGCTCGTCAAGACGCCGGCCTGGGAAGAAGTGCGCGCCCGCAACGGCTGGAACATGTTCTTCACGCGCGGGCAGGCCACGGCCGATTTCTTCGTGCAGCACGAAAAAGACATTCGCAGCATGCTCGTGGACCTCGAATTCATCAAAGCCTGACGGCGCGGACAGCGCGGCCGAAACCATGCCAACCGCGATCCTCGCCGGCCGGGGCGCGCGGCGATCGCGCCAAAGCGCCGGGGGGCGCAGGAAATGACACGCGTAGACGCCGAGCGCCTCGTCGCGCTGCTGATTCTGCTTTTCTCGCTCGCCTATTTCGCGCTGGCGTTCGGGATCAAGCTGCCGCCGAGTTCCGACGAAACGCCGTTTTCGGCGCGCACGTTCCCGCTGGTGCTGGGTCCGCTTGCCGTGGCGCTGTCGCTGGCGCTTCTGCTGAAGCCGCCGGGCGGCGAGGATGTCGGCCGGGGATTCGCCTGGGCGCGCGCTTTCGGTCTCATGGGCCTGATGGCGCTTTATGCGCTGGCGATCGATCGTCTGGGTTTCGCGGTCACGTCTGCGCTTTTCCTGGCCGGCGGTTTCTACGTGCTCGGCGAGCGGCGCTTGCTGGTGCTCCTGCCGATAGCGGCGGCGACCGCATTCGGTTTCTGGGTCATGTTCACGCTCCTCGACGTCCAGCTGGACTGGGGCATTTTCGGGCGGATGTTCTGATGCTTGAAGGTCTGCTGATCGGTTTTTGGACGCTGATGTCGCCCACGAACATCGGCATTCTCGTGCTCGGCTGCGTCATGGGCACGTTCATCGGCATGATGCCGGGGCTGGGGCCGGTCACGGCCGTTTCGCTGCTGGTGCCGCTCGTCCTCACCATGCAGCCTGCGACCGCGATGGTGCTGCTAGCTGCGATCTACTACGGCGCCATGTTCGGCGGTTCGACCGCCTCGGTTCTGATCAACGCGCCGGGCGAGTCGAGCTCGGTCCCGACGACCTTCGACGGCTACCCCATGGCGCGAAAAGGGCAGGCCGGCAAGGCGCTGGCACTCTGCGCGTGGGGCTCGTTCGTCGGCGGCACCGTCGCCACGCTGCTGCTGATGCTGGCGGCGCCCACGCTGGCAAGCTGGGCGCTGGCGTTTCAAGCACCCGAATATTTCGCGTTGATGGTGCTGGGTTTGACGGCGGTCGCGGCGTTCACCGAGAGCGGTGGCGTGCTCAAGGCGCTGCTGATGACCGTGGTCGGGCTGATGCTGGCCACCGTCGGCACCGACGTCGCCGACGGGGTCGAACGCTACACGTTCGGCATCGCGGACATTTCCGACGGGCTCTCTTTCGTGCTGCTGGCGATGGCGGCCTTCGCGCTGGCCGAAGCGCTGACGGCGGCTCTGCGCAACGAAAAAGTGTCGGAAGAGGCCAAAAAGGCGGCGCGCGGCGACGTGGGCTCGCTGAAGCTGACGAGCGACGACGTGCGCGAGGTGGCGCCCGCCATGGCGCGTTCGTCCGTGCTCGGCTTCGTCGTCGGCGTGCTGCCGGGGGCGGGTGCGACCATCGCAGCGTTCATGTCGTATGCGGTCGAACGCAATCTTGCGACCGGCGCGCGCCGCGACGAATTCGGCAAAGGCTCGCGCCGCGGCGTGACCGCGCCCGAAACTGCCAACAATGCTGCCGCAGGCGGTGCCTACGTGCCGCTTCTGACGCTCGGAATTCCGGGTTCGGGCACGACGGCCGTCATTCTCGGCGCGCTCGTGGCGCTGGGTGTACAGCCGGGTCCGCGCCTCTATGTCGAGCAGTCGGAGATGTTCTGGACGGTCGTGGTCTCGATGTATCTCGGCAATCTGGTGCTGCTGGTCATCAACCTGCCGCTGATCCCCTACATCGCGCGCACGCTGGCGATCCCGGAGCAGATGCTAGTGCCTCTGATCCTGTTCTTCTGCCTCGTCGGCGTCTATCTGGTTTCGTTCAATACGTTCGATCTTTGGTTGTTGATCGGGCTTTCGGCGATCTGCGTCGGTCTGCGGCTGGTCGACTATCCCATGGCGCCGCTTTTGCTGGGGTTCGTGCTAGGCAAACTGATGGAAGAAAATCTGCGCCGCGCGCTGCTGGTCAACGACGGCTCCTTTGCCTTCCTGTGGGAGCGCCCGGTCACCGCCCTTCTGCTGGCGATTTCGATCGCCTGCGTGCTGGTGCCGGTGATCGGCAAATTGAAGGCTATGCGCGCGGCGCGCTTCTAGTAGGTCGCCGAAAGGTTCCGAAAGATCGGCGCGGCACTTTATCTGGGCGCCGCAATTCGCGTTGCGGCGCCCCGCGTGCCGCAAGAGCGCTTGACAAAGTGAACGAACATTCATTTTATATACGGCACCATGCCCAAGCTCGCCGACCATGACCGCGCTGACCGGCGCACCCGTATCCTGGATGCGGCCAAGGAATGTTTCGTGCGCCACGGTTTCCACAGCGCCTCGATGCAGCAGATCTGTGCGGCCGCCGGCATGAGTGCGGGCAATCTCTACCGCTATTTTCCGTCCAAGGACGCGTTGATCGCAGGGCTCTGCGCGCGCGACATGGACGATGCCGCCGCAGGCTTCGCCCATGTGCGCCGCAGTGCCGACATTCTGGCCTCGCTCGAGGCTTTGATGGTGCAGCATCTGTGCGGTCGCCAGCGCGCCGACTACGCTTTGTGGGCCGAGACCACGGCAGAGGGCTCGCGCAATGCGGCCGTCGCAGCCCTTGGTTTGCGCGTGCACGCCTTCATCCGCGTCACGCTCGAAGACATCGTGCGCGAGGGCATTGCGGCCGGCAGCTTGCGCGTCGATTGCGAGCCTCGGCGCATCGCCATGTTCCTGATCGCCTTGTTCGACGGCCTCGTCGTGCAATTGAGTCGCGTGCCCGGCTACGATCCGCGGCCCGACATCGCGCACACGATGCGCTTGCTGCGCGCCGACCTGCTGCCCGCCGGAACCAAGCGCAACACGGCGAAACGGCACGCAACAAAACGTTCCGAGCCGACACGCTCCGAAACCAAACGTCCTGATCCAAAGCAGCGCCGCGCGCGTAAGCTGCCGTCCCGCATCGGAGTTGCCCGCAAATGACGCGTACCGCCTTTCTGTTCGCTTTCGCTCTCGTTGCGGCGCTGCCTGTCGCTTTTGAGCCATTCGTCGCAAACGCCACCAATCCGCCGGCGGCACCCGCACCGACCGTCACGGTCGTTGCGGCAGCCTCGCGCGAACTCGTGGACCGGCAGCGCGTGACCGGCACGCTCGTGCCCCGCGAAGACGTGATGGTGTTCGCCGAAAACGACGGCGTGCGCATCGTCGACGTGCTCGCCGACGAGGGCAGCATCGTCGTGCAAGGCCAGGTGCTTGCACGCCTGTCGCGCGATCTGCTCGATGCGCAACTTGCCCAGAATGCGGCACAGCTGCAGCGCGCCACGGCCGCGATCTCGCAGGCGCGCGCCCAGATCGTGCAGGCCGAGGCCGCCTACAACGAAGCGCTGCCCGCCCTCGAGCGCGCGCGCGCGTTGCGTGCCAACGGCAACGCGACGGAAGCCACCGTCGAACAGCGCCTGTCGGCGTTCCGCGCGGCCGAAGGGCGGCTTGCGGGGGCCCGCGACGGGCTTACCTTCGCCAATGCCGAGCGTGCCCAGATCGAAGCGCAGCGCCGCGAGCTTTCCGTGCGCGCCGAGCGCAGCGAGGTCAAAGCGCCGCGCGGCGGGCTCGTGTCGCGCCGCTCGGCGCGCATCGGCCAGATGACCGGCGGCACCGAGCCTTTGTTCCGCATTCTCGCCGACAGCGAAATCGAGCTTGAAGCCGAATTGCTCGAAACGCGCCTGGCCGGCATGCGCGAAGGCATGGAAGCGACGATCCATGCCGCCAACGGCACCGATGTGCCGGGCAAGGTGCGGCTTGTGCCCGCCGAAGTCGACCGCACCACGCGCCTGGGCAAGCTGCGCATTGCACTCGCCGCAGCACCGCAGGCGGCGGAGGCGGGTTTGCGCATCGGCACGTTTGCGCGCGGCACGGTCGAGCTTGCGCGCAAGACCGTTTTGGCCGTGCCCGCAGGTTCGGTCGTCTATGGCGAGGGCCAGGCGACGTTGCAGATCGTCGTGGACGGCAAGATCGTCGTGCGCAAAGTGGTCCTCGGCCTCATCGCCGACGGCTGGGCCGAAATCCAAACCGGTATTGGCGCCGGCGATTTGGTGGTGGCGCGCGCAGCCCCGTTCCTGCGCGACGGCGACCGCGTGCGCACCCAGACGGCGACGGAGTAACGCAGCATGGCATTCCCCGTTTCGGCCTGGGCCATCAAAAAGCCGCTGCCGTCGATCGTGCTGTTTCTCGTGCTGACGGTGCTGGGGCTCTACGGCTTCGCCAAGCTGCCGATCACGCGTTTCCCGAACATCGACGCACCCTTCGTGTCGGTGACGGTCACGCAAGCCGGGGCCGCCCCCACCGAGCTCGAAACACAAGTCACCAAGAAGGTCGAAGACGCAGTCGCGGGCCTGCTCGGCGTCAAGCACATCACCTCGAGCATCAGCGAGGGCGTGAGCACTTCGACGATCGAGTTCCGTCTCGAGGTCTCGGCCGACCGAGCACTCAACGACGTCAAAGACGCGATCGCGCGCATCCGCTCGGATTTGCCGCGCACGATCGACGAGCCGATCACGCAGCGCGTGGATATTGCGGGCCTGCCGATCGTGACCTTTGCCGCGCGCGCCCCGCAAATGTCGGTCGAAGAATTGTCGTGGTTCGTGGACGACGTGATCGCGCGCGATCTGCAAGGGATACGCGGCGTGTCCAAGATCGAGCGCGTGGGCGGCGTGGAGCGCGAAATTCGCGTGACACTCGATCCCGACCGTCTGGCTGCGTTCGGCGTGACGGCAGCCGAGGTCAATCGCCAGCTCCGTGCCACGCATGTGGACCTCGCCGGCGGGCGCGGCGAGATCGCGGGGCGCGAACAATCGATCCGCACGCTGGCGGGCACGGATACGCTCGACGAACTCGCCGAGACCGCGATTTCGCTGTCGGGCGGGCGCAAGGTGCGGCTCGACGAACTCGGCAGCGTGACCGACGGGGCGGCCGAGCGGCGCACATTCGCGCGCATCAACGGCGAGCCCGTGGTCGCCTTCGCGGTGAGCCGCTCGAAAGGGGCCAGCGACGCGACCTTGGCCACGCTCGTGCAGGCGCGCATTGCGGCGTTGCAGGCGCGCTATCCGCAGGTGGCGATCCAGCAGATCGACACCTACGTTGCCTACACGCTCGGCAACTACCATTCGGCGATGGCGAGTCTTGTCGAGGGCGCGCTCTTGGCCGTCGTGGTGGTGCTCGTGTTTTTGCGCAATTGGCGCGCAACCTTGATCACGGCCTGCGCGCTGCCGCTTGCCATCATACCGACCTTCTTCGCGATGGAC
>Ga0315906_10007437_pt1 | contig 13324 bp, 11 predicted proteins | sample LakEriMetagenome_4_FD_203526 | JGI IMG/M metagenome (GOLD analysis project Ga0315906, IMG submission 203526) | Freshwater fungal communities from buoy surface, Lake Erie, Ohio, United States - Buoy 2 MA122 | ecosystem: Environmental > Aquatic > Freshwater > Lake > Lake biofilm | place: USA...
CGTTGGCCATCGTCGCTCCCTGCACCATGCTCACCGCGCCCTTCGGTGCACGTCTTGCGCATTCGCTGCCGCGTCGACGGCTCTCCCAGGCCTTCGGCGTGTTCCTCGGCTTGGTCGCGGCACGGATGCTGTACCGGGCCTGGACCTCGCTCTGAACCCTCGGACCCTTCCCACGAGCGTCAACCGCATGGACGAACAACCCATCCACATCGGCGGCCCTTGGTTCGAGGACCTCGAGCGCGGCCTCTCCTTCGATGCGCCCGCGGTGACGCTCACCGAGGGCCACGCGGCGCTGCACGCCGCGCTCTTCGGGGACCGGATGCGTCTGCCGCTCGATCACCACACCAGTGGCGCGGTCACAGGACGAGGGCAGCCGCTTGTGCACCCTTTGGTCGCGATCAACATCGCCATCGGTCAGTCGACCTGGGTCTCGCAACGGGTCAAGGGCAACCTCTTCTATCGCGGATTGATGCTGCGCCGACCCGTGTTCGTCGGTGACACGCTGCACACCACGACGCGCGTGGTCGCGTTGCGCCAGAACCGCGCGCAGGCCGGTCGTGCCGCCACGGGCATCGCGGCGCTGGAGATGACCACCATCGACCAGCAGGGCGACACCGTGCTGCGTTTCTGGCGCTGTCCGATGCTCCCCTGCCGCGATCCCGCCGCCGCGACCGGGCACGCCGATGACCTCAACGCGGTGGGCGCCGACGCCGCACCGCCGGCCGAAGGCCTGCCCCGCGGCTGGTCGCTCGGCCCGACCGCGCATTGGCAAGGGATCCGCGCGCAGGACCTCGGCCCGGGACGACGCTTCACCGTCGAAGGTCGCGACACGATCACCTGCGCACCCGAACTGGTGCGCCTCTCGCTCAACATGGCCATGGCGCATACGGATGCCCGGCTGTCCTATCTCGGCGAACGGTTGGTCTACGGCGGGCACGTGATCTCCATGGCCTTCGCGCAGGTGACGCGCGCCTTGCCGAACCTCCTGACCCTCACCGCGTGGGAGTCCTGCGACCACCTCGCGCCGGTGGTCGAGAACGACCGGCTGCGCAGCACGCTCGCGGTGACCGACATCGTCCCCGTCGAGGCGGCACGCGGCGGTGGCGCGCTGCTGCGCATCGCTGTCGAGACCTTCGCCTCGCGCGGCGATCCGGAGACCGAGACCCGTGTGCTCGACTGGAAGTTCTGGGCCTGGAGCCTCTGAACGCGCCGTCGTGCGTCGCCCTCAGCCGTTGTAGCATCGAGCATCCGATGGACCCGAACCGCGACATCACAGAACGCATCGTCGAGCGCACGGTCGGCATGCGCTTCGCACAACTGCCGCCGGATGCCGTCACCGCGGCGCAGACCTTCGTGCTCGATTCATTGGGCGTCGCGCTCTCCGGCAGCCGCGTCCCGCTCATCACCGCCCTCAAGGGCGCGGCGGCCACGTGGGGATCGGGTGATGCCGCACGTGTCTGGGGCAGCGGCGAGCGTGTGCCTGCGGCTTCGGCGGCGTTCCTCAACGGCTGGCAGATCCACAACCAGGAATGGGACTGCGTCCATGAGCCTGCGGTCGTGCACCCGATGGCGGTGGTGCTCGCGACCCTGGTCGCGTTCGCCGAGTCACGCGGCGGCATGGATGGCCGGCGGCTCATCACCGGGGTCTCCGTGGCGGTGGACGTCGCGACAGGGATCGGTCGCGCCGCCCGCAACAAGCTGCGCTTCTTCCGGCCGGCGATGTGCGGCGCCCTCGGCGCCACCGCCGGCATGGCCAACATGCTGGGGCTCGACGCCGCCACCACGCGCAGCGCGCTCGGCATCGCCTACAGCCAGCTCTCCGGGACGATGCAGGCGCACATCGAAGGCTCGCCGGTGCTGCCGATGCAGATCGGCTTCAACGCGCGCGCCGCGCTGCTGGCGATCGAACTGGCGACCCGGGGGATCACCGGTCCGGGCGATTTCCTCGAGGGCGTGCACGGGTACTACACGCTGATGGACCCCGAGCGGGATCCCGCGGCGTTCGACGGCTTCGAGGACCGGTTCGCGGTGACGGAACTCTCGCACAAACCGTTCCCGAGCGGTCGCGCCACGCACGGCGGGGTCGACGGCCTGATGACGCTGCAGGCCCGACTCGGGTTCGGACCCGACGACCTGGAGTCCGCCGTGGTCCACGCGCCCCCGCTCGTCATCCAACTCGTCGATCGGCCCGCGCGGTCCGACATGGCGCCGGCCTACGCGCGGCTGTGTCTCCCGTATGTCGCCGCCACGGCGCTGCTGACCGGCGACGTCGGCGTCGCGGACTTCGAGCCGTCCGCGATCGCGGACGGGCGACGCCTCGCGCTCGCGGGCCGCATCGGCGCGCGTCGCGACGACAACCCCTCGCTCAACGCGCTCGCGCCGCAGCGCGTCGAGATCGCGCTGCGGGACGGGTCGCGCCACGCGCTCGATCTGCCGGCCGTGTTGGGTGCGCCGGGTCGTCCCTTGGACCGCGCGCGGCATCTCGCCAAGTTCAGGCGCGCTGCGACCTCGGCCGCCCGGCCGCTGCCCGAAGACCGCATCGAGTCTTTGATCGGACTCGTGGACCGGCTGGACCGCCTGGACGACGTGCGGCATCTCGTCGATGCCTTGGTGCCGGGCTGACCGTCCGTCGCGCTGCAAGACCATGACCGACGGACCGCTCTACTACGATTCCTTCGACCACGCGCAGCTGTTGCGCGATTTCCCGCTCGGCGACGACTTCACCCGGGGCTACGCGCGGCTCTCCGCGGACGAGATCCGCGCCCGGCAGGACGCGCTGTTCAGGCGATGCGTCGCGCGCGCCTGGCAGGTTCCGTTCTACCGGCGGCTCTGGGGCGCGGCCGGCGTCGGACCGGGCGACGTGCGCGGCCTCGACGATATCGGCAAGCTGCCCGTGTTCGGCAAGTCGGATCTCATGCGGAGCCTCGCCGAGCATCCGCCGTGGGGGGACTACCACGGCTGGGAGGGGGCACCGGGCACGCGACCCATCACCGTGGTGCACACCACGAGCGGCACCACCGGGCGTCCGCAGGTCGTGCTGTTCAGCCCGAAGTCGCGCGAAGTGCAGGCGCTGCTGGTGGCGCGGGTCTGGCGCATGCAGGGATTGCGGCCCGACGATGTCGTCCACTCCGTGTACGGCCACGGCATGATCAACGGCGGCCACTTCGTGCGCGAGGCCGCGCTGCACTACACGCAGTGCCTCTTCCTCTCGGCGGGCACCGGCAAGGAGACCCGTTCCGTCACGCAGATCGAGCTCATCCGCGATCTGCGCGTCACCGTGCTGGTCGGTTTCGTCGACTACATCCGCCAGCTCGCGGAGACCGCGCGCGAGATGGGACTCGAGCCCGGCCGCGACCTCGCGGTACGCGCCATCTTCGGCCACGTCGGACGCGAGTCGCGCAGCGCCCTGTCGCGCGCCTGGGGCGGCGCCGAGGTCTACGACTGGTACGGCGTCGCCGACACCGGACCCATCGCCGCCGAAGGTCCGGACCGCGACGGCATGTATGTGATGGAGGACGCGCAGTACCTCGAGATCGTCGACGAGGCCACCGGACTCGCGGTCCACGACGGCACGCCGGGCGACATGGTCGTGACCTCGCTCTACCGCGACGACGTGTATCCGCTGATCCGCTTCAACACCCGTGACCTGTCGGCGTGGCGCAGCGGCCCCTCCGCGCTCGGCTGGAACCTGCGCCGCACCGCCGGCGTGCTCGGGCGCAGCGACAACATGGTCAAGCTGCGCGGCATCAACGTCTACCCGCTCGCGCTCGCCGCCATCCTCAACGACCGGCCCGAGTTCGCCGGCGAATACATCTGCCGCGCGCGCCGCAACGCCGACGGGCGCGACGAGATGACGGTGATCATCGAGACCCGCGCCGATGCGGCCCGCACCCGTGAACTCGGCCTCGCCTTCGAGACGCTGCTGTCGCAGAGGGTCGGGGTCGCGCTGCAGGTGGAGCTGGTCGCGCCGGGCGAGACGGCCCCGCTGACCCAGGTGGACAGCCGCCAGAAGCCCCTGCGGCTGATCGACGAGCGTCCGAAGGTCGGCACCGCATGAGCACCCCGCTGTCGGCGGTCGAACGCGCGCTCGCCGCGATGGCGACCGCAGCGGACCTCGGACTCTTCAGCCATATCGCCGGCGCGGAGGCGCTCAGCGCCGCCGCCGAGAGCACCCGACGTCTGACCGAGGGCAACCCGCGCAGCGCGCTGGAGGGCCTCACCGTGGTCCTGAAGGGCAACATCGCCGTGCGCGGCTGGCCGTGGCAGGGCGGACTGCGCGTCCGCCGCGGGGTCGTCGCGCACGAGGACGCGGTTGTCGTGTCGAGGCTGCGCGCCGCCGGCGCCGTGCTGCTCGCCCAGACCACCCAGGATGAGGGCGCGCTCGGCGCCGAAGGGCTCGCCCTCGAGGGCCCGATCCGCAACCCGCACGATCCGGCGCGCAGCACCGGCGGCTCGAGCGGCGGTTCAGCGGGTGCGCTCGCAGCCGGGCTGTGCGACCTCGCGGTCGGCACCGACACCATCGGCTCGGTACGCATCCCGGCCGCGTTCTGCGGCATCGCGGCCCTGAAGCCTTCCTATGGCCGCGTGAGCGTTCGCGGCGTCCTGCCGGTGCATCCGCGTTTCGATCACGTCGGTCCGATGGCCCGCGACATCGCCGGCGTGCGCGCTCTGCTCGCCTGCATCGCCGGACCCGACCCCTCGAGCGCGTACTCCGTGGACTACGGCGATGCATCGGGGACCCGCTCCGCGGTGCCCTCCGCAGCGGCTCGCCCGCTCGCCGGCTGGCGCATCGGCTATGCCATCGGGTTCGACGACCTCGGCCCCGAGGAAGCGGTGGTCGACGGTTACAACGCCGCCATCGCGGCGCTGCGCGAGGCCGGCGCAGAGCTGCTGCCGGTGGATGTCCGGTCTCTGGAGCTGCGACGGACGCGTCGCGCGGTGTTCGCCCTCTGCGAGCACGAGATGTGGCGCTCGCACCGCGAGACGATGGCCGCGCGACCCGACGACTACTCGGGCCGTATCGGTGCGCTGCTGGGATACGGCGCCACGCTCGACAGCGACAAACTGCGCGCACTGGACGCAAGGGTCACGGGCTTCCAGTTCGCGTGGGAGCGGCTCGTCGCCGGGCTCGATGCCTGCATCACGCCGACCACGCCGGGCATCGCCTTCGCGCACGACGCGATCGCCCCGGACAACCTCGCGGACCTCACGGTCATCGGCACGGCAGCGGCGGTGCCGGCGGTCTCGGTCCCCTGCCCGATCCCCGCGACGTCCGCAGACGGCGTGCGGCGTCCTCCGCCGGTCGGGCTGCAGGTGCTCGCCGAACGGGGTGGAGACCTGCGCGCGCTCGAGGTGGCCGCGGTGATCGAGGCGACGGGTCGCCCCGAGAGGGCCTGATTCAATCGGCGGTGCCGAGGCCCGCATAGTGCGCCGCGATGTCGCGGCGCCGCGCCCACCAGACGCCGCGCGCCGCGCGGGCATGCTGCAGGAACTTCTCGAACGCACCGATGCGCCCCGGCCGCCCGATGATCCGCAGGTGCACGCCGAGCGACATCATGCGCGGCCGCGAAGCGGACTCCGCGAGCAGCCAGTCGAAGGTATCGCAGGCGTAGGCCAGCCAATCACGCGGCGTCAGCGCGGGCGCGTTCCACATCTTCATGTCGTTGGAGTCGAGCGCGTACGGCAACACCACGATGGGCCGCGCGAGCGCGCGGTCCATGAACGGCTCGTCCCGGCTGTAGTCGTCCATGTGGTACTCGAAACCTTCCTCGACGAGGAGACGGCGCGTCGCCGGCGTGTGCAGATATCGCGACAGCCAACCGACGGGACGGGTGCCGGTGGTCTCGGTGATGCTGCGGACGGCCTTGCGGATGAACCCGCGCTCGTCCTCTTCGGACATGCCCATCTGCTGCACCCAGCGCCAACCGTGCGCGCAGACCTCGTGGCCGCCCGCGACGATGCCCGCCGCGACCTGCGGTGCGCGCTCGAGCGCCACCGCGGCCGCCGTGAAGGTCGCCGGCACCTCATGGCGCGCCAACAGACCGAGCACGCGCGGCGCGCCCTCGTTGATGCCGTAGGCGTAGTTGCTCTCGTTGCCGAAGTTCCGTACCGGCTTCTTGAGCGCGATGCCGAGTTCGTCGACCGGCTCCGGGCCGGCATCGCCGTCCTGGATACCGAGCTCCGCGCCCTCCTCCACGTTGACGACGATGGAGAGCGCGAGGCGGGCGCCCCCCGGCCAGGCGTAGCCCATCAGTGGTACTCCTCGCCGCCCGAGACGTTCATCGCTTCGCCGGTCATGTAGGCGGCCTGGTCCGAGGCGAGGAAGGCGCAGGCCTTGGCGATGTCCTCCTGCAGACCCGGACGGCCCATCGGGATGCGCGCCCGCATGTCGGCGAGGTACTGCTCCTCGCTGCGACCGGTGGCGGCGCTGAAGAACTGGTTCTGCCACGCGCCGAGTCCGGTGGTGACATGGTTCGGGCAGATGGTGTTCACGGTGATGCCGTGCGGACCGAGTTCGATGGCGGCCGAACGCGTGAGACCGACCATGCCGTGCTTCGAGGCCACATACGCGGCGGCGAAGGGGAAGCCCGACTTCGAGGCCTGGCTGCCGATGTTGATGATGCGACCGCCCTTGCCCTGCGCGATCATCTGCCGCGCCGCATGCTTGATGCCGTAGAACGCGCCGCGCAGGTTCACGCCGAGCACCGCGTCCCAATCGGCCTGGGTGAGCTCGACGGTCGGCTTCATGAGATAGCCGATGCCGGCGTTGTTGACCATGATGTCGAGCCGGCCGTAGTGCCGTACGGTCTCCGCCACCAGCCGCTCGACCTGGGATTCTTCGAGCACGTCGCAGGCGATGCCGACGGCCTCGCCGCCTGCGGCGCGGATCTCCGCGACCACGGCGTCGATGCCGGCAGAAGTACCGATCGCGCTCTCTGGGATCTCTGCGCCGCGCGCCGCGCCGATGTCGCTCACCACGACCTTGCAGCCCTCGGCCGCCAAGCGCTTCACCATGGCCTCACCGAGGCCCTTGGCCCGCCCCGAACCGGTGACGATCGCGACCTTGCCCTTCAGATCCGCGTAGATGCTCATGACGCTCCCGGCCTCCTTGGCCCGATGTCGGTTGTGACTGCTAACATGATGGCATGAGCGAGCTCCTCACGGACATCCACCCGCCCGTCGCGCGCGTCACCATCAACCGCCCGGACCGGCGGAACGCCCTCTCCAGCGCGGAGTGGCAAGGCCTGCGCGACGCGGCGACGCAGCTCGCCGCCGACCCGACCCTCCGGGTGGTGCTGCTCCAGGGCGCCGGCGAGGCCGCCTTCAGCGCCGGCGCGGACATCGTCGAGATGCATCGCAACCTCGCCGACCCCGAGCGCATGAAGTCCATGCAGCAGGTGGTGCTCGACGCGCAGGCCGATTGGGAACGCCTGCCGATGCCGACCATCGCCGTGATCCGCGGTGCCTGTACCGGCGGCGGCTGCGGGCTCGCGCTCGCCTGCGACCTGCGGCTCGCCTCGCCGGACGCCTTCTTCGCCATCCCGCCCGCCCGGCTCGGACTCGCCTACAGCCTCGCCGACACCAAACGGCTCTACGACCTCGTCGGACCGTCGCGCGCCAAAGAGATCCTCTACACGGGGCGTCGCGTCGGCGCCGAGGAAGCGCTCCGGATCGGCCTGATCAACGAGATCGTCGATGCCGGACCGCTCGCCGCCCGCGCCGATGCGCTCGCCCGCGAGATCGCCGGCAACGCCGGCAATTCGGTGCGCGCCGCGAAGGCCGTGGTGGACATGATCTCTTCGGGCGTGCTCGCAGAGACGCCCGCCTCGCGCCGCTTCTACGACGAGAGCTTCTCGTCGCCCGAGTTCGCCGAAGGCGCGCGGGCGTTCATGGAGAAACGACCGCCGCGGTTCTGACCGCCGCGGTCGCGGTGGGCGGTGCATCGCCCACCGCCACGACGGGCGCATCGAGCCAGTCGCGTACGATGCGCGCGCTCTCGTCGGGGGCCTCCTGCACCAACATGTGGCCGACGCCGGGCAGCACCTCGAGCCGCACCTCCGGCGCGTTCACCAGCAGATCGCGCGTCTCATAGGCGAGCGCCAACGGCACCCGCTTGTTCCGCTCGCCCCACAACAGCAGCACGGGGGCGCGCACCGCGCGGATCCTGTCCTCGACGCCGCCCGACACGTACTGGCGCAGCAGCCCGAGCATCGCCGCGCGGTTGCCCTCGCGCATCCACATCGACCACCACTCGTCGACCACCGCCTCGCCCACCCGCGCCGGATCACCGTAGTCGTTGGTGAGCATGAAGCGCGTGAAGGACTTCGGTGTCACGAGCGTGATGAGGTCGAAGACCCGCGGCACCTGCGCGGGCGTGGTGCGGCCGCGGACGCGTTTCTCGAGCGACCCCGGGCTGATGAGCCCGAGCCGCTCGACGCGCTCCGGATGGTCCGCCGCGTAGCGCATCGCCACGGTGCCGCCGATCGACGTGCCGATGACGGTGAATCGCTGCAGGCCGCGTGCATCGACGAACCCCTCGAACAGGCGCTGGATGCGCTGCAGGGTGTAATCGCCCGAGGGCTCCGGACCGGTGAGCCCGTGCGCCGGCAGGTCGACACGGATCACGCGGTAGCGGTCCTTGAGCGCGGCGGCCCACGGCTCCCACATGAAGAGGCTCGCGTAGTTGGCGTGCAGCAGCACGACCGGCGGACCGCTGCCCTCGTCGCGGTAGTGCAGCCGCACCCCGTCGATGACGACGAACTGCGACGGCGACGTCGCCCAGCGCGCCTCGACCTCGGCCGCCGGATGATCGCGGTAGACGACCGCGGCGATGCCGAAGGCGAGCACGGCGACCGCCAGCAACGCGCCCAGGACCTTCGCGACGGATCTCAGCCAGCGCATCCGCATGCTCCCCGACGGCGCTCACAAGGGCCCCTGCGGCCCGACGCCGTCCCATGACGACAGATATACTGCGGACGCCGCCACGCGCAAACAGGGGGTTGATGCCGTGACCGTTTCCGCTGCGCCTTCGGGCGGGTCCGCCGCGCCCGCGTTCCGACCGGTCTACGCCTGGTACGTGGTCGCGGTGCTGGGACTCGCCAACTGCGTGTCGTTCATCGACCGCCTGATCCTCTCGCTGCTGGTGCAGCCCATCAAGGCGGAGCTCGGCATCTCCGACACCGCCTTCAGCCTGCTCGCCGGTGCGGCGTTCGCCATCTTCTACTGCGGCATGGGCCTCGTCATCGCGCGTTGGGCGGACCGCTACAGCCGCAAATGGATCGTCACCATCGGCATCACGCTCTGGTGCCTGATGACCGCGCTCGCGGGTACCGCGCGTTCCTTTGCACAGTTGTTCATGTACCGCGTCGGCGTCGGCGTCGGCGAAGCGACGCTCTCGCCCTCGGCCTACTCGTTGCTCGCCGGCTACTTCCCGCCGAACCGCCTCGCGCTCGCCGTCGGCGTGTTCAGCGCCGGCGTCACGGCCGGCACGGGGCTCGCCTATCTGCTCGGCGGCACCGCGATCGGCTGGGTCATGTCGCTCGGCACGGTGCACCTGCCGTTCTTCGGCGAACTCGCCGGCTGGCGTCTCGTGATGGTGGTGGTGGGACTGCTCGGCCTGCCGGTGGCGCTGCTGATGCTGTTCGTCAAGGAACCGCCCCGCCCCGCGGGCATCGCTCCCGCGAGCCTCAGCGAGGTCTGGGCGCACTTCAAGGCCAACCTCGGTCGCTACGGGCTCGTGTTCGCGGGCTACGGCACCACCTCGATCACGGCGTTCGCGGTCATGATCTGGACGCCCGAACTCTACCGCCGTCAGTACGGCGCGGGGGTCGCCGAGGCCGCGTTAGCCATCGGCACGGTGGCGGTGATCGGCGGCCTGCTCGGCGCCTTCATCGGCGGCTGGCTCTCCGACCGCCTGGAGTCGCGCGGCGATCCGCACGCCAAACTGCGCGTGCTCGCCGGCTGTGGGCTCGGGCTGCTGCTGCCCGGCATCGTCGCGCCCTTCATGCCGAGCATGGTCGGCCATGCCGCGGTGATCTTCTTCATGTTCCTCTTCGGCAGCGCCGCCACGGGACCCGCCGGCGCCTACGTGCAGTCGATCACACCCGACCGCATGCGCGCACAGTTCGGCGCCTGGTACCAGTTGTCGCTGGTCCTGGTGGGTGCGACCCTGGGACCGTTCGCGGTCGGCTTCGTCACCGACTACGTGCTCGGCGACGAGTCGCGCATCGGGCTATCGATGTCGCTCGTGTCGCTGGTCGCGAACCCGATCGCCGCGTGGCTGCTGTGGCGCGCATGGCGCCACTCACGCGGCTGACGACCGGTTCCGCCTGGGAGGCTCAGGGCGCCGCTTCGACCAAGCGCAGCGTTTTGCGCAGCGCCGGACCCTCGACGCGCTGCACCCGCCCCGAGGGCCAGCGCACCTCGACATGATCGACGGCGCGCGCCGCACCCAGACCGAACACCAGCGTCGGACCGTTGGTGGAGTTGTAGCCGTGCGCGCTCTGCAGCTCCTGATGCTGCACCAAGGCGCCCGCCACCACGGTGACACGCGCACCGTAAGCGTCGGTGTTGCCGCCCGCGCCCTGCAGCGCCACCTTGATCCACGCGTTGCGGTTGCCGCGGTTGATGAGCAGACGGTTCTGACCGGGTTCGGGGCTCACGCGCTTGCCGGCCGAATAGTAGGTGCGGTTGGCGACGAAGAGATCGAGGAACCCGTCATCATCGACGTCCGCCGCACCGACCCCTGAGCCGATCCCCATCGACTCCGCACCGGACCCGGCCGTCACCTCCTCGAAGGTGCCGTCGCCGCGACCGCGCAGCAGCGTGTTCTCCGCAGGCTCCCACGCGATGTAGAACTGCACGAACGGCGGGAAATCGCCGATGACGTCGTTGATGAGCGTGTTCGAGGGGCCGCCGTTGTTGAGGTACAGGTCGACGTGCCCGTCGTTGTCGAAGTCGGCCGCGACGCAGCCGCGCGTGCCGCGCACCACGCCCGCGCCCGAGCGGCGCGTGATGTCCTCGAAGGACAGCGCACCGGTCTCCTTCAGGCGGTTGAGGATCAGACGCCCGGCCTGGTCCGCCGTCGGCAGGAACACATCCATATCGCCGTCGTGGTCGAAGTCCGCGATGCACGCGCCCTGCGCGTAGCCCGGGTTCAGGAACGGCAGACCGCTCGGCGGGCGCCGCCCGCGCGTGATGTCCTCGAAGGTGCCGTCGCCTTTGTTGCGCAGCAGGATCTTGGCGTCGCGCTCGTTGGTGATGAGCAGGTCCGCATGTCCGTCCTGGTCGAAATCGATCCAGTTGGGCGAACCTTGCGCATTGGAGTCCTTGAGCTTGGGCTGTACCGCGGCGCCCGCCGCGGCCGTCACCTCGGTGAAACGCCACCCGCCCTCGTTGCGGAACAGCGCGTTCTCGATGTCGCCGTCGGCGTTCTTCCAGAAGACATCGAGGTCGCCGTCGCGGTCGTAGTCGGCGCAGCCGACGCCACCGGCCGTGTCGCCGATGCCGCCGATCTCGGCGTCCTTGGCGTTGCCGGCGCGCATCAGACCCGCTGCGCGGGTCACATCGACGAAGTCCGCGCGGCCCGTCTCGCGCAGCTGGTTGCGGTACAGGGTCGTCGGCACATGCCGCTGGCGCGGCTGACCCGGCGGCATGTTGGCGGAGAGCAGATCGCGGTCGCCGTCGCCGTCGAAGTCGCAGAACACGGCGCCGCGGCTGAGGCTGCCCGGATTCTGGACGCCGCGCGCCGCCGCGACATCGCGGAAGCGGCCTTTGCCGTCGTTCTCGAACAGACGGTCGTGCAGCCCCGGCGCGAGGTCCTCGACCGGTACGAAGATGTCGACGTCACCGTCGCCGTCGTAGTCGCCGAAGGTGGGCCCGGTCGAGTTCACGCCGAGGTCCTGGACACCGCGCGCGACGGTCTCGTCCACGAAGCTGATCGGCGCCTTGCCGCCTGCCGCCTCGAGGGACCCGCCGACGGTGACGGCGAGCAGCGCCGACAGACCGACGAGTCCGCGCAGCGCGGCGCCGGAGCGGGATGCCCGACGGCTCATGCCCGCGGCCTCGCCGTCATGCGCTCCGGGAACTCGCGCATCGCGCGCTCGCGGTAGGCCGTCGGCAGCTCGTCGATGCTGCGCAGTTTCGCGCCCGATGCGTGCCAGACGACATGACCGGGTATCCCCTGCATCTCCATCCATTTGAGCCACCCCATGAACACCGTGGAAGAGAAGGTCGCGGGCACGGCGTCGATCCGCGTGTCCGCGATGTCGTCCGCAGCAGCGAACAATGTCTGACGCTGGCCATGCATCGCCGGCATGCCGGGCGGATACACCGTCTGGTGCTGCAACCAGACATGGCTGCCGACCTGATGGAACTGCGGGCGGAACGGACCGACCGGCGACGGGCCGAGCGCAGCGCCGTCGAGCCGCACCGGCTGGATGCCGTCGCGGCTGTACTTGAAGCCGAGGTTCCCGCCCTGCACCGCCGGCCTCACGGTCTCCTTGCGGCGCGTCCAGGGGTTCTCGAACTCCTGCAGGAACTCCCCGGTCGCGAAATCACGGAAGAACGTCACCGTATGTCCGCCGAGGATGAACCCGTCGGCGACATGGCGGAACCAGTAGATCTCCATGCCCTCGAAGCGCACCAACGGGCGCGGGGTCTCGGTGTCGCCGGTGACGGCGAAGATGACGCCCGTGAACCACCAGGGGACGTCCTCCTCACGCAGGCTGCCCTGCATGCGCACCATGGTGCGCAGCGCGGCGTCCGGATCCGAGAGGTCGGGCAGCGCGCGTCGGGCGCCACGGGCGATCTTGGCCTCGGCCGACGGCGATGCGACCGCGAGCCCGACACCCGCGGCCGCGGCACCGACCAAGCACTCGCGGCGGCTGAGGGGCCGTCGCGGCGGATCATCCTTCATGGCGTCCCCCTGCAGAGAAAAAAAACGGGGGCTGCCCGCGTCCCGCCGGCAGCCCCCGCGTCCCTCTCCCTCGATCAGAACTTGTACGACACCCGCAGGCCGAAGGTACGCGGCCGCGGCAGCTCGGCGAAGACACCGGTCGGGATCGCGAGGCCGAAGGCCGCCATCGGGTTGCGCAGGTTCGCAGGCAGCGCGCCTGCCGTGCCTACGCGGACCGCGGTGCGCACATCGGCATAGGTGTTGGCCGGGGTGGAACCCGCGGACTTGACCTTGTCGTCGTCCATCACGTTGTCGACGAACACCGTCGCGGTCCAGGCGTCGCCGCCCGTGCCGAAGCGCAGGTTGAGGTTGGTGTAGTCCTCCAACCAGATGCTGTTGTCGTCCTCGATGAAGCGCTCACCGACATAC